>Ga0326728_10006382_pt1 | contig 31790 bp, 29 predicted proteins | sample MB3enrmetagenome_FD_207602 | JGI IMG/M metagenome (GOLD analysis project Ga0326728, IMG submission 207602) | Lab enriched peat soil microbial communities from McLean, Ithaca, NY, United States - MB31MN | ecosystem: Environmental > Terrestrial > Soil > Wetlands > Peat | place: USA: New York...
TGCTGCCATCGTATCCATGCACGTCGCTGCCGCAGATTCCGCAGGCCCGGATGCGAATCAGTAACTCGTTTGCGGCGGGCCGCGGCGCGGGCATCTCCACCAGGTCGAGTTGCTTGTACGCCGATAGCAGCAATGCCTTCATTCGATCTCCATGTTACTTGTGAGAGATATAGCTCCCGCCGGGATTGAATAGCTCGAACACTCGCTTCTCTCGCGCATCCCGCCGGCCGCGCCTTGCTACGGATCAGGATACACCATCGAAGGCAGCCTGACTCTCGTCCGGCGGTTCGATCTTTCCCAGCAGAAAGATGTATGCGGCGATTCCGATGGCAAGATAGATCGCGGGCAGTCCAAAAGCCCAGGCGTAAGAATGCCGCGCATCCACCAGATACCCCGTGATGCTGGCTGCCGCGATTCCCGAGATCTGGTTTGAGAAATTCATGATTCCGCCCACCTTTCCGACGTTGTTTCTGCTTGCTATCAGCGATGGAATCGACCAGCCGACCGGCGCCGCCGCGGCCAGGCCGCCGATAGATACGCCGATCCAGATCAAAGCTTGCTGCGCGCTGTGGGTATTGGCCGCGCCGAAGATGCCAAGGCCGCAGGTCGTGCCGCCCACCAGCACGATCTTGCGCACGCGGCTTGCATCCCAACCACGCCGGATCAGCGCATCCACCAGCCATCCGCCCACCGCAAGGTCGGTGAAAGTTGCAAAGAGCCAAGGCATGCTGGTGTAGAGAAAGGAATGCAGCATGTCGATGTGCAAGGTAAAAGAGAGATAACTCGGCAGCCAGTAGAGCAAGAGGTAGAAGACATAATTGTACGAGCCGAATCCGAGCACCATGCCGATGACCTTGCGCTGCTTCAAGAGGGTCCAGAGGGAGGCCAGCGGCGCAAGCGGCTTGGCCGGCGCATTTGGGACGATAGCTTGCGCTTCAATGTACTCCCGCTCCAAATCGCCCAGCGCCGCGTCGTCCCCCGGATCGCGATAGATGCGCCAGAAGAGCAGAAAGTAGAGAAAGCTGACGATACCGGTGGCCGCAAAGCTCCAGCGCCAGCCCACCTCGATCAGGACGATGCCGATGACAGGAACGCCGATAGCCGAGGCGAATTTTGCCGCTGCGTCGAAGAGCGAGGTTGCAAAGCTGCGTTCCCGCGCGGGAAACCAATAGCCGATGGCCTTTGCATTGGCGGGAAATGTCGGCGCTTCTCCAACCCCAAGAGCGAATCTGGCCGCAAACAACCCGCCCAGGTTCGGCGTAACCGCGGCGGCGAAGGAGGCGACGCTCCATAGGAATGCGCTGATTCGTCCGATCCGCCGGACGCCGAACTTATCGAGCAAGACTCCGATGGGCAACTGGCACAAAGCGTAGGTCCAGTTGTAGGCGCCCGACAGCCAGCCGAAGGTCACGTTGGAGATGCCAAATGCGAGGAAAAGAGAATCGTGAGATACCGACAGATTGACTCGATCGAAGTAGTTGACCAGAACCCCGAGGCCGAGCAGCCAAGCGATCCGCCAGCGGCGCCTGGCGTGAATGCTTCTCCCCAGCAGTGTCGAATGTGTCAACATGTTCCTCTCTGCCGGGCAGGGCGGCGGCATGAAATCCGCACGGGCGCACTCCCTTTATATACACATGCGGCGATTCCCGCAAAGGCAGAGAGAGACCCAGGTGCTCTTGGCGAGCGCATCCGGGCGGGCGCGGAGGATCACTGGGGAAGGACTTCGATGCCGGTCACGGTTGCATAGCCCTCCACCGGAACGAAGTTCAGAAGCAATTTGCCCTGGGCATTCGGTTCCAGGCCCGTGAACCTGCGCACGGCCACGTCCCCCTGGCGCGCCTCTCCGGCAAGGTCGAAGTTCTTGAGGAGGACATTTCCATTGCAGAACACATTGAAGACATGGGCGACCGGAGCCCTGTTCTCTCCGGGTGGGGATGAGGACTCGTCCCAATCGCCGTGGCGAGCAGCGAAGAGCAGCGAGACTGAGTATCTTCCCGGCGAAACGGGAATCGCATAGGAGAAGTTTCCCCAGCGTTCCGTTTCGTAGAGTTCAGGATCGTCGGTGCCCTTTACCGGGGTCGCATAGGCAGCCAACTGGCCGCCCTCAAAGTAGTTGTCCGGGCTCCACCAGTGGCTGTCGTTGGAGTAATAGGGCGTCTGGCGGGCCAGCACCCGCAGGGGACGAATGCGTCCTCGAAAGCCGGGCAGAATCTCAATGGCCGAGAGGATGGCCTGCTTGCCGTCTTCGCCTGAAAAATCGAGGTGCAGCAGCCCATCGGCCGCCGGTTGAATGTCCGTGAACACCTTCACGTCGGCGGTGCGGCTGGCTCCGGCGTCAGCCACGATATCGAAGCGCGTCAGCAGCGGTTTGCCGTTGGCGCGCACGGTCATGAGGCGGCTGCCCTCTCCGCCGGTTCCTGTGGACTCCGGGTCATAGACCGTCTCCGCAAAGTGCAGGCGCAGCTCGTAGATGCCCTTCTTCAAAGGAATCGCATAGCTAAATTGTCCCTGCCTGCTGGTGCGGTAAAAGCCTGGGTTCTGGGTGCGCCAGATGTTCAGCACAGAGCTTTGCACCGCTGTGCCGCCGCTGAACCACGCATCGGCGTTCCACAACTTGCCCGCATGATCGACAAAGCTGCGGCCGGAGCCGGCCAGTATGCGGACCTCCTCGCCTACGGGCGGGCCAAGCTGCGATTCCTCGGGCAGGGCGGGGGGCGGATTCGACACTGCCGCCGCCGGGCTCCGCTTGATCGGCCGAAGGATGAGCAAGGAGCAACCCAGACCGAGAAGCAGAACCGCGAGAGCGGCGGCAAGCTGCCAGGTCCGGCGGCCGGAGAGACGAAACCACCGTTGCACCTGCCGGGTTGCAGCGCTCTCGATTCCGGATCGGTCTGGCGCGGGGTGATCGCCGGGAGGCGGCGGTCCTTCCCCCGGTTGCGGAGCGGCCAATTCGAATTCAGGAACATATTGTCCCAACGGAATCGTGATGTGGAGCCGATGCGACGCGCCGGCGCCGGCGTAGTATGCGGCCAGGCGCTTGCGCAGGCGGTTGGCCTCGACACGCACAATCGAGTCGGAGTTCTGATCGAAAGAGGCTCCGCGATGAAAGACTTCCACTCCGACGGAGTACTCCTTGATCTGGTGGAGTTGCCCGGCAAAGCGCTTCTCGCACAAGTAGGACAGGAGATGAGCGAGCGTGGGCGCGCGCGCAAATTCCTCGGAACGAAGCACCGCCTCCAGTTCCGCGCGCTGGGCTTCGAGATCGGCCGACTCTGGGCCTTCCATCGCCATCCTCCCCATCCCCGTCCATTTTCGGACTGATTGTAATGCTATAGCTCCCTGATCCTTGAATTGGGAAGCGTTTAACGGTTGAGGCGGCGGGGGAAGTTGGCAGGTAACGGCGTGTAACCTCTCCCGCCTGCCTGCGGCGAGCCCCTCCGCGGCAAAACCTGAACGGTTGCAAGTCGAAGCGGGACTATGAGTTCGGCTCCGCCAGGCGGAGATTTAACCTCGATGGAGCGGATAGGTAGCAGGTATAGCGTTGTGGGCTGGCCGTGGGCGATCTCTACTGGGATCGATGCAGCGAGCAGATTGCAGGAGCCGGCAAGCGCAACCACGGCCTCCCGCAAAAAGCCCCTGCGCAGGAGAGGTGACTCCATGAAGAGAATAGTGATGATGCTGGCGGCGACGAGCCTGCTGATCTGCGCGGCTCCGTACGGAAGAACAGACCCCACCCTGGACGCGACCAATCCCGACCTGCTGGATAAGGCCAAAATAGCAGAGGTAAAAGGAGACGTGGCGCGCATTCACAGCGATTATACGGGCGCCGTTGCCTACTACACGGCAGCCCTGCGCATCTCCCGCGACAATGCCGCGCTATATAACAAGCTGGGCGTAGCGGAGTTGCAACTGGGCGAAAAGGGGGCGGCGGGTAAAGCCTTTGGAAAAGCCCTGAAGCATGACCCGCAGCTCACTGCCGCGCTGAACAACCTTGGCGCTGTGAACCTGATGCAGAAGAGATACAAGGCTGCCGTCGACTACTTGAAGCGTGCTCTGGCGATGGATGAGTCGAGCGCGCCCACGCATCTCAACCTCGCGGAAGCCTGGTTCGGCCTGGGCGAGGTAGATCGCGCCATGACCGAATACGCACGCGCCCTGGAGCTTGATGCCGACATCCTGAGCAGCAGCCAGGACGGAGTTATTGCCCAGGTGACAACGCCGGAGCAGCGCGCCCGCGTCTATTACATGATTGCGAAATCGTACATGAAGCGCGGCAACCCCGATGGCGCCCTGGATTATTTGCAAAGGGCCAAAGTGTTGCACTACCCCGATCTGGCCAAGGTGTATTCCGACCCGGAATTCACCGCTCTCTGGCAGGATCCCCGGCTGGCTAAAATCGTCAAGCGGTAGACCTTCCCCTCTATCCGGACGATGCCGCGCGTCGCCGTGTGCCTCCTCGGCGACGCGCGGCAACCTTCTTGCGGGGGCGGCCGAGAACGAGTCAAATCCCAACCGCCGGGCTCCCCGTCCTTTTGCCGGCCTTCGAGGAAAGAGCCGGCCATGGAGCGATCAGCTCGCCGGCTCCATCGTCAATTCGATCTCTCCGCCACCAGCATGGACTGGAGTATCTGCTCCGAGACCTCCTTCACGGCGCCCGGCGCGTGAGCCAGAAACAGCGTGTTGGTTCTGTCGCTCTCGCCGATGGACTTCAGCGTATCGAAGTACTGCGTCACCATCACCAGCTGCATGACGTCCTTTGACGACGCTCCATCCACCACCTTCTGAAACTGCTCGATGGAGACCTGCAAGCCCTCGATGATCGCCTTGCGCTGATTGGCGATTCCCTGCCCTTGCAGAGCCTTGCTCTCCGCCTCGGCCTCGGCCTTCTTGACCACCAGAATCTTTTCCGCCTCGCCCCGGGCGTTGGCGGCCACCTGCTCGCGCTGCGCGGCGTTAATGTCGTTCATGGCCGACTTCACCTTGGCGTCGGGAACGATGTCGGTCACCAGCACATTGACGATCTCATAGCCGAAGGTGGCCATGTCCGCGTCCAGCTCCTGCTTGACCGCCGCGGCAATCGAGGATTGCGATGCGAAGACCTCATCCAGCGTCATTCCCGGCACGTGGCCCAGAATCACCTGTTCAACATAGCTCTTGATCTGCGCCACGGGATCGGAGAGCTTGTAGTAGGCGTCGTAGACCTTCTCCGGACGAACGCGGTTCTGCACCGAAATCGGAATGGTCACGAAGACGTTGTCCTTGGTCTTGGTCTCCATGGTGAGCGTGATCTGGTTGACGCGCAGACTCACCACGCCGGCCACGGAATCGAAGTACGGCCACTTCCAATTCAATCCGGGCTCGGCCACCCGGAGAAACTTGCCGAAGCGCGTAATCACGGCCACCTGCGCCGTGTTCACGGTGAAAAAGCTTCCCATAACCAGCGAGAGCGCGAAGATAGCGGCAATCGCCAGCAGAATCACGAGAAATACGCCCATTTGAATCCTCCATTGCTACCGATTCAGAGCAACACCGGATTATACAGGACAGCCATTTCAGCCCGATTGCATAACTTGGACGCTGGCGCCTTACAGCAAGCTATAGCCCAATCGCTACTGCACTTCTCCTATGTAAACCCCGTACGGCCCCAGTTGGAACTGCCCCAGCCAGGCCGGATCGGCAGCGCCGGGCGTCTTCAGCAGCGTCTTCGTCATGCCGCCGGAGCTGGGAACGCTCAGGCTCACCGTCTGCGGCTCGGCGGTGAAGTTCACCGAGACCACCACCGCCGGCGCTCCCGGCGCTTGGCGAAGCCAGCTCAGCACTTTGGTGTTGCCGGTGTCGAGCATAATGTCTTCGCCCTGGGCCAAGGCGGGGTTGGTCTTCTTGAGGCGAATCAGGCTCCGGTACCACGCCAGGAGCGAGTTGGGATCGTTCTGCTCGGCCTGGACGTTGATGGCGGCGGCGCTGGGCGGCACGGGCAGCCACGGCGAAGCCTTCGAGAAGCCGGCGTTCGCGCTCGCGTCCCACTGCATCGGCGTGCGTTCCCCGTCGCGGCCTTTCTCTTTGGGCCAGCCGGTCACGCCGATGGGGTCCTTCACGTCCTCCTTGCGCTTGGGAGGCGTAGTCTTCATCCCGATTTCGTCGCCGTAATAAAACAGCGCCGCGCCCCGGCTCGCAAACAGGATGGTCGCAATCACCCTCTGGATATCCGTGTCGTGTACCCCGTCGCCGTAGCGCGCGTCCAGCCGCGGGTTGTCGTGGTTGTCGAAGAGCAGCAGCGGCGTGTTATCGCCTATCCGTGTCTCCACATCGTTCAGCTTGACGCGGAAGGCCTCGACGTCGAGCTTGTCGATAAACGCAACCTGCGTATCCATGGGCAGGTGAAACTCAGGCTTGTCCGGCAGCCCGTACTGCTTGGCCAGCTCGGCGATGTTGGGCATGTAAGTCTCGCCGATCAGCACCCGCGTCCCCGGAAACCTGCCGGAGCTGAACGTGTCCATGTGCGCCCGCATCTCCTGCATCACCGGATGCACGCCGGGCAGGTTGTTGGTCTTGGTGTCGTCCAGTTGCGGGTCGCCGAAGGCGTTGATGACCGGGTTACCGTCCTTGTCCTTGACCACTCCCTCGTCGGCCAGGTTCGGGTCCTCGAACAGCGCCGTGATCGCGTCGAACCGGAACCCGCCCACCCCGCGCTTTAGCCAGAACCCGATGATCTCCTTGAAGGCCTCGTGGACCTTCGGGTTGTTCCAGTTCAGGTCCGGCTGCTGGATATAGAACTTGTGGTAGTAATACTGCCGCGTCTTCTCATCCCACTGCCACGCCGAATGGCCGAAGTAAGACTGCCAGTTATTCGGCGGCGCGCCCTTGTCCGTCGCTGGGGCCCCCAAGGACAGGTCTTCGTCCTTGGGGTGACTCGCTGTTTCGCCTTTCCCATCGTGCCACATATACCAATCGCGATAGGGATTGTCGCGCGACGACCGCGACTGCAGGAACCACTCATGCTTGTCCGAGGTGTGGTTCATCACCATGTCCATGAGTATGCGGATATGGCGCTTCTCCGCCTCGGCCACCAGCCGGTCGAAGTCCTTCAGCGTGCCGTACTGGGGGTCGATGTTCTCGTAATCCGAGATGTCGTAGCCGAAGTCCACCTGCGGCGAGGGATAGCAAGGCGTCAGCCAGATGGCGTCCACTCCCAGGTCCTTCAGGTAGTCCAGCCGTTCGGTAATGCCGTTCAAGTCTCCGATGCCGTCCCCGTTCGAGTCCTGAAAACTGCGCGGATAGATCTCGTAGATCACGGCGTTCTTCCACCAGTCGCGCTCGCTGGCTTGGGTTGCGCCGCCGGGCTGATTCGCGGGTTGCGCGAGCCCGGTTTGCCCCACGGCTAAACACGCCCCAGCCGCGAGGATGAGAACCAGCACGCAGCTTCCCAGTGTCCTTGCGAGATGTTTGAGCCAGTACATTGCGGTCCCTTCTTTCTGTGGCGCTTCCGGGTTTGTAGCAGGTAAGCGGCAACCGTGGCCGGGGGCACTCGTTTCAGCTTCGCCTGGCAAGCAACTTCCCGTCCTGGAGCGAGCGATTTCAAACGTGACGATCCAGTATAAGGCAGCAAAAGCGGTGATAGAAAGCGCAAGTTGAACGTCAAACAGAGGCCAGAATCCCTCGTTCTTGGTTCCTAGAGGAGGCCTTTTGTGGTTCCCGCCCGCGGCAAGGCCGTGCAGCGCATCCTCATTCAGGGCCAGCCAACCGAGGTCCAGGTCAACGACGGCACTGTTCCCGAAACCCAGGCCAGCGTCCACGTCACCAAGCTGAACGAACCGGCAGACGGCTCGTCCTCATCGAGCCAGCCCAGTCCGGCGGAGCCGTGAACTGGAACATTGCATGGCTAAGATCACGCGAAGGCGATTTGACACAAACTGAGATTCAAGTTCGGATCGAAATAGGTCGAGGTTCGTACATTCTTACCTTACGTAAAATATGCGAAGGAGGGGGCACCCGGCACCAGGTTCTCAGCGAGAGGTAACTAATTGGTAGGCTTCCAGGAGGTCGGGCGAAAGGATGCTGGGATCATGAGTGAAGAGGTCCGCAAAGGCAGCACAATCGCCTTTCGGTCTAGCAAGAAACATCAGGACCGCACAAAGGGACGTTGTTCGGAGGTATGCATAGTACCAATCCCAGAACACACTGGGGACATAAATCGGGCCATTGCTGCACCAAAGATCGCCGTCAGTGAAGCCGGGACGAGAATGAGCAAAATCGCACATGCTCCTGTATAAACGTCGGCTGTATCCTCCGGGAGACCCCGCTCGTCTCGCCTCCCACAAAGACTGGTGTCCCTTGGACTTCAAGCCTTCATTGAATGGGATGAGAGAAGCATTACTGGACAGGAGATCGCAGGCAGTTCCGAACTTGAACTCAGTTGATCCTTTCCGCCATTCCTCGTAAAGCGGGGTTCTGGTGAGCACTCCGCATGTTCCGATTGTCATAAGCTCAATCACGTTTCTGAGAGCAGAGAACGCGATCCTGTAATAGCCATGCAGAGAATCAAAAAGCGAAGCCTGAAGATCGTCGGTCGCATCTAGCATTGGAACAAACAGGGCATCGTCGGCTTCGCCAGTTGCCTCGATCCAGCGCCTCCAAAGCCAATACACCTCACCGAGAACCTGTCCACGATGGTCCGAAGTCCTGATTGCGACATCGTCTGGCAGGTCCATGATGCCGTGCCAGGTCTTATCTGCGATGAGATCTGAAGGCGGCGGGTCAGGCTCGTCGCTACCGAGTGCGAAATCGTCAGGCTCAAGGATTACTCGAACCGCCCTGAAATCGCTGAGGGTTAGACGCTTCGTCATTTTCTGGCTCCAAAGATTGGTTGTTACGCCTCTTGTCCAGCACGTAGGCTATACCTACAAGAGGCCTTCTCTCTCCATCTGTCTTCGCAGGCTCTTGTGTACATGGCGAAGAAGCCAAGAATTCGCGACATCAAAGATTTCATAAGCCACACCGTAGACGGCCTTTGTGAATCTCATAGTCTCAGGATGTTTCGGAGCCCAGACGCTCGGGTGAACGTAGTTTCTCAATTTGCGTAGCTCGTGGGTGAAGCCCGCGAGCGTAGTTCTTTTGCCCCACGTGATTTTCTTCGGAGGGAACCATGAAAGTTCATCAGCAATGTTGATCAATTCGTAATACTTAAAGTCCAGGGCCTTACTTCTCTTCCTTCGAAACTTCTTCCTTTTGTACACGGTCGTTTTCTTTATCTTTTCTGGATACAGAAAACACATTGCGTGCAGGGATGCTTCCATCGCTGCTCCCTGCATGACGCACGCTGCAAGATACGCACGTCCCTTTGCGCACTTCTTTGCCTCCCGATGGTAAAAAAGCGCCAATCTGGTCAGACGGTCTGTGATTTCCATGGCCCAATAATAATCCCGCCGAATAGGAAAAGACTCAACTGACGCCGACAGCTCAAATCACATTTCGAGGGGTTGACTGGAAATTTGAGAGCCAAGGATTCAGCAGTCGCCCCGTGACTCCAGGCGCTTTCAACCTGGAGATGCCGGGACCATCCAAATCCGCCGGTCAATCGGGAGCACCCGAACGGCCTACTCCTTCTTGTCGGCATTCCGCGCCCGCACCTTGAACCAGATGGGCGTTCCTTTGAAGCCGAAGGCCTCGCGAATCTGGTTTTCGAGGAAGCGCTCGAAGCTGAAGTGCAGCTTGATGTCGCGGTCGGTGAAGAGGACGAAGGTGGGCGGGGCGACGGCGGCCTGGGTCATGTAGAAGATGCGCACCCGCTTGGCCATGGGCACCGGCGCGCGCTGGAAGTCGATACGCTCCAGAAAGCGGTTCATCTGCCCGGTCGACACGCGCTTGCGGCGCTCGGCGGCCACGGCCTTTACCTCGTGCAGCACCCGGGCCATTCCTTTGCCTTCGGGGCTGGTCCCTTCGAGCGCGGAGAGAAAGATCACCGGCGCGTAGCTCAGGTATTTGAGCACCGTGCGCAATTGACCAACGAAGATCTCGCGATCGGCAGGCGGCTTGCCGTCAGTGCGGCCTGTGGTCACCGCGTCCCACTTGTTCACCAGGATGATGACGCTGCGCCCACTCTCGTGGGCGTAGCCGCCGATGGTTGCGTCGGCCGCCGTCACGCCATCGGTCGCATCGAGCACCAGCAAGGCCACATCCGCAGCCTCCAGGTGGCGGCGCGCCATCACTACGCTCATCTTCTCGGCCATCAGGTGGGTCTTGCCCTTGCGCCGGATGCCCGCCGTATCGACAAAGCGGAACCGGCTGCCCTCGAACTCGACCACCTCGTCCACCGCGTCGCGGGTGGTGCCGGGGAGGGGCGAAACGATGGCCCGCGAGGTGCCCGTCAGCGCATTCAACAGCGTGGATTTGCCCACGTTGGGCCGCCCGATGATGGCCACCGAGGTCTCGTGCTGCTCATACTCGCCGTGGGTGCGGTGAAGGAGCTGCGCGTCCAGGGACTGCGCGTCCAGCGGTACTTCTTCGTAGAAGTCTTCGGGCTCGGCCTCCTGAGCGGCCTGGACCTCGTCCTCTGACAGCTCAGCCTCGTTCGGCGCCGGAATCGCCTCGGAGACAGCATCCAGCAGATCGCCGATGCCCAGGCCGTGCTCGGAGCTGATAGCGAAGACGTTGCGCAGGCCGAGGCGGCGGAAGTTCTCAGCGGCCAGGGCCATGGCCTCGCCCTCGACCTTGTTGACAGCCAGAAAGACGGGCTTGCCGCCGCGAATCAGCAGCCGCGCCAGGTCGTAGTCGGGACTGGCCAGCTCGGTGCGCGCGTCCACCACCAGCACCAGCGCATCGGCCTCCGCGAGAGCCACCTTGGCCTGCGCGTAGACCTCGGTGGGGATCAGCTCGGGATCGTTGGGCACAATGCCGCCGGTGTCGACCAGCCGAAACCGCCGTCCGGCCCACTCGTATTCGCCGTAGATGCGGTCGCGGGTGATGCCCGGCTCATCGCCGACAATCGAGCGGCGGCTGCGGGTGAGGCGATTGAAGAGCGTGGACTTGCCCACGTTCGGCCGGCCCACAATGGCCACCAGCGGCAGCCCACCCGCGCCCGGACTGCCGGGCACCACCGATCTGCGATACTTTGCCAAAACCTGTCTCCAGTCGAGGATCGCGCGAACAAGGAAGATCCCCGCTCATTCCATCATCGCTTTGCGGGCTGCATCTTGTCGCCACAGTGCCGATGCAAAGACGCAAAACCTCGGAGTGATCGGCAACAATCATGAGTCTTCTCTCATCTGTCCGGCGCAATTCAGGCCAGGGAACTGCACAGTCGCCGTTGAGGAGTTGACGATGCACATCCACCGCAGCGAAATGATTTCCAATTCAGGCAATCCCTACTCTGCCGCCGCGGATAAAGCCGTCTTCGCGCAGCGAGCCGCCGCCGTCCGCAAGAGACTGATGAAGAGCGCAGGGGAGATCGAAGGCGCATCGACCCCCGAAGAGGCATTCATGACCGGCCGATGGATGGACTCGCGACAGAACCTAGTCCAGGACGATGTCCAGTACAACCCCAGCGTCTCAGGCAAGAATCCGGATTTCGGTTGAGGCGCGGGGCATGGACTCGATTCTGGGCCTATGACCGCGCAACCATGCGGCTGGCTGGCTCACTATGATGGAGTGAGCACCCGGCCCCGATGCCACCAACCGGCAACCCAGCCCGCGCCTTGCCCACCCTGCATGAGTTCTTTGCGCCGGGCGGCATTCTGGCGCGCTCCTCGCTGCCTTTTGAGTACCGGCCAGGACAACTGGAGATGGCGAAGGCCGTAGAGCGGGCTCTGGAAGAACGCCGCCACTTGATCGTCGAGGCCGGAACCGGCACCGGCAAGACCCTCGCTTATCTGCTGCCCGCCCTGCGCACCGGCCAGCGAATTATCGTTTCCACCGGCACCAAAGCTCTCCAGGACCAGCTCTACTTCCGCGATATTCCCTTCCTGGAAACGCTGGTCGGCGATCTGCGCGTCTGCTACATGAAGGGCCGCGCCAACTACCTCTGCCGACACAAGCTGGCCGCGCTGCGCAACCAGCCGATCCTGTCCGAACTGGAAGAGATCGACCAGTACCGGCAGATCGCCGATTGGGAGCAGGAGACGGAGACCGGCGACCGCGCCGAGCTATCCGGGATGCCCGAGTCGAGCGCGCTGTGGAACAAGCTGGATGCGAGGACCGAGGCCTGCCTGGGATCGACCTGCCCCGATTATCGCCGCTGCTTCATCACCGAGATGCGGCGCAAGGCGCTCGAATCGGACATCGTTATCGTCAACCACCACCTGTTCTTCGCCGACCTGAGCGTCAGGCAGGAGGCCGCGGGCGCGCCCGATGCGGGGATTCTGCCCGAAGCCGCCGCGGTGGTCTTCGACGAGGCGCACGAACTGGAGGAGGTAGCCTCGAGCTACTTCGGCCTTTCGGTCAGCAACATACGGTTTGAAGAGCTGGCGCGCGATACCGACACGCTGCTGCGCGGCAAAGAAGGCGCAGGAAACCTGCCCGCCGTTACCCAGCAACTGCGAGAGCGCTCCCGCATGTTCTTTGCCGGACTGCCCATCGCCGGCGATGGCCGCCAGCCCTTCACCGGCCGCGAGGAGTTTCTGGAAACTTCAGGCGAACTCTATCTTGCCGTGCGCACGACGCTGAAGCGCCTGGAGGCGGAGATGGAGGTGCTGACAGGCATCGACGAGGCGCCGGGGTTGAAGAAGCGCGTGGCTCGCCTGCGCGCGGAACTTGAGTTTCTGCTCGAATCGAACGCCAGCAACATGGTCTATTGGATGGAGCGCCGCGTGTACGCCGCGGCGGATTCGTCCGCGGGAGCGCGGAGCGGATTCAGGCCGCAGTCGCGGACGACGTTTCTACAAGCCACGCCTATTGACGTCTCCGAACTGCTTTCCAAACTGGTCTTCGACCAGATTCCGACCGTGGTGCTAACCTCGGCCACGCTCACCGTGCAGGGCGGCTTCGAGCACATGCGCAAGCGGCTGGGCCTCACTGAGGCGCGCGAATTGGTGGTGCCATCGCACTTCAAGTATGGCGAACAGGCGCTGCTCTACCTGCCGCCGGAGATGCCCGATCCGCGCGAACCCGAGTTTCCCGAGGCCGCCGCGCTGTGCATCCGGCAGGTGCTCGAAATTACCCGCGGGCGCGCCTTCTGCTTGTTTACCAGTTATAGCCAGATGCGCGACCTCTACGAGCGCCTGCTGCCGGTGCTGGACTTTGCCATCCTGCTGCACGGCACGGCGCCGCGCAAGGCGCTCCTTGAGGAGTTCCGCGCGACGCCCAACGCGGTTCTCTTTGGGACCGCAAGCTTCTGGCAGGGCGTGGACGTGCAGGGCGAGGCGCTCAGTTGCGTCATCATCGACCGGCTGCCCTTCGCCGTGCCCAGCGACCCGGTGGTCGCGGCGCGCATGAAAGCCATTGAAGAAGCCGGCGGCAAGCCCTTCAACGACTACCAGGTGCCGGCTGCCGTGCTCACCCTCAAGCAGGGCTTCGGCCGCCTCATCCGCTCGCTCGAAGACCGCGGCGTGCTGGTCCTACTGGACAACCGCATCACCCAAAAACGATACGGCCAAACCTTCCTCGCCAGCCTGCCGCCCTACCGGATGACGGCGGCGATTGCCGACGTGGAGGAGTTCTTCGGACGGGAAACTGGCCGTGCGCCGGGGGAGTAGAATTCAAAGCCAGAGCCTCCAAGCAAGATTGGGTGAACGAATATGCCGATACCCGACTTTCAAACGTTGATGCTGCCTGTTCTCAAACTCTCCGCCGAGAAAGAGTGGCGCATCTCGGACGCTGTGGAACGTCTGGCCGATGATTACAACCTTTCGCCAGAGGAGCGAACCTCTCTGATCCCGTCTGGCCGCCAGACGACATTCTCCAATCGTGTGGCGTGGGCAAAATCGTACCTCGTAAAGGCCGGTTTGCTCAAACCAACCAAGCGTGCCCATTTCTGCATTTCCGAGCAGGGTCGAGGCGTCCTCGTCAGCCCTCCCAGCCGCATCACAATCAAGTACCTGGGCCAATTCCCGGAGTTCCAGGAATTCCGCAAGAGAAGCGAATCTGAAGCCGAGACGGTCGGAACGCAACTTCCCGATTTGGCTCACGAATCGTCTCTGACGCCCGATGAGACCATTCGTAATGCGCACATGCAACTTGAGCAGGAGCTCGCCGATGAACTGCTCGTCAAGATTCGTTCAGGCACTCCGGCATTCTTCGAGAACCTGGTTGTTCGCCTATTGTTTGCGATGGGGTACGGCGGATCGGTAACGGAAATCAATAAAGCATTGGTGGGTGGATCAGGAGACGGCGGAGTCGATGGTGTAATCGATCAGGACATTTTGGGTTTAGATCGCATCTACGTTCAGGCAAAGAGATACGCGGACGGAAACACCGTTGGACCAGGTGCAATTCGAGACTTCTTTGGGAGCCTGGATCGATTCAAGGCAACCAAGGGGCTGTTTGTCACAGCATCTACCTTCACAGCTTCAGCTCGCGAAACCGCTGCGATGCTAAGCAAACGACTCGTCCTTGTTGATGGAAGCCAGCTTACCCGCCTGATGATCCGGCATAACGTCGGATGCCGGGTGGAAGAAACACTCGAAATCAAGAAGATCGACGAGGAATTCTTCGAGTAGGCCATGGCCTATACTGTTTACTTGCCCATGCGCCGCACAATCGCAATTGCGCTCACCGTCATCTTCTGCTGGACGCTGACTGCACCCATCTTTGGTCCCGGCGCCGATGCGAATCTTCCCCCCTGCTGCCGCCGGAACGGCAAGCATCATTGCATGATGCGCGGGATGGGGCAGCTTAGCGGCAATCAAAAGGGATTCACCTCCGTCTCGGAGAAGTGCCCCTGCGAGCCGGCCAGCACCTGCGCCGTTCATTCTCCAGTCTTCAAGCCGGAGGCCGGAAAACCGTTCTACGTCCAGGTTGTGCGCCGTCCAGCCCCCGCTCCGCAAACCGAGGCCCTTTGCCGCATCGCGTTTCTCCGCAGCCATCCCAAGCGCGGCCCTCCCACTCCTCTCGCCTGATATTGATCCAGCCCAACTGGGACGCAGCGAGTCCCACCCTAGCCGCAAGAACAGAGACGCGGCGAGGATCGGGCACCCAGATTCGTGTGAATCGCGGCGATGGTGGGGCACGCAGCCCTGTGTGAATTGCGAGGGTGGGGCACCCAGTCTTTTGCCGGTCCCAATGGGCTGGGCCCGTAACTCGCGATTCGTTGCGAATGGGATTGGCGTTGCCGCTCCCGTCGCGTCGTTGCGCGCTTTTTCAATACAAGAGGAGATTCCATGCAATGCAAGCTGTTGCTGGCGCTGCTGCCAGCCGTCTGCCTATGCTGGCGGGCAAGCTTGATCCATGCCCAACAAAGCTCAGCTGCCGCCGAAACTCCCGTTGCGACCGGCCGCATCGCCGGAGTGCTGAAAGATCCCTCCGGCGCGGTTGTTCCGGCGGCGAAGATTGAACTCAAGAACCTCGCCTCGGAAGTTAAGGATTGCGTACTATCTGATCGCCAGGGCCGCTTCGTCTTCGATAAAGTTCCCGTGGGCCATTACCAGCTCACAGTCCATGCAACGGGCTTCGATATCGCAGTCATTCCCGATCTTTCCGTCTCAGCGGGCAGCGAAACAAGCGCCAATATAACATTGAAGATCGCCCCGGCAAGAACTGAAATCGAAGTGAAGGCTCCGGCTTTCGGGGCCGGCGCTCCGACTCCGCACGCGGTAGACGACACCGAGCGGGCGCGCAGCCGCAACTCAGCCGAGCTAATCGAAGACACGGCCGGAATCAGCCTGCGCGAAAACGGTCAGTTGGCCAGCATCCCATTTCTTCATGGCCTGGGCGATGAACGCACCAAACTGGTGGTCGATGGCATGACGGTTTCTTCCACTTGCCCCAACCACATGAACGCTCCGCTCTCCTATATCGCCCCCTCCCAGGCGGCCCAGGTCACTGTTTTGGCCGGTATCACGCCGGTCAGTATGGGCGGCGACAGCCTGGGCGGAACGGTCGCGGTCGATTCGCGCGATCCAGCCTTCGCCAATGCGGGGGAACGGCTGCACGAAGAAGGCGGCTCCACGGGCTTCTATCGCTCGAACGGCCAGAATTATGGCGGATCGTTTTCGGAGTGGGTCGCCAACCGCAATCTAGGCATCGGCTACACCGGATCGTGGGCTACCAACGACGACTACACCGACGGCGGCGGCCACAAGGTCACTTCGACTTATGCTCAGACGACGGACCACACGGTAACTCTGGCTGCCCAGGGCGCGGGCAATCTCCTTGTACTTGAGGCCGGGCTGCACCACACGCCCTACGAGGGCTTCGTGAATGCGCAAATGGACCTGGTGCGCAACTACGCGGAGTCTCTCAACCTGCGTTACCGGCAGAGCTTCGAACGGGGCTCGCTCGACACACGCGTGTTCTGGCAAAATACCTGGCACTCGATGAACATCGGCCATGACAAATCCACTTTCCCGGTGCCCATGTTCATGCCGATGAACACGCATGGGCGCGATCTGGGCTACTCCGTCAAGCTCGATCTCCCGCTGACCGATCGCCACACCGTTCGGCTGGGCAACGAGTTACATCGCTTTGTCCTCGACGACCGCTGGCCCGCCGTTGTAGGCACGGCGCCCATGATGGGCCCCAATACCTTCGTCAGCATCAACGACGGACGACGCATCCGCCTGGGAACCTTTGCCGAGGTGGCCAGCAAGTGGAATGCACAATGGACCACGCTCTTCGGCCTGCGCAACGATACCGTCTGGACGAACGCCGGCCCCGTGCAGGGCTACTCGGACATGTATGCCATGGATGCGGACGCCTTCAACGCATTGAACCGCGCCCACACGGACCCGGACCTCGATGCCACCGCGCTGGCGCGCTACGAGCCGAACGCCTACAGCAGTTATGAGTTCGGCTACGCCCGCAAGAGCCGCGCGCCCAACCTCTACGAGCGCTACGCCTGGTCGACCAACATGATGGCCAGCGGCATGATCGGCTGGTTTGGAGACGGCAACTACTATGTGGGCAGCGTCGGCCTCAAGCCGGAGATCGCACACACCTTCAGCGGCACGGAAAGCTGGCACGGCGGGACTGCCACACCGTGGGCGATCAAGCTCACGCCTCACATGACCTACGTCCAGGACTACGTGGATGTGGACACGCTGATGACCACGATGTATGGCTTGAGCACCTTTGCCCAACTGCAGTTCGCCAATCACAACGCGCGCATTTACGGGGGCGATCTCTCCGGCAACGCCACGCTCTGGAATAATTCCAGCTTTGGGCTGGGGAAGATCGGCGGCGTCGCGGGCTGGCTGCACGGAGAAAGGCTTGATACGCAAACCCCGCTCTACCAGATGATGCCGCTCAACCTGCGCGTCGCTTTCGACGAGGAGTTGAAGCGATTCACGGCCGGTCTCGGCGTGCAGGCAGTGGATCGAAAATCTAATGTTGATCCGCATCGGTTCGAACAACCGACGCCGGGGTATGCGCTCTTCAATCTGCACACTGGCTATCAACGAGGGCATCTGCTGGCGAGTGCGGCTGCCGACAATCTGCTCAACAGGGACTATGAGCTGCCCATGGGCGGCGTGAACTTCGACGACTTTATGGCCAGCATGTGGATGAGCCAGATCAAGCCATTAACGGGACGGGGACGATCCGTCTATGGCAGCCTGACCGCGCGGTTCTGACCGGGCCTCTGCCGCCTCTGCCCTAATGCGCCGCTCGCCGGGAAGCCGCATCGGTCTCTTGGCTGCAACGCAAATCGTCGCCGGCGCTGGCGGTCATTCCACTTATACTCAAGCTAGAGCATGGCTACTCAGCGTTCCGCTCATCTTGAAACGATTCTGGCCACGACGCGGGCCACAGTGGCCGCGGCCAAGGCCGGTGTGCCGTTGGCCGAACTGGAGCGGCGAGCGGCAGCGCATCGGCCGCGCGGCTTTGCGGCGGCCTTGCGGCGGCAGGCGCGAATGGGGCCGGCGGTGATCGCCGAGATCAAGAAGGCTTCGCCCTCCAAGGGAATGATTCGTGAGGATTTCGATGTGGAGTGGCTGGCCCGGAGCTACCACGCGGGCGGCGCGGCGGCGCTTTCGGTGCTCACCGATGAGCCGTATTTCCAGGGCAGCCTGCGCAATCTGGAGCTGGCTTCGAAGGCCTCGCCGCTCGCCTGCCTGCGTAAGGATTTCACGGTGGACGAGTACCAGATTGTGGAAGCCCGCGCCCACCGGGGAGATGCGATTTTGCTGATTGCCGCCGCGCTTGCCGATGCTGAGCTTAAGAGCTTTGCCGGTTTGGCTCACGGCCTTCAGCTCGATGTGCTGGTAGAGGTGCATACCGGGCAAGAGCTGGACCGGGTGCTGGACGCGCTGGGAGAGACCGGCTCGGACGCGATCGGCGTGAACAACCGCAACTTGAAGACCTTTGAAGTGAGCCTGGAAGCCTCGCTTGAACTGGTGGAGCGGATGCCGGCCGGCATCTTGCGCGTGACCGAGAGCGGCATCGCCACCGCGAAGGATCTGGCTAGGCTACGCGCGGCGGGATTCGACGCGTTCCTCATCGGCGAGAGCCTGATGCGGCAGGCTGATCCCGGCGCCGCGCTGGCGGCATTGCTGACGGGAGCAAGCCGGGAGCTAGGCCGCGCCGATCGCACTTCGGCCGATCCCTGGATACAACCATGAGCCTGTGGATCAAAATCTGCGCCAACACTTCACTGCAGGATGCGCTGCTGGGGGTCGAGGCTGGGGCCGACGCACTGGGGTTCGTTTTTGCGCCCAGCCCGCGGCGGGTGACGGCGGCTGAAGCGGCTGCCATTGCGACATATCTACCTGCAACCGTCGAGAAGATCGGCGTCTTTGTGGATGCCGATCTGGAGGAGATTTGCTCCACGGTACGCGGCTGCGGGCTGACGGGCGTGCAACTGCACTGGGAAGCCGAGCCGGAGTTGCCGGCGAAGCTGCGCGAGCGGCTGGGACCGGCGCTCAGGATTCTGCGGGTTGTGCATTTTGGCGACGGGGCTGCCCAGCCGATCGCGGATCGGATTGCCGGGCACGCCCGCAACCCGCACGTGGATGCGGTCCTGGTGGATTCGAGGACGGCGACGGCAGTGGGCGGCACCGGCATGACGTTCGACTGGGTTGAGGCGCGCAGGACGGTCTTCGTCAATGCTGGAAACCTAAGGTTGATTGCCGCGAGCGGATTGAATCCGGAAAACGTGGCGGAAGCTATCGCCACTTTGCGGCCCTGGGGCGTGGATGTGGCTTCGGGAGTGGAGGCTGAGCCGGGCCGCAAGGATACGGTGAAGGTGCGGGCATTCGTGGCCCGGGCCCGGGCCGCGGATCGGCGGTAGAGGGCCACAGGCAAACAGTTCCAACTCCGGCCCAAGGTCCGGTTGCGACTTTCCTGAAATGCCGGGAAAACGTTTGGAGCATTTTCACTGTCCCTGCAACGCGTGCGTCCTGCTATCCCACCCGTTCGAATGCGCTCAGGGCCAGCAGCCTAGAGCGAACCGATAATTGCTGTACCCTGGCATCCGCAGTGACGGAACCAAGCGGCGGCGTTGTCGGCGGTGATGGTTTTGAGCGCATCAGCGATCGCCTGGTCGAGGGCTTCTCTGGTTCACGCCGTAGAATCGCAGAGAAACTTCTTGAACTTCGACCAGGCCTTTTCTAGGGGGTTCAAGTCCGACGAGTAAGGCGGCAGATACCGTCGCCGTTGCGGCCAGAGCGAAGAGGAGAACCCCGGGGTTGATGGCGATTCCATCCTGGCGGGGCAGATTCGCGGGAAGAATGGCGGGAAGAACCCTGACGCCTCCGGCGGCCATCAGGGCTCCCAATATCCCTGCTGCGAGCGACAGCGCAAACGACTCGGCAAGGAACTGCTGGATCAGACGGCCGCGCCCGGCGCCGAGGGCCGTACAGATAGCCAGTTCTTTGCGTCGGACGGAGGTACGCGCCATGAGCAATCCGGCGACATTGGCGCAGGCGACCAGGAGCAAGAGACCTACGGCTCCCAAGAGGGTGAGGAGTGCGGTGCGCAGATTCCCCACGATGGCGTCGGCGAGAGGTACGACGGCTGCGTCGCTGAGACCACCTGAGTGCCGTACTGGTGTTGGATGCGGTGAGCGATCGCGCTAAGATCCGCGCGGGCCTGGGAGACGGTGACGCCCTCTCGCACACGGCCAACAACCTGCCAGTTGTGGCCGGTGCGACTGCTCGGCAAGCGGGCCGGGAGAATGCAAAAGGTCCTACTCGCCAGCTTCACTGCCTCCTTTTTCTTCGCCTTTTACGTAACCGCTGTCCCACTCGCCACGGGCGCGCAGCTTTGCGATTTCTTGACGAGCCATCTCCTGGGCGCGGAGGTAGTCCGGCTTGACCACATGGTTCAGCGGCATCTGGCCGGCTTCGAGAACGATCCAATGGCGCGGCCGCATATAGGATGGCAAGGAACGCGCGTGCCGATCCAGTTCCCGGCGGCTCAGTTCAACCCCGGGTTTCTTCTCCACGACTGCCACCGGCGCCTCGGAGACGACTTCATGCGCCACGCCAACCACGACACAGTTGGCCACCTTCCCCGCCAGGCTGCAGATATGTTTCTCCACATCGCCGGGAAAGACCTGGTAGCCAAGCGACTTGATCACCCACTTGTCTCGCCCGGTCAGGTGCAAGCCCGCGGCGTCTTTGTAACCAAGATCGCCGGTATACAAAAAGCCGTCGCGCGAAATCGCCCGGGCGGTGGCTGCGGGATCGTTGACATAGCCAAGAAAGGTCTGCGGCCCGCGAAAGCATACGTGGCCAATCTCGCCACTGGTGAGTTCATCGCCGGCGTTGCCATCGGCGCGCATAGGCTGGCGAATGGTGCACGGATAGATCGGCATATCATCGCCAAGCCCGGCGAGAATCTTCTCCCGGCCATCCGCGCTCGCCTGAATATAGGTGCAGAAACCGGCGGTCTCGGTGAGCCCCAGCCCGGTGCCGATCACCGGCGCCATTTTGGCAAGCTGGTCCACGAAGGGCCGCGACACCGAATGTCCGCCATAAGCGGCAAACTTGAGACTGGAGAGATCGTGGCGATTGTAGTCTTTCAGCATCCACTCCAGGTTGAACATGGCCGGAATCTGGCCCAGTATCTCCACTTGATGCTGGGTAATGGCGCGCAGCGAGCGGCCGGCGTCGAAGACCTCCAGGAGAACCGCCGTTCCTCCGCCGAAGAAGATGCTCATCAGCGCCTCCGTTTGGCCCCCTACGTGGGAAGCCGGCAAATTGACCAGAATGCGGGAGCCGCGGTCGCCGCCAAAAAATGCGCCGCACATGCACATGTTCTGGACCGTGATGTTGCGATGCGAAAGTAGCGCAGGCTTCGGCGAGCCAGTCGAGCCGGTCGTAAAAATGACCAGCGCGCCATCGTCTTCGGTCAGGCTGGAAGCAATCCCGGCCAGGGCCGCGGAGTCAGCGGACGTCGCAGAGATTGCACCCCTCGCGGCGCGCCACGCCGGCTCGGCAATCGAGACAAAAGATCGTGTGCCTGGAATTGCGTCGTCCGAGTCTACAACGATGGACTGCTGGATCCATGGGCAATGCGCCTGCACTGTGCGCCACAGTTCCCGAAAATCGAACGGCGCTTTCACGTCCAGGCCGGCAAATCCGCGCGGGCAAAGAATTTCCAGCGCTCGAATCACCTCGGCGGAAGATAGACGCAGATCCAGCGGGGCGACGATCACTCCGATCTTGAAACAGCTATATTCCAGCAAAACGTGATCCACGGACATCGGCCACAATGTGACCAGGAAATCTCCCTTCACGAATCCCAAACGCAATAATTCTTTCGCCAACGCCGTAGTAACGCGGTCGAAATCGCTCCAAGTGACTGCTCGGTTGCCGTCCGCACTGAGAATGGCAGGAGCCTCCGGCTTATCGTTGGCCCACTTCACCACCACGTCCTGCAACAGATGGCGATCGGCAAAAGCGCTTTCGTAATCGTCGAGGGTAAATTGAGGCACCTGCATCGGTTCAATCCGTAGTGTTCCAGAACCATTCGATCAGTCGCGTAGGCACGCGTCAAGAGCGGTGTGCAAAATGCTGCTTCAGCTGCATGAAGCGATTCAAGTGCAATAAAACGCCGCCGATCGCAAGATGGGGATTTGCGTCGTCGCCCACAGTTCGGGAATTCGGTTCCGTCCTCACCAGTGTAGTGGATTCCTGGATGAGTGATAGGGCATTCTTGAGTCGATCGAGAATCCTTCCACGCGCGATCGGCGTTTCCCGCCACCAAAGCCCAAGGTAAGATTGCCGGATCGACGTTGCCCCTAAATCTCGATGACTTTGCTGGTGGGCATCTCTCGCGCCACCAGCTTGATGGCCCCATTCGAAGCGATGTTTCGCAGGGAACCGTATCGAAAGATCGTCATTTGCCCGCCTTCGGCTGGGATTGCGGTATTCCTGTCGCCGAAGACATTGGCCATGAAGATTCCGTTCAAGAACTGCCGCATCGGCCAACGAGTCGGGCACCCGTATTGATAGATCGTGTTCTCGACGTGTTTACCAAGCTCGTAGGCAATCATGTCGGCCAGTTCAAAATGCACGGTCGAGCCTTTCGGCCCGAAACCAACAACACCCTCTGCTTGCCTTATACCCCTCTCCTTTGCGGATTCACGAGCCATTGCAAACAGAACCGGTCCCCATTTGTACTGGCGATGATATTCGTAGAAGTAGGCCCTAATATGGGAAAACTCAGGTTCGATACCCTCCGCACCCGGACGAAACAAGAAGTCCATCGCCAGGGCTTCATTGAAACAGGATTGATAACAGATACCACGGGTCCATCAGCTTCTTCCGTAGCGCCGCATCTAGCTTGTTGAAGTCTTCCACGACGACCGTAGCGCCGATTAGAAACAGCGGAAAAGCGTTAATCGCTTCGAACAATTCCGTCAACAGAGAACGCTTCTTTGCCTCGTCCCATCCTTCAAAAGCTCCTTTGCGATTTTCGAGTTCAGTCATGTACAGCGTTTCGACCTCATGCCGATCGAGGGCGGCCTTCCACCTCATTCGCAAATCGCCCCACCGCTGCGGGGTAGACATCGCTCCACCGATGGCGACAACGCGGGTTGAGTCGGGATGCCCGCTTTCATCAAAATAGGCGGTTACGCATGGAAACTCTTGATCTTTCAGACTGCCGTGCATCCAAATGGAACCCGCCATCTCGCCTTTACTGGATTTGCTCTCATCGCTCATGCTGGATCAGTTGAGGGTAGTCGAATCTCTCCTTCTCCAATAGATGAAGCCCGCTTGGGCAGGCAGTCAGTACTGACAGGTCAGCCCAGGGTCCTACAAAGCAGCGCGCATTCAGTGCGAACGACCGCTGCCGGCATTTCTAAGCCACCGCCACGCGTCCCTTAGCCAAAGCACGAAACGGCCTGTTGCGGTCGGTCTGCGGTTTCGCCAGCCGGAGGCCCGACTGCCAAGTCCGTCTTGCGGTGTGCCCGTTTGCCAATGCTGCATGGCGGTAAGATAAGAGGCGGAGGCAGCTTCGATGCTCATTGTCCACGTGCATGTACACGTCAAGCCCGAGTGGGTGGAGGAGTTCAGCCGGGCTACCGTCGAGAACGCCCGCGCCAGTGTTCAGGAGCCTGGCATTGCGCGCTTCGACGTGGTGCGGCAGCAGGACGACGCGACGCGGTTCGTGCTGATCGAGATCTACCGCGATGCGGAGGCGGCGGCCGCGCATAAACTGACCGCTCACTATGCAAAATGGCGCGACGCGGTTGCGCCCATGATGGCCGAGCCGCGCTCCAGCGTGAAGTACGACGCCGTCTTCCCCGATTTACAGGGCTGAGCGAGGCTGAAACTATGCGCTTCGAGTTTGCTACCGCAACACGCATCGTCTTCGGCGAGGGCGCCGCCGCCACTCTGCCCGAACTGGTTCGCAGTTTCGGCGCTCGCCCATTCGTGGTCACCGGCTCTTCGCGCGAGCGCGCGTCGTGGCTAGTCTCGGCGCTCTCGGCGGAAGTCCTTGCCGTCCCCGGCGAACCGACGGTCGACCTGGTCCGGGACGGCGCCCGGCGCGCGCGAAAAGCTGCTTGCGATGTTGTTGTTGCGCTGGGCGGCGGCAGCGCGATCAACGCCGGAAAGGCGATTGCCTGCATCGCCACCAACGGCGGCGAGCCGCTGGAGTTTCTTGAAGTGGTGGGAAAAGGGCGCGTTCTTTCGGCCGCACCGCTGCCCTTCATTGCGGCGCCGACCACGGCCGGGACCGGCAGCGAGGTCACCCGCAATGCCGTGCTCGCATCGGCGGAGCATGGCGTCAAGGCGAGCTTGCGGAGCCCAATGATGCTGCCGAGAGTAGCTCTGGTCGATCCCGAGCTGACTTACTCGCTGCCGTCCGCGGCAACAGCCAGCACGGGACTGGACGCTCTGACGCAGTTGATCGAGCCGTACGTGAGCGCGCGCGCCAACCCACTGGCGGATGCGCTTTGCGTGGAAGGGATCGGGCGCGCCGCCGGGGCGCTGGGCCGCGTCTATCGCGACGGTATGGATCGTCAGGCGCGCCGCGACATGGCGCTGGCGAGCCTGTTCGGAGGCCTGGCGCTGGCCAACGCCGGGCTGGGCGTGGTTCACGGTTTTGCCGCGCCGCTGGGAGGTCAGTGGAATGTGCCGCATGGAGCGCTCTGCGCGGCGCTGCTGCCGCACGGCATGGCCGCCAACGTAGCCGCCTTGCGGGCCCGCGCGCCGCTCCATCCGTCCCTGGAACGCTACGCCGCCATCGCGCACCTGCTGACCGGCCGCAAGGAAGCAACCGCGGAGGACGGCGTCGAATGGGTGCGCGCGCTTTGCGCCGATCTCAACGTTTCTGGGCTGCGCGCCTGGGGAATCGCGCCATCCGATCTGCCCGCCGTGGTGGAGAAGGCAGCCCGCGCCAGCAGCATGCAGGCCAATCCGCTTCCGCTCACGGGCGAGGAGCTACTGGCCGTGGTCTCGGCAGCGTGGTAAGCGCCGGACTTGGCGAGCAACGCCGGAGCGGTACTTAATCGAACCGAGAGCAGCGCAGAGCGGCGCCTGAAATCCGACCGATGCAGACCAAAAGGAACAAGGCATAGCCCTGGGGCGTTTTTCGAGGACGAATCTTGCCCGCGGACTGCAAACGGTCGCTGCCGGGGTGCCGAGGGGTGGAGATTCCAATCGACGCCAGTGCCAGTTTCGCGGTCAATAGCAAGCTATTGCCTAAGTAGCAACTGACGGCCTGGCGACAAACCACTCAGAACACGCTAAGGTCGGAGCCGGTGCGGAATCCGGTACTCTTCGCCGCGGCGGACGAGACCTGGGCCGCCCCACCCCCGCCGTCCGGCGCCCGCTCCAACGTATATTTGCGACGTTTTTGCCTCGCTGCTCAGGTTTTATATTAGACTCTAATAAATCCCACCTTTGTGCTATTGACAGGCCGGCTGTTGCGCCTGTCTGCCAAATGCATCGTCCTCACCCGCGGTCGCCCCGTGCGGCCCTGAACCGCGGCTCCGCGCGGCCCGCGACACAAATCCCCCTCGGGAAAAGGAGTATCGGTTTGATGAAAAACATCGGTTTGGTAATTCTTGCAGTGTGCCTGGCAACGCTCGGCAGCATGGCCGCCTATGCGCAGGTCAACAACACGGCCTATGGGAGCGGGGCGCTTCAATCCGACATTAACGGCGGTTACAACGCGGCTTTCGGTGTTGATTCGCTCTTTAGCAACAACGGCTGGCTCAACACGGCCATCGGTTATGGAGCGCTCATTAGCAACACCACCGCCAACTACAACACGGCCACCGGTTCCTATTCGCTCTATAGCAACGTAAACGGCGGTAACGACACAGCCACCGGCAGCTTGTCGCTCGTCTCCAACGTAACCGGCTACGACAACACGGCCAACGGTTTCATGTCGCTCTATTACAACACCCAAGGCAGTTACAACACGGCCACCGGTGAGGATGCGCTTTTTAACAGCACCATCGGCGACTACAACACGGCCGTCGGTATCAATGCGCTTTTTTCCAACACCACCGCCAGCTACAACACGGCCGTCGGTGACCTTGCGCTTTATTCCAACACTTCTGGCGGCTCCAACATAGGCATTGGACACTGGGCCGGATACTACAACCCTGCCGGAGTCAGCAACAACATCGATATTGGCAACATTGGATCTGGAATCGACAATAGCTCCACCATCCGCATCGGAACTCCTGGCACCCAGACGGCCTTCTTTGTCGCCGGAGTTCGAGGAACGAGAACGGGAGCCAAGGATGCCATTGAGGTGATGATCGACGAAAACGGTCAGTTAGGCACTGTGAACTCGTCGATCCGCTTCAAGGAAGACGTGCACGACATGGCCGCCGCCAGCGACGGGCTCATGCGCCTGCGCCCGGTCACCTATCGCTACAAACAGCCCTACGCCGACGGCTCCAAGCCCATCGACTACGGCCTGATTGCCGAAGAGGTCGCCGAAGTCTATCCCGACCTAGTGGCCAAGGATGCGGACGGCCAGATCCAAACCGTGCAGTATCAGAAGCTGACGCCCATGCTGCTGAACGAGGTGCAGAAGGAGCGCCGGCTACTGGAGCAGCAGCAGCAGACCATTGAACAGCAGGCAGAAACCATTCAGCGCCAGGAACAATCCGTTGAGCGGCAGGAAAAATCCGCCGCACAGCAGGCAGAGACCATTCAGCGGTTGGAGAAGCGGCTTGCGGCATTGGAGTCGGCGCTGCCTTCAGCCACCATGCTTGAAACCCGGCTAGTAACGAAGTAATGACTAAATGGGAATCCCAGGTCTCTGCTGCCGCGGACGAGACCTGGGGCACCCGGCGACAACGATCACCCACCCGGAAACGGGCATCACCCCCTCGGGAAAAGGAGGATCGGTTTGATGAAAAACATCGGTATAGCAATTCTTGCAGTGTGCCTGGGGACGCTCGGCAGCATGGCCGCCCAGGCGCAGTTCGGCGACACGAACTACGGCTCGTCGTCGCTTGTTTCTGACGCGGGTGGCACATTCAACTCAGCTTTCGGCCAAAACTCGCTTTACCACAACACGACCGGCCAAGAAAACTCGGCTTTTGGCGCGTACTCGCTTTGGTTCAACACTACCGGCTCCTTTAACACGGCCGTCGGGGTTGAAGCGTTTCAAGCAAACACCAGCGGAAGTTACAACTCCGCCTACGGATCGTACTCCCTTGCCTTCAGCACCGGCTACTTTAACACGGCCAGCGGCTACTACTCGCTGTACAACAACGCCAACGGAGGATACAACGCAGCCTTCGGCGCGTATGCGCTTCAGGCCAACGCCGGCGGCTATTCGAACGTTGCCATCGGCTCCTATTCGCTCTATAACAACACTACGGGGGGGACAACATCGGCATTGGATATGCAGCCGGGTACTACAACCCTGTCGGCTCCAGCAACAACATCGATATTGGCAGTTATGGATCGCAAAACGACGATAACACCATCCGCATCGGAACTCCCGGCACGCAGGCGGCCTTCTATGCCGCCGGAATCAGGGGAACAAAAACGGGAGCAAGCAACGCCGTCGAAGTGATGATCGACAGCAACGGCCAACTGGGCACCGTGAACTCCTCGATCCGCTTCAAGGAAAACGTGCACGATATGGCCGCCGCCAGCGACGGACTCATGCGCCTGCGCCCGGTCACCTATCGGTACAAGCAGCCCTACGCCGACGGCTCCAAGCCCATCGACTACGGCCTGATCGCCGAAGAGGTCGCAGAGGTCTATCCCGACCTGGTGGTCAAGGACGCGGACGGCCAGATTCAGACCGTGCAGTATCAGAAGCTGACTCCCATGCTGCTGAACGAGGTGCAAAAGGAGCACAAGCTTCTCGAACAGCAGGCAGAAACCATTCGGCAGTTGAAGCAGGAGCTTGCGGCATTGCCATTGCTGGAGAAGCGGCTTGCGGCGTTGGAGGCGGCGCAACCCACCGCCACCATGCTTGAAACCCGGCTTGTGACGAAGTAATGACTAAATGGGAATCCCAGGTCTCTGCTGCGGTCCGCCACGGCGGAAGACCTGGGGTACCCGGCGACAACAATCACCCACCCGGAAACGGGCATCACCCCATCGGAAAAAGGAGAATTGGTTTGATGAAGAACATCGGCATAGCAATTCTTGCAGTGTGCCTGGGGACGCTCGGCAGCGTCGCGGCCCAGGCGCAGTACGGCAACGTGAACTATGGTCCGTCGTCGCTTGCCTCTAACACTACCGGCTACGACAACTCAGCTTTTGGTTATGCTCCACTTGCACTCAACACTACCGGAGGTGACAACTCGGCCTTCGGAGGGTACGCGCTTCATGCCAACACTACCGGCAGCTACAATACGGCCAGCGGTTATTTCTCGCTCGTTAACAACACGACCGCATCTGAAAACACAGCCACCGGTTCCTGGTCGCTCTATGAAAACACTACCGGCAACGAAAACACGGCCACCGGTTCCTTGTCGCTTGTTTATAACACCACCGGCAGCTACAACACGGCCACCGGTTCCTCGTCGCTCTATGAAAAACACTACCGGCGGCTACAACACGGCTGCCGGTTATAACTCGCTCGTGCAAAACACTTCCGGGTACTACGACACGGGCCTCGGTGACTTTGCGCTCCAAGACAACACGATCGGCAGCTACAACACGGCCGTCGGCGTTGATGCGCTTGAAACCACCTCCTCAGGGGGCTACAACATCGGCATCGGATATGGGGCCGGATACGATAACCCTGCCGGAGCCAGCAACAACATCGACATCGGCAGTGAGGGATCGGCAAATGACTACAACACCATCCGGATCGGTACTCCCGGCAACCAGAATGCCTTCTTTGCCGCCGGAGTAAGAGGAACGCGAACGGGACTCAACAACGCCGTTGAGGTGATGATCGACGGCAACGGCCAACTGGGCACCGTGAACTCCTCGATCCGCTTCAAGGAAGACGTTCACGACATGGCCGCCGCCAGCGACGGCTTATGCGCCTGCGCCCGGTCACCTATCGGTACAAGCAGCCCTACGCCGACGGCTCCAAGCCCATCGACTACGGCCTGATTGCCGAAGAGGTCGCCGAGGTTTATCCCGACCTGGTGGTCAAAGGCAGGGACGGCCAGATTCAAACCGTCCAGTATCAAAAGCTGACCCCCATGCTGCTGAATGAGCTGCAGAAGGAGCATCGGCTCCTGGAGCAGCAGGAAAAGACCGTTCAACAGCAGGCAAAGACCATTCAGCAGTTGGAGAAGCAGGCTGCGGCAATGCCTCTGCTGGAGAAGCGGCTTGCAGCACTGGAAGCGGCGCAATCTTCCTCCACCGTGCTCGAAACCCGGCTTATGACAAAATAAGCTCCGGCTGGGCGTCCCAGGCCTCTTCGCTGCGGCGGACGTGGCCTGGGACACTCCCGGGGATGAAACGAAGAGAAAAGAAGTCACTCTCATCTGGCGAGAACAGTCCAAACTGCGTTTTCACGCCTAACTCTGCTCGAATTATGCGTTGGCGATTTCGCCAAGCGATCCCATCGGGTCGCGGCTCAGTTTGTGGTTTGCCGGCAAGAGGGAATTTGCGACCGGTTGAAATGAACAAGCAAAGGCGCCCGGAGCCGGCTATGGAGCAGATTATCCCATAACAGGCATAACGCGATAGTTTGTCGTAAGTCACTTATCGGTGGTCCAGAGTTGGGAATAGCACACGGTGAACCTGCCCAAGGATGGATCGCCCCCAACCCCAAGGGGATTCCGATGAAAGAGCTGAAATTCCCATATTCGTTGTTCTGTATGTTTCTTGGTCTGTCGGCATTCGCCGTTCCGACGTCGGCACTTGTTGTTGGCCCTACTCCCGCAGGATCACCAGTAACTTTTGTCTCCGCGTCGGGTACAGATACCGGCTCGTGCTCGCAGACCCAACCCTGTGCTACCTTTCAGTACGCGGCTAACGTTACGTTATTGGGCGGAGAGGTCGATGCCTTGACCCCCGGCAACTTTGTTGGAGCAGCCGGGCTCACCATCGGACAATCCATCACCATCGATGGCAAAGGAATGGCTAGTATCAGCGCCAACACCGCCCAGGCCATCACTGTCAATGCTATCGATTCCAAGGTTGTGTTGCGCGGCCTTTCGATCAATGGAAGCGGTCCGTATTATGGTGCGCCCAGCGGAGTGGAAGGCATCTACTATAACTCCCTCGGCAACAGCGCTCTCGTGGTTGAAGATTGCGTCATCGCCGGGTTCAGTAATGCCGGCATCTACAATGTAACCGGAGCCACCTCCACCCTCTATGTGAAAAATACCACAATCAGCGGCGGCATTGTTGGGGTTTATGTGAACGAGGGCGGCGGAAGTACGGTCCTGGAACACGTAACCATCTCTGGAGCCGGCGGCTACGGAGTAGAGGTAGTTAGCACCCCCGGCACGCTAACGATGAACGATTCCGCCATTGTCGGCGGCTTCTATGGTGTTTACGTCTCCGGCTCGGCCGTCTCCGGCTCCAGCATCTTCACCGTTGTGCTGGAGAGAACAACCATCACCGCAGCCACCGTCGCAGGCATTTACACAGCCACCGGCGTCGTCGACGTCGATGACAGCACCATCTTCGCCAATGTGCTCGCCATGCAGGCAAGTGGCGGCGTCATGCGCATCTCCAACAACAACATCTACGACAATGCAACCGGCATTGTATGCAATAGCGCCAACAGTTACGTTCAGAGCGCGGGGAATAACCGCCACGGATCGAACGCCAACATCATTACCTCCGGGGGATGCCCGGCAATGGAGCCAATCAACTATTGGTAGCGGAATTCCGGCTCCAATTCTTCAAGTTACGGTTGGATAACCGGCAAACCTTCCCCTATTTCGTTTTCGGCTCCCTTCGTTGTTTTCCGAGGCGAAAGCCAGTCAACGGTCCGAGTCGGCGACAACTGACTCGGACTATGATTTGTCACCGCGTCAAGTTCAGGGAGCTGCACATCCCATTGTGCATCAGCAATGCTATAATTCTGCCCAACATCAGCGCAGGGAATCGCGGCGGCTGGGACCAAAGCCACGCGCACGGGTTCAGGAGAACGCCATGAAGATTCTTCGTTCCGTGAATCGCAGGGGTTTCAGAATGGAGTCTGCCGGATGGTTTACCGTCCTGAGGCCCAACACATGGTTTGCCGCAGCGCGTCTGCCGGGGGGCTTACGCTATCTCGTGGGCCAATCCAAGGGGGCTGCGTCTCCGCGGGCGCATGAGAATCCCACAGAGAATCCGACAGCAGCGCCCTCGCCTGGGTCGACTTCCGTGCCGGAGCAGAAGGCTCTAGACCATGCTGACAGCCAGGAAACGGCAATACCATCGCAGATCATGAAACCGGGCACGCAGGATCACCCTCTGTTGCGGCCAGCGTTGATCGTTTTGGCGGCATCTGCGATCACATCGATTTTCCTTTGGCTGATTCACGCTCACCCCTAGGGGGCGGCTTCCTCGCCGCCATTGCCGTCTCGGGAGTATCACCGGCCACTCTTCCCCTACTCGGTTGCGGCCAGCCTTGAATGGATTCCGGGGCGAATATCTGTCAAAGGGAAGAATCGGCGACATTTCAGGCACGACCCTATTCCCGGCCACCTCGGCGCCTCCCAGTACCAATCCAATGCATCCACCAAAGTCTTCTTGTCGTCAGGATTTGGTTGCAGCCTGGCGGTCGGGACATCTGTTAAATATGGTTGCAATTCTGGTTAATCAGTCGTAGGGTTAGATAAAGTGGCAATTTAGGAACTGGGCAGCTGG
>Ga0326728_10006383_pt1 | contig 31789 bp, 27 predicted proteins | sample MB3enrmetagenome_FD_207602 | JGI IMG/M metagenome (GOLD analysis project Ga0326728, IMG submission 207602) | Lab enriched peat soil microbial communities from McLean, Ithaca, NY, United States - MB31MN | ecosystem: Environmental > Terrestrial > Soil > Wetlands > Peat | place: USA: New York...
AAGCGGGCTGAAGATGCTCTCCGTCTCATGAATCGCAAGCTCCACCTGCTCACCGGCATCACCCGACATGATATCCTCAATAAAATCACCATTGTTGCCGGGAACCTCAAGGTTGCAGAAAAAAAATTCAACGAGCCTGCCTTGGTTGAGATTTTGAAAAAAATTGAATCCGCCACAACAGCGATACGCACCCAGATTGAGTTTACCCAGACCTACCAGGATCTTGGCGTACAGGCACCGGCATGGTTCCGGGTGTGTGAAGTGATCCGGGGCGTCAGGCCCCTGGAGATCTCCCTTACCTGTGCCTGCGATTCCTGTGAAATTTTTACAGACCCGATGATTACAAGAGTGTTCTTCAATCTGTTTGACAACACAGTGAAGTACGGGAAGGGTGCAACGGCTGTCACGGTCGAATGTACACAAGTACGCGGGGCGCTGGTTATTGTGTTTGCCGACAACGGCGTTGGTGGTATCCCTCCTGATGAGAAGGAAAAAATCTTTGAGCGGGGCTTTGGAAAAAATACCGGCCTTGGGCTCTTCCTCGCACGCGAGATCCTCTCCATAACGGGGATCACCATTGCCGAAACCGGGGAACCCGGTAAAGGTGCCCGGTTCGAGATGACCGTGCCGACAGGTGCGTACCGGTTCTCCAGTGAGCCATAAGAATCAGGTACGCCGGCAGGGTCAGGAGGCATTTTGCAGCCCCACCCACCGTCTCTCATCCGGGCCCGGTTTGGGCCCGGATTTGTGTCTGACACCTCAATAAGAAGCCCTTATAGGGCTCCGTTTTTAAATAACCCCAAATATGCCTTATTTTTCCAATCGGACAGAATAAAATGAACTTGACAATGGGGTTATTTTGGCAGATCACGGGTGAAATTGTCACTTGGACGATCCGGAAAATAAAGGCCGCCAGAACGCGGATATCGGGCTGCAATGGGCATTATATGGGGCTCAATTTTAGCGTATTTTGGCAAACAGGGGGACATATGGGCTTGGAATTTCGGGAGGAGTAATCGGACGGTTTTACGGGCGTATTTTTGCAGGTGCTTCAAGGAATGTGATGACGCTACTACCCCGCGCCTCCGGGCTATGGCGGGGCCGGACGAGGCGCGTGCGGTTTCATTTTCACTTGAGCCGCAAGCGAGTGCCCCCTGGAGAAAATAGTAATTCCGGGCAGCATTGCCACGGCAGCGCGTTTCACAAACTCTGAAAAATGGATGTTTTCATCCCCAACGTCCGAGAACGCGATTTTCTATGTGTTTAGGGTATAAACATAATTATTGCCTGCATTCTCCGCCGTACCATAAAGGACATGTTTCACATCACTGATGGTCATTCCGGGTGTTATATTTCCACCATACATCAAATCAATGGCCTGCCAGTCAATGAGATCCGGAGTTGTGGTATTATCCTGCCCGGCATAGAAGATACTGTCAGGATAGGTTGTGGTCTGCCCGACAAATCCAAGATAATAGAGAAGACCACGTATCATATAGTGAGTCCGCTCATCTCCCGTTAAATTATTATTAATGAATACAGTGCCAGAGGTATATGTGTACCCGTATGTTGAATTACTCTCTGCATTTGTAGTTGATTTATAAATTGAAACTATTTCCCCGGAACTGTCCCTGTTAATCAGACCGACAGACGGTTGTTCCTGTGCAAGATTATCCATGGATGATTCCGGCATGAAGTTAAAGTTGATGTCGGCACCGTTACTCCCCTGAATCGGTACCGTAGGCAATTGCATTGCCGGAGAATTATTATTAAATTGCAGCAGGAAATTGCTCAATGTGCTTACATCGTTATCGGTATATGATCCCGTGATAGCAACCGTATCTCCCGATGCACTCAACTCTCCAATAGTTTGAAATTTGTTATTAAATGCAATATCTATGAAATGTTTATCAATTTCGTCAGGGCTGTAGATCGCAGCTTCCGTAGAGTTGTTGACCGGTATAATCTGCGTTGGGGTGGAATTTACAACCGTTGGCGTACCAGTCACCGTAACATTCACAACCTGGGGAGCAGGTGTCGCTACTGGTGTCGATGAGGGTTCAGATGTCGAATTTGTGCATCCGGCTATACAAACTATGGCAACAAGCAGAACCAATAAAATAATACTATATTTGAATTTCATACAGTTCTTTAGAATCTTTTAAAGAATAATCATTGCCCTTTGCTTTGTCCAAGTATCCGGGAACACATACGCAACCGGGACGAATGTGCGAATTGAATCAATCCATCAGCATTGTTTTACATTCCGGGTAGTATTGCCAGGGAATCACTCTTAAAGGCCTCAGTACTTCTCTCAATTATCCCACCCTTTATGGGATAAAAACGCCCTGCCATCGGACATACGGTCTCGGCCCACAATCCGGGGCCGAAACGGGCTTGTTTTCCCTTCAAGGTTTGGTGGTGAACACAAAAAGGGAACCATTTTGTCCACCACGAAAATTATCCCCGCTGTTTGTGGCGAAAATAAGAAAACCGGTCAAATTGCGGGGCGTTATATTTCCCCTTTAGCGGTGTTCTGGAGGAGTGGTTTTTTAGTCGACATTATATCGTCAGGTACCCAATCGGGTCCCCGGATGCCATTATGGGCCAGAATCCGGATCGGGGGTGTGCAGGAAAATTGGGATTATTGATCCATTCTGAAATGAGGGAAGTACTGGGCCTGCTTACCCCGCAGCATCCAACATCTTTATCCCCCAAAAAATACTCCAATCCTTTAATGAAAATTCAGTATATTTTTTTCACAATCATACTCCTTTCTCTCATTACCGCGGGATGTGTCAGTTTCAATTCGGCGGGGTCTCATACCTCAAATGCTTCTCCACCACTTGCCTCTTCTGTATCTAACGAAAGCAGCGCTACCGGGTATCCAATGATATCCCCCATATCGACAATTGTTACGGCCCCTCCTGCAGTCCCCTCACCTGCCAGGGATTCAGACCTCGAATCACAGGGGTCAATCAATAAAATATACTACTATACTCTCGATGGGAATCAGGGATTTATTCCCCTTGAGGTTTATACGGGAGTGAATAATTACATCACGTCGTTAGGGCCGATTTACACCGGGGATGATTATAATGCAGTCATTTCAAATGAGATCCAACAAGAATACATCATGCCGATGGTAAATGAAATTAACAGTTCTGCGAAAAATCCTGACGATGATGCACGAATCGCGATCAGTCTTGTACAGCACATTAAGTACGATGCTAATGATCTCAATGAAATTCAGGTCAATGAATCCAAATCGGGTCAATTATACATCGGACGATATCCCTACACCATCCTCTATCAGGAGTGGGGAGGCATCTGCGGTGAGAAGTCGTTTCTCTTAGCGCTCCTGTTAAAGGAACTCGGGTATAATGTAGCACTCTTTGAGTTCGACTTCGGCAACAATCAACCGGGACACATGGCCGTTGGAATAAAGGCTCCAGCACAGTATACCTATGAAAATACCGGTTATGCACTGATTGAAAGTACTGCACCGGTTATACCCACTTTTGATGGTTATTACCTTGTCGGGATGAATGCCCCGATGTCATCGTTCACTCCAACGAAGGTTATCCAGATTTCCGACGGCAAATCATTCGATACCATTGGAGCAGAATTTTCCGACGCACAAATTGAGCAATCGGTTTATTCTGAAAGGGGACAGGTGAATGAAGCTGCCATCGAGCTGAATGCATCAATACAGCAGCTCAATACCCTCGAATCTACAGTAGTCTCCTGGAAAAACAGGGTGCAGAGTGATCTTTCCAGTGGCGATATGTCAACCTATCAGAACGATTTACAAATGTACAACCAGGCGTATAGCAATTACGAGAATTATTACAATACAGTCTATAATCCCGATTATACGACGTGGAACAACCTTAATACTGATTTCCAGAATGTTTACATGCCCAGAGAAATGGCACTTGAGAATAAGTACGGCATGAACAGGGGGATTAACGTAGGTGTTGCAACATAACCAACAACATATCCAATTTCAGCCCGGACCCATTTTTTAGAACAGTGTTATCATCGAAAGTGTCGAGCGATATTTTGGCAGATATCAATAATCAAAACAGAAGTGCGAGACTTGGAATCAAAACATAAGAATTCCAAAAAAACGGTTATCAATCCGGCAGCATCATCCTGTATTCCAAACAGTAGTGCCAGAGGATCACTTGCCAGACTTGCTTACCTTCTTTTGATTACTTGATCTGCGCGCGGTGCATGGCTCCATGACCGTCCGGGCATTGCCGGGATTTCAATTTCACCGCAGGGTGAACTGGTTTCGGGGAATAATAAGGTTAATCCCCGCCCAAACGAAAGAGATTTTGCGATGCCTAAAATACCCGAAAATAAAAATATGCCCGGGTTCGGACCCGAATTCAGGTACAAGCAGTGCCTTATCGTGCGAAACGACATCAAGATGAGCTGCGGCAAGAAATGCGCACAGGCAGCGCATGCCTCGATCGGGGCATTCGAGAGCTCAGACAAGACACTTCGCAAGGCATGGCAGGCCGAAGGGCAGAAGAAGGTGGTGCTCAAAGCGGACAGCGAGCGGACCCTCTTTGAGATCAAGGTGATCGCAGAACGCGCCGGGATCTCGACCTCACTTATCCAGGACGCCGGCATGACCGAGATCCCGCCCGGCACCATCACCGCGCTTGGCCTTGGGCCGGCAAAGACCGAAGACCTCGATAAGATCACCGGATCGCTCTCGCTCTTATGATGGAGAGTCCGTATGCGCTCGAACGCGAGCTCGGGATGCAGTATTACGCCACCGACACACCTGGCATCGGGGGAACGCTCCGCATGGTGCCGGATGATTTTATTGTCGATGAGATCCCGCTCGATAAAAAGAGCACATCCGGCCCGTACCTGATCTGCCGGCTTACAAAATCCAACTGGGAGCTCCAGCATGCAGTAAAGGAGATCGCCCGCCGGCTCAATATCAGCCACCGGCGCATTGGCTGGGCCGGGACCAAGGACAGGAACGCCCGGACCACGCAGCTTATCTCGCTCTACAAGGTAACCTCCGAAGAGATCGCCGCGCTTTACCTCAAAGATATCACCCTCGAAGTCGTTGGTCAGGCAAACGAGCAGCTCTCGCTTGGCGATCTTTCGGGAAACCGGTTTGAGATCTGCATCAGGGATGCAGACCAGGAGGACCTTGCCGGCAGGGTCGCCGCAGTCACCACAACCGCGGCGCAGTCCTTCCCCAACTATTTCGGGCTCCAGCGTTTCGGCGTTATCCGCCCCCTGACGCACCGCGTCGGGGAACTGATCCTGCGCGGCGAGTATGAGCAGGCAGTAGCAACCTACGTTGGCCAGGCGTTCCCCCTCGAACGAGAGGAGATCCGCATGGCCCGGACAGTATTCTGGGAGACCCGGGACCCGGCGGTCGCTCTTCGGGAACTGCCTGTGCAGATGTCTTTTGAGCGCTCGATGCTCTCGTTCCTCAAGTCCCAGCCCGGCGATTATGCCGGTGCACTCCGACAGCTGCCGCCCAAGCTCCTCTCCATGTTTGTCTCTGCGTTCCAGTCGTATCTTTTCAATTATGCCCTCTCGCACCGGCTTTCTCGGGGTCACACCCTGACCGAGCCGGTGCCGGGCGACCGGCTGATCTTTGGGAACGGGCGCACCGACACGACAACCGCGACCAACCGTGCAGCGGTTGCTCTCCACCTGGCCCGGGGCCGGTGCTCGATCGCGCTCTTCATGCCGGGCAGAGATGAGACGGGCGCTCCTGCCGGGGATGAGGTTACGCGGGCCATGCTCGCCGATCTGCGGATCACCCCAGACGACTTCCGCCGGGCATCAGCCTTTGTCCAGACAAAGTTTGACGGGGCCTGGCGCCCGATCGCGCTGCGGACCGCAATCGATGCATCCGTTCAGGATACCGATGTCCACCTCAGGTTCACCCTGCCCCCGGGCCATTATGCTACTACGGTCTGCCGGGAATACATGAAGGCCGATCCGATCCGGATGGTCTAAAACTTTTTTTTATCCCGAAAACGGTCACGTTTTCAGCGAGTCATTCCCGATCCGGGTATCGGGAGATGTGCATGCATCCCCGTGTATAAAAAGAGAGAAAATGCCGGGAGTATCCTGCCCCTGAGACCGGCCACTCTAAATACTCAGGAGGAAGGGAAGGATCTGGTGCGACTGTTTTTGTGCGTTTGCCAGTTCCTGTGCCCCCTCGATCGCGTCATTCAGGTTACCCAGCCGGTCTACAAGGTTGATCTTCACGGCATCGGCGCCCCGGATTACCCGGCCGTCCTCGATATCCGACCGTGAGATCATCCGCTGCGTAGTCACGTCGGTGATAAACTCGTCAAAACTCTCATTGACTATCTGCTGGGCATAGGCCTGCTCGGCGGGCGTGAGTGCATGGGAATCCGACCCCATGTCCTTGAAGGCTCCTGATTTGACGATGGTGACATTGTACCCTTCCTGGTTCATCCAGCCGCTTACGTCGGAGAACGTCCAGATGACGCCGACCGCACCGGTCAGGGTATCGGGATCGGCATAGATCAGGTTGGCATGGGCGCTCACATAGTACGCGGCGGAGGTGGCCATGTCCCCCATGGAGACAACAACCGGCTTCTTGGTCTTGGCGTACTCCATATCGCTGATGATCTCCTCAGCGGCCGCCGGCGATCCTCCCGGGCTGTCGACCCGGAGCACTATGGCATCGACCGACGGGTCATCGGCCGCAGCCCGCAACTGGTCGCCCACGTACTCGCTCCCGACGCTGTCGTCAGTAGAGAAATCACCGGTCGAGAGTGTGCCTTCCATCCGGACGACCTTGACACCGGAATGCCCGTTCTCCGCGAGATAACCCACCGCGATAAAAATCCCGATCACAAGGAACAGACCGACGATGATGATCAACAGCCATTTCAGGCCGGCCCGGGGTGACGGGGCCGGCGTAATCATTGCAGGATAGATATCAGGAATGTCCATACGGGTGAGCTCTCAGGCATACAGCACATCAAACTCGGAGACGAGGTTGCTGCCGCACATATAATATTTCTTGAGATTTAACCGGATCATCTCATCTTCTGTATTGATATGCATTCCGCCAACAAGGGATGGCGTATCCGAACCGCCGACAATAAAGGGGAGGTGGATGAGCCGGATCTCATCAACCAGTTTATCGTGGAGCATGTGCCAGTTCAGGGTCGGGCCCCCTTCGATCATCAGCTTCTTTATCCCGAATTTGTCGTGCAGGATCTGCATGAGCAGGGGCAGCTCGACATGGTCCTTTCCTGCAGTGACCACGGTCACGCCTTTTGCCCGGATCGCTGCAACCCGGTCACCCGGGGCCCGCTCTGAGACCGCGATAAGTGTTGGCGCATCGGGGCCGAGCACATTTGCATCGAGAGGGATATCGGCCATGCTGCAGGGGATGACGCGGAGCGGGCTCTTACCCGGAACCAGCCGGACGGTTAAAAAAGAGTTGTCGATCCGGATGGTGTTTGCGCCGACCATGATCGCATCGTAGGCAGCCCGGGTCTCGTGGAGCAGGGTCTCGGTTTCATGCGCCATATACTTCATCAGGATCTTGCTGGAGGCGCCTTTTTTCAGGGTGAGCTTGCCGTCAGCGGTGATCTCGGACATCATCAACACGTGCGGGCGGGCCATTGCTGCTGCCATGAAGGATCAACTCTCATTCCTTCATTGGGTGTGTGACGTAAATAATATGGCGCTTCCTGGCAGACCAGAAACAGCCGGCTGAATAGCACTTCCTGTAGCGAGGGACATCCCGTAACTATTAATGGATCGCATACCCATGATGTGAGCTATGAATATTACCGCGCTCCGGCCCCGCTTCAAGCAGTACCTGGAGCCGGTTGCCGGGGTCTTTGTCCGGTGCGGCATCACGCCCAACCAGTGTTCATTCCTTGCCCTTGTTGCCGGGATCGCCGCCGCGGTGCTCTTTATGGAGCGCTGGTTCCTTGCCGGGAGCCTGCTTTTGCTTCTCTCTGCGCTCTTTGATCTCATTGACGGCAGCATCGCACGCCGGACCAACTCCCACACCAACTTCGGTGCGGTTTTTGACTGGATCGTGGACAAGTACGTGGATGCGCTGGTAATCCTTGGTGTCGGACTCTCCGGGATCGCGATCGTGAGTGGCATCCTGCCGGTCTCCCAGACTGCAGACCTTGCAATCACGGGGCTTGCAATCACCGGTTCGCTGATGAACACGTTTATCAAGCCGGTCGTTTACGCGGAGATCGGGTACCGGGAGAAGGTCGAGGGAAAGATCGACGATCCTCTGGAAGGCGTCGGGTTCTTTGGCCGGCCGGAAACATTCCTTGTGCTGATCCTCGGCGGGGTCACCGGGTTTATCTGGGTCTCGGTCATCATTATCGCGGTCTGCACGAACCTCTCGGCCATCCAGCGGATCGTGTACCTGTACCAGACGCTGTCCTGAACGCGGGGCAACGGTTCAACGGTACCCTGTTTTATCGGGCACAGTTCATCTCTGCCGCACTGTTTTCCCGGATTATTCCCGCAGATCCTGAACAACTTCTGGATATACTCACGGGAAAAAGAAGAGAGGAGCGGCAGAGCCATTGCCCCGGTCCGTACGTTGGTCCGTGTCGGGGTTCATTACAGATTTTCTGGTAACTCTCTAAAAAAGGACATCCCCGACCGCTATGTCTGCGGGGGTTCGCGCTCATCGTGCCCGGGATCTTTCACGGGTACCACGGTGGGAGCCGGTGGGGGCATTGGGCTCTGCGGACCTTTTCCACGGATCCGGTCAAAATCGCGGACAACCGCGCCATAGTATAACTGGTACAGGTCGTCGGCAAAGGAACCTAACTGGGGGATGAGGACAAAGAGACCGTATGCGATCAGGATCAGGGCCACAAGGGCGAGCAGCTCCGCGATCACATTGTGCGCCCAGAAGAAACTCTCATACCCGTACTCACCGTTTCCTGCGATATCTGACCAGTACGGGAACCACTGGCCTGTGTACGCCATGATCACAAAGACGTTCCGGAAGAGGTTGAGGATGTAGATGGTAGGTGCCACCAGGAGGAAGGCATAGATCTTCTGCCGGAGCGTGGTCGGGACCGCGGCGGCAACGCCGAGCATGATCGCGATGCTCTGGATGCCGGTGCAGGCAAGAATGATCTCGACCCGGAAGCCGTTCTGGGCGATGATATTCCATGCATCAAGGGTGACCGGGTAGTTGAAGACCTGGAGCAGCCAGACTACTTCGTTTACCACGGCCGAAATGAGCAGGGAGCCGGCAGCGGAGATGTACGTGAACGGTGCGTAGATCAAAAATGCAACAGCGGCTGCCCGGGAGAGGTGCAGGACCTGGATATTATCTTCGAGCAGGTACTGGATGGTGATGAAAAGGAACGGGACCGAGAGCACAGCCATGAGCGGGTAGAGAAAATTGTCCTCTGAAAAATATTCAGGCAGCGCAGCGAACAGGAAGCCGACAATAAAGATCCAGCCGACAATCGCAGCATATTTCCGGTGGCGACCGGGTATCAGGGCTGCCAGAAATCCAAGGCAGGAAATCAGGACAAGATACTCGATCATCATAGATCTATTCACCGCTTCATCAAAAAAAGGATTCTCCCTTGACATACCCTGAGGCAGGGGAAAACCGGTGCCGGACATCTCTTTTGGGAAGGAAGGATTCAATGCCGTCCTGCCGGGGATCCGGCATAATCACCTTAATCTTGTAGCATGACCTATACTGTTATCCGATGTTTTGCCCGGAATGTAAAACGATGCTGATATCATCTGGTGGCCAGCTCAAATGCCGCAAGTGCGGATATATCAGGAAGATCGAGTCCACGGAACATATGACACGCGAGAAGAAGCGGACGGAAAACGAGATCACCATCGTTGATGATGAAGACGATAAAGTAAAAACGATGCCTACGATCCAGATCAAGTGCCCCAAGTGCGAGAACAATCTCGCGATCTGGTGGCTCCGTCAGCTCCGGGCGGCTGATGAGAGCGAGGTGCGGTTTTTCCGGTGCACCGAGTGCGGCCACACGTGGCGGCAATATGATTAGGTAACAATCATACCGATACAACAATACTTTTTCAATATCCTTCGTTTTTTATTGGCCTGAATCATCAGGATATGGTTATTCCCTTCGGAGCGCCATCTCGACGGCGACCCGGAGCTGGCGGTCATCGAACGGCTTGAGGAGGAAACCGTCCGGGACGGTCCGTCGTGCCTGTTCAAGGACCGTTGGCTCATCATGGCTGGTCATGTAGACAAACGGGATGTCGGTATTGTTCAGGAGGTAATCGCCGATTGCGAGCCCTTCATTTCTTCCCCGCATTTCAATGTCGAGCAGGGCGATATCGGGGTTGCTCGTCTGGATTGCTGCCACCGCTGAGCCGGCATTGTCCGCATGCCCACATACAGCATATCCGAGTTTCCTGAGCCGGATATCCAGGAGCTCGGCAAGCTGGTTATCGTCCTCCATATAAAAAATTTTGAGCGGGTGCATCATATATCCTCTTGAAAATAGTGTATCTTAGTATAAAATGTTTGTTTATGATAAAACCAGAGATATATTGAGAAACGAAACGATCAGAAATCCCGGATCGGACTCCCGGATCCCGCAGGAATGAAGCTGAAGAAAAAAGGAAAAAATTACAGCAGGCCCGGCGCTTTGACCCGGTACATCTGCCAGAGTACACGACCCATCACACGGTAGGTGAAATCGAGTTCGTCGAAACTGGGAATACCCTGTTCCTTGAGCATCTCGCGGCCCACGTTCATCGAGTCGCCACCGAGGAGTGTTGCGATCAACCGGTTCTGTGTTCTCTCAGAGAATCTGAGGATCTGTTTTGCCAGCTGCTCTGAAGTGAGCACGAGATTGGGGAAACCGATCACAAAGGCCATGTCCCAGAGATCGCCGTGCTTTGCGAGCACCTCGAAGGTCTTCTCAAAACGCTTCTCGCTGGCATCGCCCAGCAGGTCAAGGGGGTTACCCTTGTTCCAGAACTCGGGGAGGAACTCGTTGAGCTCGTCAATCACACCTGCAGGGAGATCGATGAGCTCGATACCATACCGCTCCGCGTAATCAGAGGAGAGCACGGCAAACCCGCCGGCGTTCGTGATGACAACCGCACGCTTCCCTTTGGGGTACCTTTTCGGGTGGGCGAGTACCTGGGCTGCAAGGAACGCACCGGTCAGCGTGTGGACTGCAATGACCCCTGACTTGCGGAACGCTTCCATATACACCTCGTACGAGCCGGAGAGCGACCCGGTGTGGGAGGAGGCGGCTGCCTGGCCCCTGCGGGAGGAACCGGATTTGATAGCAATCACCGGCTTTGACTTTGCCACCTCGGAGACGACCTCCATGAACGCCTTGCCATCCGTGATCTGCTCGATGTACATGATGATCGCTTTTGTCTTGGGATCCTTTTCCACATACCGGAGGTAATCGAGGAAATCGAGGTCGCTCTGGTTACCGACCGAGATCACATTTGAGAAGCCGATGTTTTTTGCAAGGCTCCAGTCCACGACTGTGTTGATGATAGCCCCGCTCTGGGAGATGAACGCAATGTTGCCGGGTTTTGGCGACTGGTGGACGTACGTAGTGTCGATGCCCCGGGGCGGGACAATCAGGCCAAGGCAGTTGGGCCCTATGATCCGCGTACCGTGACCCTTGGCGATCGCCACGACCCGTTCCTCAAGTGCCTTGCCGTCGTGACCCATTTCCTTGAACCCGGCGGTGATGATGATCACCATGGGGACACCCTTTGCCCCGCACTCCTCCACTACGGCCGGCACATGGATAGCCGGGACGGTAATGACAGCGAGATCAACCGGTGCGGGAATAGCAGTAATGGTGGGATAGGCTTTGAGCCCCTGAATTTCCGCACGCTTGTTGTTGACCGGGTACAGCTGGCCAGGGAAATGCAACAGGTTGTGCATGACCGCGTACCCCATCTTGGACGAATCCTGGGATGCACCAATGACCGCGATCGACCGTGGGGTGAAATATTCGATCGGGACAGGGATGCGTTCCCTGCGTTCTGCCTTGTCGACGGTATCGGTGACGATCACGCGGGCATCCACTGCACATGCGCCGGACTCATACAGCCGGAGCGGGTTGATATCGAACTCAACGATGTGCTCGTTCTCGGTAAAGAACCGGCAGGCATTACCAATGATCCGTACGAGCGTTTCCTCGTCGCGGGGCTTTGCTCCCCGGTAACCGGTGATAAGCGGGTACGCGTTGATCTCGCGAACCATCTGCCGGATTTCGTCCTCGGTCACCGGCAGGATACGCAGGGTCACGTCTTTCATGAGCTCGACCATCGTGCCACCCATACCGAACGTGATGACCTTGCCAAAGGCCGGGTCGGTCCTCCCGCCGATGATCAGTTCGAGGCCGGGCTCTGCCTGCTGCTCGACCATGACACCATCGATCTGCGCCTCGGCATTATACGCCTTCGCGTTGTCGATGATCCTGGTAAAAGCGCCGAGGGCTGCCTTCCTGCTCCCGATACCAACCATCACACCGCCTGCATCACTCTTGTGGACGATCTGCGGGGAGATGATCTTCATAACCACCGGGCATCCCATCTTCTCTGCCGCAAACGCTGCATCCTCGCCATTTTTGACGATCTGGTACTCAGGGACCGGGATCTCGTATTTCCGCAAAATGTCATATCCTTCAGCTTCAGAGAGCATTTTCTGGGTCACAACGTTCACCTCGAATCATGGGTCAGGGGATCTCTGTCTCATCTCAATCTCCCCGGATAATTTCCGGCATGCAGGGAAAAGGTCCATACAAGGACGCGGTGCATACCCGGATTGATGATGTGATAAGAAATTTGGCGAGTCCTCATTTAAATGTGCTGAATTGTAAGCAATGCGCGATATAGGGTAAACGGAGGATTATTTGAGCGATTTTTCTTATTCTGACCGCAAAGATTAACTTTAATTCATCATTATTGATAATGTAGATTAGAGGAACATTATGGACAAGAGCGCAGATGCCGGCACTGGATCCAAGTATTATACGCCAGACCCTTCTTACCGCGTGCACAGCTGGATGGGAGATTACTCCTGGACCTACAATGAATTTGTCAAGGACCCGGACAAGTTCTGGGATCATATAGCCCGGAAACTCCACTGGTTTACCCCCTACGATAAAGTGAGCGAGTGGAACTACCCGTACGCGAAATGGTTCGTGAACGGTAAGACCAATATCACCTACAACTGCCTTGACCGGCACGTGCTGGGCGACCGGCGCAACAAGGTGGCGCTTATCTGGAAGGGTGAGAACCCCGATGAGGAGCGGGTCTTTACCTACCGGCAGCTGTACCGTGAGGTACAGCGGTTTGCAAACGGCTTAAAGAAACTGGGCGTGGCAAAAGGGGACCGGGTCTGCATCTATATGCCGGTCATTCCCGAACAGGTGATCGCCATGCTCGCCTGTACCCGGATAGGTGCGGTCCACTCCGTGGTATTCGGGGGGTACGGTGCAGCCGCCCTTAACCAGCGGATCGTGGGCGCAGGTGCGAAGATCGTGATCACTGCGGATATGGCAATCCGGCGGGGCAAGGCGATCCCGCTCAAGCATGTGATCGAGGATGCCGTAATCAATGCCCCCACGGTGGAGCACATCATCATCCTGCGCCGGGAACAGCGCACCCCGGTCGAACTCCACAGCGAGATGGAGATCGATTTCTACGAGGCGATGGCAGATGTGGATTCCGACTGCCCGGCCGAAGTGATGGATGCAGAAGACCCGCTTTTCCTCCTGTATACGAGCGGCACCACCGGTGCTCCCAAGGGGATTGTCCATACCTGCGGGGGGTACATGGTGGGCGCATATTACACAACTAAGTACATTTTCGATATCAAGGAGCACGATGTGTACTGGTGCACCGCAGACCCCGGCTGGATCACCGGGCACACCTATGTTGTCTACGGTCCGCTTTCGGTAGGTGCTACCGTTCTCATTGCAGAGAACACGCCCGATTACCCGGACCCGGGCGTCTGGTGGAAGATCGTGGAAGAGTACGGCGTCAATATCCTCTATACTGCACCGACCGCGATCCGGATGTTCATGAAACTGGGCAGCGAGTGGCCCGATAAGTACAACCTGAGCTCCCTCCGGGTGCTTGGCTCCGTTGGCGAACCGCTCAACCCGGAGGCATTCGAATGGTTCTACCATGTGATCGGGAAGGACCGGTGCCCCATCGTGGATACCTGGTGGCAGACTGAGACCGGCATGCACATGGTCACCACGGTGCTGGGCGAACCTATGCGGCCGGGGTACGTGGGCAAGTCCATCCCCGGAGTTGTAGCGGATGTAGTGGACAAAGATGGAAAGAGCGTTGAACCGGGGAAGAGCGGTTTTCTCGTGATCCGTCAGCCGTGGCCCGCCATGATGCGGACGATCTACAACAACGATGAGCGGTACCGTAAGTACTGGGAGACGATCCCGGGATGCTATCAGGTAGGCGACCTTGCGATCAGGGGAGAGGACGGCTACATCATGGTGATCGGGAGATCTGACGATCTCATCATCGTTTCGGGCCACAACATCGGTACTGCCGAGGTGGAGAGTGCGCTTGTCTCCCACAAGGCGGTAGCAGAAGCGGCTGTGATCGGCAAGCCCGACCCGCTCAAAGGGAACACGATCAAGGCCTTTGTTACGCTCCGGGTCGGCCACACCCCGAGCGAGAAGCTCAAGAACGAGCTCATATACCATGTGCGGATCACGCTTGGCCCGATCGCTATGCCCTCGGAGATCGAGTTTACGGACTCGCTCCCCAAGACCCGCAGTGGTAAGATCGTCCGGCGCATCCTCAAGGCAAAAGAAATGGGCATGGACCCGGGCGATATTTCTACGCTCGACGAGTAATAAAGGAACCCATCCGCCAGTTCTTTTTTTACCTGATAAGAGGCCCCGGGATTATCCGGATCCCCGGCGGAAAAAAACGTCGGACCCGGCGATCCGAGGCTGCACCCGACCCTCCCCGGCAACCCGATGCCTTTTTATATCGTGCTACCCTTTCTTTATATGCTTTATATAAGGGGGAGACGGTCGCGCGATCTCCCCGGCTTCGAAACATAAGGGTAATGTGAAAGGTGATGATACCATGAAGGCCAATCCAGAGGACTCACTGAAAATAGAAAACATCGTTGCATCTGCAAAGGTAACCGATTACCTCGACCTGCCGGAACTCGCTTCCAAGATAAAGGATGCAGAGTACAACAAGAAGAGGTTCCCCGGGGTCGTCCTGCGAATGCAGAACCCGAAGATCGCCGCTCTTGTCTTTGGCTCAGGAAAGGTAGTCCTGACCGGGGCAAAGAGTGTTGACAGCCTCTCCAAGGGGCTCACGATTCTGGGCAACCAGCTCCGCAGTCTGGGTATCGATATCCCAAAAAAACTCACCTACAAGATCCAGAATATCGTTACCTCTGCCGATCTTGCGACGGCGATAAACCTCAACAAGATTGCGGTCGGGTTCAACCTTGACCGGATTGAGTACGAGCCCGAGCAGTTCCCGGGCCTCGTGTACCGGCTTGAGAACCCTAAGGTTGTCGTCCTGCTCTTTGGCTCGGGAAAACTGATCATTACCGGCGGCAAGGAACCCGAAGATGCAAAGAAGGCCGTGGTCAAGATCCTCTCCGACCTGCGCAGCCTCGGCCTGATGTAAGTTTTTTATAAGGGGATTCCCTGCGATATACCGTTTGGCCCTTATGAAATAACGAAGATTATCAGGTTTTGTATCATTATTTGTCGGAGTGAAAAAAACTACTATATATAAAATTTGTTCTTGTTGTTTATCAATAACATAGAATATATATCGTTTATAAGATAATTTATTACTGTAAAAAAGAAAAATCATGGAGGAATGTGCATGAGAACCGAAAATGTAATGTATTTCACGGAGAAGGAGGAAGAATTTGCAAACCTTCTCATTGAGATCGGGACAAAGAAGAACGTTGCGAAGGTGCTGGTATTTTTAGCCAACATTCCCGAAGCGACATCCCGGGCGATCGAGCGCGGGACCGATCTCCGTCAGCCTGAAGTAAGCATTGCCATGCGCTACCTGATGGACCAGGGCTGGATCACCAGCCGCGAGAGCAAGGCCGAGAGCAAGGGGCGCCCGGTCAAGATCTATGAACTGGCCAAGCCCATCACCGATATCATGGACAGCATCGAGAAAGAGAAGAAGAAAGAAGCGACCAGCCAGCTCGCGATGATACAGAAATTACGGGACTACATCCGCTGATGTCAGTACCGAACACTTTTTTTCATCGCCGATTATTACTGTTGTATTTTCCGTAAACCGGGTAAAAAGCCCGCTCTCGATAACCCCCGGGATTGCCGCGATTGCCACTTCAAGAGCCGCAGGATCCGCGATCTCTTCAAACTGGCAGTCGACGATGAAGTTCCCGTTGTCCGTGATGACCGGGCCGTCTTTCTTTACTGCCTCGCGGATGAACGGCCGGCAGCCAAGGCCGCGCAGCTGCGCCATCGCGGTCTTTGTGGCAAAGGGGAGTGTCTCGACCGGAACAACCCCGGAAAGCCGCGGGACCATCTTTGCCTCGTCAACGACCACGACAAACCGGAAGGCTGCGGACACCACGCATTTTTCCCGGGTAAGCGCTGCACCCCGCCCCTTGATCATCCGGAACTGCGGGTCGATCTGATCAGCGCCATCGATGGCGAGATCAAGCACCGGGTTATCGTCAAGCGTTGTTAAGGGAATCCCGTACTCTCTCGCCCTCATCGCGGTCTGGTACGAGGTTGGGACGCCCGAAACCGAGAGGCCGTCCCGGATCCGGCCCGAGAGGCTTTCGATAGCATAAAAGACCGTGGAGCCGGTCCCAAGGCCGATCACCATGCCGTCCTCCACCATCTCCGCTGCCTGATATCCTGCCGCCCGTTTTGCGGCTGCGACTGCATCTGTTGTGCCAGCCATACTGATGATAGGATTCGGTGTTGGGATAATTAAAACTGGTGAAGGGAAGGGAATTTAAAAAACGAAAAAGATCTCAATTCCACCCGCAGAAAATATAATCCTCTTTCAAAATTACGATGCCTTCCCGCCGCAGGGCCCCTCCGGGGCACGGCGGGGCAAGGATGTTTTTCCGCATTGATTCTGCACCCGGTTTCTGTTACCCTGAGACCAAACAAGTTTGAGAGAAATATTAGTCACTGGCCCGCCGCGGGGGCTTCCTGCCGGGGGCGGCGGGAGCCATCGTAACTCTGGGGTGACATGAGAACACCCATTAAGGGGAAGAGACCAGTTCAGCCGCAATCCGGATTTTCCACAAAACGATGCGCAATTTTTTAATAGACCGTTCTTGCGGCTTCAATCCAAAAAGATCTTCCTCATCTCGTCATCCGCTGCATGGGCCGTGCAGTCCAGCGTGATGGGTGTGATAGAGACGTTGCCTTTCCTGACTGCATGCACATCTGTACCTTCCTCAGCGTCTTCAAGGAGCGGGCCGTTGATCCAGAAGTACGGCCGGCCCCTAGGGTCGAGCCGCTTTTCGACACCGGTGTGGAAAAGCTTCCTCGCAAGCCGTGTCACCTCGTAGCCCTCGCTGGCTTTTGAGGGGATGTTTACGTTGATCACGTCAGCATTCGGGCAGAATCCTGATTTGAGTATGCGCCCGACCACGTCCCGCACGATCTTTTTTGCCGCGTCAAAGCTCTGTGCCGACTGGCCCGGGTCGTCGAACTTGTCCCCCTGGTCCTCCACCTGCAGGGAGAAGGCGATCGCTTTTGTTCCCTGGTTGGAGGCTTCGAGCGCCGCGCCAACCGTCCCCGAGGTCATGATCGATTCGTACGATAGGTTCTCGCCGATATTGATCCCGCTCACCACGAGTGCCGGCGCAAGTTTCAGCGCGTACAGCCCGATGATCACCGCGTCGGTGGGTTTGCCCGCAACCGCCCATGCGTTAATACCATTAATCTTTATCTTGTTCGCACGGATGGGTTCGAAGATCGAGATCGAGCGACCGACCGCGCTCTGCTGGGTCGCCGGCGCGACGACCGTTACATCAGCGATCGGGGAGAGCGCTTCGTAGGCTGCCCAGATGCCAAGGGAGTTCACGCCATCATCGTTGGTGAGCAGGATCGCGGGTTTCATAGCACGGGTACTTTTGGCGCCGCCCTGCCAAATAACTTCACCGATCCAGTACAACCCGGGCCCGGGTGAAACGGATAGGGTAATTTCCTGCAAGGATGCAATAGTACCTGCAATGAAAGTCCTGCTTGCCGAGTATACTGCCGCCCGCGATCCTGCCCTTGCCCCTGAAGGGGCGGCGATGCTTGATGTCCTTATGCGGAGTTTTACCCGGTGCGGGTACGAGGTTGTGCTCCCCGGCCCCGGGGATTTTTACGATGAGATCGTACGGCTCGCCCCTGCGTGCGATATGGGTCTTGTGATCGCACCCGATCGCCTGATTGCGAAATTCACCCTCCCCTTAGAACAGCACTCCCATAACCTCGGTTGCGGCAGCATGAACGCCGCGCTCTGCGCCAACAAGGTAACAACCGGCAGGATATTAAGAAACCACGGTGTACCGGTGCCGGCCGATGCCCCGGCCGCCGGCAGGCATGTGGTAAAACCGGTGTCCGGCTGCGATGCACAGGGAGTCCGGTTCACCACGGATGCTCCCGGTAAGGGAGAATTTGCTGAGGAATATATCGAGGGCGAACCCTACTCGGTCAGCCTTGTCATGAGCCGGGTGGTTGGGGAGGCCTGCCTGTACTTCTCCGGCAACCCTCCGCTCGTACTTGCCATTAACCGGCAGGCCGTGACCCTCAATCCCGACGGCACGTTCACGTACTCCGGTGGGGAGACCCCGGTTCATCCCCCAAGGGCGCAGGAAATTATCGATACTGCGGTTAAAGCCGCAACGGTGCTCGGCTGCCAGGGGTACTGCGGTGTCGATGTCGTGCTCGCCGACAAGGTCTGTGTGGTGGACGTCAACCCGAGGATCACCACGAGCCTTGTCGGTATCGCTGCCTGCATGGAAGAGGAGATCGCGGACATTCTGGTCAAAGCCTCACAGGGTAACGCGCCCGGGACGGTGCACCTCACCGGCAGCGTGCGGTTTGACCGGTCCGGGACGATCGCACGGCTATGATCGGGATTGACGTAGGCGGGGCAAACCTCAAGGTGGCAGACGACCACGGCGTTCACATCCACTACTGTCCGCTCTGGACCGGCGCCCCGCTCGCCGATCTCCTGCGCCCGTACGCAGCCGGCAGGGATACTCCTGCAGCGGTCGTGATGAGCGGTGAGCTCGCGGACTGCTTCGAAAACAAGCTGCAGGGAATCGAATTTATTGTCAATGCGGTGCGGGAGGTCTTTCCGGCAGCCTGGTTCTACGGCACCGATGCAGTGTTCCACGACGGCCCTGTGCCGGCGCTTGCTGCCGCAAACTGGCTGGCCTCCGCGGATTACCTGAGGGAGAAGTACCCGGACGCGGTACTGCTCGATGTCGGGAGTACGACCGCCGATATCATCCCGCTCTCGCGTTTCCCCGCGCTTCTGGGTCTTTCCGATATCCTGCGGCTGCAGAAAGGATATCTCGTATACACCGGAATGCTGCGGACGCCGGTGGCAACCCTTCTTTCATCTGTGGACCTTGCCGGGACCAGAACCCCGGTCAGCACGGAATATTTTGCCGCAAGCGCCGATGCCCACCTTGCGCTCGGCCATATCAAACCTGAAGAATATACCTGCGACACGCCGGACCGGAAGGAGAAGACCCGCGCTGCATCGTTACGCCGTCTCGCCCGGGTGGTCTGCGCCGACCTTGAAGAGATCGGTGAGACCGGTGCCCTGCAGATCGCCGGGGCGTTCTGGGTCCATCAGCGGGAGCTCGTCTGCGGCACTGTGCGCCGGGTAAAAGAAGAGACCGGGGCTTCGTCTGTGATCGTGGCCGGCATGGGTGCCCGGCTCTTTGCTCATGAATGCAACGGGACCGATCTTACAACGGCACTTGGGCCAGCGGCAGATGCGCTGCCTGCTTATGCCGTCCGGGAGGTGGCGTTACGAACGCGTGGAAACTGAGCCTCCTTCTCCTCGCCGGTTCGCTCTGCATCACGGCCGTGCTGTGGAGTTTACACATGCCGTTCTTCTTTCTCTTCCTCTGTATCCCGCTCTTCCCGTTCTTCGGGAAGCGGCCGGTGAAGCGGTGCCCTGCCTGCGGATGGGAAACCACAGGCAGCGAGAACTTCTGCCCCGCTGACGGGACCCCGCTCACCGGTCCCTCCGGCAAGAGTGGAAAGTGAGATCACCGAGATTGGGATACTGACCCCAAAGAGTGCGGTTGCTGGGACGGGCCAGGCAAGTGTGCGCACGTACTGCCGGCAGCTGGTCCTGTCCACAATAATATCCAGCGCGTCGAGCCACGTGGCCGTCCTGTTGACCGGCATCATGGTTGCAAGGGTCAGGCAGAGATCGATGACCGGAGACCCGATACGGGTACCCGGGTAGAACGGCTCATCCGCATTGGAGATGCGCCCGCAGCTTTTGCAGGAAAACCGTTTCACGGTTACACTGAGGGTGCGCTCGCGGTCGTTTTCCCGGATGACGGCAAACACTTTTTTCTTTGTGTCATAACCCGACACCGGTCCCTCGCAGAACGGGCAGACTGCCCGCTCACCGAAGGTGACCCCCTCGACTGCCACGAGCCCGGCCTGGACTATCGTGGACAGCATCGGGGGAACGCGGGGAGCCTTCATGCGGGCATTCCCTCCGGCTCGGAACGGAAACAAAAGAAGCCGGGACCGGTGCTGCCCTGATGCGACACGCTCTTCCGGTCTGGATCCACTGTCCTGCACCCACTAATAATCATCATATTTTCATCAGATTTGATCACGCTTAAATATATTTAACACAGACCTTGTGTGTTCGAGGTTAGAACATGGATTTCAAATATGTACCAAGCACCTGCCCCTACTGTGGCAACGGGTGCGGTGTCAACCTTGTCGTAAAAGACGGCAAATTTGTCGGGATCTCCCCGTGGCACCGGAACCCGGTCAACGAGGGTAAGGTCTGTATCCGCGGGAACAAGTCCTACGAGTTTGTCAACAGCGCAGACCGGCTCGTGGCACCCCTCATCAAGAAGGGTGACAAGTTCGAGGAAGCCAGCTGGGAAGACGCATACAAGGAGATCGCCGCTGCCTTCAAGGCCTTCAAGGGCGATGCCATCGGAGTTGTCGCTTCCGCGCGGAACAGCAACGAGGACTCCTTTGTCTTAAAGAACTTCGCGGCGAACGTGCTCAAGACCGCAAACATCGACTACTGCGGCCGCCGCTGCAACGCTGATGCGGTCAAGGGCCTTGCCGATGCATTCGGCAACGGTGCGACCACCAACTCTCTTGCCGACTTAGGCGATGCAAAGGCAATCCTCATCGTGGGAAGCAACCCGCTTGAGGAGAACCCGCTTGCAGGCCGCCGGATCATCCTTGCCAAGCAGAACGGCGCAAAGATCATTGTCGCCGACGCCCGTACCACGGCAACTGCACGCCTTGCAGACCTCCACATCACCTGCAACCCGGGCACCGGCGTAGCACTCGTGAACGGTATTATCACCGCCATCGTCAAGGCCGGAAAAGAGAACAAGGACTACATCGCAAAGCACACCAAGGACTTTGAGAAGGCAAAAGCAGCCGCCGCCTCCTGCACTCCTGACGCAGTCGCAAAGGCAGCCGGCATCAGCGCTGATGTTGTCACACAGGCAGCCGAAATCTTTGCCGCAGCACAGCCCGCAGCGGTCGTTACCTCAGCAGGCGCAGGCTCCGGCGACCTGATCCGGGCCCTTGCAAACCTCCAGCTGGTCACCGGCAATGTCGGCAAGGCCGGCGCGGGTGTCAACCTCCTCCGCGGCAAGACCAACGCCCAGGGCGCAGCCGATGTTGGCGCAGTCCCCGGTGAGGGAGGCCTTACCGTCCCGGCCATGATCGATGCGGCAGCAGCCGGCAAGATCAAGGCACTCTACGTTGTCGGAGAGAACATCGCCTCCGCGGGACCCCATGTTGCCGATGCACTGGGCAAGCTCGACTTCCTTGTTGTCCAGGACCTCTTCATGACCGCAACTGCCGCGAAGGCTAACGTTGTCCTGCCCTCTGCGTCCTTTGCAGAGCGCGACGGCACGGTCACCAATGCCGAGCGTCGTGTCCAGCGGATCCGCAAGGCCATCGAACCCGTTGGCAGCTCCAGGGCCGACTGGCAGATCGTTTGTGAGATTGCAAAGGCCATGGGCCACGAGAAGGACTTCGCGTTCAAGGACGCAGAGGCCATCTTTACCGAAATCGCAAAAGCAGTACCCGCATACGCCGGCATTACCTACGCGAAACTCGAGAAGCCCGAGGCCATACAGTGGCCGGCAGCCGGCGGCGTGTTCGGCACGGCAATCCTGTATGCTGACAAGTTTGCAACAAAGGACGGAAAGGCTGCGTTTGCTGCAGTCGAGTACAAGGCCGGCGAGGCAGCGGGCGGGGAGTTCCCGTTCGCGGTTTCCGCGCAGTGGCCCATGGGCACGCTGTCCACCAACACCGAGTCTATCATGCGCGAGTGGCCCGAGGCAAAAGTCCAGATCAACGCCGAGGATGCCAAGGCTCTTGGTATCCTGAACGGCGCTGCCGTCAAGGTCACCTGCAAGTCCGGCTCGGTTGAACTCGTTGCCGATGTCACCAAGGGCATCAAGAAAGGCGTGGTCTCGATGCCCGTCACTATGGGCGTTGCGGCTGTAAAGATTGAGAAATCCGCAGGAGGGAACTAACCATGACAAAGAAAGGCGATATGCTCTACGCGTGGACCAACGACGCAGAGATCCAGAAGAAGGCCGAACTCGGTGGTGCGGTCACCTCGTTGTGGAAGCACGCGCTCGAGACCAAGACCGTTGACGCGGTACTGGTCATCTCCAAGGGTAAGGACCTCTACGATGCAAAGCCGACGCTCGTGACCGATGCTGCACAGCTCGCAAACACGGCCGGCTCGCTCCACTGCGGTACGCTCCTCCTGCCCAAGCTGATCAAGAAGTACTTTGATGGCGCCGACGCGATGAGGATCGGAGTTACCGTTAAGGGCTGCGATGCAATGGCATTCTACGAACTGGCCAAGCGCAAGCAGATCAACCTTGACAACATCTTCATGATCGGTGTCAACTGCGGTGGATCGGTCAGCCCGGTCCTCGCCCGCAGGATGATTGCCGACAAGTACGGCGTTGACCCGGACACGGTCCACAAGGAAGAGATCGACAAGGGCCAGTTTATCATCGAGTACGAAGGCGGCCACAAGGGCATCACTGTCGACGAGCTCGAAGAGCACGGCTACGGGCGCCGGTCCAACTGCCGCCGCTGCAAGATGAAAGTACCCCGCCAGGCAGACCTCGCGTGCGGTAACTGGGGCGTTATCGGGCCCCGCGCCGGCAAGGCGACCTTTGTCGAGGTATGCAGCGAGAAGGGTGCAAATCTCCTTGACAGCGCTGTCAAGAAGGGTATCCTCGCAACCGAGGCAGCAAACCCCAAGGGCCTTGAGATCCGCGGAAAGGTCGAGGGTGCAATGCTCAAGCTCGGCGAGAAGTGGCGCGTCAAGGACTTTACCGGTCTTGGTGAAGGCAAGGACCGGTTAAAGAAGATCATGACCGAAACCTCACGGTGTATCAAGTGCTACTCGTGTATCTCTGCCTGCCCGATCTGCTACTGTGTTGACTGCACTACGAAGAACCCGGTGTACGTGAAACCCGGCGAGGTTCCGCCAAACTTCATGTTCCACCTGATCCGGTTCGCCCACATCGCGGACTCCTGCGTGAACTGCGGCCAGTGTCAGGAACTCTGCCCGGCGGAGATCCCGAATGCCCTCTTCATGCACGCCCAGCAGGTCGAGCTCGAAAAGATGTTCGGCCACGTCCCAGGTGTCAGCATGGAGCTGCCGCTCATGGCGTTTGTTGAGGAGAAGGAAGAGCGCGCTCGTCTCGGCAGAACCGGCAGTGACATGATCTACGAGAACGTGTTCAACCCGGCACCGAAGAAATAATTTTTTTTTTGGGAACGCTTTTTTTTAGAATTGTCGGGACATGGCATTTCCCGGAAATCTTAAGCATTCGAATTATAGTTGTGTAAATTTTTTATTGATCGACACATGATCCAACCTTTGTGGGCAAATACGGTTGTAATTCTCATTTAATCCACCATACTGGGCCGTGAAAATGAAACGATGCCTCCCCGCCTCAGGGCCCCTCGCGGGGCACGGCGGGGTAGGGACGTTTTTTCAAAAACGAGTTTGTACCTATTTTAGATTCATATGATTCTTAGTCACTCGCCCGCCGCGGGGGCGCCCCTTCGGGGGCGGCGGGAGCCATCGCACCAGATAAGATCTGATCAACCTTTCAGACCGTGGATATAATTCAAGAAATGAACAAATTATTCTTGTCTTTTCATTCTTCACTTAATACTCTGCTCTCTCTACCCGATCCCATGCAGTTTCCGGAACAACCGTACCCGGGCCCGGGTCGCATCCGTTGGTCCCGGTACCTGAGCTGAGCTCCGCTCCCCACCCACGGCACTAAGAATGGCGTTAATCGCCGCCGGGTGAGACCGGCCGTACCCTCCTTCGAGGATGAATGCGGGAGCAAGGCCGGTTGCATCCAGCAGCAGTCCGGTGAGTGTGCCGTAATCAACCGGATGAAGGTCCATCACGCTCAGCGGGTCTCCTGTCATTGCGTCCTGCCCGGCTGAGACAATAAGAAGATCCGGTCTGGCCCGTTCAAGCACAGGAATGAAGAGCTCCGTAAAAACATGGGCATAGTCCCCGATAGTGCTCCCGGGAAGCAGCGGGGCATTCACCGTGTATCCTGCACCGGCGCCGGTACCGGTCTCGGTGGCCGCACCGGATCCGGGGAAGATTCCCTCAGCATGGACCGAGCAGTACAGCACCCGGTTGCTCTTCCTGAAGATTTCCTGCGTCCCGTTCCCGTGGTGCACGTCCCAGTCGACAATCGCAATCCGATCCGCAGAGCCAAGCGCTCGTGCTGCGGCAACAGCCGCGTTATTGATGAGGCAGAACCCCATAGCCCGGCCGGGCAGGGCGTGATGGCCCGGCGGCCGGACAAGAGCGAAGGAACTTTTTCCTTCAAGCGCCCGCTCTGCTGCCGTGCACGCAGCTCCTGCCGCATACATGGCAACCCCGTACGACCACGGGGTGAAATAGGTGTCTGCATCGATAAAATCCGGCGAGCCCGGGGCTCCCGTGACCTTCCCCCCGGAGCCGACCCTGTCGCCGGCCGGATCTTCAGAAACAGAACGGGGAGAAAGGCGGTGCAGCCATGCGAGATAGCCGGGCAGGTGGACGCGTGCGAGATCTTCTTCGGTAGCAGCCTCGGGTTTGAGGATGGAGATGCCGGTCGGCAGGCTGGCTAAAATCGTATGAAGACGATTCGCAGATTCAGGATGGCCCGGGCAGTCGTGGAGATCGAAGACCGGCCCGGTGATAACGGCGCATTGCATACGAAAACAACCGGCCCTGGATCGGACAAGGAGATGATCGGCCGGCCACCAGATGAACATTATGGCCGGGGCTTGGGAGTACCAGGTGGAACCAGCGTGGTGAGGGGATCGTTCGATGCCCGGTTTTACCGAGAACTTATGGACTATGTGGAGATATCGTACGCTTTTCCCGCGGGGGTAATCCTGGAAAATACGTCCGTAAAACCGTCCGATCCCCCGCCCGAAAATCAAAGCCAGAATATCTATTTATTTGCCAAAATACGCTTAAATTGAGCCCCATATAATACCCTTTAGAGCCCCATATCCACGTTCTGGCGGCTTCTTTTTTCATCATCAACAGAAACCCGATCAGGTCTTAAAACGGGGCTCAAAACGCGTCTATGAGATCGTTTTATTTCGTCCAATTGGCAAAATAAACAATATTTGGGGTTATTTTTAAACGGAGCCCGATATGGGCTTCTTTTCGGATGGTGGGAGGGGGATCGGAGCTCAATTTAAGCCCGGATTGGATGGGAGGACATTGATGGATTCTGAGGGAAATTTCCCATTTTGGTCACGTATTCTTTGTAGGCCAAGAAGAGATTCAGAGGTCTTATAGGTGGTGCTATGCAGATCGAGACCTGGAAGGGACCGCCACTCCATCCAGGAATATACGATGAATGATTAATGAACAGAGCCAAAATATCAAATATATAACACTATGAATGATTGAATAGAATCGAGGGTGGAATAAACATGGTGTTCGACTTGGATATCGTTAATCTCATTAATTTAGTGCTTTGCGTTATTATCGTAATTCTGGGAATACTTGTCTACACGCAAAAGGACGCACTGGGTGCATTGATTATCGGTCTTGCCTTCTTTCTTTTTGGCATTTCCCATCTTTATACTCTGTTGGGGCTGGGAGCACCATGGGAAGCCGCAACGATCTCTGCCCGGACTGTAGGCTACATCTTGGTAATCGTTGCGTTATACTTATTCTTAAATCGTGGAACCGATAAAGGAGAGGAATAAACAGCCCTGGAGAAATCCTGATCTAAATCTGAATTGTTACAGATTTTGCAATAACAGGTACTGTATATATACATCCCCGATAATTGCACTTTATCACCGAAACAGTTGCGTGATTTTTAATATTTTATGATGGTTCTCTGAAAATTTTATATTCGAGAAAGGAGTTGAAAAATAATGACTGACAATTTAAAAGATAAGGCCAGCAAAGGCGTCCTGGTATCAGATAATGTAAAAACCGGTGACCACAAGACCGTCCCGGGAGATTCAAAGATATACCCGCAGGAGAGGGACAGCGAGGTTACCACTTCGCTCTACCTCGTGAAACTTACCTGCCCCCAGTGCGGAAAATCAACACTTCATGCAGAATTCCCCGATCACTATGAAGCCTGGATTAAATGTTCATCATGCGGTTTTTTTATGGGGATGAGTAATGATGAATGGCACGGCATGGAGAACAGTCCCAATCTTCATGAAAAAATTAAAAAAATGGCGAAAAAAAAGAAAATTCTGGAATTATAACGAAATTTGCCATCGAAAGGCATACAAGATCATGACATTACTGTGGCCGGCCATAACAGGAGATCGTTGTCGATGACCGGTGATTCGATCCCCCAGGATACGACGATAGCAGAGCCAGCACCGGCCCAGGGATCCATGAACGGGCTTACCAGCGACAAGGTGACTGAGCTCCGGCAAGAGTACGGCTTCAATGATCTTCCCGAAGAAAAGAAACACCCGTTCCTCAAATTCCTGTCCTATTTCTGGGGCCCGATCCCGTGGATGATCGAGGCAGCCGCCATCCTGTCGGCAGCAATTTCGAACTGGGAAGACTTTGCCGTGATCCTTCTCCTTCTGATAACCAATGCGGTTGTCGGATTTCTCCAGGAGAGAAAAGCGGAGAACGCCATTGAACTCTTAAAAAAGCAGCTCGCCCCCAATGCCCGAGTCCTCCGGGACGGGACCTGGCAGGAGATCCCGGCCCGCGAACTCGTGCCCGGAGATAGTGTCCATATCCGGCTCGGGGATATCGTCCCGGCAGATGCCATACTGGGCAAGGGAAAGTATCTCCTTCTCGATGAATCGGCACTGACCGGTGAATCCCTCCCGGTCGAAAAGAAGCCGGGGGATACGGTTTACTCTGGATCCATCGTTCGTCAGGGCGAGATGGATTCAACGGTTACCACAATAGGGGGAAACACCTTTTTTGGCAAGACCGCCCGGCTGGTCCAGGTAAAATCTCCGCGAAGCCATTTCCAGGCTGCCATCGAGCGGATTGGTAACTATCTCATCCTCCTCGCTGTCGTGCTGGTCAGCATTATTTTTATTGTCGCCCTCATACGGTCCGAATCATTTGTAGACACCCTTCAGTTCGCCCTTATCCTGGTGGTAGCGGCAATTCCCGCAGCACTTCCCGCCGTAATGACCGTAACTCTCGCTGTCGGGGCTGTAGCCCTTGCAAAAAAGGAAGCGATTGTCAGCAGGCTTTCTGCCATAGAAGAGATGGCAGGAATGGATATCCTGTGCTCCGATAAGACCGGGACAATCACGCAGAATTCCATCAGCATCGGTGAGATCAGGACGTTCCCCGGGGTTTTGGAACAGGATGTCATTATCGCGGCGGCACTGGCCTCAAAAAAAGAGAGCAACGATCCTATCGACATGGCGGTCTTTTCGCGGTACGATCATCTCACCCCGCCGCCGGATAATGGCGGCCGGGAAATCACGGATTTTGTCCCCTTCGATCCCGTATCCAAATTTTCAAAGGCCACGGTCCGGGAACGATCGGGCAGATCGTTCGAAGTGGCAAAGGGAGCACCGCAGGCAATTGCGTCCCTTGTCGGGACGGGCGGGGTTCTGGCCCCAACGCTGGATGCGTGGGTCGTGGGGTTTGCACAGAAAGGGTTCCGTGCTCTCGGGGTAGCCCGGACCGACAGTACCGGGGCATGGCAGTACCTTGGCCTGATCGGGCTGTTCGATCCGCCTCGTGAGGATTCTGCGGCAACCATAACCGAGGCTAAAAAACTTGGCGTGAACGTGAAAATGGTGACCGGTGATCACATTGCCATTGCTCATGAGATTGCCGGGCAGGTGGACCTCGGCCAGAATATCCTTCCCAGGACTACGCTTGCTGCCGGTGACGGGGATGAGTCCCGGAAACAGATGGAGTCCGCCGACGGGTTTGCCCAGGTTCTTCCGGAAGACAAGTTCCGGATTGTGAAAATCCTCCAGGGTGGCAACCATATTGTCGGGATGACCGGGGACGGCGTGAATGATGCGCCGGCACTCCGGGAAGCAGATGCCGGTATTGCGGTCGCCGGTGCAACAGATGCTGCAAAATCTGCTGCTGATATCGTCCTGACAAGACCCGGGCTCTCGGTCATTATTGACGCGATTGAGAGAAGCCGGGAGATATTCCGGCGGATGGAAAACTATGCAGTCTACCGGATTGCCGAGACCGTCAGGGTCCTGATATTCCTGACGCTCTGTATTGTGCTCCTTAATTTTTACCCGGTTACCGCACTCATGCTGGTGGTGCTCGCTATCCTCAACGACCTCCCCATCATGATGATTGCCTTTGATAATGCACCGGTCGCAGCAAGGCCCGTGCGCTGGCAGATGAACCGCATCCTGACGCTCGCAAGCATTCTTGGGATTCTCGGTGTTATTTCAAGTTTTATCCTTCTCTGGGTGGCTCGGGAATATTTCCATCTTGATGCCGGTGTCATACAGACGCTCATCTTCCTCAAGCTTGCTGTTGCCGGTCACATGACGATTTACCTTGCCCGCACCGGCCAGCAGCATTTCTGGGAACGGCCATTGCCGGCGTTCGCTCTTTTTGGTACCGCAGAACTCACACAGGTGTGTGCGACTCTCATCGCGATCTACGGTGTTTTCATCATGACGCCCATCGGGTGGTCGCTTGCGCTCATAGTCTGGGGCTATGCACTGGTATGGTTCGTGATCAACGACCAGGTCAAGGTATTGTTGTTCAGGAAGATCCATCCCTATTCATGATCCTTTTTTTGGCAGTCGGTTCATCTCGCCATGGCAGCCCGTTGATATTCTTGTCTGAAAAATTCCCTGATCCATAATAAGAACGCTGAAATAGGATAGGAGAAAAAATAAAAAATCCATACCATTATGGCATTTTCGTTCCCTTCCGGCTTCACCCCGACAAAACGGATCACCATAATTGCGATACTCATCGGGATTATTGCCGGTTTTGGTTCCGTTCTTTTTTATGAGGGGCTCAAATGGGGAACCGCATTTTTCATGGGGTACCTCCTTCATTATGCCTATCCGCAGGAGGGCCAGAGCGTCGCCGCGATCAGCCAGTGGTCGGAACCGAATTCGCTCGTGCTTCTGATCCCTATCATGATATTCGGAAGCCTCCTGTCCGGGATCCTTGTCACCCGGCTTGCGCCGGAAGCAGAAGGCGATGGTACCGATGCAGCGTTCAAGGCATTCCACAGCGATGGAAGGATACGGAAACGGATTCCGGTCCTGAAGGCGATCACATCCATTCTCACCATCTCGACCGGCGGAAGTGCGGGGAGGGAAGGGCCTGCCGCCCAGATCGCGGGAGGTTTTGGATCCCTTGTTGCGGAGATGTTCGGCCTCTCCCCCCGGGAGAGGAGGATTGCACTCGCAACCGGGATTGGGGCAGGGATCGGGACCATATTCAAGGCGCCGCTGGGCGGAGCGGTGCTTGCTGCAGAGGTCCTCTACACCCGGGACTTTGAATCCGACGCGATCATCCCGGCATTCATTGCATCGGTGATCGGCTATGCGATCTTCGGATTCTTCGAGGGGTACGCCCCCATCTTCTCGCTTGGCCCGCTCGCCTGGACCCTCTGGCAGATCCCCTTCTTCCTCCTGCTCGGAGTCCTGTGCGCGGCGTTCGGGTTCCTCTTCATCTTTGTTTACTACTGGAGCAACAACCGGTTTATCTCAGTATTCAAAAAACACAATCTTCCCCAGTACTTAAAACCGGTTGCCGGTGCCCTCCTCCTTGGGGGATTTGTTATCGGCCTCACCCTCATCTCCCCCCAGGCAGAGACGCTTGGTCTTGCCAGCCTTGGAACCAGTTACGGCTTCGACCAGCTCATGTTGTATTCCATGCTTCCGATTGCAGTCGTATTGCTGCTGCCCTTTGCCAAGATCCTTGCAACCTCTCTCACCCTTGGCTCCGGGGGAAGCGGGGGTGTCTTTGCTCCCGGGCTCACCATCGGGGCTGCGGTCGGCGCAGCGCTCGGTGTCACCCTGCACCTGATGTTCCCGACATACGTTCCCGTGGAAACGATCCCGGTCTTTGTGGTCGTGGGCATGATCTCCCTCTTCGGGGCGGTGGCAAAGGCGCCCGTTGCCGTGCTGATCATGGTTGTCGAGATGGTGGGAAGCATCACGATCCTGATTCCGGCGATGGCTGCGGTCGCCGTCTCATACATTCTTACCGGCGAAAAAGGCATCTTCAAGGACCAGGTGCCGACAAAGGCCCAGTCCGGTGCCCATCGTGGCGAATACGACCGTGAGACCCTCGAAGGGATACTGGTGCGGGACGCGATGACACCGGGGGAGGCAGTCGTCACGCTCTCCCCCGCAGATGAGCCGGCAAAAGTCGTCGACCTCATGACAAAAACCGGGCATACCGGTTTTCCCATTGTTGAGAACGGCCGCCTTGTCGGGATTATCACGAACCGGGATGTGAGCGCGCTGCGGGCCGCAGACAAGACGTGTCCGAGCATACATGAGGCCATGACATTCAGGCCATTTGTCATCCATCCGGATGATACCCTTGAGGATGCTCTCGCCATCATGGTGGGGCAAAATTTCGATCACCTGCCGGTTGTCCGGAAGGAAACACCGGATGCCTTGGCCGGTTTCCTGACCCGGTCCGATATCCTGAGGACATACGTCCAGGCAGGCTACCTTGCGGCATGCAGGAAACAGGATACCGTTTCGAATCAGTGAAAACTGCTCCCGGTCCGGGCTTGATCCGGTACCAGTTTTTGGAGTACTCATACTGCGTGATGCGATCTTCTTGTTCCGGAAGGACAGGAATTGTACATAAAGGGCTCAACCCTCCGATTTACTACACGTCTGAGAGACCCCAACTTAAGGGGTGTAATTAATCTGATGAAAAGTACGCCCAAATTAGGCTCCTTTTCCGGATTTTGAATCCCGGCCTCTTCGGGAAACGCCTGCAAACCGCTTCTTTTCGGTTCGCGTGGAAAATACGTCTTTTAATTGCCCCGTTT
>Ga0326728_10006384_pt1 | contig 31778 bp, 25 predicted proteins | sample MB3enrmetagenome_FD_207602 | JGI IMG/M metagenome (GOLD analysis project Ga0326728, IMG submission 207602) | Lab enriched peat soil microbial communities from McLean, Ithaca, NY, United States - MB31MN | ecosystem: Environmental > Terrestrial > Soil > Wetlands > Peat | place: USA: New York...
TCTGTTCGTCAGCCTCGGCGAGCTGGTGACCGAGAAGAGCGGCCGCATCAATCTCGGCCTCGAAGGCACGCTGATCATGGGGGCGATGAGCGGTTTCGGCGTCGCCTATCTCACCGGTTCGCCCTGGCTCGGCGTGTTGGCGGCGGGCGTGGTCGGCATGGCGCTCGGCGCGCTGCACGCCGGCGTCTGCTCGCTGCCGCGGGTCAACGACATCGCCGTCGGCATCGCGCTGATGCTGTTCGGCACGGGGCTCGCGTTCTATCTCGGCAAGCCGTTGGTGCAGCCCAAGGCGCCGACGCTGCCGGCCTTGCCGCTCGGCTTCTGGAGCGACATTCCGCAGGTGCGCGCGGCGTTGGAGGTCAACGGCCTGTTCCTCGTCGGCGTCGTGCTGACGCCGCTCTTGCGCTGGGCGCTCGCCAACACCCGCTGGGGGCTGATCGTGCGCATGGTCGGCGATTCCGCCGAGGCGGCGCGCGCGCTCGGCTATTCGCCGATCGCGGTGCGCTTCTACGCGACCTGCTTCGGCGGCTTCATGGCCGGCGTCGGCGGCTCGTTCCTGTCGCTTTATTATCCCGGCAGCTGGAACGAAGGCCTGTCGAGCGGCCAGGGCATCACCGCGGTCGCTTTGGTCATCTTCGCGCGTTGGAACCCGATCGCCTGTTTCGGCGCCTCGCTGTTGTTCGGCGGCGCCGGCGCGCTCGGGCCGGCGCTGCAGGCGGTCGGCGTCACCTCGGGAACCTATCTGCTCAACGCCGCGCCCTATATCCTGACGCTCGTCATTCTGGTTCTGTCGTCGTCGTCGCGCCGTCGCATCGCCGGCGCGCCGGGCGAGCTCAGCGTCACCAAGTAGCCGACCGCAGCAAAGGAACGCGCCATGTCCTTCGTCGCCGCCGATCCCTACCCCTGGCCGTTCGACGGCCGCTGGAGCGCCGCCGACACCGCGCTGATCGTCATCGACATGCAGACCGACTTCTGCGGCGTCGGCGGCTATGTCGACAAGATGGGCTACGACCTGTCGTTGACCCGCGCGCCGATCGAGCCGATCAAGCGCGCGCTCGCCGCTTTCCGCGCCAAGGGCTACCACGTCATCCACACCCGCGAGGGCCACCGGCCCGATCTCGCCGACCTGCCGGACAACAAGCGCTGGCGCTCGCAGCGCATCGGCGCCGGCATCGGCGACGCCGGACCGTGCGGCCGCATATTGGTGCGCGGCGAGCCGGGCTGGGAGATCATCCCCGACCTCGCGCCCGCCGCCGGCGAGCCGATCATCGACAAGCCGGGCAAGGGCTCGTTCTGCGCCACCGACCTCGAGCTGATCCTGCGCGCCCGCGGCGTCCGCAACCTCGTGCTGACCGGCATCACCACCGACGTCTGCGTCCACACCACCATGCGCGAGGCCAACGACCGCGGCTTCGAATGCCTGCTGCTGGAGGATTGTTGCGGCGCGACCGACCGCGGCAACCACGACGCCGCGATCAAGATGGTCAAGATGCAGGGCGGGGTGTTCGGCGCCGTCTCCGCCGCCGACGGCGTCGTCGCCGCGCTGCCATGACCGGCGCCTTTTCCCTCGAAGCGGCGGGCATGTCGAAGCGCTTCGGCGCGCTTGTCGCGCTCGACGACGTCTCGCTGCGGGTGAAGGCGGGAACGGTCCACGCCCTGCTGGGCGAGAACGGCGCCGGCAAGTCGACGCTCGTCAAGTGCGTCATGGGATTCTATCGCGCCGACCATGGTGGCCTGCTGCTCGACGACCGCGAGGTGGATGTGCGCAATCCGCGCGACGCGGCGCGTCTCGGCCTCGGTATGGTCTACCAGCACTTCACGCTCGTGCCGTCGATGACCGTTCTGGAGAACTTGGTCATGGCGCGGGCCGATCCGCCGGCGATCATCGATTGGGCGCGCGAGCGCGCCCGGCTCTCCGCCTTCCTCGGCGGCATGCCGTTCGCCGTGCCGCTCGACACGCCGGCGCACGGCCTCGCCGCCGGCGAGAAGCAGAAGGCGGAAATCCTCAAGCAGCTCCACCTCGGCGCCCGCTTCCTGATCCTCGACGAACCGACCTCGGTGCTCACGCCGCAGGAGGCCGACGAAATGCTGGGGATGGTGCGGAGCATGGCCCACGAGGGTCGCCTGACCGCCCTCCTGATCACCCACAAGTTCCGCGAAGTTCTCGCCTACGCCGATGCGGTGACGGTGCTGCGCAAAGGCAAGCTTGCCGGGACCGGCAAGGTCGTCGACCTCACTGTCGACAAGATGGCGGCGCTGATGATCGGCGAGGACCGGCCCGCCGCGCCGGTGGGGCGCTCGGCCGCCGCGCCGGGCGCGGTGCGCATCGCCGTGGAGACCGTCAGCGCCGACGACGCCGACGGCGCCGAGGCGGTGCGCGGCGTGAGCCTGGCGGTGCGCGGCGGCGAGATCGTCGGCATCGCCGGCGTGTCGGGCAACGGCCAAAGCGAGCTGGTCGAAGTGCTCGCCGGCCAGCGCGAGGCGACCGGCGGCCGGATGCTGGTCGAAGGCGAAGTCTACTTCGCCCGGCGCGCCGAGACGCAGCGCCACCATCTCGCCCTCTTGCCGGAGGAGCCGTTGCGCAACGCCTGCGTCGGCCGCATGAGCGTCGCCGAGAATATGGCGATCCGCGACTTCGACCGCCGTCCCATCGCGCACGGCTTCTGGCTCTCGCGACGCGCGATGCGGGAGGCGGCGCGCGCCTTGATCCGCCGCTACAAGGTCGCGACGCCGGGGCCGGACGCGCCGATCTTCGCCCTTTCGGGCGGCAACGTCCAACGCGCGGTGCTGGCGCGCGAACTCGGCGGCGAGGTGCGCATACTGATCGCGGCCAATCCGGTTTTCGGCCTCGATTTCGCAGCCGTCGCCGACATCCACGGCCAGATCGTCGCCGCCCGCAACGGCGGCGCGGCGGTTCTGCTGGTGAGCGAAGATCTCGACGAACTGCTGGAGCTCTCCGACCGCCTGCTGGTGATGTCGGAGGGTCGGATCGTTCTGGAGACCGCGGCTGCGGGCGCCGACCGCACCGCGATCGGCCGCGCCATGGCCGGTCATTGAGGGAACGCGCCCATGCCCGTCGTCGTCGCCGCCCGCCCGTATCCGTATACGTTGCCGACGCCGGGCGCCGCGCTGGTGATGATCGACATGCAACGCGATTTTCTCGAGCCGGGCGGATTCGGCGCCGCGCTCGGCAACGACGTCTCCCGGCTCGCCCCGTGCGTGGCGCCCGCCAAACGGCTGCTGGAGGGCTTCCGCCGCGCCGGCTTGCCCGTCATCCACACGCGCGAGTGTCATCGCCCCGACCTTTCCGATTGTCCGCCGGCCAAACGGGCGCGCGGCGGCGGCCCGTTGCGCATCGGCGATCCCGGCCCGATGGGCCGCATTCTGATCGCCGGCGAAGCAGGCGCGGAGATCATCCCCGAACTCTTTCCGCTGCCGGACGAGATCGTCATCGACAAGCCGGGCAAGGGCGCCTTCTGCGCCACGCCGCTGGAAAGTCTGCTGCGCGGGCGAGGCGTCACGCACTTGGTGGCGGCGGGCGTGACGACCGAGGTGTGCGTGCAGACCACGCTGCGCGAGGCCAACGACCGCGGCTTCGAATGCTTGTTGGCCGAGGACGCGACGGCCAGCTACTTTCCCGATTTCAAACGGGCGGCGCTCGAAATGATCGTCGCACAGGGCGGCATCGTCGGCTGGACCGCCCCGGTCGCCGCGATCCTGGAGACGCTCGAGTGATCATCCGCGGCCTGCTCACCGACCCATCGGCGTTGCGCTTCGAGCCGTTTCGCGAGGGAATCGAGGCGGCGTGGCTGCACCGCGATCCCGACGGCGGGCCGGCGGCGGCGGTGCTGCGGTATCGTCCCGGCGCGCGCTCGTCGCGCCATCGTCACGCCGGCTGGGAGCGGGTGATCCTGATCAGCGGCAGCCAGGCCGACGCGCGAGGGCTGCTCAAGGCGGGCGACGTCGCGCTCAACGCGCCGGGAACCGAACACGACGTCTACAGCGCGGAAGGCTGCCTCGCCTTGCTGGTCTGGGAGCGCCAGCCGATCATGCTGGAGTAGCCGGCGCGGGCCGGGTCGGAGAGGCCGGCGGCGCCGCGCCACCGGCGGCGACCGACGGGCGCGACGCGGGGCAGGGGTCCGCTTCCGGCCTCTGAGCGCCGTTGACAGACGCGCAGGCGGGATGCTTATCGCCGACGATCGGGCGAGGGGCGCGGGCCGCGGGCGCGGCCGATCGCCGAGCGCTGAGGAAGCATGCGATGTCCGCCGCGCCAATCGATACGCCGCATCGAGTCTCGGGCGAGCGATCGTCGTGGCCGATATTCGTCATCTCGTTGCCCGCCGCGCGGGCGCGGCGCGCCTCGTGCCGAGCGGCGATGGACCGGCTCGGCCTGGAATTCGAGTTCTTCGACGCGATCGGAGGCTCCTGCCTCTCGCAACAAGAGATCGCGAGGGCCTATGACCCCGACAAGAACGCCAGGCTTTTCAAACGTCCGTTGTCGGCGGCGGAAATCGGCTGCTATCTGAGCCATCACGCGCTGTGGGATCGGGTCGGCGGGAGCCGAGCCGCCGGGGCGATCGTCTTGGAAGACGATTTCGACGCCGACGGCGCGCTGCCGGCGCTGCTGGACGAGATATGTCGGCTGGATTTGTCGAATTGCCTGGTCAAGCTCCATTCGCAGAGGAAGGCGACCGGCGCGCCGCTGGCGATCCTGACCGGCGGCTACCGGTTGCTCGCGCCCGCCAACGTTCCCGGAATGACGCTCGGCTATATCGTCGAGCGTCGCGCCGCCGTGGCGCTCGCCGAAAAATCCCTTCCGTTCGGGCGGCCGGTCGACATCGATCTCAAACATTGGTGGGAGTTCGGCGTCTCGGTCTTGATCGTCCAGCCCAGCGCGTTGCACATTCGGACGGCGGACGGCGCCAGCGCGATCGAATCCTCTCGCAAAGGCGCCAAGCCCGCCGGCCGTATGGGCGGATGGGTCCGACTGGTTCGCAACTTGCGCTACCAATGGCTCTACGTGCGCCAAAGGCTTCGAGCGCGCTCGAAAATCCGGCCGATCGTCAGCCGATTCGCCAACCCGACTGCGCCGAACGAGACGCGGTAGATCGCCGAGTTCGCCATTGTCCGTCGCCGTTTCCCAGCCGCGAAAGAACCTCGTCGTCGTGCGCGCCGGCAAGAATTCGTTGCATCCGCACTGGCTGAAGGGCGCCGCAAGCCGAAACTGGGACTTGGTCGTCAGCCTCTATGACCCCGACGCCCGGTTTCCGCATCCGGACGACGTTCTCGTCGTGACACGCCGCGGCGGCAAATGGGACGGGCTTTATGCGCTGTTTTCCCAGTCGGACGCCTGGCGCCGTTACGATTACGTCTGGCTCCCCGACGACGATGTCGCGGCCTCCTCGGCGGACATCGACGCCATTTTCGACGCGATGCGCCAATACGATTTGGATGTCGCGCAACCCTCGCTGACCCGGGACAGCTATTTCTCGCATTTTGCATTCATGTCCTGCCCCGGCTTTGTTCTGCGCTATGTCAATTTCATCGAAATCATGGTCCCCTGCCTGAAGGCGAGCCTGCTGCAAGCCGTTCTGGAGGACTTCAAGGGTTCGATGAGCGGGTTCGGTATGGATTACATCTGGTGCCGCCTGTCGGAGGATGCGCGTTACAAAGCAGCGATCATCGATCGGGTCGCCGTGCGTCACACGCGGCCGATCGGCAAGGCGCTTCGCGGGCGCATGGCGAAAAGCGGCGTCGTCGCCGAGGACGAAGAGCTTATCCTGCGCGCGCGCTATAACGTGCAGGGCCGGATCAGACCGCTGATCTACGCCGCCGTCGATTCGCGCGGACGCCTGCGCAAAGGCTGCGTGAGGCTGGGGTTCGCCATGGCTTTCGCCTACGCGAAGGTCTATTCGCAATTCACGGCCCAGGAGAGCGCGAGTTGGAAAATCGTGCAGTTGGTTCGGCGGCAGACGACGCGAAAGCCGGATTTGTCGCGGCTGCGACGATGCGACCTGGAATGACCCAAGCAAAAGCTGCGGCGTCCGCCGTCGAAGCCTGAACCCGGACGGTTCCCTGCGATGACCGATTTGAGCGATGTCGAAATTCTCATCGTCGGCGCTGGGTTCTACGGCGCGACGCTGGCGGAGCGGCTCGCCGCCGGCCTCGGCAAACGCGTCGTGGTGATCGATCGGCGCTCCCACGTCGGCGGCAACGCCTACAGCGAGAACGATCCCGAGACCGGCATCGAAGTCCACGAGTACGGCGCGCACCTGTTCCACACGCCGAACGAGGCGGTGTGGAATTACGTGAAGCGCTTCACCGCCTTCACCGACTATCGCCATCGGGTGTTCGCCGCCTGCCGCGGCCAGGTCTACGCCATGCCGATCAACCTGGGCACGATCTGCCAGTTCTTCGGCCGTCGCTTATCGCCCGACGAGGCGCGCGCGCTGATCGCCGAGCAGGCGGCGGAGCTCGGCGGCAGGCGCCCGCGCAATCTCGAGGAGAAGGCGATCTCGCTGGTCGGCCGGCCGCTCTACGAGGCGTTCATCCGCGGCTACACCGCCAAGCAATGGGGAATCGACCCGCGCGAATTGCCCGAGCACATCATCACGCGCCTGCCGGTGCGCTACACCTTCGACGATCGCTATTTTTCCGACGCGTTCGAGGGCCTGCCGGTCGACGGCTACGCCGCGATCTTTCGGCGGATGCTCGACCACCCGCTGATCGCGGTGCGGCTCGGCCTCGACTATTTCGACCTCAAGCCGCATCTGCGCGCCGACCTGCCGATCGTCTACACCGGCCCGATCGACCGCTATTTCGACTATCGCGAGGGCGAGCTCGGCTGGCGGACCGTCGATTTCGAGCGCGAGGTCCTGCCGGTCGGCGATTTTCAGGGCGCGGCGGTGATGAACTACGCCGACGAGGCGACGCCCTTCACCCGCATCCTGGAATTCCGCCATCTCCATCCCGAGCGCGCCTACCCCAGGGACAAGACGGTCATTGCGCGCGAATACCCGCGCTTCGCCAAGCGCGGCGACGAACCCTATTACCCCATTGATACCGCCGCGGACAAAGCGACCTACCTCCGTTATAAGGCGCGCGCGGCGAACGAGAAGAACGTGCATTTCGGCGGGCGCCTCGGCGGTTATCGCTATTGGGACATGCACCAAGCGATCGGCGCAGCGCTGAAGGCGTTCGAGAGCGAGATGGTTCCGCGATTTCGCGCGGGCGCGGCGATGAGCGCGTGAAGCCGTCTGACGACACAGCGACATTCCTCGCAGATAGCCGCGTCGCACGACGGAACGCCATGGCGGGCGCGTAGGGTCGACGGTCAAGCCGTGCGTGAAGAACGCCGACTGGGCGACGGCGCTCCGATTGAGGAGCGGTTTAGCGACGGGGACGAGCGCGGCGAGAACGCCGTTGGCGGCGTCGCCGGCGGCGTGGGCGAGGCGATTGAAGCCCATGCGGCGCTCGGATTTGAGATGGCCGATGCACGGCTCGCGTTTGATCGCCGCGGCGACGCGCCGCTTCTGGCCGGAGATGCAGACCTTGAACCGGCGCTCGGACGGAGCGTCGTGACCGTCGCGACGATGCTTCGCATCACGCTAGGGGAGCCGCGATCGCCGACGATACGCTCGAGGTCGGCGCCGATCTGCGCCTGCATATCCGGCGCGACGACGCCGAGCGTGTGGCCGTCATAGGGGTCGCCCGGCGGCGCCTTCACATGGGCGATGAAATGGCCGCCCTTGGAGCGATGGAGCATCGTCGCCCGAACCCCGCGCGAACCCCCAGGCGTTGACTCGGCGCGGGAACCCTTTAACAGGAGCGGTCGTTCACGCCGTCGATCGGCTGATCTCGCCCCGGCGAGCGTCGAGAACGACCGAAAGCGGAACAACCGGTTTTCACGCCACAGGCGCTCACGAAAGATGCCGACATCGCCAATCCCGTCGTTGAGCGCCCGATTGATCGGGCTCCTCGGCTCCGGCAACATGCGGCTGATCGCGCGTCTGTTGTCGGATCAAGGCGTCAAGCACTGGAAGGGCTACGCTTTCGCCACGGCGATGACGGTCGTGGTCGCGGCGACCACGACGGCGTCGGCGTGGATCATGAAAGACGTCGTCAACGAGATTTTCGTCGCCAAGAAGCTCGCCGCGGTCTGGATCATCGGCGGCGCGATCGTGGCGATCTACGCGGTCAAGGGCTTTTCCACCTATGGCCAGACGGTGGTGCTGGCGCGCGTGGCCAACGCCATCGTCGCCGACCTGCAGAAGCGCATCTTCGACAAGATGCTGGCGATGAAGCTGGCCTTTTACGACGCGCGCCATTCGAGCGAGTTCATCGCGCGCCAGGCCTTCATCTCGCAGTCGGCGAGCGGCACGCTCAACCTCCTGATCACCGCGCTGGCGCGCGACGTGCTGACCATGATCGGCCTCTTTTGGGTGATGATCGCGCAGGACCCGTTGATGTCGGCGCTGGCGCTGATCGTCACGCCGGGGGTCGTCGTCGGCATACGCGAACTGGGCGGACGCGTGAAAACGGTGATCCTCAACGAGTTCTACGGCTTCATGACAATCCTCGAATCGTTGCAGGAGACGGCGCTGGGCATCCGCGTCGTCAAGGCGTTCACGCTCGAACCCTTCATGCGCGAACGTCAGCGCGCTGCGATCGCGAGTTTCGAGCGCGCCGCCAACAAGCTGTCGACGGTCGGCGCGCGCTCGAGCCCGCTGACCGAGTCGCTCGCCGGCGTGGCGATGGCCATCGTCATCGTTTACGGCGGCCTGCGCGTCATCAAAACGGGACAGCCGCCGGGCGATTTCTTCGCTTTCATCACCGCGCTGATGCTGGCCTTCGAGCCCGCAAAGCGCGTCGCGCGGATGCATATCGACCTCACCTCGTCGCTGATCGGCGTCGATATGCTCTATCAGTTCCTCGACGAGCCTTCGCAGGAGATCGAGTGCGGCGACGAGCCGGCGCTGCGCGTGACCAATGGGCGGATCGAATTTCGCGACGTGCGTTTCGCCTACCGTCCGGGCGAGCCCGTCCTGCGCGGCCTCGACTTCATCGCCGAACCGGGACAGACGACCGCGCTAGTCGGCCGCTCGGGCGGCGGCAAGACGACGGCGATGAACCTGATCCTGCGCTTCTACGAGCCCGAGTCCGGCGCCGTCTTGGTCGATGGGCAGGACATCGGCGAAGCTTCGCGGGGCTCGCTGCGCCGACAACTCGCCTACGTCGGCCAGGACACCTTTCTGTTCAAGGGCTCGGTGGGCGAGAATATCGCGATGGGCCGGCCGGGCGCCAGCCGCGAGGAAATCGTCGCCGCCGCCAAGGCCGCCCATGCGCACGAGTTCATCCTCGGTTTCGAGCGCGGCTACGACAGCCCATGCGGTGAGCACGGCATGCAGCTTTCCGGCGGCCAGCGCCAGCGCATCGCGATCGCCCGCGCCTTCCTGAAAGACGCGCCGATCATCCTGCTCGACGAGGCGACCTCCGCTCTCGATTCGGAATCCGAGCGCGCGGTGCAGGATGCGCTGAAGACCCTTTGCGCCGGCCGCACGACGCTGGTCATCGCCCACCGGCTCAGCACGATCGTCAACGCCGACAAGATTTGCGTGATCGAGGACGGACAAGTTTGGGAAAGCGGCCGCCACGCGGAGTTGATGGCCAAACGCGGCGCCTACCTGCGTCTCCAGCAGACCCAATTCGATCAGGAACTCGCTGTCGCGACCGAGGCCAGCGCATGAGCGGCAAAGGCGCGAGGCGGCGCCGCCGTTGCAATCGCGGCGCCGGCTGCGCATAGTGTCGGCGGTCGCGACGAACCGCCGAGGATCGACAGGATGAACTCGCCTGGATCGCCGGCGTTGGCGTTTTTCGCACTGGCGTTGGCCGTCGCCGTTTGGCGGGCGCCCGCGCCGGCCGCGCCGTCGTTCGCAGCGCCGGCGCCAGCCGCGAGTCCCGAGCTGCCGGCTGAGTTCGCGCTGGAAAAGCTCCCTGCCGTAGCGCCGTACGCCCACTCGGCCAGCCTGGCCGAATTGGCCGATGGCCGGCTCGCGGCCGTCTGGTACGCGGGCAGTCGCGAGGCCGCGGGCGACGTCGCGATTTGGTTCAGCGCGCGCGACGGATCGGGGTGGAGCGCGCCCCGAACCGCGGCGACCCGGGCGGCCACCGCCGCGGCCACGCGAGCCTACGTGAGCTTCCTGGGCAACCCGGTCCTCTACGCCGAGAAGGGCAGACTGCACCTGTGGTACGGCAGCGTCGGCTTCGGCGGCTGGTCGGGAAGCTCGATCAACCACAGTGTTTCCGACGACGGCGGCGACAGCTGGTCGCCCGCCGAAAAGCTGGTCGCCTCGCCTTTCCTCAACATCAGCACGGCTGTGCGCGCGCCGCCCGTGGCGCTGGCCGACGGCGGCGTCGGCTTGCCGGCCTATCATGAGCTTTTCGCTAATCGAGCGGAATGGCTGCGATTGTCCGCCGACGGGCGCATACTGGGAAAGGCCCGCATGCCCAGCGAGCGTCCGGGCCTGCAACCCGCCGCAGCGGCGCTCGACGGCCGTCGCGCGCTCGCGCTGCTGCGCGACGGCGGGTCCGGCGACGGTCGCGTGATGGCCGACGCCACTTTGGACGGCGGCCTCAGCTGGCAGGCGTCCGCTTCGCCGCCGATCGCCAACCCCAACTCGTCGGTGGCTTTGTTGCGGTTGGCCAGCGGCCGTCTGCTGTTGGCGGCCAACCCGCTGACCGGCGGCGCGCGCTATGAGCTGGCCCTGTTCCTGTCTGAAGACCAGGGCGAGACCTGGACGCAGGCGCGCGTCGTGGAAGACGATCCCGAGCGCAAGGCCGAGTATTCGTATCCGAGCCTGCTGCAGACCCGGGACGGTCGGATCCACCTAGCTTACTCATGGCGATCTCAGACCATCGCGCACGCGGTCTTCTCGGAAGCTTGGCTGAAAGGCGATGCGCTTTGACGGCCGCCGCGATTTACGGTCAGTCGGCCGCCGCGCTATTGGCGGGCGCGGCTGTCACGTTCGCGCCGCTTCCGCGGCGCCGGCTCGTGGGGTGCCTGGCGGCGCTTGCCGCTTTGTTTTCCGTGGCGCCGGCTCTACACGCCGCCTTGTGGGCGCCCTCCTTCACGTTGACCCAGATCGCCGTGTTGCGGCTGTCGGGTTACGACCGCCTGATGTCCTCATGCCGTTCTCTGGCGGCGGCGTTGGTCGCCGTGGCGGTCGTGTTCTATCCTCTTTCGCTCGGCCTGGGGCGGTTCGATCCCTTCGATCTCGGCTATCGCCCCCTGCCGTTGCTGCTGCCGATCGCTGCGCTCGGGTTGTGGCTGGCTTGGCGGCGCCAGGAAGTCGCTCTGACGCTTCTCGGCTTCGACCTCCTGGCTTACGCGACTGGGCTGTTCGACAATTTGTGGAACGCCTGCCTCGACCCTCTGCTCGTCCTTCTGGCGATCTTCGCGCTGCTGCGCGGCCCGTGGAGAACGGCGGCGGCAATGACGCGGCGATGGATGAAAAAGGTTGCAAGCCGAGGCGCAATGGCGGCGGAAAGGTCGACACGGAACGTTTTCCGCCCCCCGTTTCCAGAGCGCCGCGAATGCGAGGGGACAAGCGAACGCGGCGATCCGGTCTTTGACGGCGGGCGGGGCGCCTTCAGGAGCCATCATGCAGATTGACGCGACCGCGCGAATTGAAGACGGGGCGAGCATCGGCAAGGGCGCCGTTATCGGCCCGTACTGCATCGTCGGTCGCGATGTTGCGATCGGCGAGGACTGTCGCTTGATCGCCAACGTGCAAGTCTTCGGAAGAACCACGATCGGCGCCCGGACCGTCGTTCATCCGTCCGCCTGCCTCGGCGGTCCGCCCCAATCGTTCGCCTATCGGGACGAACCGACGGCGTTGTCGATCGGCGCCGACTGCACGATTCGCGAAAGCGTCACCATGAACCGGGGCACGGCGCAGGGCGGCGGCGAGACGGTGGTGGGGGACAACGGGTTCTTCATGGCGTACAGCCATGTCGCGCACGACTGCCGTATCGGTCGCCAGGCCATTTTCGCCAATTGCGCCACGCTCGCCGGGCACTGCGTCCTCGGCGACGACGTGTTCATTTCCGGCCTTGTTTCGGTGCATCAGTTCACTCGGATCGGCTCGGGGGCGATGGTCGCGGGCGGATCGACCATTCGTGGCGACGTGATCCCGTTCGGTCTCGCGGTCGGCGCTCAGGCGCGCCTGGTTGGGATCAACGTGGTCGGCATGCGTCGGCGGCGCCATCCGGTCGCCGAAGTTCGCGCCGTGCGGACCGCCTATCGCATGATCTTCCTTGCCCCCGGACCGCTGTCGGAGCGGATCGAGAAGACAGCGGCGGAATTGGGGCATGTAGAGGCCGTCGCCGAGATCCTCGCCTTCCTGAGGACGCCGAGAACGCGCCCCCTCTGTCAGCCGCGCGGCAAGCCCGAGGACAGCGAAGAAAAGGCGCTTGCCGCCTTGTGAACGTTCGGTCCTCGTCTCGGCGCCGACGCCCGCAGGCGCGGAGGCGAATCCGTCGCCAAAGGCCTTGCTCCAGGCAATGTTTCCGTGGCAACTGCGCCTGGCCCGTCTTCGGGTCTGGCTTGCGGCGACGGTTCGCCGGCGCGGAAGTCCGAACGGCCATCAAGCGCGGGTCCAATGCACAGCACGACGTTGGCGGATAGAAGCTTCGAACGCATTTTGCTGATCAAGCTGTCGTCGATCGGCGACGTCATTCATACGATCCCGCTTCTCAACGCTCTGCGCCGTCGCTATCCGGCGGCGCGCATCGACTGGCTTTCAAAACCAACGCCGGCGGAATTCATCCGCGATCTGCCCGCCCTGGACGAGGTTCTCCTCTACGGCGAGAATCAGACCGAGGCGCCTCAGTACAGATGGGACGGCGTCGCCCATTTCGCTCGGCTCATCCGCGACCACCGATTCCTCGCGACGCTATCGCGCCTGCGCGCGGCCCGTTACGATCTCGTCATCGACATGCAAGGTCAGCTGAAGAGCGGCTTCGTGTCGATGGTGACGGGGGCGCCGGTCCGCATCGGTTTCGACCGCCCGCGAAAGAAAGTGTGGAAAGCGGAGGCGCTCACGCTGCCGCCCGGCGCCATGAAGAGCTCCTGGAAGGGGGCTCGCGAAGGCTCGTGGCTGGCCTACACGCATCACGTTCGGCTGCCGACGCTCGCGATCCACGCCATCGACCGCTACCTCCTGGTCGGGAATCTACTCGGTTTCGAGCCCGAGACGGCCGACTTCTCGATCCCGGTCCGAGCCCAGGCGGAGGAGCGCGTCGATGCGCTGTTGCGGGAACATGTCGGAGCGATGAGCAGGCCGCCTATCGTGATCGCGCCGGGATCGTTGTGGGAGACCAAGCGCTGGCGGCCTGAAGGTTTTGCCGCGGTCGCGCGACATTTCGTCGCACGAGGCTATCCCGTGCTCATCGATGGAGCGGCGAATCAAAGGGAGGAATGTCGACGGATCGCCGCGCAAGCTCCGGGCGCGGTCGTGCTCGCCGGCTTGACTTCCTTGGCGGAATTGGCGGCGTTGATTCGGCGATCGGCGATGGTGCTGACCAACGATTCCGGGCCGCTCCACTTGGCCACGGCGCTTGGCCGCCCGATGGTGGCGATCTTCGGCCCGACGAACCCGGTTTGGTTCGGCCCCTACCGGCGGCCGGACGCGCTCGTGCGCGCGGGCGTGGCTTGCTCGCCGTGCAATCTTCGCGACATGGCGCGCTGCCCTTACGATCACGCCTGCATGCGCGCGATCACGCCCGAACGCGTGATCGAGGCCATGGAGGGGCGGCTCGCCAAGGCCGGCCATTCCGATGCGGCGCCCGGCTGAGCGTGGTCGAGAGATGACGTCCCATGACATCGCGCTTCAAGGGCGGCGCGGCCCCGTTGTCGACTTCGTTCGCTCTCCAGCGCGATTCGGCGGGCCGCGATCGAGATTTCGGCGTTCGATCGATTGTTTATCGGCGATCAGCTGTGTTAATGGACCGCGGCGCGACGAGCGAACCGAGTTCCCGAGGCGTCGCGCGAGATCGACGATCGAACTGCGGCGATAGTCAAGTTCATACGGACAAAGCGATTATGGAGTTCATTGATCTTTCCGCGCAGCGGCGGCGGCTGGGACAGCGAATCGACCGCGCGGTGGCCCGCGTGCTCGACCATGGTCGTTTCGTTCTCGGGCCGGAAGTCGATGAACTGGAGCGGCGCCTCCAGGGGTTTTCCGGCGCTCGCTATTGCGTCACTTGCGCGAACGGCACCGACGCCCTCGAACTCGCGCTGACCGCGATGAATATCGGACCGGGCGACGGCGTGGTCGTTCCGGCCTTCACCTATGTCGCGACGGCCGAGGCCGTCGTGCGGGTGGGGGCGACGCCGATTTTCGCCGACGTCGATACGGAAACCTACAACCTCCGCCCGGAAAGCGCGGCGGCGGCGATCCGGGCGGCCGAGGATCTCGGGCTGCGGGCGCGGTGCGTCATGCCGGTGGATCTCTTTGGCCAGCCGGCCGACTACGCGGCGATCCATCGACTGGCCGAGACCCATGGCCTGAAGGTCTTGGCCGATGCGGCGCAGAGTTTTGGCGCGACTTGGCGCGGCGGCAGGGTCGGCGCGCTCGCGGGCGTCACGACCACCAGCTTCTATCCGGCGAAGCCGCTGGGTTGTTACGGAGACGGCGGCGCCATCTTCACCAATGACGAGGCGCTCGCCTCGTTGTTGCGCTCGCTGCGACGCCATGGCCAATCCGAACGCGGCGGCGCCTATGTCCATGTCGGGCGCAACAGCCGCTTGGACACGATTCAAGCCGCGGTGCTGATCGAAAAGCTGTCGGCGTTCGAGGAAGAGATCGAGGCGCGCAACGTCGCGGCCAGGAGATACGCCGAGCGGCTCCCGGCGCAGGTTGTCGCGCCGAGAATCGCTGAGGGGAATCGATCCGTCTGGGCTCAGTACACGGTGAGGGTTCCCGTCGGTCGCGACGAAGTCGCAGCGTCGTGCCGCGCGGCCGGCGTGCCGATCGCCGTCCACTATGCGACGCCGCTGCACCAGGCGCCGGCCTATCGACGTTTTCCAACCGCCGCGCCCCGACTCGAAAACGCCGAATCGCTTTCGCAGCAAGTGCTGAGCCTGCCCATGCACGCCGACCTCGACCAGCGGACGCAGGACCGCGTGATCGACGCGATGCGCGAGGCGGTCGCCGTAGCTGCAATGACGCCGCGCCGTGCTCGCGCTTAGGGATCTGCGCTATCGCGCCGAGTACGCGCTGACCCGGGGCGCAGCCGCTTTGTTTCGACTCCTGCCGATCGACGTCGCCGCCTCCGTCGGCGCGAGCCTGACGGCTTGGATCGCGCCCTGGACGTCGCATCACCGTCGCGCGCTCGAAAATCTCGCCGTGGCGTTTCCCGACTGGTCTGCAGCGGAACGCCAGCGAGTCGCGGCGGCGATGTGGCGAAACACGGGGCGAACGATTGCGGAAACGCTGCTGTTGGACCGCATCATGTCCGACCCTTCGCGGCTCGAGATCAAAGATCGTGAAGCGTTCGAGCGCCGGCTGCGCGAACCTGGCGCCAAGGTCGGCGTCACCCTCCACATGGGAAACTGGGAGATGGCCGCCGTCGCCTTCGGCGTTTGCGGCGACAAATTCGCCGGCGTCTATCGCCCGCTGCGCAATCCCTACCTCGACCGATATCTGCGCGAAACGCGAAGCCCGTTCTATTCCGCGGGTCTTATCGCCAAAGGGACTGGAAAGGGCGTCCGGCCGAAGCGGTTTACGGCCAAAGCGGCCATCGATGGTCTGCGACAGGGCGGACAATTGGGCCTCGTGTGCGACCATGTCGACAAGGGGTCCCCTTTTGTGGTGCCCTTCTTCGGTCAGCAGGCGAAATTCACCCCTGCGCCTGCGGTGTTTGTCCGCGCCGTTGGCGCGCAATTCTGGATCGGCCGCTGCATCCGTCGCGATCGCCGTTCACGCTTTCTGGTCGAGCACGAGGAATTGCCGTTCGAGCGGACGGCGGATCGGGCGGCGGACCTGCGCAACGCGACGGCGGCGATGGCCGACCGGTTCGAACGCTGGATTCGCGAGACGCCGGAGCAGTGGATGTGGTGGCAGCGGCGGTCGATGTCAGGCTAGGAAAATCAGAGGAACAATCCTCATCGCCGCGGATCGTTCAACGGCATAAGGCGAGGCGCAGGGTTTGCAACCGTCGATTGCCGCCGTTAAGGTGCGCGCCGCGACCACCGAGCGGCGCGGGAGCCGCCGCCGGCGTCAGGCAGCGAAAGCGGGGGGCCAAGTGAACACGCAATCCGACGACAGGGCGCTTCGGCCGGTTCGCGTCGCCGTTGTCGGGACTGGGCATTTTGGGCGGTTCCACGCGAGGCACTACGCGCAAAACAAAAACGCCGAGTTGGTTGCGGTCGTCGACACCGACCATGAGGCGGCTGACTCCGTCGCCGCCGAATTGGGATGCGCGGCGCTCTATGATCATCGCGCTCTGATCGGCAGGATCGACGCCGCAAGCGTCGTCGTCCCGACTTATCAGCATTTCGCTGTCGCCGTCGAACTCCAGGAAGCCGGGATCGACACGTTGGTCGAGAAGCCCCTGAGCGATACGATCGCCTCGGCCGAGTCGTTGATGCGCACGGCGGAGCGCCACGACTTGATCCTGCAGGTCGGCCATATCGAGCGGTTCTCATCGTGTTTCAAGGTTCTGGCCGAGCAGGTTCGCCGGCCCCTGTATTTCGAGAGCAACCGCATTTCGCCGTGGACGGAGCGAGGTCTCGACGCCGATGTGGTATTCGATCTCATGATCCACGACATCGACATCATCCTCGGGCTCGCCGACTCGAGCGTCACCGACGTCAGCGCGGTCGGCACGCGGCTGTTCAGCGACAAGGTGGATCTCGCCAACGCGCGGCTGACCTTCGAGTCGGGATGTGTGGCGAACATCACCGCGAGCCGGGTCAGCCATAAGATCGAGCGCAGCCTGCGCGTCTTCCAGCCCGGCAGTTATCTGGTCTGTGACTTCGTGACGCATCGCGTCTTCACTTACGCGTTGAAAGGCGAATCCGGGGCGCTCGACGCCAGCGCCGTCGACAGCACGGTCCTCGAGGTGAAGCGCGAGGACAGTCTCGGCAATGAGATCGACGAGTTTCTTTCCTGCGTGCGCCATCGGAGGCGGCCGACGGTCGACGGGCGAGTGGGCGTCGAAGCGGTCAAGATCGCCGAGCAGGTGAACGACAGTATTCGCCGTCACTTGGATATCGCGCAACAGCACGGCATGAGCGCCGCGACGCCAATCTGACGTCAATCCGTCGCCGTCGCTGGCCTCGTCGACCGCTCGCGGCCGGAAGGCGCCGAACTTCGCCCGAGAGCCGTCTCTCGTTCGCCCCTATGGCGCCAACCCAATCGGGAAATTCATTGTCCGCGCCATTCGACGCGGCCGACGCGCCGCGTGCGCCGCTTGACGGCTATGGCCGCAGGAAGCCCGAAAATGCGCGAACGCCGCTGCCGCCCTTATGGGGCGAGCCGGGCAGCGGGTCGCAAGGAACTCGCAGAATTCAGGCCTTCGCCAAGACAGGGATAGGCCGGCGCGCGGTCGCGCCGGGCGCGTTTCGCCTTCTTCGCTCCTGATTCACGGCGAGAATCCTCGCGGCTGTCGGGCCAAAAACCCACTTAAGCCTACCGTCCATCTTCGCGCCGCCGACTCCGACATCGCATGGAGAAGACCGGACGCTCCCCGCGCGCTCGCATGCGGGCCGGTTTGCTCCCGAGGGGGCGCGCCAGGGGAACAGCGATGTTCGTACATCATCCGCAATCGCCCGCGCGGCAGTCGAAATGTACATCCAATACGGTGATTGACCGGGCCGGCTCCGTCCAACCGCGCCGTGTTTTTGGCGAGAATGCGCATATTATATCACGAAGCTCTGTCGGAGTTTGAAGGCGGATATCGGATTTGAGTTGCGTACATCGGAAATTTGGAGCATCAAACAGTCCGCGCAAGCGGCGCAACGGTCAACGCTCGTTCCGAAGGGTGTCGCCGAGACAGAATGGATCGCTGCTTCGCGAAACGCCGAGGCCGGGCAACCGGTGTGGTTCGGCGTGATCCGTTCCGACAGGACGGCAACGCCCTCCTCGGGGGGCACAATTGGAGGATGGACTATGAGGCTTATTAAGGTACTGGCGGGCTCGCTCACGGCGCTTGCCCTTTGCCTGCCGCTCGCCGTCACGGCGAGCGCCAGCCCGGCGAAACCGCTGCTCGGCTTCTCGATCGACGATCTGCGCGTCGAGCGTTGGGCCCGTGACCGCGACTATTTCATTGCGGCGGCGAAGGAACTGGGCGCCGACGTGCTCGTGACCTCGGCCGACGCCAACGAGCAGAAGCAGGTCAACCAAGTCGAAGACATGATCGCCAAGAAAGTCGACGCGATCGTGGTCGTGCCGATGAACTCGAAGGTGTTCACCGCGGTGATCGACGAGGCGCACAAGGCCGGCATCAAGGTGCTGTCCTATGACCGCCTGATCCTCGGCGCGGACGAAGACGCTTACATTTCGTTCGACAACGAGCGCGTCGGCACTCTTGAGGCCGAAGGCGTCTTCAAAGCCAAGCCCGAAGGCAACTACTATCTGCTCGGCGGCGCGCCGACCGACAACAACGCCAAGCTGCTGCGCACCGGCCAGATGAAGGTCATCCAGGCGGCCGTCGACTCCGGCAAGATCAAGATCGTCGGCTCGCAGTGGGTTCCGGAGTGGAGCCCGACCACCGCGATGTCGATCATGGAAAACGCCCTGACCGCCGCCCAGAACAAGATCGACGCGGTCGTCGCCTCCAACGACGGCACCGCCGGCGGCGCCATTCAGGCTCTCGCCGCTCAAGGGCTGGCCGGCAAGGTTCCGATCTCGGGCCAGGACGCCGACCTCGCCGCCGTCAAGCGCGTGATCGCCGGCACCCAGACGGTCACCGTCTACAAGCCGCTGAAGCTGATCGCCTCCGAGGCGGCCAAGCTGGCCGTGGCCTTGATCAAGGGCGATAAGCCGGCTTACAACGCCAAGCTCGACAACGGCAAGAAGCAGGTCGACTCGCTCCTGCTGACCCCGATCGGGATTACCAAAGACAACGTCAATATCCTCATCGACGACGGCTTCTACACCAAGGAGCAGGTCGAAGGTAAGTGATCCCTTACGCGTTTCCGTCCGGGGCGGCCATCCGCCCCGGACGTCTCGCGCAGCCGGTGGTTTTGGCGAACGCCGGACGTCGTCGCCGCGGCGACGCGATCCCCCTACCGCAGCGCCTTGATGTTTGGCGCCGATAGGCTCACCGATCCGAACCGCTGGGAACGAAGGGGCTTTGCCGGGGCTCCGTCCCGTCACGTTGGAGCGGCGCGGCGTATTGATCTTACGCAATCGCGGCCGAGCTGCAGGTCGTAAGAACATTCCGCGAGACGCATCGCCGTCACGCAAAAACCGCTTCACGAGGCGCGTGCGATGCGCCACTATGCGATTGAGAGCGCGTCGCAGGCTGGCCGGGCGGCGCCGCCGAGAGGGGAGAGGCAGCCATGTCCGAGTATCTCTTGGAGATGCACGACATCACCAAGAAATTCGCCGGCGTCCCGGCGATCGAAAACATCGACTTGAAGGTTCGTCCCGGCGAATGCGTCGGCCTGTGCGGCGAGAACGGCGCGGGCAAGTCGACGCTGATGAAAGTGCTGTCGGCGGTGTTGCCCTACGGCACCTGGACCGGAACCATTCTTTGGGACGGCCAAGAACTCAAGGCCCGGGACATCAGGGAAACCGAGGCGGCCGGAATCGTCATCATCCATCAGGAATTGATGTTGGTGCCGCACCTGTCGGTCGCCGAAAACATCTTCCTCGGATCGGAGCTGACCACGTCCGGCGGGTTCATGGACTACGACCGGATGAACGCCCGCGCTGCGGAGCTGATGGTGCGTCTGAAGATGCCCGACATCAACGTCGCGCTTCCGGTCTCGGCCTATTCGGGCGGCAGGCAGCAGTTGATCGAGATCGCCAGGGCGATAAACAAGAACGCCAGACTGCTCATTCTCGACGAACCGACCTCGGCGCTGACCGCCACCGAGACGCGCACGCTGCTCGACCTCATCCGGGAATTCCGGTCGCACGGCATGGCCTGCGTCTTTATCTCCCACAAGGTGGGCGAGATCGCCGAGATCGCCGACACGGTGACCGTCCTCCGCGACGGCACGCACATCGCCACCATGCCGATGTCCGAGCTGAACACCAACAAGATCATCACCATGATGGTCGGCCGCGAGATGAAAAACCTGTTCCCGCGCGAAGCCCACGATATCGGCGAGGTGATCTTCGAGGCGCGCAACGTCACCTGCTGGGACACGACCAATCCCGAGCGCAAGCTGGTCGACAACGTCTCCTTCAAGCTTCGGCGCGGCGAGATTCTCGGCGTCGCCGGGCTGGTCGGCGCCGGACGCACCGAGATGGTCTCCGCGCTGTTTGGCTGCTACCCCGGCCGATATGAGGCCGAGGTCTGGCTGGAGGGCCGGAAGCTCAAGATTCACGAACCGTCCGACGCGGTGCGCGTCGGCATCTCCATGGTGCCCGAGGACCGCAAGCGCCAAGGCATCGTGCCGCTCATGAGCGTCGGCTACAACATCACCATGGCGGTCCTGGGGCGCTACACCCGCCACGGGCTGATCGACGTCGAGGGCGAGCTGGCGGCCATCAACGCCGAGATCCTGCGCATGAAGATCAAGACGGCGCACCCGCTGCTGCCGATCTCCAGTCTTTCCGGCGGCAACCAGCAGAAGGCCGTGGTGGCCAAGATGCTGATGCCGGACCCCAAGGTGCTCATTCTCGACGAGCCGACGCGCGGCATCGACGTCGGCGCCAAGTACGAAATCTACAAACTGATCTTCGAACTGGCCAAACAAGGGGTCGCGGTGCTGATGGTTTCCTCGGAACTGCCCGAGGTGCTTGGCGTTTCCGACCGCGTCCTCGTCATCGGCGAAGGACAGTTGCGCGGCGATTTCGTCAACAAGAATCTCACCCAGGAAAAGATCATGACCGCCGCGATCGGCCAGGCCGACGCCGAAGCCGCCTGATCCCGCCATCACAAACATCGGTATCGAACTATGACCATCATGAAGAAAGACTTCCGGACCTTTCTCTCCGAGTACAAAATCTTGGCCCTGCTGCTGGTGATCGTCGTCATTTGGACGTTCTTCGGCTTCCTGACCTATGACGCCGCGAATGGCGGCTCCCAGTTCCTGACCCCGCGCAACTTCTCGAACCTGCTTCGCCAGATGGCGATCACGGGCATGCTGGCCTCGGGGATGGTGTTCGTCATCGTCGCCGGCGAAATCGACCTGTCGGTCGGATCGCTGCTCGGGATGCTCGGCGGCGTCGCGGCGGTGTTGGACATTTGGTGGCATTGGCCGCTCGCGGGGACGATCGCCGTGGTGGTCGTGCTCGGCATCGCGTGCGGAATGCTGACCGGCTTCATAAGCGCCTATCAGGGCGTCCCGTCGTTCATCGTCACGCTGGGCGGCATGCTGGTCTTCCGCGGCGTCGTGCTCGGCATCACCGGCGGCATCACGATCGCGCCGGCTTCCGACGGTCTGAAAGTGATCGGACAGGGCTACCTGCCGGGCGGCGTGGGCGACGTGATCGCGGCTGCGCTCTTCGTCCTTCTGGTGGTCATGGCCTTCAGGACGCGGGCCGGACGCCGGAAGCACGAGCTGCCGGTCTCGTCGATGGTGGTGGAAATCGCCAAACTCGTCGCCATCGGCGTGGTCATTGTCGGCTTCGTCGTGACCCTGAACAGCTATCAGGGCGTGCCGGTGCCGGTGCTGATCCTGCTCGTCATCCTCGGCGTCTTCACGGTCATCGGCGATCAGACGGTGTTCGGACGCCGCATCTACGCGGTCGGCTCCAATATGGAGGCGACCCGGCTCTCGGGCGTCAACGTCAACCTGGTCAAGCTGCTGGTCTTCGGCATGATGGGGCTGATGGCCGCCTGCGCCGGCCTGACCACCACCGCCCGCCTTGCCGCCGGCACCCCCTCGGCCGGCACCGGCGGCGAGCTGGACTGCATCGCGAGCTGCTTCATCGGCGGCACCTCGATGCGCGGCGGCATCGGCTCCGTGGTCGGGGCGCTGGTCGGCGCTACGATCATGGCCAGCCTCGACAACGGCATGACCATGCTCGGCATCGACACGTTCTGGCAGCAGATCGTCAAGGGGACTATTCTCGTGCTGGCGGTGTGGATGGACGTGGTGTCCTCCGGCACCCGCCGCTGAATTTAACTCCCGAGGCTCCGAAGCCTTCGTCTCCCTGCCCGGTCGCGCTTGCGGCCGGGCCCTTTTTTTTGCGCGGGAGCCTTACCACGAGCCAAAAAAATCCCCGGCTCCTCGAGGAGCCGGGGACGCCGTCAGACCAAAGGCCGAGACGGACCGCCGTCACAGCCGGCGGGCGAGGATCGTCTCCAGATATTCCTGCTTGCCCGAGCGGGGCTGCGGCGAAAGGTTCGCGGCGATCGCCCGGTCGGCGACCTCGGCGAGCGTGCGCTTGCCGGCGAGGATCGCCTTGCCTTCGGCGCCGTCCCAGCCGGCGTAACGGTCCTCGACGAACCCGGTCAGAACGCCGTCGTTCAACAGCTTCTCGGCGTTCAGCAGCGCACGGGCGCAGATGTCGATCGACCCCACGTGGGCCTGGACCAGATCCACCGGATCCAGCGACTGGCGGCGGATCTTGGCGTCGAAGTTGAGACCGCCGGTCGTGAAGCCGCCGTTCCTCAAGATCTCGTGGAGCACCAGCGTCATCTCGCCAGCGTCCATCGCGAACTGGTCGGTGTCCCAGCCGAGCAGCGCGTCGCCGCGGTTGATGTCGACCGAGCCGAAAACGCCGAGCGCGAAGGCGAGCGCGATCTCGTGCTCGAAGCTGTGGCCGGCGAGGAGGGCGTGGTTCTGCTCGATGTTGAGCTTGACGTCCTTGCTCAGCCCCCACTTCTCCAGGAAGCCGAAGACGGTGGCGACGTCGAAGTCGTATTGGTGCTTGGTCGGTTCGCGGGGCTTCGGCTCGATGAGCAGCGGGCCGTCGAAGCCGATCTTGTGTTTATGCTCGACCGCCATCGACAGGAAGCGCCCCATCTGGTCGTATTCGCGCTTGATGTCGGTGTTGAGCAGCGTCTCGTAGCCCTCGCGGCCGCCCCACAGCACGTAATTCTTGCCGCCGAGCCGCTTGGTCGCCTCGAGGCAGGCCCGCACCGTGGCGGCGGCGAAGGCGAAAATCTCCGGATCGGGGTTGGTGGCGGCGCCCGCCATGTAGCGGCGGTGCCCGAACAGGTTCGCCGTGCCCCACAACAGCTTCGCCTTGGCCGTCGACATCTTCTTCTCGAGCACGTCGACCATGGCGGCGAAGGCGTCCAGATGCTCGCGCAGCGTCTCGCCCGAGGGACCCACATCGGCGTCATGGAACGTGAAGAAGGGCACGTCGAGGATGCGGAACAGGTCGAAGGCCACGTCGGCCTTGGCCTTGGCCATGGCCATCGGGTCAGCGCCGTGCATCCAGGGCCGCAGGAAAGTTTCGCCGCCGAAGGGGTCGATGCCCGGCCAGCAGAACGAATGCCAGTAGCACACGGCGAAGCGCAGATGGTCCTCCATGCGTCGCCCGGCGACGACGCGGTCCTTGTCGTAATAGTGATACGCGAGCGGGTTGGCGCTCCCCGGACCTTCAAACCGAACAGGCTCGGCTAGTCCGAAGAAGCTGCGGACGGGGGCGTTCATCGGCTGATCTCCTTTGCGAGGGGGGCGAGGCGGCGGCTCCGGGCGCGGCTTGCGGGGAGGGTTGCGGCAACCGCGGCGTCAGACCCGTCGCGGCGGGCCCGGTCGAGCCCTGGCGCGCCCGAGGCGTCCGACCCATCGTCGGCATGCCCGCCGATCGGGCGATGGCGCGGGCTTCGCCGCCGACAAGCGCCGTCTTGCCGCGGGACCCGACGATATCGACTCCGAGGAGACGGGGGCGTTTCTCTCTCTTGGGGGCTTACGGCGGGAGCCCCTGTCATGGCAGGTTGTCACGAATGACGATGTCGATGCCGATCTGCTCCTGTTCGGCGATGATCGGCTCGTTGCGCGACAACGCACTGAGAATGCGCAACGCCGACCGCGCCTCATGGCCGGGGTTTTGAGTAATGACCGCGGCCATCACGCCCAGAAGCAGGAAGCGGCGCGTCTCCGGCGTCAGATCGTGGCCGATGAACACGATGTCGCGCGCCGGCCCGGCGTCGATCAGCGCGGCCCCGATGCCGGCGGTCCCGGCGCCGATATTGTAGAGCCCGACCAGATCGGGATGTTCGGCCAGCAGGCGCCGTATGAGAGCGGCGTTGTGGATGTCGTCGTCCCGCCCTTCCACCGTCGGCAGGAGCTCGAGATTGGGGTACTGCGACGTGACGACCTGATGCACGCCGAACAGACGTTCGCCATGGTCGCGCAGGGAAAGCGATCCGGCTACAACGGCGACCTTGCCCTTGCGTCCGCCCAAAAAGCGCCCGAGCAGGGTTCCGGCGGTGCGGCCGGCCGCGATATTGTCGACGCCCACGTAGCGCAGGCGTTGCGACGAGGGCACGTCCGAAACCAGCGTCACCACAATGATACCGGCCGCCACCAGTTCGTCGATCACCGCCCGCACGCGCGGGTGGTCCAGGGCCACAGCCGCGATCCCTTCGTAGCGTTTGCCGACGTCCTCCAGGGTTTGGGCCAGGGCGTCGGGGTCGAACACGTCGGTTTCGACGACATCGATGAGCGTGCGTCGCGCCGCCAGCAGCGTTCGCGACCGGGCGACGTGTTCGACGATCTCGGCCATGAAGACGTTCTGGTTGCGGGGCATGACGAAACAGAAGCGATGGCTACGACCGCGCGCCAGCTCCGCCGCCGCCGCGTAGGGCTGAAATCCGAGGCGTTCGATGGTTTCCCTGACGCGGCGGATCGTCGTTTCCCTCACGCCGGGGCGGCCGTGGAAAACCCGATCGACGGTGGCCGTGGAAACCCCCGCCTCCCTGGCGACGTCCTTCAACGTGACGGTGGTGGGATCGAATAAATCGCTCATACATAAGAAATCGCGCAAAATCATGAGGTGCGCAACTCGAATCGGCGCCGCGAGGCGAAAAAGTCCGCGTTCGGAATCGGCGACGAGGTCGGGCCGGAAGGGGAGAAATTCGCGGAGTGACCGGAGGATTGGAGGAAAATTCGCCGATCATGGGCGTCTGCGGCGCGCCAAGAATTCTGATGTGCGAACATCAATCGTTCGGGTTCGTTGGATGGGAATCGGTTTCGGCCGACGTGGCGGAGAGGACCGTCGGGCGGCTGAAACGCCCGGCCGACCGACCGACCCGGTTTGCGGAATATCGGTCTGCAAGCCAAAGACGGCAGCAGCGAGGCCAAGCGCGCGGCCCGAGGCCGCCGCGGAAAAAGCGACTGCCGGCCTATGGGAAGGGTCTGTTCTCGATGGATCGCAGCGGACGGCGCACGACCAAGGCGAGGCGGACGATCGACGCGGCGCCGAAGGCGAAGATCGCGCCGGGAGCGCTGCGCGGGCAGCGGACGGCGAACGCCCGCGCCACGACCGAGATCGGTCCGGCGAATGTCGTCGGCAACGCCGCGTGGACGCCTCGGCTACGTCGATTGTGACGATTTGCCGCTGGCGATCGCCAGCGCGATGGCGCAGGCGTTCGACACGTTGAGGCTCTGAATCGCGCCGGGCAGGTCGAGCCGCGCCATAACGTCGCAATGTTCGCGCGTCAGCCGCCGCAGGCCCTTGTCTTCGGCGCCGAGAACGAGCGCGAGGGGGCGGTCGAGCCGGGTTGCGTCGAGCGTCTGCGTCGCCTGTGAGTCCAGTCCGACCCGCCAATAGCCGAGATCGCCGAGATCGGCGAGCGCGCGCGAGAGGTTGGGGACCGAGCAGATCGGCACGTGTTCGAGCCCGCCGGACGCGGATTTGGCCAGCGCGCCGGCGAACTCCGGCGAGTGGCGCTCGGTCGTCACCAGCGCGTCGACGGCGAAGGCCGCGCAGGCGCGCAGGATCGCGCCGACGTTGTGCGGATCGGTGATCTGATCGAGCGCGACGACGAGGCCCTCGGCGGGAACTTGCGAAATGTCGATCGGCTCGAGCGGCCGCGCTTCGAGCAGCAGCCCCTGGTGCACCGCGCCGCGCGGCGCGCGCAGCGCGATCTCTTCCGGCGCCAGGATACGCGTCTCGACGCCGCGCGCGGCGATTTCCACGGCGAGCCGCTCGGCGGCGGCGGCGGTCGCGTAAAGGCGAACGAGTTCGCGGCGCGGCGCGCGCAGCGCGGCGACGACGCTGTGAAAGCCGTAGATCCGCACGACGTCGGCGCGGCGGGCGCCGCGCCCCGCGGGTCTCGAGGCCGATTTGCCGAGGCTCGCCCCGCGCGGCCTCGGGCGCTCGGCGCGGTCGGTCGGTCTCTTCGCCGTGGGGCGCGCTTCAGCCGAACCGAGTCCGCCGCCGCGTCGGCGGGTCTTGCGAGTCACGATCGATTTCCTCGAGGGTGGAGCGGCGAAGAGCCGCAATAGCCCAACCGACGCTCGGGCGCAAAGGCGTCGACATTTTGCTGTTGACAGGGCGGTCCGCGCCGCAAGATAAGGCCAGCGGATCGCGGCTCGGGCGTCCCGACGCGTTTTCGTCCGCGGCCTCGCGCCGATGGATCGGGGGGAGTGTCCCGAGCGGCAAAGGGGGCGGACTGTAAATCCGCTGGCTTAGCCTTCGTAGGTTCGAGTCCTACCTCCCCCACCACCTCTTCCGGCGTCGGCGTCGAATCGACCGCCCGTCTGATGACCGCCATCGAGGCGATGGTCGCGGAAGCGGCCAGCGAGGAAGCGCCGCCGACGGCGGGAGGGAGTCTCGATCGTTCGTTGGCGGGTCGCGGCCAAGAGGCGCGCCGCTGCGCCCAATCGACGCGCCGCGAACGCCGGCGCCAGGCGCAACCGAATAGCAAGACATCGAACGGGGATGGAGGGGCGCCGACGCCCCGATCGCATCAAGCGCGAGGGCGCCGCGAAGTCCGAGGCGATTTCGCCCCCTGGCCGTAATAGGCGGCCGGGCCGTGCTTGCGCTGGAAATGTTTGGCCAGAAGTTCGCTCTCGATCGGGGCGAGGCCGGGCGCGAGTTGCAGCGACATCAGGGCCATGTGCGCGATGCACTCGACGGCGACCGCGGTCTCCACCGCCTTGGCCGCGCTCGCGCCCCACGTAAACGGGGCGTGGCGGTTGACCAGGACGCCGGGAAAATGCATCGGATCGATTTCGCCGAACCGCTCCACGATGACGTTGCCGGTCTCCCACTCGTAGGCCGAAGCGATTTCCTGGGCCGACAACTTCCGGGTGACGGGGACGTCGCCGTCGAAATAATCGGCATGGGTGGTGCCGAAGATCGGGATCGGTCGGCCTGCCTGCGCGAAAGCCGTGGCGCAGGAAGAGTGCGTGTGCACGACGCCCCCGATCCCGGAGAACGCCAGGAACAGTCGGCGGTGAGTCGGCGTGTCCGATGACGGATTGAGTTCGCCCTCGACCTTGTTTCCCTCGAGATCGACCAACACGATGTCGCTGGGCTGGAGGGCGTCGTAGTCGACGCCGCTCGGCTTGATGGCGAAAATTCCCTTCGCTCGATCGATGGCGCTCGCATTGCCGAAGGTGAGGTTGATCAGCCCGTGACGCGGCAGCGCGACGTTCGCTTCATAGGCTTCGCGTTTGAGTTCTTTCAACATGATCCGAACGGACCCCTGGAAGAGAGGACGCGCCGGCGGCGCGTCCTCGGCTCAAGCGTTCCCTCAGGCGCGAATCCCTTGCGCGAGGCAGTAGTAGACCTCGTTGTTGCGCAGATCCTGCTTGAAGGCGCCGAGTTTGGTCTCGCCATCGATCACCGTCAGTTCGATGCCGGCGATCGTAGCGAAATCCTCGAGCATCTCGGTGGTCACGCTGTAGCTATGGCTCGTATGGTGGGCGCCGCCGGCGAGGATCCAGGCCGCGCAGGCCGTCTTGAAGTCGGGCTGGCACCGCCACACCGCGCGGGCGACGGGAAGTTTGGGCAACGGCGGCGGCGCGATGGATTCGACCGCGGCGGCGATGAGCCGGAAGCGGTTGCCCATGTCGATCAGGCATGCGTTGACCGCCGGTCCGCTCGTGGCGTTGAACACGAGGCGAACCGGATCCTCCTTGCCGCCGATGCCGAGAGGGTGAATTTCCAGCGATGGCTTGCCGGCGGCGATCGAGGGGCAGACCTCGAGCATGTGGGCGCCGAGGACCTGATGCCCCTCCGGCGCGAGATGGTAGGTGTAGTCCTCCATGAAGGACGTCCCTCCCGGCAGCCCCGCCGCCATGACCTTCATCGCCCGCAGCAGCGCGGCCGTCTTCCAGTCGCCTTCGGCGCCGAAACCGTAGCCATCGGCCATCAGCCGCTGCGAGGCGAAACCGGGCAATTGCTTGAGCGCGTGCAGGTCCTCGAACGTCGTGGTGAAGCCCGTGGAGCGTCTGGCTTCGAGGAACGCGCGCATGCCGAGTTCTTGGCGTGCGCCGTAGCGCAGCGACTCGTGACGATTGCCTCCCTTCCTCAGTTCGCTCGCCACCGCGTAGCGGCCCTCGTATTCATCCGCGAGCCGCGCCACGTCGGCGTCGGCGACGGCGTTCACGCAGGCGACCAGATCGCCCACGCCGTAGCCGTCGACGGAGAAGCCGAATTTCATTTCGGCGGAAACCTTGTCGCCTTCGGTCACCGCCACTTGGCGCATATTGTCGCCGAAGCGGCAGAATCGGGCGCCTTGCCAGTCGCGCCAGGCGCGCGTCGCGCGCATCCAGGCGCCGATGCGGTCCAGCGCTTCCGGGTCGGACCAGTGGCCGACGACGACCTTGCGGCCGAGGCGCATGCGGGTGTGGATGAACCCCGCCTCGCGGTCGCCGTGCGCCGATTGGTTCAGGTTCATGAAATCCATGTCGATCGTGCCCCAGGGCAGATCGCGGTTGAACTGGGTGTGGAAGTGCAGGAACGGTTTCTTGAGCGCGCCGAGGCCGCGAATCCACATTTTCGACGGCGAAAACGTGTGCATCCAGAGGATCAGCCCGGCGCAGTTGTCGTCGGAGTTGGCTTCGACGCACAGCTTGGCGATGTCGTCGGGCGTGGTGAGCAAGGACTTGAACACCGTCTTCAGCGGCAGCTTCTTGGAATCGGCGAGCGCGCCGGCGATTCGTTGCGCGTCGGCGGCCACTTGCGCCAACGGGCCGGGTCCATACAGATGCTGGGAGCCGCAAACGAACCAGATTTCTGGGGTGGCGAGGTTGATCATGGTCGTGACGCCGTCCTTGTTGCGAGAGGTTTCGATAGTGCGCTCTTCCCGGCGGCGATCGCGTCGTTCCGCCGGCAAGAGGCGCGCCTAGCCGCGCTGTGCGTACTTGATCTCGATCAGCCTCTTCATGAGCTTCGACATATCGGCGGATTTGTTCAGGCCGCCGAAGCTGTCGTGGAGATCGCGATAGAGCGCGTAGAGCTGGTCGTAGACCTTCTGGTTGGCCGGGTCGGGTTCATAGCTGTTCGGCCGAATCGACGTCATCGCCGCCTGCGCTGCGTCGAAACTGGGGTGAGCCCCGGCGAGCACGGCCGCGGCAATGGCCGAACCGAGCGCGCAGGTCTGGCTCGACGCCGCCACGTGCATCGCGCGGCCGGTCACGTCCGCGTAGATTTGCATCAGCAGCGGGTTCTTCTCGGCGATGCCGCCCGTACACACGACTCGGTCGATTCGCACCCCGTACTCCTCGAGGCGCTCGATGATCGCGCGCGCGCCGAACGCCGTCGCTTCGATCAAGGCGCGATAGATTTCCGCCGAAGTGGTGTAGAGGGTCTGGCCGACCAGCAGGCCCGAGAGCAATTGGTCGACGAGGATGGTCCGGTTGCCGTTGTTCCAGTCGAGCGCGACGAGGCCGGACTGCCCGGGCTTGTGTTTGGCGGCATCGGCGGAAAATTGCGCATGCAGCGCGGCGTCGCCCCGGCATACGACCTCCACCCACCACTTGAAGATGTCGCCGACCGCCGACTGGCCGGCCTCGATGCCGTAGAAGCCGGGCAGGATCGCCCCTTTGACGATTCCGCAAATGCCGGGAATGTCTTCGACCTTCTTGTCGGCCGGAACGACGGCGGTGTCGCAGGTCGAGGTGCCGATCACTTTGACCAGCACGCCTTCGCGCGCGCCGCATCCGATCGTTCCGTAATGCACGTCGAACTCGCCGATGGCGATCGGAACGCCCGCAGGCAGGCCGAGCTTCTCGGCCCATTCCGGGCAGAGCGATCCCGCAGGTTCGGAGGCGTCGTAGGCGTGATCGTAAAGCCGGTCGCGCAGGTCGGCCAAGCGCGGATCGAGCATGGCGAGGAACGCCTTGTCGGGCAGGCCGCCCCAGTCGTTGGCGTAGAGAGCCTTGTGGCCGGCGGCGCAAACGCCGCGCTTGACCGCCCGTGGGTCGGCGACGCCGGCGAGCGCGGCAGGGATCCAATCGGTCAATTCGACCCAGGAATAGGCCGCCTGAAAGACCGCGGGATCGACGGCGAGGCAATGCCAGATCTTGGCCCACCACCATTCCGAGGAATACGTCCCGCCGCACTTGGCGATGAACTGCGGGCGATGGCGCGCCGCAAGCTCGGTGACCGCCTTGGCCTCGCGCCAGCTGGTATGGTCCTTCCACAACCAGCACTGGGCGCTAAGATTGTCCTTGAACGCCGGATCGAAAGCCAGCGGGCGGTTCGCTCGGTCGACCGGAATCGGGCTCGACCCGGTCGCATCGACGCCGACGCCGACCACCCGCGCGGCTTCGAACCCCGGCTTGCCTCGCGCGGCGCGGAGCGCGCCCTTGACGCTGCGCTCGAGGCCGAAGAGATAGTCGGCCGGATTCTGCCGCGCGAGTTGATGATCGGCGGCGTCGAGCAGGACGCCCTGATTGCCGCTCGGGTAGTCGACGACGCAACTGCCGACCTCGGCGCCGTCCGAGCAGCTCACGATGAGGGCGCGCACCGAGTTGGTGCCGAAATCAATGCCTAGCGAGAACACGAAACACTCCGGGAAACGAGCGAGAGGGGGGATTCGACGACCGTAACCTGAACTCCGCCGGCGATCGACGCAAGTCCGTCGACGCCGATCGCCCATGCGTAGAGTCCGGCGGCCGGCGAAAAAACGGCGCCCGACGCGACAGGATTTTGGACCTTGCCGATTCGACGCCGTGCGTCGCGACCGTGCTTCCGAGACTGCGAAACGGCGCCATTGCGGACACGAGCCACTCCAGCGTCCCCTCCCTGTCCCCGAGGCGCCGACAGCGTCCCCGAGGCGTCGACCGCGTCTCCGATTGGAAAAATTCTAGCACAGCTAATAACATCATACAATATGGCTTTTGCGCCCGGCGCGGAGGTCGCGGGGCGTCGCGAACCCGCCGGATCGCAAGCGGTTGGGGGGAGGAGGGACGAATCGTCGCACCCGTCCCGATTGCCTCGGGGCATCAAGCCGACTTAAGCTGCATCGCCTCGACGGACGTTCGCGACCCTGTTGACGGCCTCGGTGAAATAGTCATATTATGTGACTAATAGCTATCGCGATGGTACGCGATGAAAACTCGTTCGCACTAACGCGGAGAGTTTCGGAGTGGGAGTGGAGGACTTAATGAGCAGCTTGAAATATCTGTTGGGCGCGGCGGTAGGCGCCGTGGCCATGGCGGCCCTCACCGTGTCGGCTTCGGC
>Ga0326728_10006386_pt1 | contig 31775 bp, 34 predicted proteins | sample MB3enrmetagenome_FD_207602 | JGI IMG/M metagenome (GOLD analysis project Ga0326728, IMG submission 207602) | Lab enriched peat soil microbial communities from McLean, Ithaca, NY, United States - MB31MN | ecosystem: Environmental > Terrestrial > Soil > Wetlands > Peat | place: USA: New York...
GCCTGGGGTCGCACCGCGTGTCGCGAGTGATCGTGGGAAGCAATCCCATGTTCGGCTATTCGCATGTCAACCGGCAATACGACATGCACATGCGGGAGTGGTTCACGGACGAGCGCATCGTCAAGCTACTCCTGGACTGCGAGAAGGCCGGAATCAATACCTGGCAGGCCAGTTTCAATTGGGATATGAAACGCCTATTCCCGAAAATTCGCGGGGCGGGATGCAACATTCAGTTCATCTGTTTGGCGGCTTCCTGGCACTACGACGAGAAGATGGGGCGTTCGCCGGAAGAGATCCTGGATGGAACGGTCAAATGCGCTCAAGCCGCGGCGGAGTTCAAGCCCATTGGCATCGCTTTTCACGGCCATGCCACTGACGCTCTCTTTCGGGCAGGCAAGATCGACCTGCTCAAAACCTACATCGATAAGGTCCACGACCTGGGCGCCGCCGCCGGCATCTCCACGCACAATCCCCAAATCCTCACCACACTCCATGAAAAGGGATTTGCCAACGAGTTCTACATGACGGGGCTGCATTATCTCACCCGTCATCCCGAAGATTGGATAAAGGAGATTGGCACGGTTCCCATCGATGAGGGCTGGATAGCCTCCGACCCCCCGAAGATGGCCGCAGCCGTCCGCCAAGTGGACAAGCCGGCGCTGGTCTACAAGGTTTTAGGGGCTGGCCGCAAGTGCAGCTCCGAAGAACAGAAACGCAAGGCCATCGCGTGGGCCTATCAGAACATCAAGCCGATTGACGCCACGATTATCGGCCTGTACCCGCGGTATTCCGATCAGGTCGCGGAAACCACCCAGATGGTGCGCGAAGCTCTATCCTGAGGAGAGATGGACGCATGGTTGCGCCTTCAGCCGGACCCCGACTCCACCCTGCGCCGGGTGTTCAGTTTTCATCTCCTGGGCCGCATCGGCACGCCGCGTGATGTGGCTGAAGCGGCTCCGTTCGTTGCCTCCGACGCGCCCTCCTTTCCGGTGCGTTTCTGATGGTGGACGGCGCGATGACCGCAGCGAGGCGCTAAGCGTGTCGGGGGGTGTAGGGAGACATGAACCGACGAAACTTTCTGAAGAGCACGGGGGCATCCGCCTGGCTTGCGAGTGGACTGCGTCCTTTGGAGGCAGCGCGAGTCGATGGAGCTGTGAGCCCGGCAAACGAGCCTGTGGCCGGCGACGAAGCGACGCTGGACTTAGGCGCTGCGGTGATCGTCGAGCCGCCAACGCTTTCCCGGCGCGAACAGAAAGCGCTCTCGGTGCTCGCCGAAGAAGTGGAAAGCCGGACCGGCATTCGATGGCGGACCGTCAGTTCCTGGCCGGGGTTTGCCGCTGCTCCCATCCTGATCGGGCAGGCCGCTTCTCTCCGGGCCCTCGAGCCCGGTCTTTTCGATAATCTCTTTGCGCGCCCGCCTGCCGTGGCCGCTGAGGGTTTTGTGTTGCGCGCCGGGACCGCCGCCGGTGGGCCGGCCGTCGCGGTTTTGGGAGCTGACGAGCGCGGCGTCCTGTTTGGAGTGGGAGGTCTGCTGCGCGCGCTACGGATGGTGAAGGGACAAGTCACAATCTCGAGCCGGTTGAATGTTTCAACCAGCCCGAAATATCCGCTCCGTGGGCACCAGTTGGGATATCGTCCGAAAACCAATTCCTACGACGGCTGGACCGTTCCCATGTGGGAACAATATATTCGCGATCTGGCGGTCTTCGGAACGAACGCCATCGAGCTGATTCCTCCCCGCTCCGACGACGCACCTGATAGTCCTCATTTTCCTCTCCCCCCGATGCAGATGATGATCGAGATGTCGCGAATCTCGGATGAGTATGGATTGGACGTGTGGATCTGGTACCCCGCCATGGACGCAAACTATGCCGATCCGAAAACCGTCGAGTTTGCGCTGAACGAATGGGGGCAAGTCTTTCGTGCGCTGCCGCGCATCGACGCGGTGTTTGTGCCGGGTGGCGATCCGGGTCATACACAGCCAAGGTACTTGCTGGCGCTTTTGCAGAAGCAAGCAGAGAACCTGCACCGCTATCATCCCAACGGAAAGGTTTGGATTTCCCCTCAGTCTTTTAATCGGGAATGGACAAGCGAGTTTTACCAGATTCTGCAAAAGGACGAGCCCTCCTGGTTAAGTGGAGTGGTGTACGGACCTCAGAATTGCGATGACCTGGCAACGTTGCGGAAGCAGATTCCCCAGCCATACCCGATCCGGGTTTATCCGGACATTACCCATAGCGTGGAATGCCAGTTTCCGGTTCCGGATTGGGATACAGCCTACGCTTACACCGAGGGCCGCGAGGTCATCAACCCCCGGCCAGAAGGCTCGGCGAACATCTTTCGCCGCGACGCACCCTATTCGATCGGTTTTCTCAGTTACTCCGAAGGGTGCAACGACGACGTCAACAAGATTGTCTGGAGCGCCCTGGGCTGGGACCCGGAAGCAAAAGTGATCGACGTCCTGCGCGACTACAGCCGCTACTTCATGGGAGAGAAATATGCCGATGGGTTTGCGCAGGGCTTGCTCAGCTTGGAACGGAATTGGCGCGGACCCTTGCTATCGAACCAGAATGTCGATAGCACGCTGCGGCAGTTCCAGGCGATGGAGGATGCTGCCTCACCTCATGACCTGTTGAAGTGGCGTTTCCAGCAGGGCCTTTACCGGGCCTACTACGATGCCTACATCCGGCGCCGCCTTTTGCAGGAAACGGAGATTGAAAACCAAGTCGAGAACAAACTCGAAGAGATTCGGCGAGTCGGCATTCGCCCCACTCCCCTCGACATTGACGCCGGCGAACCCAGCCGCCGCACCAGCGGAATTGACGTCTCCACCGTCCTGGCAGAGGCTGAAGCCATCGTCGAAAAAGGGCTGTCGGCTTCAGTGGGTGAGGATTGGAGAAGCAGAATTCTCGAACTGGGAGAAGCTCTTTACCAGAGTATTCGAATGCAATTATCCGTGGAGCGATACCAAGCTGAAGCAGTCTCGCGGGGGGCAAACCTGGACACACTCGATGCGCCTATTACCAATCTGCCCTGGCTTCGGTGGCGGATTAAGCAGATTCGCGGACTCGCCTCTGAACAAGAGCAGATGAAGGGGGTTCAGGAAATCCTGAATTGGGCGAGTCCCGGTCCGGGCGGCTTTTACGACGATCTGGGCGATCTCTCTCGCCAACCTCACCTGGTTCGAGGTCCGGGCGCTGTCGAAGACCCGGAGTTCCGCGCCTCGTCGCTCGTAGGATTCGATTACCCCGATCCTTTTGGGGACCAGACGCCGATTTCCTGGAAGCGCTGGGCTGAGTCGCTATTTGATGCCCCGTTGGAGTTGCGCTACACGGGCCTCGATCCGCGTGGGCGATATAGGGTGCGCGTGGTCTACTCGGGGGATGAACCAGCGGCGATCATCCGGATGAGGTGCAACGGGGATGCAGAAATTCATCCTTACTTGCACAAGCCCTGGCCGCCTCGGCCGCTCGAATACGACATTCCCGCTGAAGCTACTGCCGGGGGCGAGTTGAGCTTGATCTGGAACCGACCGCCGGGACTGGGTGGCAATGGCCGGGGCTGCCAAGTGGCCGAAGTGTGGCTGTTCAAGCGTTCCGGGGAGTCGTCATGAAATAGTCTTTCAAGATTTCGGTCTCACCGCCTCGAGCTCTTCGAGAGTGCGGGGCCAGTCCTGCCTGAGCAACCGCGAAAGCGAACGGTCCGCCAACAGCTTGCCACCCGTTTGGCAGCGCGCGCAGTAGTTCGTCTCGTTCTCGGCGTAGCGGACGCGCTGCACCTTGGCGCCGCAGCGAGGGCAGGGCTCACCGTACCGTCCGTGAACGGCCATTCCTTCGCGAAAGGCCGTCACCTTTTCAGGAAAACCACCTCGTGTCTCCTGGCGCAATCTTTCGGCCCAGTCCCGTAGCGTTGCCCGCGTGGCTTCGTAGAGGCGCGCGATCTCCTCGCCGTTCAGCCGGCTGGTCAGGGCCGCGGGCGAGAGCCGGGCAGCATGGAGGACCTCGTCGGAATACGCGTTGCCAATGCCGCTCATGAGATGCGGATCGGTAAGGGAGCGCTTGAGGGTATGGTTCTCGGAAGTGAGGCGCGCCGCGAAGTCCTCGAGGCGGGCATCGAGCACTTCGAGCCCGCCCGGGTCGAACTCCCTAAGCCTCTCGGCGCCTGCCACCACGTGGATCGAGGCTCGCTTCCGTGATCCTGCCTCGCTGAGTGTAAGGCTGCCTGAGCCAAAGACGAATGTTACCAGGTCCCTGCGCGACGCGAACTTTTTCGGACGTTTCTCCGGAGCTACCGAGCCGAGATCCCGCCAGTGCAGGCGTCCGGCAATCATCAAGTGCAGCACCAGCCAATACTCCTGTTCGAAACCAATCGCGATGCGCTTTCCAATTCGCCGCAGGCTTTGAACGGTTTTCCCTTCCAGCTCGTGAATCGGTGGTATCACGGTGCGCAGCAGAAACGGGCTCGACAGTCGCACCTGCTCGAGCTTCTGGTGCAAGATGCGCCGCTCGAGCGCCTCGAGATAGACGACGATGTCCGGAAATTCGGGCATTCGGAAACCTTCGCAGCAATCTGACCCTCAAACGGTGCGCAACAGGAGGCAAGTAAGGTCGTCGTGCTGGCGGGCGTGACCTACAAAGGCGTCCACGGCCGAGAGCAGGTTTTTCAGCGTGCCTTGCGCGCCCGCGCCGTCGCTGGATTTCAGCACATCCAGAACGCGCGGCTCACCGAATTCCTGGTCGGCGTCGTTCACCGCTTCTATCAATCCGTCCGTAAAGATAACCAGCAGGTCGCGGGGGCCCATGGTAACGGCGCCGCAGGTGAAATGGGCGTCGGAACTGATGCCCAGCGGCAGGTCTCCTGTCTCCAGCCGCTCGAGGCTTCCGGAGGCGCGGCGAATGAGGGGCGCGTTGTGCCCCGCGCGAATGTAGGAGAGCGCGTGGGACCCGGGATCTAACTCCGCAAAAAACGCGGTAGTGAATCGGCGGCCGCCCAGGCTGTGGGCGCAAGCATAGCGGTTCAACCCTTCCACCAGCTCGAGGAGGGAAGTGTTGGCTTCCGCCAAGGTCCGCAGGCTGGCTTGAAACGTGGCCATGAGCAATGCCGCAGGAACGCTCTTACCCGCCACATCCGCCACCACCAGCAGCAAGCGCTTCGAGCCGGGCTCGCAGCCCGGAGAAGTGCGCAAGAACGCGTCGTAGTAATCCCCACCGACCGTGTTGGCGGGCCGCGAGATAAATGCAATCTCGACTCCCGGCACCTGGGGCGGCGAAGCAGGCACCAACCAGCGCTGGATCTCGCGCGCAATTTCGAGGTCGCGCTTCATCGTGACCCGATCGGCCAGTTCGAGGGCCAGCAGAAAAAGCAGCGCCGCGACTGCTAAAAGCACAGCCAGGAAATTGTTGGGCGGGGACACCTCATAGTTATGGTGGGCATTGGAACTCGAAATCGTAACTTGGCTATTGGTCAGCGCAATGATTGCAAAGACTAAAGCAATGAGCAGGAAGACGCGGCGGGCGGGCGAAAGTTTCGTCAGCAGGGACCAAAAAAGCGCGCTAGTCGTCTTCCAAAATCGCCGGCCTCGGGTTTCCTTGCGCAATGCCTCCCAGTCAATCTCGTGGGAGTAAAGGCTGTAGCTCGCCCGCGCTTCCGATATGAATTGCGACCAGAGGACTTGCAGCGTGATCCCTTCGGTCACCCGTTGCCAGAAGACTTGAATCCTCTTTCCGATGCGCATAATAATGTTTCCCGCGCGCGCGGCGTGCATTTCAAAATCGCGGCCGGATTTGGAGGCCATAACAAGGGATTATAGGCTAAACCAATCTGCCATCGCCATTTTGTGGATCGTGGGGCGGAATACTGACCACTGACAACTGACTACTGATTGCTAAACAAAATCCCGTCCGATCAGCCGCTCGATGCGTTTGCGGATAGGCGGGTGAGTGGAAAACAGGCTGGAGAAAACCGCGCCGGTGGTGAGGGGCTGGCAAATGTACATGTGCGCCATGGAGGGCGAAGCCTGCATGGGGATCCGCTTCGACCATTGATCGATCTTGCTGAGCGCCCGCGCCAGACCTTGTGGATTGCCGGTGATGCGGGCGCCGGTGGCGTCAGCCTCGTACTCTCGCGAGCGGGAAATAGCAAGCTGAATAAGCGTGGCCGCAAGCGGCGCCACAATCATCATGGCGAGCGCGGAAAAGATTCCGCCGCCGCGCCGGTTGTCACTGCGGCCGCCGCCGAATCCGCCAAACAGCTCGCCCCAATACACCATGCGGGCAATTAAAGTGATGGCGCCGGCAAGCGTCGCGACTACGGCGCTGATCAGGATGTCGCGGTTCTTCACGTGGCCAAGCTCGTGCGCCAGCACGCCTTCAATTTCCTCGTCGTCGCAGATTTCCAGGATGCCGGCCGTCACCGCCACCGAAGCGTGATTGGGGTTGCGGCCCGTGGCAAAGGCATTCGGCGAATCGGTAGGGATGTAATAAATCTTGGGCACCGGAATGTTCGCCTTTGCGGCCAGGCGCTCGACGATCTGGTAAATGCGCGGGTTTTCTTCGCGCGCTATCGGTTTTGCGCCGCTCATTTTCAGCGCAATCTTGTCGGAAAAGAAGTAGCTGACCAGGTTCATCCCTGCCGCCAGCACCAGGGCGAACATCATTCCCCGCTGCCCGCCCCAGAGCTGCCCAATGGCCAGCAGCAGGCCGGTCATAAGGGCGAGCAAAACTGTTGTCTTGAAGTTATTCCACATGATCTCACATTCTCCCGAGGTTCAGTACCTGCCTTCTCGTCTTCCATTAGTTCGATGCAGTTCTGGGCCCCTTCGGCTGCGAGGGTCAGGGCCATAAGCGCAGCAGCTTGACGTTCGGGTAGCTGGGGGAGAAAGCACGAAACAGCTTCTCATCAGCGGTGACCAATTCGCACCGGGCCTCGAGCGCGAGCGCCACATATAGGCAGTCATAAACTGAATGCTGATAGGCCAATGCCAGTTTGAATGCCTGGCCCGTAAGATTCAAAAGAGGCTTCAAAACCGGGCAAATTCGGTTGAAGCGATCGAACTGGAACTCCGCTTGGCTGGCTTTCATGGTCCCCTGTCTGACCCTCTTCGATAACACACTGCCAACTTCCACAACCAGCAGGTCAGGGGCAAGGGGGTCATATTTGCCTAGTCCGCAAGCCTCCAGCAGAGCCTCTGCCTTGTCTGTGTCGGACTCCTTGACCAACCACTTCACGGCGACGCTGGCATCCACGACGAGATTCATCGGCTGTCGCGATCCTCGCGAATTAGGGTCACGCTGTCGGGGGCGTTGGGATGCTCTCTGGCAACCTCCTCGCGCACGCGGCGAAGCTGGGGGAGAACCTTGGCTATTTCCAGGCGGCGCTTTTCCCAACTATCCTTCTCGCCGAGCACGTCGAGGATCTCCGCGTTCAAACTGCGCCCATAGCTCCTGGCGCGGCCCTGCAGCCGCTTGTAGGTCTTCTTGGGGATGTTTCGCACCATCACGTTAGGCATAACCACTCCGATACCAAAATGATATCATAACTGACATCGACGGGACATCGCAGCCCAAGACTTTTGCACCGGGCGTTGCCTGTCACGAACGAGATTCATCGGCTGTCCCGGTCCTCCCGAATCAACTCCCACATCTCGTAATTCACGGGATACTTCTTCGACACCTTCTCGCGAAGGCGGTCCAGCTTGCGAATTGCCCTTGCCATCCGGCGTCGCCGCCGGTTCATGGCAGCCTTGTCGGCGAGAAGGCTCACGATCTCGGCGTTGACACTGCGCCGATTTTGCTTCGCATCCTGTTGGAGTTCGGCGTAGCCTTTCTCTGGGATGTTGCGCACCGTCAGCTTGGCCATCGTTCCCCCATCATCATAATGATATCATTTTCATATCATTTTTGAAATGGCCATGCGGAGGGGCCAAGGAGCGGGGGGACGGTTTATGGACCGCACCTACGAGCCTTGCCGCGCCGCCAAGCATGAACCGACGCGCGCCAAGGGGAGCGGGGTAGAATCACTCCAAATCGCTTTCCTGATACCCTGCCATTTTGAGAAGGTGCTTGAGCAGGCCGATCTTCAGGGGTTTGTTGCCATGGATGGGGATCGACAGCCGGACGATGTTGCCCGACTTGCCGTAGATGTGATGGCTGCCATGAATTCGGAGGAGTTGCCAGCGGTGACTCTCGACGAGGCGGGCAAGATCCTCGCCGGAGAGGGACTTCATAGGGCGATTTCCAATATCTGGTCCCTGGGGGCGTGCTCTGGCGGGTCGACTTCGACATCAAGACAGGCCTCAATGGCCTCGTGAACGTTCGCCATCAGCTCTTCCATTGTCTCCCCCTGCGTCGCGCAGCCGGGGATGGCCGGCACTTCCGCCCAATAGCCGCCTTCCTCGGCTTCGTGAACCACGACCTTGATCTTCAAGCTACCTCCTCAAACAGAATGCCTCGCCTTATCTTAGCACCAACTGTTCGCCTACATGGCAAAGAACGCGACGTGTGCGCCAGCCACGAATCCCTCTGGTGCTGTCCTAATTTCGGGTGTAGCGCCGGCTTCCAGCCGGCAAAGAGCCGCCAAGATGGCGGCGCTACATTCAAACTAGGACAGTACCATCCCTCTATTGAGTTTGCCATATCCGCGGCGGTACCCTGCAAGTGCCAGGTGGTGTCCATTTGGGTGGCACGCCACCATGCTGGCTCGCAGAGGTGGGCAATCCGGCTAGGGCAGCGTGCCCCGAAGAGCCTACCGCCCCGTAAGTCGACCCTGGGAGGCGAGGTAGTGTTGCTTCCTGCACGGGTAATGCCGAGGTATGCAGTGGGGTATCGCCTGCCGGACCCCACCCTGCGAGAATCCCCAACGTCAACCGTCACATCTCTTTGTCCCCGCATCACCGGCTTTTTTGCGTTGAATCCGATCTTGAAGGTCTCTGATCTGCTTCTCTCTCTGGTCTGGCGGAAGGGAAGCCAAGTATGTTCGGGCAATCTCCGCCTTTAGGGTCTCCCTCTGTTGCTGGGATTGTGTCGGTCTCCTCCAGTTTGCAGGAGGGAGTTCCTGATGGGCGCATAGGTACTCCACAAGGAGATCGCCCTCTAACGCAACGAGGTCGGCACACTCGAAGAAACACACCTGTAGACGCTTCTCACATCCGATCCAAGTTAACACCCAGCCTTTGTCTTTGAGGTCAAGCCTCAAGCCTGCGTGAGCCTTCAGTCTGGTTCCGATGGTTCCAGAACCGATGTACACGATGTCAGACTCTCCCCTGAGACGCCCCAGTTTTAGGCCATCGGCGATCCGTATCACGTACACACCCCGCATCAAACCTAGCTTTTCCGCCGCGTGCTCGTCGAAAGGCATCCAGCACTCCGACCCTTTGCCGAATCTCGCTTGCACATCGTCGGAATTCATTGTTTGTCACCTCGCCGCCTTTACCGCGGCGCGTCCGAAGGTCATCTTGCCCTTCTTCAGGTCGGCGTCCACTTCCACCGTTTCGCCGGGCAGCACCTCGCCGTCCAGGAGTTTCATGGCCAGTGGGTCCTGGATGAGGCGTTGGATGGCGCGCTTCAGCGGACGCGCTCCGAACTGCGGGTCGTAGCCTTCGCGAAAGAGCAATTCGTGCGCCCGCGGCGTCAATTCAATCTGGATCTTGCGCTCGGCCAGCAAGTTTTTGAGGTAACCGAGTTGCAGCTCGATAATCTTCTTGATGTTCTCCTTGCCCAGCGGGTTGAAGATTACAATCTCGTCCACGCGGTTCAAGAACTCGGGACGGAACTGCTCGAGCAGCGCCTCGTGAATTCGTTTCTTGAGGACTTCGGAAATGACCGGGGGCTCATCCCCGCCGCGCGCATTCATCGCCTCGTGAATGTATGTGCTGGCGATATTGGAGGTCATGATGATGACAGTGTTTTTGAAGTCTACGGTGCGGCCCTTGCCATCGGTCAGGCGGCCCTCGTCGAGGATTTGCAAGAAGATGTTGAAGACATCCGGATGCGCCTTCTCAATTTCGTCGAAGAGCAGGACCGAGTAAGGCCGGCGGCGCACCTGCTCGGTGAGTTGCCCGCCTTCCTCGTAACCCACGTAGCCCGGAGGGGCGCCAATCAGCCGCGCCACGGCGTGCTTCTCCATGTACTCCGACATGTCGATGCGCAGCATGGCGCGCTCGTCGTCGAACAGGAATTCCGCCAGAGCGCGCGCCAGTTCGGTTTTGCCCACGCCGGTGGGGCCGAGGAAAAGGAACGAGCCGATGGGCCGCTTCGGGTCGGAAAGCCCTGCCCGGCTGCGCCGCACGGCGTTCGACACCAGCTTCAGCGCCTCGTCCTGCCCCACCACGCGGAGTCGCAGGCGGTCTTCCATCTGAACGAGCTTGACGACGTCGCCCTCGAGCATCTTCGAAACCGGGATGCCGGTCCACTTCGACACCACCCGGGCCACGTCCTCTTCGTCCACCTCTTCTTTCAGCATCCGGCCCGCTTTCTCCATGCCTTCGAGTTTTGCGTTCACGGCGGCCAATTGCTTCTCCAGCGTCACCAGTTTGCCGTAACGGATTTCCGCTGCCTTGTTCAGGTCGCCTTCGCGCGTTACACGCTGTTCATCAACCTTGGCCTGCTCGATTTCCTGCTTGAGCCGCCGGATTTGCGTGATGACTTCCTTTTCGGATTTCCAGCGCAGTTTGAGCTTGGACGACTCCTCTTTAAGCTCGGCCAATTCCTTTTCAAGCGCCTCCAGGCGTTCCCGCGAGGCCGGATCTTCCTCCTTGCGCAGCGCCTGCCGCTCGATCTCGAGTTGGGTGATGCGGCGCTCGATCTGGTCGATCGCCGCCGGCATGGAATCGATTTCGATACGCAGGCCTGACGCCGCCTCGTCAATCAAGTCGATGGCCTTGTCAGGGAGAAACCGCTCGGAGATGTAGCGGTTGGAAAGGACCGCGGCGGCGACGATAGCGGAATCCTTGATGCGCACCCCGTGGTGAACCTCGTAGCGCTCCTTGAGGCCGCGTAGAATTGCGATAGTGTCCTCGACGCTCGGCTGGCCCACGTAAACCGGCTGGAAGCGGCGCTCGAGCGCGGCATCCTTTTCAATGTATTTCTTGTACTCGTTGAGCGTGGTGGCGCCGATGCAGCGCAACTCGCCCCGCGCCAGCGCGGGCTTGAGCATGTTCGAGGCGTCAATCGAGCCCTCCGCCGCGCCCGCACCCACCAGCGTGTGGAGTTCGTCGATGAATAGGATGACTTGGCCGTTTGACTCCTCGATCTCTTTGAGCACCGCCTTGAGGCGGTCTTCAAACTCTCCCCGGTACTTCGAGCCGGCCACCAGCGCCCCCAGGTCAAGTTGCACCAGGCGCTTGGATTTGAGCGACTCAGGCACATCGCCGGCCACCACACGCTGCGCGATGCCCTCCACGATGGCCGTCTTGCCCACCCCCGGCTCGCCAATCAGCACCGGATTGTTCTTGGTGCGCCGCGAAAGCACCTGGATGACCCGCCGGACCTCGTCATCGCGGCCGATTACGGGATCGAGTTTTCCACGCCGCGCCAGTTCCGTAAGGTCGCGCGCGTAGCGTTCCAGGGCTTGGTATTTGTCCTCGGGGTTCTGGTCGGTCACGCGCTGCGTTCCACGCACGGACACCAGCGCCTTCAGGATGGCCTCGTGGGTAATTCCCAGTCGCGCCAGAATGCGCCCCGCAGTTTCTTTCGACTTCCTTGAAAGGGCAAGCAGGAGGTGCTCGGTCGAGACGAACTCGTCCTTGAATTGCTCGGTCTCTTTGGCAGCCTGATCCAGAACTTCTTTGAGTGCAGGCGAGAGATAGTGGTCGGAGGTGCCGCCAACTTTGGGCAGAGCCTCGATGGCCCGTTCCACTTCTGCCGCGACCGATGCGGGCGGCACTCCCAGCCGGCCCAGCAGGCTTGGGACAATTCCCTCCTTCTGCTCGATTAAAGTCAACAATAGGTGCAGAGGATCCAGTTGCTGGTTGCCGAAACGGCTGGCAACATCCTCGGTCCCCTGCAGGGCTTCCTGGGCCTTTACCGTAAATTTGTCAAAACGTGTCGCCATGTGAAAAGCTCCTCGAAATTCTGGGTTTGATCGCGCGTTGTAGAGCCCACGACTGGGGAGCGACTACGCGAAAAAACAAACCGCGCCGGGCCGCTTTGGCGAGCCCAGCGCGGCTTTAGAGTCCGGGACGAGGCAAGTGGGTGCCCGGAAGATGGCACACACCCTCGACCAGCTTGCCGCATCACCTTAGCTCTTGGTTACGTCGATCTTGATGGTCTTCGGCTTCGCCTCTTCGCGCTTGGGCATAGTCAAGGTCAACAAACCATCCTTGTACTCAGCCTTCACCTTATCTGCGCTGATCGAGTTGGGCAGCGAGAAGCTTCGAGCAAACGAGCCATAGGAGCGCTCAACCCGATGGTAATTCTGCTCCTTGACTTCCTTTTCGAATTTGCGCTCGCCCTTCAGATAGAGGGTGTTGTCCTCCACCCGAACTTCCACGTCCTTCGGATCCACTCCAGGCAGTTCCGCTTTCAGGACGATGGCGTCTTCGGTCTCGTAAATGTCGACCGGAGGAGCCCATGATCGTGTGGAGAGTTCCGTATCTCCAAGCTGGCCCGCAAAGGCCTCGCGAAACATGCGATCAAAACCCCTCTGAGCCGTAACTAAATCCCTGAATGGTTCCCATCTCACGATTGCCATAGCTGTCTTACCTCCTTGAGTTTTTCTTTTCGCGTAAACTTGAGCGCTTCACTCGCTCAATCTTAGTAGATGCATATCATATAAGCTGAGTTACTTAATGTCAAGATTTATTTATTGCTTATTTTCAGTAACTTACAACATCCTCTATACTAGAGGACAACTCTAGATTCCTCCTTTCCATGCCTATTTCGCCTCAGAGCGGCTCGCACTCGTCTTCCTCGTCGGCCAAACAAGGCGGGCCACGACCACCGCGCGATACGGGGTCCGCACCTGGGCATTGGAGAGTGGTATAATGCGATCTGGGCATTGAGTGCATGCATTAAACAGCCGCCGACCAGTCGTAGGCGTGGGGAGTTTTCACCGACCGGGAATTCCACTTCTGTCTCGAGGAGTCTGATGGGTCGGCTTCTTTTCGTGGTTGTGGCTCTGGGGGTAGCTGGCATGTTATTCCCGTTGTATTCGAAGGCCGAGCTGAGAGTTGGCGACCGGGCGCCGGACTTCGCGTTGCCGGACCAGAACGGCCACACTGTAAGGCTGCGCGACTTTCGAGGGAAGAAGACAGTGGTCCTGGCGTTTTACATCAAGGCCAGCACCCCGGGTTGAACTAAAGAGCTCAAGGCGTATCAGGCTGATATCGCCAAATTCGAGGCGGCGCACGCGCAGGTGCTGGGAATCAGTGTGGACAATCTCGAGGCGAACAAGGCATTCGCGGAGAAAATCGGCGCCACATTCCCGATCCTGAGCGACCCCGAGAAGACAACCGCCAAGGCTTACGACGTCCTCAATTTCACCCGTCTTTTTGCCAACCGAGTTACTTTCGTGATTGACAAAGACGGAGTGATCCAGCACATCGACAAAGGCTCAGATGCGATCGACCCCGCTGGTTCGTGCGGGGCCTGCAGTACTCTGCAGCACTAATCAAAGCTGATTTCTTTAATTCGGGCCAAGGGCAGGAAGAAGTCGAAGACCTGCTGGCTGGCGGGATCGTATTGGTCGGAGATGCCCAGCAGACGGGCCTCTGCGGGCTGTGTGGTAGGCATAAGGAATTTGCCCTCTTCAACCTTGTCATTTCGGAGGGTCATTTTCAGGCGGTCGCCTTGGATCTCAACGCTCTTGATTTTGGAGAACTCGACGTCGTCGGCGCTCCCATTATCGAGCAGGACGGTGAAGCTGGTGGCCGGAGGAATGGATTCCAACAATGAGCCGCGCCCGCCGGGAGGGTAGAAATCCACGTAGACGTCGGAGACGCTGGTGGCCTTCCCTGTCAGGTCCGTCACCGTAGCTTTGAAGCCGAAGCGCTTCCAAACCTCCACGATCTGCCGCCGCTGTTGAGGGTTGGTCGTTTGGACGCTGTAAGGGAGGCTTCCCTTGTTCAGGCGAACAATTTCCACCCGTCGGTCCCTCAGCTCGAAGTGCTTGTAAACCACGAAGGAGGAATCCTCGCTTATCACGATAGCGTCACGCTGCACCACCACCTGCTTCCCCTGGTCATTCATTTGGTAGATGGTGTCGGACCGCGAGGGCAAAGCCAAACTCACCAGGGTAGCGAGCAAAAGCAGGGTGATTCTCACGCCGCAACTCCCGCAAATGAGTAGGCCCCGCCGCGACAGGATAGCGATCGCTCTGCGGGGCCCAAGCATATCGTACCGAGATTAGCCCTTCTTCTTCGTCTTCTTATACTCTGTTGGCACCGTGCTCTTGAGTTGGTCGATACTGGCTTGCGCGGCTTGCGCCCACTGACCGTTGGGCTGCAGCTTCAAGTAAGTCTGGAACGCTTCAATGGTCCCCGGAACCGGAACGACTGAGCCATCCGGCTTTGTCTCGGCTTTGCCGAGCAGGGCCATCCCATACCAGTAAAACGCGTTGGCATTATTAGGATCGATGTCCGTGGCCTTCTTCAGCGCTACGGAAGCATCATCCATTTTGCCCTGATTGACCATCACCACGCCCAGATTGTAGTAATAGTTGCCAGCTTGGGAGGGGTTTAGATCAGCCGCTTTCTGGAACTCCGCCTTCGCATCATCGACCTTGCCCATTTCCGCGTAGATACTACCGAGGTTGTTGTGAAGACCGGCGTCGCTGGGGCTTAACTGGATGGCCTTCTGATAAGTATCGATAGCCTTTTGCTGGTCCTGCAATCGTGCGTCGTGGTTCTGTTCCTGACTGGCCGCCTTGCCGTAGGCCTGTGCCAACTGGGACAGCACGATGGGCACGTTCTTATCCTTGGCGAGCGGCAAGGCCTTTTCAAACATCTCTGCCGCCTCAGCATAATGCTGCTGATTGTAAAGCAGTGTGCCCTGGTCGAATGTCTGCTTTAGACCCGTAAACTGCTTTTGGTCCTTTGCCGCCTCCTCCATTTTCTTGGCGGTTTCGGGATTGGCCATCTGCTGTTTGGCAGTATTAGCCCGCTCTTTGGCCATGTCAAAGTCCGCCACCGTCGGATCCCCAATGCCAACATGCATGGTTTGGAAAAAGACCTGCTGCCCGGCGGGACTGAGGAGCGTGATCTTGTAGGTCGCAGGCGAAAGGCCGATATACACATACTCGCCTTTCTTATTGGTCTTCGTGTGCTGGCTCCACTTCATTTCCTGGCGGTCCACCTGAATTGTATAGCCTACCAGTGGCTTTCCATCTTCACCTATGCACTTGCCGGTTAATCCACCGGTTTGCGCGAGTGCGGAAACCGTGAACACCAAAGCAGCCAAGGTGCCCGCCGCCCCGATCAGCCTCCGCCTCCATGAATTACGCATAAGTTCCTCCTTCATTAATGTTCAAGAATCACATTCTAGCGCCACTTGGGGATCCACTCAACCCCATTCGGGACTTATGATAACCCAAGAACCTCGAAAGTCAAACGCCTGCCCGGCCATAATGTGGGCGCCGGGCGTAGGGTATGGGATCGTGAATCCCTGCCTCCTCGAAGGCCCTCAGCCGCAACGCGCAACTATCGCATACGCCGCAAGCTGCATCCTCCGCCTGGTAACATGACCAAGTGTGAGCGAAAGGCGCGCCCAGCTCCATGCCACGCCGGACGATTTCGCTCTTCCGCATGTGGATGACTGGCGTGACGATTTCAAGTTGTGTTTCCGGCTTCGTACCCGCTGCAATTACACGGTTGAAGGCCTCATAATAGGCGGGGCGACAATCGGGATACCCGGAACTGTCTTCCTCCACGGCGCCCATGAAGATCTTGCGGGCGCCCAGGACCTCGCCCCAGGATACGGCGATCGAGAGAAAGTGGGCGTTGCGAAAAGGCACGTAGCTGGAAGGAATCTCCTTGCGATCCAGATTGGCCGGCTCGACTGCCCAGGCAGGGTCCGTCAAGCAGGAGCCGCCAATCTGCCGGAGGTGATCCAAATGACACACCAGGCGATGTTCCGCCTGATAGAAGTCCGCCAGCGCGTTGAAGGACTGTAGCTCCCGAGCTTCAGTGCGTTGGCCATAAGCAATGTGTAACATGGCCAGGCGGAAATCAAGCTTGGCAATAGCCGTAGTGACGCAACTATCCATTCCGCCGCTGGCAAGAACGACGGCGATAGGTCGGTCCGTGGTCCGTGGTCCGTCGTCCGTGGTCCTCGGTCCGTTGTCCGTCGTCATTCTCGTGTCGCCCATCCATCTGCGTACTGCTTACTGCCTTCTGCTTACCGCCTACTTTTCCTCAGACGCCCCGTGCCTCCGCTCCCCAAATGAACTTGTGAAGCTGCAGTCCCAGGCGCACTTCCAGGTTATCGCGGAGAATCCACTCGGCAAGGCTGCGGGGCGACAACTGGTCGAACACCGGGGAGAAGATGACTTCATCGACATGCCTATGCAGATCGTGCCGGGCGAGGAAACTTCGCGCGTAGCAATAATCTTCCTCATTCAGGATTACGAACTTGATTTGGTCTTTCCGCTCCAGACATGCCAGGTTATCAAAGCAGAACTTCCCTTCCTCACCGCTGCCGGGACATTTTACGTCAACCACTTTAACGACCTGTGGCGGCAATTGCGCGAGATTGCGCTCACCACTGGTTTCAACCAACACGCGGAAGCCCTCGGCGAGCATACGGTCGAGCAGCGGATACACTTCATGTTGCAACAGGGGCTCGCCGCCGGTCAGTTCCACCAAGTTCCCACCTAATTGCCGGATGGCAGCCAGCACCTCCGCAACTGACATCTTCTGTCCGCCGTTAAAGGCGTACGCGGTGTCGCACCAGTGGCAGCGCAGATTGCAGCCCGTGAGCCGCACGAAGAGGCAAGGCAGGCCGGCGTACGTGGACTCTCCTTGGATCGATTTGAAGATCTCAGTGATTACCATTCTCTTGCCACCGCCGGCCGCAGGAAAATCTCCCTTCTCCTAAACCATTTTACATGATTTCCTGCCTCCTACGGGACATGCGCCGGAGAGTGAACAAAAGAGGTGATAATCTGCAAAAAACGTGGCATAATGACTTGGGGCGATTCTTCCAATAAATTAAGGCGGCATCTTTTGAGGCCGGAGGAATCTTTATTATCGGATCGGTGTACGCATTGGCATCGTGATTGCATCCAAGTAGACAGGTGCGCGAGGAGCGGGTTATGTTGACGCACGACGACCTTGGAAAGATCCGCGAACAGAACGAAGCAGAAGACACATGGCGGAAATACTCGCGCCATATTGTTGCGGACCTATTGGAGGGTTGCGCGATTTGCGGCACCGTTCGTGAACGGGACCAGTTAGCTCGCTGCCGCTGGTGCGAGGACGTTTACTTTTGCAAGCAAGGGGTCTGCTCCCAGCAGCATCAAGCTGAGATGCACCCCGCCGTGGCCTTCTGGACGTGGTAAGGGCAGTGACGAGTGACGAGCAAGCAAGAGAGGGCGGTTAGGCGCGCCACTTGTCGCTTCCCTCGTTCGCTGTTCTGGCTTTTGACTGCCTTGAAGAGGATTCCGGCTCATGGCTGTCACTGTTCTTGGCGCGGTAGGCTCGCTTCTGTTCCTGATGTAGTAGGCTTGTCACTCGTCGCTGACCTTCACGCAGTAGGCTCGCCACTTGTCACTCGTCACTGTGCTCCGGTCGATAGGTGGCTGCCGTCGTATCGGTTTCCCACACTGTCACGCCCTGCACCTGCAACCCCTGATTTCCGGCACGAACCTCGATCTCGTCGCAAATATACTTGGCCAGATTCTCGGCGGAAGGATTCAATTGGTCGAAGGGTGGAATATCGTTGAGAAAGTGGTGGTCGAGTTTTTCAACTAACCCCTTAATCTCGGCACGCAACTGGGCAAAATCCATTAGCAGTCCCTGTGCATTGAGCTTATCGCCGGCCAGCGTCACCCGAACTTTATAGTTGTGCCCGTGGACGTTCTCGCACTTTCCTTTATAGTTGCGCAGCGCATGGCCTGCGGCGAAGGTGCAGTCAACCGAGATTTCGTACATTCTGAGTTTCCTTCCTTATCCTTGCATGAAACCCTTCACTTCATCCAGCCGATTCGTCATGCGGTAACGCGGCAGGCTTTCCAGGAAAGTCTTCCCGTAATGTTTGCGCATCATGCGGTGGTCCAGAATGGCGAGGACTCCGCGGTCGGCCTGGCTGCGGATCAGCCTGCCGAACCCCTGCTTCAATGAAAGGACGGCCTGTGGTACCTGGTAATCCATGAAGGCATTGCCACCCTCTTCGTTGATCTGCCGGATTCTTGCGGCAATGACGGGGTCCGAGGGGACGGCGAAGGGGAGGCGGTCAATCACCACGGCGCTCAGTTGCTCACCTTGAACGTCCACCCCTTGCCAGAATGAACTCGTCCCAAAAAGCACGGCGTGGGGCGTATTGCGGAAGCGCTCGAGCATTTCGGTTTTGGGCATGGAGCCTTGAATCAGCATCGGATAGCGCAACTGGGGGCGCACCCGCTCGAAGACCTCTCGCATCTGCTGGTGTGAAGTAAACAGGACGAACGCCCGCCCGCGGGTAGCTTTCAAAAGTTGGACGACCTCTTCCGCCGCCAGGCGCGTGAAGGTGGGCTCGCGCGGGTCGGGCAGATGCAGGGGAGTATAAAGCATAGCCTGGCGCGGATAATCGAAATGCGAGTCCAGGATTCGCTCCTTGGCATTCTCAATCCCCAGCCGCCTCTTGAGGAAATCGAAGTTGCCGCCCACGGCGAGCGTGGCGGAGGTCAAGATCACGGTCTCGACGCTCTCGAATAACCGCTGTCGCAGGATGGGCGCGACGTCGATCGGCGTGGCCTCCAGGAAAACTCCTCGTCCGCGCCGCTCCCACCAATAGACCATGCCCCTTTCTTTGCCCTCCATGACGGCCTGGAATCCCTGCCGTAGCTCGACCGTGCGCCTCATCAGGTTGTTGACTTCCTCCGGCCGATCTTTCAGGCGGCCCAACTCGGTTTCCAGGCGCACCAGGGCATTGAGCAGGCTGGCATAAGCAGGGCCGTGCACGTTCAGGAAGATTTCCCGGTTATCGAAGTTCGCGCGAGTTTCCCCGCTCGGGAACAGCTCGAAGAAGAGCTCCGCGCGACGCCGCAACTCGGCGATGGCAGGCAACACCTCATCGCTTTTCAACGCTTTCACCTTCAGGGTCGCTTCCGTATCGCGCGCCAGCTCCTCGACGCGATAGTTGCTCACTTGCAATCCGAAATATTGTGTGGCCACGTCTTCGATGTCGTGCGCTTCATCGAACACCAGGGCGTCGTAATCAGGAAGCAGGCTGGCAGCCTCCGTTCCCCGCAGTGCCAGGTCGGCAAAGAAGAGATGGTGGTTCACGATAATCAGGTCAGAGGCGGCGGCGCGTTGGTGCATCAAGGTGATGAAACAGCGCTCGAATTGGGCGCACTTCTGCCCGGTGCAGGTCTCGCGCCGCGCGTCCACCTTCCCCCAGAGCTCGCTCAAATCCGGCAGCCAGGAGAGTTCCGCGCGGTCTCCCGCCTCCGTCTTCGCCTCCCATTCCCGCAGCCGCGGGTACTGCGCCACTTCCTCCAGCCCGTTCAGCACCGGCTGTTTTTCAATGTCGTATAGCTTCTGCCGGCAAAGATAATTCTGCCGCCCTTTCATCAGGGCGACGCGGACGTCAGGGAACAGCTTCTTCAGGAAAGGGATGTCTTTGAAGAAGAGTTGCTCCTGAAGGTTTTTGGTGCCGGTGGAAATCACCACGCGCTGCCCGCTGCGCATCATGGGAACCAAGTAAGCCAGCGTCTTGCCGGTGCCGGTGCCCGCCTCCACAATCAGGTGCCGGCGGTTCTCGCTCGCCGCCTCGACGCTTTCCGCCATCTCGAGCTGGCCGGGCCGGTATTCATAGTTCGGGTGACGGCGCGCCAACCATCCCTCCGGGCCGAAGACCCGCTCGAGAGGCGCTTTCTCAGTCTTTGCTGGGTTCGTGACTGTCATGGTGTTGCGAGTCGAGGAGTCGAGAGTCGAATGTTAAGAAGTTCTTAATTCCTCGACTTGCCACTCTCGACTTTCGACCTTACCGAGAGTCGAGGGTTCAGAGATGAGAAGTTCTTAACTCCTCGACTTTCGACACTCGACTCTCGACTTTTCGACTATACCGTAACCTCGGGTCTTGTGTCATTCGATGCTCGTGTAGCCCCCCTTGTACTCGCCGACTCAGCCGCACCATTCGACTAGCGAATTCCGGCTCTATGCGGCACCAGAGGAGGTTTTTTGCCCCTTTTGGGGGTTCAATTTGAGTTCGTTTGCACTCAAAACCAGTTCGTTTTTAGCGTCTAGAAAGTGCTAAGCCATTTGTTTGCACTAGATGCCTGAGTTCGTTTCGTCAAAATAGTATCTTTTTGTATTTTCCCCCGCTTTTGCCTCCCCTTCCGCCGGCTGCCTTTGGGGTTCTCATGCCGCAGCCGCTCGCCGCGGCTCTCTTGCGACAACCGCAATAGGCTACCATGGGCCGCTTCCACTGTCAAGCGAAAAATGCAGGGGACAAAAGGGCTGTTGCCAGAGTGCAGGGGCATAAGCGCTAACTTAAGCACGAACTGCGGACGGTGAATGCCCGAAGGGCATTAAGGCCATTAGCCGTAGGTGGAACCTACGGATGAATAGCCATCCCCCTTCGATACCTGCCGACCCCGAAGGGGTCGAATATGCCTCCATTCAACCCCTGCGGGGTAGGTTAACTCTCGGGTGCGCTTTCCGTAGGTTTCACCTACGGCTAATGATATTGGGTCCCTTCGGGACCCAGGGGGCACTTAAGATATCGCCTATGGATTGAAGGGGGGGTTACGGGGGCTGGGAAAGTAAGGACATTTATGATGCACTGCAGCGTCCGTAGGCTGACCGACCGGACCGCGGGCCCTGCGCTACAAGCGGGCGGGGCGGGGCTGGCGCGGTCCGAGGGCGAGAGCGATAGGTGGCAGCCCGTCGGTTGACGGATGAGAACGTGTCCGGCGACGCGGAAGCCCAGCTCGTCTCGCAAGGCTGCGCGTTCTTGACATTATGATATTGCATGCAATATCCTTTTGAAGTGAGGCTATCCTATGTGCTCGACACGGATGTGCTGGTCGCAGCCTTGCGAAGCGATCGGGGTGCGTCACGACAAGTTTTGCGTTGCGCGCTGAACCGTCGTTTCGAATTGCTGCTCTCCGTTCCCCTCATACTCGAGTACGAGGCTGTGCTCCCCCGGCCTCAACACTTGGCCGCGTGCGGACTGAGCGCTGCGGAAGTCGACCGAGTCATAGACGATCTGGCAGCGGTAGCCCATCCCGTCAGGCTTGCATTTCGCTGGCGACCGAGGTTGTCAGATCCCAATGACGACATGGTTCTGGAAACTGCCGTGAACGGGAACGCCGATGCTATCGTGACATTTAACCGGCGTGATTTTGAAGGCGTCAGCAGGGATTTTGGTTGCGCCGTAATCTTGCCTGGAACGGCACTGCAACAGATCAGGAGTTCAAATCCATGAGGAGAAGTAACTTTGCCCTGCGGCTACAGCCCTCGTTAATGGAGGAAGCCCGCAAGGCGGCGAACTCGCAAGGGGTAGCGTTGAATCAACTCATCAATGTCGCCGTGGCGGAAAAGGTATCCGCTTTGCGGACTGCGGAATATTTCCGGGAGCGAGGCCGCCGTGCTGATCGTGCCGAAACGCTTCGGATCCTGGACCGCGCTGGCAAGGGGAATCCTCCAATGGAAGGCGATGAACTTCCCGCAGATTGGGAAAGAGAAGGCGAAATCGAAAGGCCGAGCCGCAAGGCGGCTCCTCAAGTTGGCGTACCCAAGAAACCTGGAAAAAAACAAAGTGTCCGCCCGTAATCGATTTCTTCAGACCTTCGGAGGCAGTCCTTCATTCTGACTCCTGGCTCCTGAATGCAGTGGGCAAATAGGCAGTCGGCAGTAAGCAGAAGGCAGAAAACGGAAAGCAGATGCTCTTCATTCTTACTCCTGACCTCTGAGTCCTGAATCCTGGCCTAGCACCTGACACCGGAAACCTGAGACCTGACACCTGCTCTTCCGACTCCTGAATCCTATTCTTCCCTCAGCCTCAAGCGGGGTCAGCATGTCGCAGACATCACGAGCCGATGTCTGCGCCACCCGCGCGGTGGAGTGCTTCAGCCCTGGAGCGACGGGCTAAGGATGTAATTGACTTCGCCGGCCTTGACGGTCTCGGCGGCCGTGTTCAGCTCTCGAAAGAGCGGTTGATAAAACTTGATGTTGTTGTCGGGGACCCTCACCACCACAAAACCGAGCCTGCGAGCCGCGATGTTCTGTTGGTGGCACAGGTTTTGGTCCAGAGTCACGAAAACGTCGAACTGGTTTGCCTCTGCCAAGGCCAGCAATTTGCCTTTGGTAGTCCCCTGCCACCCCATCTCACGCACCGTTCTTACCAGGTGATCGGGGAAGGCAGCTCTTACTCGTGGATTGACACATTCGTCGAGGAGGATGCGCATTCCACCAGATGTCCGGCAGCGAGATCGAGAAATAGCTCCGCCTGTTCACGGGTCACGGAGGGAGCGCCCTCGAGGAAGTCGTCGATGGTTTCCCCATGCTTCAAGTGATCGAGAAGCATTTGGACAGGCACCCGCGTGCCGGCAAAACAGGGGGCGCCGCTCATACGCTCCCGGTCGATCCACACCACCTGATCGAGCTGGGCTTTTTGCTCCACTGTCATGCCTTCCAAGTTAGCCGAAAAATTTTAGATATGCAAACAGCAAAACGCAAATGGATTACCGTGACGGGGCGACGCCGAAGGACCTGGTGGCTTTGGGAATGAACCGGGGTAGGCAAGCAGGCAGTAGGCAGTAGGCAGTAGGCGGTAGGCAGTAGGCAGTAAGCAGAAGGCAGAAAGCGGAGGGCAGAAAGCAGAAGGCAGCTCACAATCCGCAATTGGCAATTCCGGATTCAGCATTGCTCTGGCGCGTGCCCCAGCACCCAGTCCCCAGCCCCTAGCCCCTGTTACCAGACCCCTGAATCCCGAATCCCGACTCCTGAACCCTGCCCTTCTGGCACCTGCTCTTCCGCCCCTGACACCTGACACCTGGCACCTGGAACCTGAAACCTGCTCTTCCGTCCCCAGCCCCTAGCCCCTGTTACCAGATCCCTGAATCCTGACTCCTCGATATCCATCACCTCACCCCGGTGTTTGACGGTGTGGACGACCGTCCGGGGCTCATAGGCTCCGGGGCAACCGGCAATGGTGCATTTCATGGCCGGCTTCTCCTCTCCCGAGGCGTTCGCCACTTCGGCGCCCAGGGTTCGTAGGCCGCGATCAAGATTGGCAGCGGCTGGTCTGGTGTGCAAAGGATGTGCAGCGGACGGCCCTCATCCGTGAACCCGTTAACCAGGCAGCAAGCCCCGCGCCGGTGTGCGGGATAACGCAGCGCAAGGCTCGCTCTCCAGTCTTGCGACTTTTCAAACGCACCGTGCCATTGACGACGCGGGCCACGATAATTCGGATTAGCCTGTTGGCGCCGCGGAAAGCTGGAAGAGCCGCAGAGCCTGCCCTGAGCGGAGCGAAGGGGCCGGACGGCGGGCACTGCGCTACAAGCAGTCTTCTTCACCGGACCGCTGGCCCTGCCTTGCGATAGCCTAAATTCTTGCTTTTTTGGCAAGGATTTCCCGCGACACGTAGGGCCGAACGGCGTTCGGCCCCAGGGCCAGCACCGCTGGCCCCTACAAGTTTTCATGCGGCTCCGCCGCGCTGTGCTACCTCCGCGCTCGCCGACTTTGCTTGACGCTACCCGGTGGGTCAATTAGACTTGCATCAATGGAGCTGCGCGCGGAAACCGAATGAAAAAAGAGACGATACTCACAGCAGTGGTATTTTTCGTGGTGGGATTTCTTGCGGGGTACATCACGGACGCACAATTGAGCTGGAGCGGGCGGCAGAAAGCCGTGATGCCGGCAACCTCGAGCATGCCCTCCGAGATGCCCAGCGGGGGATCTGCCGGGGCAGCGCAGGGAAGCATGCCAGCGGGACTACCCGAGGGGCATCCTCCCATCGACAGCACGTTGATTATCAAGCAACTCCAGCAGGAAGCAGAACAGAACCCCAAGGATCCGGACATTCCTCTAAAACTAGCCGACTTCCTTTACGACCAGCGGCAATACCCGCAGGCCATCGAGTGGTACCGGAAATCTTTGGCCCTCAATCCGAACAACGTCAATGCCCGCACTGACCTGGGTACCGCATACTATTACATTGGCCAGAGCGCGCAGGCGCTCGAGGAGTACAAACAATCCCTGGCCATCGATCCCGACCACAAACCCACCTTGCTGAACGTGATCGTGGTGAACCTGGAAGGGACCCACGATCTGAAGGCGGCCCAGCGGGCGTGGGACCGCCTGCATACACTGGATCCCGCGAATCCGGCTCTTCCCAGCCTGAAGCAAAAGTTGGATGCGGCGCGGGGCTCGGCGGGTGGGGCGCAGTGAGGTGCGGGGCATCTCGCGGGCCGATCGAGCCGTCTGATAAATGGGGGGGGCGGAGGATGGGGCGCAAACCACCCCTCACCCGACCCGTGACGGCTGATGAATGCGCCGTCGCGGGCCACCCTCTCCCCTCGGAGAGGGCAAGGACCGGCTTGCGGAACGGTCGAGCCGTCTGACGAATTATGGGAAGCCTGCTCTCCTATGTCGTGGAATTAGTCTTCTTCTTCGTGGTGGTGAAGATGTTGGGCCGGGCTTTGCAAGGACTCTTCGGCCCCTCTCCGTCACGCGGGAGAGCCTCCGGCGGCCCGAGGGTGAACTCTTCCCAGGTGCGCGTCGGCAAGACCGAGCGCGATCCTGTTTGCGGCATGTTCGTATCCACGGAGCTCTCGCACCGACTGGTGCGCGGATCGGAGACCCTCCACTTCTGCTCGAATGAATGCCTGGAGCGATACCAAAAGGACACGGCGAATGCATCGGTTTGACTGGAAAGACCTTGTTGTAGATACACGAGGGCGACCACAAGGGTCGCCCCTACGGCTTCACGGGGGACCACAGGGGCCATGCCTACGACTTCACGGGCGACCACAAGGGTCGCCCCTACGGCTTCGACCACTGAAGTCGCCCCTAATAGTTGGCGTACTGGCAATGCTCAGCCTGTGGGCGCCGAGGCCCGCTTGGACTTCCGGCACCGAGGTGAAGCTCACGCGGCGATACCGAAGCGGCCAGAAAATGGTATACACGACCAAGATGCATACCAAGGCGGTGATCCACTCGGAGCCGCCCGAACTGCAGAATTTTCTTCCTCCCCTGCCCACCGACTTCACGATGCGGCAGCAGAACACCGTGACGGTGAAGGGGGTGAATAGCGACGGCAGCGCGGACATCGAGAACCACTTCGACAAGTTTGAATTCCAGTCGGACCTTGCCCAGCGGGCGCAGGAGAGTTTCCGCGAGTCGGCAGTGAACGCGCAGCAGGAAATCAGCGAACACGTGGTGGGCCTGGATATCGTCGCCCACTACGACCGCAACGGCCGGCTGCTGGGGTTCGAAGGCGGCGAGGGGCTGTTCGAGCAGTTGGATCTGGCGTACCGGGAGCCGCTTCGTCAAGCGTTGCGTTTTTTTCTCGAGCAAGTGGGCGGCGACACGGTCTTTCCCGGCTACCCGGTGAAACCGGGCGCGACTTGGAAGCGCAAACTGGACGCGCCTGCAAGCGCTGCATACCCGTACGACGTTGAAGGGGAGAACACCCTGCGCTACGTGGGGAAGACCAAGGTCGGGGAGATAGAAGCCGCAGTGGTGGAATTCAGCTTCGTGAACGTGGTGCGGCCCTCCGCGAAGGCCCTTGGGGCGTCGGAACCGCTTTCCCAGCTTGCCTCCCATGGGATGGGAGTCGACATGCAGATAGACGGGAAAGGCCAAGGCCGGGTGCTGGTGGCGCTCGACGACGGCAGGGTGCTCGAGAACCACGCGACCGTCCACCAGACCTTGAGCGCCCGCCTGGAGAACTCCGCTCCGCTTCCCTTCAAGAACTCACAGCCCTTAAAGCTGGAAGTACAATCTGACTCCGAAATGGACGTGGTGGGCGCCGGCCGGTGACCGCGCGTACTCAGGGCGTGAGTCCGAGCGCCCAGATGACGCCGCGGTCCGGGCCGCAGGATAGTGTCTCAGTTTGAAGCTGTAGCGGCGGTCTCTGACCGCCGGTCTTGAATTCTCAAGTCGTTCCGGCGCTCGGAGAGCGCCGCTACAACTTCAAACTGAGACACTACCCGCCGCAGAACTTTATTGACAACCAGGCCAGCCAATCTATAATCAAACAAAGTGATGGACCAAGAAAACAGACTCAGAAAAGAGACTCAGCGGAAAAGAGATGAATCACCAGCTTAGCGCCGCGTGGCCGGTGGTACTCAGCATAGCGGGGTTCGATCCTTCCTCGGGGGCAGGAGTTGCTGCGGACCTGAAAACCTTCGGCGCCCATGGCTGCTATGGAGTAGCAGCGCTCACGGCGCTCACCATCCAAAACACCCAGGGGGTCTTCGCCGTTTACCCCACTGAACCCGCAGTCCTGAAAGAGACCGTTGCTGCTTTGCTCGGAGACGGCCGGGTGAAAGCCATCAAGATTGGCATGCTGGCAAGTCGAGCGAATGCGGAAGTGGTGAGCGAAGTGCTCGATGCCAATCCTACCCTGCCCTCCGTGCTCGATCCTGTCATCCGCTCCTCGAGTGGGAGAGACCTGGCGGATGATGCGTGCCAGGAGTATCTGCGCGAGCAGTTAATCAAGCGCGTCTCCGTGATTACGCCCAACCTCTTCGAAGCCTCGGTAATGACCGGCCTCCGGGTGGAGAACCTGGAAGCGATGAAAGCAGCAGCGCGCAAGCTGGCGGAGATGGGGGCGCGCGCCGTGGTGGTGACCGGCGGGCACCTCGACAAGGCCACAGACGTTCTCTTTGACGGCTCGGGGCTGGAAGTGTTCATTGGCGACCGCGTGAAGCCCGACAACACCCATGGCACGGGGTGCACATTTTCTGCTGCGATCGCCGCTCACCTCGCGCAGGGCCGGCAGCTTCGCGAGGCGGTGGTTCTGGCTAAGGCCTACGTGACAGAGGCCGTGCGCAAGGCCTACAGCGTGGGCCCCGGCTGTGTGCCCCTGAACCATCTTTATCGCATGGCCCAGCCTGCCCGCCTGGCCGACCACTCGGCCGGGTTGACCGAACCGGTGGGGTGAGTTCAACCCGCAGACTGCACGGCGCGGCAGAGCCGCAATTCAAAATTCAAGATTCCAAATTCAAGAGCATGCAACGAGGGCGATTCCCGGCGAGTATCTTAGGTTAACGCTTAAATGATCTTCAACTTTCTCCCAACCTCTTCCATGATCCCGAGCGCGCGGGTTAATTCTTCGCGCGTGTGGGTGGCGGTGACAATGGTGCGGATGCGGGCTTTGCCTTCGGGGACGGTGGGGAAGCCGAGGCTCTGGGCAAAAACGCCTGCGGCAAAAAGCTCGCGCGAGAACTGGTGAGCCAACGCGGCATCGCCCACGATGACGGGCGTGATGGGTGTTTCGCTCACACCGGTATTGAATCCAAGCTTCTTCAATCCTTCCTTAAAAAACCCGGTGTTGGCCCAGAGCTGGTCGATCAGTTGCGGCTCTTCTTCGAGAACCTCGAAAGCCGCCAGGCAGGTGGCGGCCACGGAAGGCGGATGCGAAGTCGAGAAGAGGAAGGGCCTGGCGCGGTGGTAAAGAAACTCGATGGCGTCGCGGGTGGAGCAAACATAACCGCCAAGGGCTCCGATGGCCTTCGAGAGTGTGCCGACCTGGATATCGACGCGCCCGTGCAAGCGGTAATGATCCACGGTGCCTCGACCGTTGCGGCCCAAGACGCCGGAGGCGTGCGCATCGTCAATCATCATGATGCAGCCGTACTGCTCGGCCAGCTCGACAAGCTGCGGCAAGGGGGCAATGTCGCCATCCATGGAAAACACGCCATCGGTGACCAGCAGCTTGCGGCACTTGCGCGCCGCGATCTCTCTCAAGATGTCTTCGCAGGCCCCGATGTCTTTGTGAGGAAAAACCTTGATTTCAGCGCGGGAGAGCCGGCAGCCGTCGATGATCGAGGCATGATTGAGCTGGTCGGAAATGATGACGTCTTCGCGGCCCAGGATGGCCTGCACGGTTCCCGCATTGGCGGTGAAGCCGGATTGGAAAACCACCGAGGCTTCAACGTGCTTGAACTTAGCGATTTTCTCCTCCAGCTCGAGGTGGATCGTCATGGTTCCGGCGATGGTGCGCACGGCCCCGGAGCCCACTCCGAATTTCTGGATCGCCTCGAGGGCGCGCGCGCGGAGCTTGGGATGAGTGGTCAGCCCCAAGTAATTGTTCGAGGAAAGGTTGATGACCTCGCGGCCATCGAAGCGAGAGACTGGAAGCTGCTCGGTCTCGAGCACGCGCAGCTTCTGATAGAGCTTCTGCTCGCGGAGTTTGTTTAATTCATCGGTGAGGTATTGTAATTGGGCTTTGGGCATGGTTCCCCCCAGCTATCAGCTTTCAGCTTCTGGATGATGGAATGTGAGTTGACAGCTCAACTTCAAATTAACTTCTCATTCTACTCTTGAGTGTGTCCCGATGCCATACTGGGTCGTGTCATTTGGTCTCGGCTGAACGTTGAGGGCTGACTGGGCTGAGGGCTGAAAGCTGACAGCTTATTGCAGTTTCCTGCGGATCTTTTCCAGAGCCTCTTTGGCCAGCGTGTAATCCGGTGCGAGCTTCAGCGCCTGTTCCATGTGGTAGCGGGCCTTGATGTACGCTTCCTTGGCCATGTAAGCCCGCCCGAGGTTGTAGTGGGGATAGTGATAGGAGTCGTAGCGGCGGGACTGTAAGGCGCGTTCGAGCCAGGGAATCGCCTCGTCGTATTCTCCCTTTTCGATCAAATAGGCGCCGATGTCGTTGTAGGGGGTGCCGAATTCGGGGTCAAGCTGGATGGCCTTCTTGCATTCGGCAATGGCGTCCTCAATTTTTCCCTGCAGACGGTGGGTCCAACCCAGAAACGTAAAGGCTTCTGCGGTAGGATGAAGATCGAGGGAGCGTTTATAAAGCTCGACGGCCATGTCGTAGTCTCCGCCCATCTGGTATTGATAGGCTTCTTTGAGCAACTCCCACGCAGCTTGTAGTTCTTCCACGCCCATACGCGATCTCGGATGTGACGACTCAACTCGTCCGTGCGCACTTCGGTCTGGCTCCTGCGGGACCGGCGCGATGCCCAAGTGATTTTAGTTAGCACAGCCGCTGAGGGTTGTCAATTACTACCATGTTACGGTGCTGTCCTAATTTCGGGTGTAGCGCCGGCTTCCAGCCGGCAAAGAGCCGCCAAGATGGCGGCGCTACATTCAAACTAGGACAGTACCCATGTTACGGTGGTCGTGTCACCTGCAGGATTCAGTCGCTCCAGACCCCACGTCATTCCCGGGAAGGCGGGAATCCACTCCGCAAACCTTCGGAACTGAGCGCCTTACGTACGGGATTCCCGCCTTCGCGGGAATGACGTGGGGTCACTGGCGCTGCTGGTCGATCGCGCTGGGGCCGCCGGCTGCGGCGTGCTCACGCGGCCCGAAGACACGGCCACAAGTTTACAGAACATCCGGATTATCGGAAACCAAAGAAGTGACCTTATCTGTCTTTGTGTAGCTTATCCGGCCACGGATTTGGATCGACGGCTGCTCACCGAGCTAGCCGCGTGGTCAGTATCGCCAAGCACGTCTCTCGCGTCATGTTATCCCTCTACTCCCAAACATGCGGATGGAGGCGAAGCGGTGCGGCCTCGACGAGATTGCCGCGCGGCCGACCCCTTCCGAGCAGCCCGCCGCCAAAATCCCTGCTGCGAGCTTCCGCGCTTCGGAAGCTTCATCGGCTTCTTTCCGCCCTACGATCCGCCCTTCATGGATTGGCGCGCGTACGTCCGCGTCTGCAATTGAGTCTGCACCTGCTTAAATCCCTCGGCATTCTTCGGTAAACCGCGGAATAACAACTCGGAGGCCATGGGGTTTTTCGCCCATTGAACGAAACCTTGCATGTTAATGACGGTCTTCTTTTGCCGGCCCGACCGGTCTGTGGAGTACGTGCCGCTTACCAGGTTGATCGGCACGCCCAATGGTCTCAAAGCCAAATCAAGAATAGGCGTCATATCGTTGGCATACTGAAAATCCATCCGGTAGTCCACATCGCGCGCTGCTGTCCACGCCCATCCCATCCACAGCGCCAAACCGGCTTTGGGCGTGAGTAGATCGCTGGTTATTTCCAGTGCTGGCATATCCCGAACGAAGGTACGGTCGACAATGTTCTCGGTCAGGGCTTTGGCTCCGTGCAGGGTGACGCGTTTGGACTCGCGTAAGCCGACTAGAAGGTCCTGAAGGATACCAACCTGTGCCTCAATCCCCTCCAACAATTGCGGGCCATACTCGTCTGGCGATATGCCCGCTGGTTTGAAAACCTCTTCGTCAGGTGGCGGTTCGAAGCGTTTGACGAGCCACTCAGTGCCCTTCTGCGTGGGCTCTTTGACTTTTTCTTCCGCCCACTTTACCGCCTCCTTGATCTCGTCTTGAGTCATGTCAATTCCGGCTTTTGCAATCAAGGTTTTGACAGCAGCGCCTGCAAGCGGGCCTGCCACACCGACGGTAACGAGCGAAAGTGCAAAGCTCATCACTGCACGTTCCGCCTCCATGCGCTCTTCGATACGCTTCTTAACTTGAGTCAGAACTTTATCCTGCGAATGCCATGCGGCGGCGTACGCTTTGGATGCTGCCTGACCGTAGTGTTCCCAATGGGTCTTGCACTGATCGATCTTTTGACCCAAGTAGCTCAAATAGCCCTCAGTTGTGCGGCAGTCCGGACATGTCGGCATCTTTCCTGTCCTCCCCTCACCGTTCCAAAGGATCGCCTGGTGTTGGTAGGGCTCCTGTGAACCTAGCCGGGATCCCTTTTGGCCTCCGCGGCACTAGCAGTGTACACCCAGCCCGAAGTTTTGATTCCGCGTGTAGTACTCTAGGATTTCCGTTTTCAATTTTTGCCCTACCGAGAATATACACCCGTCCGCTTCTAATTGCAAGGTCCAGTCGGGGTTTCAGTGCTTTGTGCTTCCACGGGCCCTGGAACGGGCCGGTTTTGTCTCTCCGCAGAATGCCAAAACTCGAAACTGACCCTCTTTCGACGTGTGCCTCGGACGTTTTCCCGGGTGTCGTTCACATCCTCGTACCTCGCCGAGCGGCTGTACACCGCCTGCCGGAGCAGGTCGGCGAGGGGAAACTGCGTGTTCTCCCTACGGCGGGAGTCTGTCAGGTGTTGTTCGATGAGTTCTCTGAAGCTGAGTCGCTCGTCGAGTTCGCGCACCAGAACCAAGCCGTCGTCGGAGGTGACGCGGGACCCTTGAAACTCGATCTTGAGAGAGGCATTGAAGGAGAATTGAAGGAGAGCTGAAAGGGCTGATTCTGTATCTCACCCACTGGGTACTGACCTCCGGAGCGTTTTCATTGCTTTTGCAACTGCATGAATATTGATGATGGCGCCGACCCGAAGATTCAGAAATGCGGTTCAAATTGGAAATCCGGGCCTAAAAGTCCTTTCTCGAAAGGAGCACGCACATGATTCGATCTATGGAGGAGTTTGCGTCGGCGTTCCATGCCGCACGCTGCGTATCAACTCCCCTCGTGGCGGTACGCACTGCCGACCCGGCAAGCACAACCCATTTCATCCTCAAGAATCTCAAGC
>Ga0326728_10006387_pt1 | contig 31764 bp, 21 predicted proteins | sample MB3enrmetagenome_FD_207602 | JGI IMG/M metagenome (GOLD analysis project Ga0326728, IMG submission 207602) | Lab enriched peat soil microbial communities from McLean, Ithaca, NY, United States - MB31MN | ecosystem: Environmental > Terrestrial > Soil > Wetlands > Peat | place: USA: New York...
TCGCGCTCAGCCTTTTTATCGGGATAATAAACGCTTTCGACATACCTATCCGCCAGTCTTTCGTGATGCAGATGGTAGAGAGAAAAGAAGACCTCGGCAACGCGATTGCTCTCAATTCAGCTATGTTCAACAGTGCGCGTTTCATCGGTCCCATGGTCGCAGGAATTCTAATTTCCATGGTGGGGGAAGGAGTTTGCTTCCTTTTGAACGGGATAAGCTATCTTGCGGTGCTGGCGAGTTTAGCGGCGATAAGGGTTGCTCCGAGACAAAACCACATTGGAAAGGCCCCTGTTCTGCGGGAGTTTTACGAAGGTATCCGCTATGCTTTCGATTTCAAGCCCATTATAGCCATTCTCGCGCTGCTTTCGGTCTTCAGCTTAGCCGGTGCTCCTTATATGGTGCTTATGCCCGCATTTGCCAAGGACGTTCTGCATGGAGGGGCACACACGTACGGGTTCCTGATGTCGTCAGCGGGCATCGGGGCGCTGTCGGCCACAATGTATCTCGCCTCCCGCAAGAATGCCCACGGCCTCATAAAGATCATTCCCGTAGCCGCCGCCGCATGCGGCCTTGGAATTGCCTTTTTCGCCCTTTCCAGAAGCTTTACCCTCTCGATAATCTGCCTCTTCCTGGCAGGGTTCTGTATGATGATTCAGATCGCATCCAGCAATACGATTATCCAGACAATAGTCGACGAGGACAAACGCGGCCGGATAATGAGCCTGTATGCCATGTCATTCATGGGCGTCATGCCCTTTGGGAGTATCCTTGCCGGAAGCGTCGCGGACAGGATCGGCGTCCAGTTCACCATGCTCCTCGGCGCGGCCTGCTGTATAACCGGGGCCTTGATTTTCGCCTTGAAACTCCCCAAGCTTTGCGAACTGCTCAGGCCGGTCTTTGCGAACATGGGGATCTGCGAAACGGAGCAGCCGAAAAGTAAGCACCTGACGGTGGGTGGTGAAAAGAGTTGAAAAGCCTCCAATGCGGGGCTCTTTCATCCCGACTCTATGCCCGGTATTTCCCGGCGCTTTCGGTCCGCCCCCGGTCCAACCCCGACCCCGGTCTCGGTCCGTTCCCAGCCGGTCTCGGAATCGAGCTGATTCTCAACAGCCGTGTTACTCTTGGCAGGAGACTCCAGTTAACACGCCAGGAGGATCCTCTTTCCAAGGCTTTTCCACGTATCTCTGGCCGATTGCGCTGCTCAGAAGCTTTTGAAAAACGCCAAATTGAACATCCAGATTCGTGGCCGATCTGCTGCCGCCCGGAATCAGAAGCTGCATCGTTGCAGGTGGATTCTGCAGCGTCAAAGGCGCCAGACTACGGAGTTGGTCGAAGGTCTGTGCAGTGTAGAAGACGCGGACAAGATACTGTTTGGATCTATTGTACTGTCGCAGTTCGAAAACGAGCGCTCCGCCGGGGGCGCAAAAATCCGGCTGATATCCGGGCAACTGCCAATGCGCGTTAAGAAGGCCGGCCAATCCGGCCACGTAAGCATCAGAGCTGATAACTACAACCATCCGCGATTTGGCGTTACCAAATGCTCCAGGGACCTTGCGGTGTAATATAGCTTGCCGCATGGTGCGGAGCACGTGCGAGGCGGCGTTGGAACTCTGCACCTTGTCGAGGTATGGCGAACGCATTTCAATATCAAACTGGAGGTTTACAAGCCGGGTCAGTTGGGAGACCTGATCCGGAGTGAGTTGGCCCCAACCTACCTCCAAGTTATCGGCTAATTGCATCACGAAAGGATCGGCGGCACTAAGTACCGATTGCAGCCCGCCCATATTAATAACGCCTCCTGTATACAATGGTGTCGTGATACTGGGGGTACTGGGATTGAGGGTAATTTCTTGAGCGGTCGGGTCAGTACAGCCTGACGGCGACGGACAGCCTGTAGGCGGCGCTGGCTGCGTTCCGAAGAGCACGCTGTAAAGTAGGGAATACTCGTCACTGTAAACGGATTCCAACGCTGCTCCACTATAGAAAATTTCCTGAACCTGGGTAGCCGCGATATTGGGGTCGACCTTCGCCACGTTTGCCAGTATGGGATCGAAAACCGGGTCGGGCTGGCTAATAGGGTAGCTGATAGGGTAGGAGTGTACGGGCACGGTTAAGCTCGGGATCAACCCGGTCCCAAATGCGGTAGCTGTCATCCAGGAGCGCTCGATGGAATTTGAACGGAAGTACGAGCGCGCTGCATCCAGGCCATCATTGCCCGTCAGAAGTCCCGCTTGCAGCAGGTATTGGCGGTAATACGCGCCAAGGAGGTTTTCCGCCGTGCTCCCATTCTGGGTCAAACAGCCTGTCCCGACCCCGAAGTCGGGGTAAAGCTGGACTGCATACTGTTCCAATTGGTTTTGGCTCGTTGTGGATGCGCGTATGCTGTGACGGCCAAAGACGATGATCTGTTTAAGAGTTGTGCCGTCATTTGCATTTGCAATCGTCTGCGCCAGGACCTGACCCTGGAGGGGGACGGTGAGCATCAGCACAAGACCGAGCAGGATAACCATACGTTTGAACATCGTGTTGCTTCTCCAGAGTCGATAGATAAAAGATAGAAAAGAATTTTCCGCTCCAACTTTGCAGGTTGCGAGCGCTTTTTCGCCGGATCTCAACAACCCTCCGGACAAGAGCGCGTCAAACCGAATCACGCGATTCCTTCGTCTCGGGCCCGTATGGGCCGGTTCGCGATCAGCCCGTTTCTTGCCAAACCGCGCAGATCCGAGACTATTTCGCGAGTGATTCGCATTGTTATTTGCAATTCGTTATTCGGAATTATCATCGATTTGTATGAGCAGAATCTGTGGCGGGAGCAGGCGATAAGCCTTACACGAAGTCCTTTTGCGCCGCCGTGGAAGACGGCGCTACCGCTTCTTCGCGTTCTTCGACGTCAAAAAACGAGGCTTCGCGTGCAAACCGTCCAGGCACGCGTTTGCCGGAAGACCCAAGTTTCCCCCGCACCCCCCCAGGATTTCGGCCTCACGCGAAGGCGCGTGAGGCCGAGCGTTCGGCGCAGCGCCACATCAATCTTCAGGCTCCGCCAGGCGGTGGCGATGTGGGGGGCGTGGCTCCCCACGTTTTTGCCGGTATTTTATTTGAATAACTTTACGCCCACAGTCCTTTTTACAGTTATAATTTTAATGGCTAAACTGGGCTGTTAAGCCGTAAAATCGATGTGAATTTTAAGTTTTATCTTTTGATATCCGAATATTAGCTTAGCCCGCCCCAATGCTGTTAACTTAAGCATATTGGGGACCACAGAGTGATATGGGCACAGTTCTATGACCCTTAGGACACGAAGGCCACAAAGGGAGCCGTCCTTGGATCATTGTGAAGGAGCCAGGGCAAATCAAAATGAAATAGGCCTGATTTTCCACCTGAACATTGGAAACACGAGAGGCCGTTATGAGTAGATGGATTTCAAATCTTGCTTCAAGGATGAAGAACAGCCTGAGAAACAGGTTTGGAAGAGCCGAACCTTCGCTCAAAAAGAGTGCGTCCTCCCTGAGAAAGAATGACTCGCCGATACCGACTGTTGATTTGAGCAGGAGAGTCATACGTGATCCATCTCCGAATATTAGAGAAGGGTTACTTACCAGAATCGAAATACGTTTGACGAGATGGTCCATTATTCTTCTGGCAGTCCTGGGAATTATTTACATCCTTCCGAACCTGCGTGAGCGTTTTGAACCCGCCAAGTCACGATCGGGTACTCCCCAGGTTGTTTCAGAACCCGGATACCAGAAAAAACCCGGTTCAGAATTCCAGCCTCCACTTGCAATGACTTCTCCAAAACCCGAGGGGACAAAACCGGAATCGGCGCAGAATACATCGTCTAAAATGGAACAACCCGGGAATCTCATTGACCCGGAGTTCTCAATCACTCTTTTTGAAAAGGATCAGAGCAGCGGGCTAAGACTTTGCATTGTCAACAAAAATCCTGCATCGACATCGTTTCTGAGAACCGGAGACATTTTCAATATAATCTTTCCACCCGAGACCGGTCAAATCAGCTTAATTCCCAATAGCATTGCAATTAATTCGTCAATACTTTCCTCAACTGACTTTCAGGCCGCCGTTAATTCCAACCAGATACATTTAACCTATACCGGGAACGATAAGAAATTTCCTGCATGGGATAGCTGTTGCTTTGACGTTACGCTCTATACATTCAACGGCTCGAAATCGGGGTATGTTCAATTTATCCCAACAGGTGCCGGAATAGTAAAGACATCGCCTGTTGGTATGATTTTGCCTTCGGCGATAATTTCCAAGAATGCTCCGAGACCGAAGACGATTGATTTTACAGACGACTATAAACGTTACGTTGGTTCATACTATTCTTCCAAACCGCATAATAAGTCAAAAAGTAAATATAAGAAAAATAGTCACACAGTTAAAGTAAGTAAATCTCATCGAAAATCCGGGACGCACGCTAAACATCTGAGTGCTCCAAAGAAAAGCGCCAAGGGAAAAAAGAAAGCTAAAAAACGGCACTACAGTTGAAAGGGTCTGAGAAATCTATAGCGAAAGGGTTGATTTACCTAAACAGAACTGACTCTTTTAAGCTGGAGTCAAGGAGAGATTCTAAATGCACTGTTTCAGCTTGAGATCGTTGCTTATCCTACTTTTTCTTGTGACTCCAAACCTTTCGATTTGTTTCGGCTGAAAACGTTTCGAGGGAGCCTCCGATTGCAGAACCAACCCTTTCTCCCGCAGTTTCTTATAGCAGCCTCTTTCTTTTGGGTCTTCCGGCCAATGCGTACCTGGACAGTTTGCACGCGAAGCCGCGAAATCGCGAAGTCGCGAAGAAGCGGTAGCGCCGTCTTCCACGGCGGCGCAAAAGAACAGGTTTTGTGGGGCTTCAGGCAAACATGTACTGTGTTGTTTGGACACGGAGCTCCAGGCTAAGAGCTTACAATGGACGGCGTGAAGTCCTGGGAAATGGAATGAACCGATTACGCTAAAATGAAAAGAAGATAATGCAGTTAAATGCGTTACCAGGAAGTTGCGTAGGCAGTAGCGAGAACCGAGGGGCCGAAGCACAAAGAAAGCATTCTCCCCGCTCGCTATCCCTGTTCTCCGCCTTGTCTTTCTTCGCGTCTTCGCGTCTTCGCGTGAAAAATATTGGAGGTACTCGTTTGCCGGATGGACCTTTCTGGGTCTTCCGGCAAATGAGTACCTGTGGTTCAGATTTTTGCCCCGAGGGGCTGCATATGATAGCCCAGGGTCAGAGGAGCGCCACCCTGAGGTTGTGACGCCAACAAGAACCAGTTCTTACCCTGCAGGGGTTGCATAGCCGGCCCTTTGATTTTCGAGCACCCTGTGATTTAATCCGAATACTCTTTTTATGTAACCCTTTCAGGGTATTACGACTAATTTGTGGCCCTGTTCTCCCCAGGGTGGCGCGGTTCTCAAATACCCTGGGCTACCCTATGCAGCCCTTTCAGGGCAAGAAACTCAAAATCCCCCCACAGGGCGAGTTCACAGCAGACAGATGATGTCCTTTCTCGTCTTGCAGGTACTCGTTTGCCGGATGAACCAAAAATATGGATATCAGAAAAACAAAGTACTTTGGACTCTTCATAATAACGCTTCCCCTGGATTGAGATTCTTGAAAGTGAAAACCGGAGGAGTGTGTGCCAAGCATATTCCAAACGATAGACCCGGCTTGCATCGACACCCACTCATTAGGACTCCATGGTGGTGTACAGGTCTTTCCAAACTTGCCTGTTTAATGCCAGCGCATAGGAAGACCAATCCTGACGCAAGGGAATTACTGGTGTGATTCAACTGATGCGAGGATGATTGAGCGGCATTTTCGGGCCGGGCAGGAAGATGTGGGGATGTTCTCATTCTGGATTATGCGTGAGCATGCATTAGAATGATACTAATGTCTCGCCTACGATCTGCTCCACATGATTCAGGTGAAGATGTCCATAGCCTTGCAAATTTAAACAGCATCGGAGAGCAGGTTTGAAAGCTTTGATTGAGAAACTGGCAGTCGTTTTCAGTCTATGTTTCGTTGCGGTCCCGCACGCTCATGCCCGGACATTCAAGAGCTTTGAACAGGCGTTCTTGAATCCGGCTGCAGTGACGATCCTGTCCGTAACAGGCTCAGACCGTAAGATGAAACATCTTCCCGCTAAATTGGGGACATTGGTTAATCTAAAGGTCCTTAAACTTGCCTGCCTTGAACAACTTGAGGACCTTCCCAAGGACATCGGCAAGCTGGTCAATTTAGAGGAATTGATCCTCGATAACGGAAATGGTTGCCGAATGAATGTTTCAATTCCGGAAGAGATCGGCAATCTGAAAAAATTGAAAGTTCTCGATTTGTTTGGGGCGGTGGATCCGCGGGAACCTGGCGCCAAGAACCTTCTGCCGGTGAAAACCCTGCCGAACGCAATCGAACAGCTATCGGGTCTGGAGGAGTTGAATCTGGGGAGAAATGGGCTACAAGCTGTTCCAACGCAGGTGGCTAAGTTGTCGAAACTTAAGAAATTGGGTTTGGATTATAATGCCATTCACGAACTTCCTTCATTCATAGGCAATCTTGAGAACCTGAAGGAATTGTCCGTGTGTTCAAATGGCGGTATAAAGTTGCCCCGCTCATTAGCCAATTTGAGCGGCCTAAAAATATTGATGGGCAATAACAATCTAAACCTTCAGGATCAGAAAACCTTGGCCAGTGAGTTTCCGGGCGTCATCTTCTCCTTTGAAAATGAATATGACGATGACTCGGCAAACGAAGAAAGTCCAAGTTAGCGTTACCGATATTTGCTCCGGAGGTTCGGCAGGAGATTGAGCGTGAGCAACAGTAACATGCAAATTTTAACCGGTTTTTGATTTTCCAGGGCTGGCAAGGCAGGCAGGGCAAGGCAGGAAAATTCCTCTGAGTTCGGGAGTGCGCCCGGGCCTGCCAAGAAAAAAGGTTCATCCGGCAACCGAGTACCTGCAGACGAGAAAGGGCAGCATCTGTCTGCTGTGAACTCGCCCTGTGGGGGATCTTTCATTAGGATAGAGAAACAGCCTGTGTTGTGTAACGCAAAAACGGATTGGCTGAAGGCCGTGAAATCCTGTGCGCAAAAGACCGGTGGGCGGAAATTCTTGTTGCTGCAGCTTGCCAGGAACGAAAGTTCACCCTCCTACGCGATTGGTTTAACAATGATACGGAAGTGGTAAGAATTTTTGCGCCTCGATTCTTAAGGCGGAGGAGAGATTCCGCGGCATGGCGCCCGACCCGCCTTGCCGTTTTGCCGCCTTTTCGTGCTGTGAATCCCAAAGGCATAATTCTCCAGGAACATTCCGCAGCTACACAACTATCATGCTTCGATTTGTCATAATGGATCTCCGCGATTTCAGGCGTGAAGCCGAGGACCCATAGTCCGGTTGTACTAAAGGAAAGCTGTAAACCTTGACGCCTTCGCTGCCCCGGCGCTACACGGCGCCGGGGCATGCAGATTCTATTGACGCGCGCCTACAGTGATGACGAGGTGAGGCGACCCGTAGGGCGTTTCGACCGTGGGCGGGTTCATGGGAGAGAGCGCCCCACTCGACTGGTCGATCGTGTACTGCGAGACGCTAAGCTCATTGTTGTTCGCGACGTACGCGAACTTGCCCGAGGGGTCGACAGAAATCGAAGCGGGATATGAACCGGCTGCGACCGTGGGCGGGTTCATGGCTGTAAGCGCCCCGGTCGTCTGGTCGATCGTGAACTGCGAGACACTGCCATAGTAGCCGCTGTTCGCCACATAGGCATATTTACCCGAGGGGTGAACACTCATCCAGACCGCTCCGTCCATCGAGACCGTGGGCGGGTTCATGGGTGTGAGCGCCCCTCCGGAACCGATAGCATATTGCGAGACGCCGCCGACGTTGGTCACGTAAACAAACCTGCTCGAGGGATCGACCGCAATGCAGCCGGGATCCCACCCGGACGCGACCGTGGTCGGGTTCATGGGTGTGAGCGCCCCACCGGGGCCGAGAGTGTATTGCGACACCGTGCCGTCTCCTGTCGACGGTCCGGTCGCTGCGTATGCATACTTGCCCGACGGATCGACCGCAATGGAGGAGACATAAGACCCGGACACGACAGGGGCCGAGGCCGGCGCCATGGGTGAAAGCGCCCCGGTCGCGCCCATCGTATACTGCAGGATAGTTTGTAAGCCCCCCGCAAGGTAAGCGTATTTGCCCGAGGGATCGAACGTGAGGAGGCCGGGGGCGGGGGTGATCCCCGCCGTGAACTCGGCCGGGTTCAGGGTTGAGATCTGCCCGTCCGCACCGATTGAAAACTGCGAGACGGTGTCGTTCTGGGCGTTCGTCACGTAGGCGTACTCACCCGAGGGATCGGCCGTAATGAAGGTCGGATACGATCCGTCCGAAACCGCCGGCATGGCGTTGAGCTTTCCGTCCGCGCCTATCGAGTACTGCATGATAAAGCCCGCGCCACTGGTCACGTAGGCAAAACCAACGGCAGGACCGACTGCAAGGTTGGTAAGAGCAAAAGCAGCCGATCCGGTCACACCCTGCGCAGTCGCGGTCACCGTGTAACTTCCTGCTGTTCCGTTGGCGGTAAAGATCGCAGAAGTTGCAACGCCCGACGCATTGGTCACCGCGGTCGCCGCACCGCCTGCGAATGAGCCGCTCGCGCCGCTGGAAGGGGCTGTGAACGTGACGGTCACTCCGCTGATCGGGTTTCCGTCCGAGTCAGTAACCGTCGCACTCAAGGGAGAGGTGAACGCCGTGTTGAGCGCCGCACTCTGGGGCGTGCCTCCGGCCGGCGTGATGCCTTCAGTCACCGTCAGGGGCGCGGACGGCGCATTGACCACGATTTCCTGCGTGCCGTCCGCGTAATTGATATCCAGATTAGTGCCGTCGGATGCTGCCGTGGATGTGCCCGTTCCCGTGTTCAAGCTTGCACTGATAGCGCCGGTAAAGATGTCGATCGAGCCGGTTCCAGTCCAGCCGTAAGGCTCGGCAGTAATGTCGCAGGTGTAAGGCGGGCTAAGCATGTTGCCTTGCACGTTGGTCAGCAGCAATGTGGCGCCGCTTTCCTCAACGGTGATGGAACCCGACACTTGGAACTGGTCTGACAGCGCAAGGCCAAGATTGAATACCACGCCGTTGTTTGTGAGCATATTTGTGCCCGTTATCGTATTTGCGCCACTCGCCCCCGTGAAGATAACCTGGATGTTTCCCACACATGGGATGTTACCCCCGGTGATGTTTATTGCAATCTCGACGACGGCGGGATAGGAGGGATAGTTGGTTGGGTCGCTCGTATCGATATCGGCCGGATACGTTATAGTAACAGCCCCGGCCGGCATGGTCCCAGCCGAATCGATGAAATATCCGATCGTGACTACATTTCCATTGATGATCCCATTGTCGGTATAAAGGTTCAACTCCGGCATGAAAGAATATGTGGGGGAAACCTGCGCCCCGGCGCGTCTTATCGCGTTGGCTTTTCGCAGAACAGCGGGTACATTGGCAGAGGTCAGGTTATTGAGGGGACTGCCGGATGGAAGGGCGAGTTTTAACGCCGCAACGGTATAGGAAACTCCTGCCCCGAGCGCCTGATACCCGGCCACTGCCCCGGCCCGAAATGCCGGATTGCCCTGAAGCAAAGAGCCGATAGTATTTGACTGATGCACAGCATAGGATGCGCTCTTTTTACTTTGAGCAGCCTTCACCGTGATCTTTCCGTTTCTCTTGCCCTTGCCCTTATAGGCCCCCAGCATATAAAAGATGTCGCTAACACCCGCTCCGGATCTGCCTGACGTTACCCAGAGCCAGGATGCGGAGGATTTCGCCGTCCATAGGCAATCATTTGGTCTTGTGGTTACCGTAAACTCACCTGTGCCGCCATTCTCTGGGAAAAGACCGGAAGAAGCGGCACTGAGGGCTACCGTACATGGCTCACCCTTCTGGCTTACGGTGAATGTATTTCCGCCTATGCTCACCGTGCCTTTTCGCATTAAGGAACTGGCGTTTTCCGGTATGTTGAGCGCTAATGTTCCCCTGTTATTGGAGAACGTCAGGGAGGAAAGGCTAATCCAGTCCTCATTCAGGGAAACATCCGGCGCGGAACAGGAGGATCCTTTTGCGGTTATCCGAACGTTAATAGCGCCTCCGGTATAGCTAAGGGTCTTGGACTTGGGAGAGATGTGGTAGGTGCATGAGGTGGAAGATGCACCTGCCGTATCTTGTATGGAAGCTCCGTGAACCGTGCCGAAAAAAAAGAGCAACAAGCATGCAATCGCAAGCAACTGTGAGGAAAACTTTCTCATGCTACACCCCCTTCACGATGAAATTCTTTGCCCATCGCAATGAAAGTTCTGTCCGCAAGATATAGTTTCCAAATATCGACCTATATAACTTAATGTAGAAAACCTTCACATAATACGTGCTCCAAGCGTGTATCGATAAGACTGGTTTTTGCAATTTTAAGATACGCATCTTCCAGGAGAAGCTATCCTTCATCCCATCACATTCGAGGAACCCGGGCAAAAAACTATGGGATAGTGACGGACCAGAGGAAAAGCAGACTGACGTACCATCATCTTCCAGCATGGTGGACCGCTCCGGCCCTGTCTTTTACAAGCCGATTTGTCATCCGGCGCATTGTTGGCTTGAGTCTCTCAATTCGATCTCCTATACTGTATCACAAATGGCCTTCGAAGCCATAGAGAAAATATTAGCAACTACTCGCCACTAACAAACCCCGAAAATCCCGATCATCCAATATCATGGAAAGTTGCTGTCTCTAGCCACTGTACGTAATGAAGACAAGTTTTTCCGGTGACTATAAGTGGTTAGTGAAAGTCGGCTTCTAACTATTGCGTTTATCATATATATCTGTTTTTATGTGTTTTTATGCTCTCAGGCGAATGTGCCGCTCGTGACGCGGGGCATAGGGGGCCGTTGAAAGCCTGAGACAGTTCGCAGCCGGCGCCGCAGAGAGCGACAAGCATGGTCGACACTGTTGGCATGGAGGGATGGGGGCATCCCGGCGCGTTGGATTTGATCCCGGTTGACCCAGCCACTGGCAAGGGGAGGTCTTGATTGGTTAAAATAATTGATTTCAATAGGAATTAGACCACCCTGGCTCTCCCCTTTACCATCTACCTGATGGTGTAATCGAAATACCGTCGGGATCAGCCGGAGTCGCAGTGTCTTGCTGCTGTACGTAACAAACTCAGGAAAACTTGTGTCTGATCGGTGACTTAAAGATTTTCTGTATCTTGCCAATGTGAGAAATCCCTGAGTGGCCGGAGTGCATAACCTTCTGTTGCTTTCTCTGTTCACTCTTCCTCGCGAGGCGATAGAACCAAAAGGAATTACTTTCTTTTGCTTTTTCTGCTCACTGCTGCCAGGGATGAGAATTTCAGGTGTGATTCTTCAAGCGCGCACTTAAAACATTCATCGTGGACTGCCCCCGCAAGCGGGACTCCTGAACCGAAAGCGGCACCGGGCTCATCATTTTCTGTTCATGCACCTGTTATAGGCCCGATTGTAGAGGTAACTCCAATCGTTAGCCGATGCAACGCCACCTCCCAGCGCGCCGACTCCAGCGCCAATTCCTGCACCGGTCGCGGGCGCGCCTGCGATCGCGCCAAAAAGCGCACCTAAAGCGGCCCCTCCCACTGCGCTGCCCAGAACATTGCCGCCACTGTCCGAGTAACGGTCGGCGTAGCCCCTGGCATAATCATCGCAATAGGCGGACGACCGGGCGAAACTCGTTCCGGCCCCTGCGAAAAACACTCCGGCCGATAAAACAGCCACAATCAAACCCCACGTAATCAGGGGATTTCTTCTCGATCTCATTTCACATCCTCCATGAATACGGTATTTCGACGAGGGATCATCATACCCTGCCGGCAATCTCAGAAAACCTAAACCCATTAATACCAAACAGACGGGACTCCCTAATTCAATAAGAATATAAGCACTTGAATTTTTTAATCAAATTTTCTTAGTGGGAATCGAGTCGTGTTCTGCAACTGTCCAGTCGATCCCTTTCGCTTGCGTTTTTGATCCTTATGTGGGAAGAGGTTCTACGGGTCTACAGGGTGCCCTGAAAGGTTTTTAGGCGGCGGACGACCCAAAATGCCTATCGAAATCCGTAGGTGGCCGGTTAATGTATTATTCGGATCATTGCCGAGCTAACAGCCCGTTGCTTCGGCCCTGGGACGGGGTCCGCTATTATTTTATATACAGAGTCATAGTTCCCATTCATGCACTGCCAACAGCCCGACCTTACATCAGTGAGGTGATACCTTGGCTAGTTATGACGGATTGCCCTGCTCTCGTGACTCGATTTTCTACCTGATTGGCCTGCAGTCCGGAAATGAACGCGATGAGGCTCCTTCCGAACACCGTTTTAGATCGGGACGACCCGCATCTATCAAAAAGATAGTCCCTCTGTTTCTGCTGTTTTTGGTTTTCCTGTGTTGCCGGACAGGTTTGTTAAATGCGTCTGATATCCCTGCTGGTCGCTTGATCAATCCTCAGGGATCCGTCACCGTTCTCCCCACGGGCAATGCTTCCTGGGAAGCTGCACAGAATGGTCAGGATCTTTTTGCGGGAGATTCCGTAAAAACGGGGCAGGATTCACGTGTTGCTATTCTGTGCATAGACGAGACTCAGCTAAAATTGAATGAAAATACAATTGTAGTCCTTAAGGGCGGTTCGCCTTCCTCGCGAATGGGAAGCGCCGTTCCCGTAACCCAAGGAGAGCCGGGCAGCAGTCTCTATGAAGTGCCCGCAGGGGAAATCTGGCTGCGGAACAAAAGCGAAAAGGCCCGGTTCGAGCTTAGAACTCCTGCTGTAACAGCAACAATCCGCGGTACAGAATTCAATCTAAAAGTGGATCGAGCCGGTGCGGCGGATCTTGTCCTCCTGGAAGGCAAACTCACACTGACTAATCCTCAAGGGCAGATTGATCTCGATGCCGGTGAAGAAGGTTTTGCCCAAGTCGGTCGGGCGCCGGTAAAAAGAGTGATCCTGCAGCCGAAAGATGCCGTCCAATGGTCGCTCTATTATCCGGGAATCTTCAGCTACCGCGATATTCCACTCGGGGGATCGCCCGAGTATGGGGAGGCATCTCCCATGATCCGGCAGGCCCTGGCCGGTTACGACCGTGGGGACCTGGACAGTAGTGAGCGAGATGCAAAGGAAGTGCTTGCGCAAAATCCTGAAAATGCCCAGGCCCTTCTGATCCTTGGCTGGGTATGTCTGCAAAGACAGGACCCGGAAAAAGCCCTTGAGTATTTCGAAAAAGCCGGAAAACAGAATGCATCGCCTGGATTGACCGTATCGGGGCTGGCTCTTGCCAGTTATCGCAAGGGTAATGCCTTAGGGGCGTATAAGCTGATGACCACAGAGCTGAAAAAGGCTCCCCCTTCTTCTCTCGTGCTTGTCATGTCAGGCTATTTTTCAATGCTTGCCGGGAAAATAGACGAAGCGAAGGCACTTCTCACGGACAGCCGCATCAGCGGGCGGGATTCAGCCGTCGCGCATTCACTGCTGAGCCAGATATACCTCGTCCAGAACAGCAAGCAGGAAGCGTCCAGCGAGGCGGCTACCGCCTTGCGGTTGAATAGTGAGTCCCCGATGGTGCGAATGACGGCCGCTTTGGTCAAGATATCCTACTTTGAATTGCCTGAGGCCAGGCGGCTTCTGGAAGCCTCCATTGCCGCCGACCCACATTTCCTGGAGGCTTACGTCTACCTGGCCAGGCTTTGGCTGGGGGCCGATTATTTGGATCGGGCATGGGAGGTTATCGGCAAGGCGCTCGCGATTTCCAAAACGGACAGTGAGGCTTTGAGTCTTGCCGGATTTATCCGCCTGGGCTACAGGGATTTTGATCGCGCGCTCAAGCTGTTCACTGAAGCTGTAAAGAACAATCCCGGGTTTGGAGAACCTCATATTGGTCTGGCCAATATCGCGTTCAGGAATCGAAATTTCGGCCTGGGTCTTACAGAAATGCTGACGGGGACGCTGCTCGAGCCCAGGGTATCGCTTTACCAGAGCAGCCTTGGAAAAGCGCTTTATCAGACGCGGTCTTTCGATAAGGCGCTCGAAGTCTACGATTACGCCAAGACCCTCGATCCCAACGATCCCACCCCTTATCTCTACAAAGGCATTGCCCTCACCGATCTGTACCGTCCCGGAGAAGCGATACAGGAAATCAACAAATCGATAGAGCTAAACGACAACATGGCCGTTTTTCGGTCCAGACTCATGCTGGACCGAGACCTGGCTGTAAGGAACACCGACCTGGCACGCGCCTTCGTCTACCTGGGGATGGGAGATTGGGCATACAGCAAGGCCCTTACAGCCGTGAAAAACGACCCCCTGAACCCTTCAGCTCACCTTTTCCTCGGCGATGCATACGGGCAGCAGCAAGTAGGCGCCACCCTTTCCGATAATCTCCTGTATAGACTGCTCGCTCCGGCAAATGAAAACAGCTTCATGCTATACAACGATTACACGCCTATGTTCGAAATGCCGTATGTGAGACTTGAGGCTACCGCGAGCATAGGCTCCTGGGCTGACCATCAGGCCCCGATTCAGGATCACTCGATCGAAGTTTTCGCCAGTCAGCCCGGCTGGGCATTAGATGCTTACGGAGAATATGCAAACGATCCTGGGTTCAGGAAGATCAATTGCCAAGAAGGATATTTTATAGGAGCCGTGCAGGGAAAATTCGAACCCACGATTAAGGATTCCTTTTTTGCCAGTTATGACTCTATTCCGAGTTGGTCGGGGGACAACTTAAACTTAAATGATTTCTCCTATAAAAATGACCCTAACATGCGGTCGACTGTGACATCTGAGGATGTGGAGGGCGGATACGTCCACCGTTTTTCACCTTCGGCTGTTTTCCTGGGGTACTTTCATTGGGGCCAGCTCTACCCCACGACTACAGATTCTTATTTTTATTCCTTTAATGATTATCTCCCACTCTTGCATAATCAAATAGGCACTGACCATTACCACTGGTTCCTGGATTTCGACAATGTCCAACTCCAACAACAACTCAAACTGGGCGATCATACCCTCATAAGCGGGCTTGATTATTTTTCGGGCTCTGTCGACTATCTCGATCAAGATTCAGGTGTGGACAGGATATTCTCCCCCGGGTCTTCCGGCTACATCACTCCTTACAACTACGTCTCAAAGTACGACACCCCAGATAGTTCCACCTCCGTCTATGTGCGCGACTACTGGCGTATTTGCCCTCAGCTCCTTGCGGAGCTGGGCATTTCCGGGGATATTACATCAAGTTCCCGCATTTTTTTCCCTAATTCGGTATCTTCGTCTACTGTCAATCCATTGGTGGGACTGAATTACCAAGTTAATACCTCAAATACTCTACGCCTTTCTTACCAGGGCTATGTAAACACTCACACTCTTGAATCCCCCAGTATAACTCCTTCTGAAGTGGCCGGCTTTCCTTCACAAATCAATGCCGATGATGGTTCTCACGTAAAAGAGTTGGGTTTTAGATGGGAGTCGCAGTGGAATCCCCTTACGTTCACCGTCTTCCGCCTGCAGGCTCTTCGAGTCGACAGTCCTGAATTTACCGATGTGAGCAATGTCGTCAATGTGCGAACCGAAGGTTTCCAGGGCTCATTTATCGTCAACCGCCTTTTGACCTCATCTCTTGGCCTTTCGGTCATTGTCAACGGGAGTTTGTTGTCCACGGACGATCCTACTGTGCCCCTCACGGGCGATTTTAATGAGATAGACGGAGTTGTCGCGCTTTCATACTTGCACCCAAGCGGCTGGTATGCAAGGATACAAGATACCGTGGTGTACCAAGACCTCAGCAGCCTGAGCGATAAGAGCCTTGCGCAAAAACAGGCAGACATGGGAGATCCTTTCAATCTGTTCGATATCACCTTCGGCAAATATTTTGCGAACAAGCGCGGATTTGCTCAGATCGCAATAATCAACGTATTCAATCAGCATTTCTATTACCAAGTTTCCTCATTTGCCCCGTACACCTTCACCAGGCTTAACCCATCCAACGAGTACCCCTTTTATCCGGATCGGAGCGTACTTTTGACTGTGGGCCTTTACTTCTGAGCCCTGAAGACCATTGATGAGCTTGCCTTTCTTCCGTTCGTAAATTAAGGCGGCGGGTATAATTCTCTGGCTCCTTCATCAGCGAGCCGGAGCAACGCAAGATTGTCTTCCTTCGTTATCTCTAACCATGCTTGAGGCAAATGTGCGAGGGGCACCGTTTGAGAAGTTCACATTTCTTGCCACTGTACGTGATAAAAAGGTGATTGACCCCGGAGCGTAGAGGGCAAATTATCTGCCTGTTTTTTCTAGTGAAACAGAAAAAGGAGGCAGAAATGAGTGACCCCTTGCCCTCTGTTTCCGACGCTTTGTCAGGCGGTGATAAGTTTACGCTGGTGGGTTTCGGGACTTTCAGCGTGGGTGAAAGGTCTCAACGTGAAGGCCGCAATCCCAGGACCTGTGAAGCGATCAAAATTGCGGCGTCAAAAGTTGTCAAGTTCAAAGCAGGCAAGACTCTCGGCGAAAAAGTCCAATAGCAGAATTTAATCCCCTCTCATCCAATAAGATGATCCTGAAGGGACTGCTCGCCGGAATGAATTGGTGGCCGGTCCCGTTTATCTTTCACTTCCTTTTTTGAACAATCAAGCCTTTTTTGCCCTGAAATGTGAACGATAAAAATAGGTTCCTCTCCTCGACATAATACAGCGTTTCCCCCATTGAAGAATTGTTGTCACATTGTAAAATTTGGCTCGTTTCGTTTTGTTCGTTTGATGGTTCATTTTCGAAGAAGGAGGCAACCCTTGTTAGAAGTACTCGCAACTATCAGAGAAGGCATTCCGGATATTTTCCCCGATGCGATGGGTTTTCCGATCGAACCGGAGACCCCGCTAAACCACATTCCGGAATGGGATTCGATGTCATCGGTCAATTTCAAAGTCTTCCTGGAAGAAACGTTCGGGGTGAAGATTCCCGATGATCTGCTGGAAGGAGGATCGACTGTAGGTGAGGTAATAACCTTCATCAGAAGGGCTGACTAACGGGAGCGTCAGGCGTGCCACTCCGGTCCTTCCAATAGGGGTAATGATACCCCGCCTGCGCTGCTGGAATTTCTTGAAAGATGCAAGATGGTACATTTTGTCAGCCAGGGTCAGACATGAGAAGCAAAGCCCAGATCGGCTAGCTTGCTCATTTGAAGGGATTGGTTGCTGGGATTCTATTGGCGGCCAGTCCCTTTCATTTTATTGTTACCGTTTTGGCAATTCCTGGCCAGCTTATGACCCTGGGATGAAAAATTCTGAAGCTGTCCCTGTCAGAAAGTGTGAGATGCTTTCCATGAAGAGAAAGATGCGCCCGGTTCTGATTGTGGAAGATAACTCCGTTTTTCGTACTGTCCTCAAAGGTTTATTGACGGCCAGAATCCCATCAATCGTCGTCGAGGAGGCGTCCAATGGCGAGGAGGCCCTCATCCAATTCCGGAAAATCGATCCCTTCCTGATCTTTATGGATATCAGGTTGCCCGACGGGAGCGGGCTGGAAATTACCCGGACAATCAAAAAGATCGATCCGGAAATAGAGATTATCATCCTCACGAGCCATGACATGCCTGAGTACCGTGAAGTGGCTTTCCTCAATGGAGCGAGCCATTTTTTGATCAAGGGAAATCTCAAAATCGATGATGTTATTTCGCTGGTCGCATCTGCTTTGATGTCAAAAGACAAGAAATACAGAAATGAATATCCGTTTAATTGAATAGACAGTTCTTTATAAATAAATGCTGCTGCCTCTGATAGAAGACCGCATCATCTCTATACAGGCGATGATTTCAACCCAGCCATACAGATCATGGTGTGGCTGGGTTGATTAGATTAGACATCTTCGAAGGATGTATAGAAAAGCCGAGGGACGGGCTGGGACTCGCCAGCTCCTTGCCCCGCAAGGTGTTTACCGACTCTCATCTTGCTCAACAACTGTTTGTAATAAACCCCGTCAATCCCGATCAGACGGCCACATGGAATGTTGCTATATCTTGCCACATGGAGAATTCTGCTCAGGCCAGAGTGTATAACGACAATGATACCAATGTGATAAAGTGCAAAGTGACAAAGTGAGGGGTCTCCGTTTGAAAGTTTTTACCTGTCAAACGGAGAGTTGACCCCTCGCCCGTGCATGCTCGGGTCGCTCAGGGATAGTTTACGCTGTAATTTTCATATTTCAAGGGCTGATCCCTTTTCTCCCAGCCTTTGCGAACCTGAAAGTCCCTCTGTTTGCTTGAGATGGTTCCGGCGGATTGTTCTCTGGTCTCGCCGTCAAAGGGTGATGTTTGAATTGCGGGAATCAAAGAAACGAGCACTTTGGCCATAGCGGATACTTGAAGGCGATGGAAGCGCCTCACCCACCTGTCTACCCGCGAGACAGCCGTTTCTCGGGGAACTTCTACTTCCAGCCCATATCGAGTTGCCATCTGTTTTCGGAAAGAGGAAAAGCAGGTATGATTTCTGGACATGGAAAGGTCCCGGATATCCCACAGCAGAACGCCACATAGGCGAGGTGTGTGGAGTTTCCATTTTCAAGCAAAGGTGGAGGCACTATGGCGTTTCTGGAGCACCTTTTGAGAATCAAGACAGCCTAAATTGGTCTTTTCGATGCCCCAAAATAGCACTTTAAACCCTGCAGAACGGGGAGATGATTGTAGCTGTTGCAACAGACGCAAGTACTTGTCTTGGACCGACCCAATGCCGTCTATATGTCAAAAACGCAATACAACCTGTGTTTCATAAATATGGAGATAACAACGGCGGAGGAGCGGTTCCTACATACAATACCCTTGCATCGTAACGTGCTCGGGTGAGGCTAACATACAGTAACCGTCTTCCATCTAACTCTGACTCATCTGATTGGGAATAAAAGGTATCCTCGGACATTGCGAGAATAGCAACATAGTCAAACTCTTTGCCTTTTAGCTTATGCATCGTTGTTGCAATGGTTCCCATCATTGGCACTATGCAATCCATAACGCAGCTTTGGATTCGGTGGTTTTTGACTTTGCTTCTTAATTGAAGCAGTTGGCTTTCAATACCTCCGTCGTTACACTGGCAAGCAAGCTCCCGTAAGCTTGACGACCTGTCGTCAAACCGTGTCCGGTCCAGCTTCGCCTGGAAGGATGCGACTCTACTGCCCATTGTTTTTAAAACCGATGACGAGTGTTCTACCAACTGCACCACGCTTTCCACGCCACCGCACTCGGCTTTCAAAAGATCAATGACATGCTTAGCGGTGCCCCTTAGCGGCAATTCTCCTGAAATAAGTTTTTCAGGAGAAAATAAAGTCTTGATTGGGGCAGTGGCTTTCGATATATCTTTGGGAGCGAGTAGCGCTCCAATGATCTTTGAAGAAATAGAAAGATCACTTTCTGTTTTATTCAAAAACCAGGATGATAGATGAAGGAGCAAGTCCTCAATTGACTCGTCACTTTCAGATTCTAAGACACTACAACTGAATGCGCGGGCAATTTTGCCTGTAGTCTTTTGTAATTCGCTCTTTATTGTTAAGGCGCCTTGATTTGAATATGTGGCCAAGGCGATGCTTGCCGGTCGTGACAAACCTCTTTTTTCAAAATCTTTATAGAAACTGATAAGCGTCGACTTTAGCCAAAAACTTGCCGCATTTTGTCCGTAATAATCCTTGAGAAAACGACTTCGCCATCTGGATCGTTGTCCCTCGGTGCCCAACTGTCCGTCCAATATCGCTTCAGCAAAATTAAGAATCTCATGATCATCAGTGCGCAAGCACCGTTCTTGTAATTTGTATTCTCCCGCCGATTTCTCACTGCGGAATTGGGAAAGACGGTCATCTTTGGCCCCTCTGAACCGGTGGATCATCTGGTCAGGATCAGCTAAACAGCATAATCTCGTGTGCTCACTCAGCAATTTTATGAATTCCCATTGCTCGTCGTCAGTATCCTGGAATTCATCGATCACAATCACCGGGAATAGGTTCGCCAGACATTGGCGAACCGTAGGGCTCGAAAGCAAACGAAGCGTGAGCGGCGCGAAGCAATCATATGTTATGCCGCCGCACTGGCAGGCCAAGTGTGCTGGGAGGTCATTCAAGGTACAGGAACTGCCATATGCCACCCCGGTCGCCTTGGTTTCCCAGATAAGCTCAAGGACTGGCGGCAATCCAATGTATCGGCCAAAGTTGTTCAGGAGCCACCACATGAAAGAATGATAGGTAGCAATATGCAGGCGCTCTCGGACCAATGTATCCAGAACTTTGGATTTTGAAGTGGCTATTTGATACACGCCGTTTCTCGAAAACGTCAGGAACAGGACTTTTTGCGAAGAAAGCAGTCCTCCTTCCCGCAACTGCCTCTGGGCGTACAGTAAGGCGATGGTTGTCTTGCCTCTTCCAGGGCGGGCCGTCACGAGGAAAGAACGGTCGGCGCAGTTGATCACCGCCAGCTGTTCTGGAATCTCATGAATCACCCAAAATCACCTCGCTTCCCAGATTGGTCCCGGTGCATACCGCATTCAGTTTTTCGCCCAGCAGGCTGACCGCCCCGGCGATCTCCCCTGGTGGTATCAGCGAGGCAAAATGTCTATGAGCAGATTTATTGCTCTTCAGGTAGCGGAATACGTCATCTTTTTTTCCGGCAAAATCCTTTTTGGCTGTCCCGGCATGGGCAAAATAGGAATCACCGTAATCTGTCACTTCCCCAATGAACGTATCGAGTGTACCTTCACCGACTGAATCCAGCAGAATCCTTTCAATCGCTCTCCGTTCCGGCCATATGAATGTGCAGTCACAGGCGGCAACAATCTGCGGATTACTTTCCGCTGTACTCTGTTCATTATCGACAAGCGAATAGACCTCCTTATTAAAGACTCGGAAATAGGGAGCCATTTTGGGAATGGCTTCCTTGCCTTCGCATGGCATCACCCCTATCCCTAAACTATCCAGGTCGTCTTTCTTGATGTCAACATCGCTCAACTTTCTTAGCAATTCCGGCACCGCTTCACGATCACCTGGACCTTCGACCAGCAAGACACGCGGAGCGAACAGGCATTCCAACATATCCAAGGGATAATGACCGGCATTCTTCTGCACGGACCGGATTGTTTCCGCTGAGCAGCCCATGTCGTTACAAGGGGTGGTATTTAAAATAGTTTTCTCGCCATCTTTTGAATCTATGATCAGATGCAGGGCATTCCTGCCGGCTACGTGCGCAATATGCGTGGAGTGAGTCGTAATTAGTGTCTGGCAGCTTGTGCCCAAAATATCTCGGGTCAGTCCTCTTTGCATATAGGGATGGAGGCCGATTTCCGGCTCCTCGATTGCAATGATGCAACTTTTCTTCCTGGCAGCCAGCATGCGCAACGTCGCCAGCACGATCACCTGCTTTGCTCCTACTCCCTGATTGTTGATAGGATAGGCCTTCGGAGCGCCTTCCGGCAGGACAAAGGCTCTCAGTATATTCATTATGTCATAATGACCTAACCCCGATACCTCAAAGGTGAGTTTTCTGGAAGAGGTGCGGTTGAGGTGCAGGAGTTTCTCAACGCTCTGTTCCACTTCTTTGATCAGTTCCTCGAACTGCTCATTTTCGAACAAGAGTGCCCCGGCCCCCTGCAGAGTACCGCCGATCTTATTAATTTCTTGATCTAAGCTGATTCGATCATGGCGAAGCGCTTTATCCAAGGCCGAATATCGGGTGAAACTCAGGGCCTTGTTAATATCGCGCTCGGCTGGAATAAGAAAGAAGCCGACTTTCTCTCTGTCCGTCCTTGGGCATATTCTCCGCTCTGAGTTTCCGCCAATAAACGAGAACTTCGGATAATACCAAAGAGAGATGATCTCTTTTTCAGTCACATCATACTCGGCCTTAAAGGCTATCCTGAACGCAAAGATATTTTTTCCATTGTCGATGACTGATATGTCGTCTGCATGTTCCAAAAGTTCATTTTTTTCACCATTCCACGGCTCCCAATACTCAAAAAATTGGTTCTTTTCTTCAGGAGAACAATGGCTCAGGGTAACCTCGATCTCGATAGAGAGTGCCTTCCCCTCATCATCGAACATTCGGCCCTCGTAAAAATCCATTTCTTCAACGGGCCGGTACTTCCTTCCCACGTCTGAGTCCAGTACCAAAGCCAATGCGTTTAATACGCTACTTTTTCCGGCGTCCACTCTGCCGATGAGAACATTATGCTGCAACGGAGAAAAAATGAGTGTTTTTATACACCGGTAATTATTGATTTTGATTTTGACGATTTGCATGGTTTCGTACTCCAGCCCCCTCGGTTTATTTCAAATCAAGGCAACAAAGAACCAGAGTTATATAAGGGGCAACAAACATTTAAATATTACGTTCCTGATGCGTTTCAAATAAGAAGGTTGCCAGGGTAACAGCTTTCCCGACGGCAAGGCGTGCATGGCGCGGTGATAAACCCTTCGTACTCCCGGCCTCCCCATGGCCGGTACCATAGAGATTTCGAAGCTCGCACATGCTTTGGGCTATGCCCCCGAGATTGCTGAGTAGACGTCGAATACTTTCCGCACCTTTTGCGGCATGAGGTATGTTTTCAGGAATGAGCCCCAGTGCTTTTCTGGCTTGCTTGACCAATTTGGCCAGATCATCGTTCTCAGAATATTGAATCCTTCTTGCATCCAGGATTGTCTTGCAGGTTGTTTCCACCAACTCCTTGGCGGTCCCAATCGCAAGTGCCGGATCTTCTTCCACTGCATTCTGCAGTCTCTGGATTTGCCGGTGAAGCTCAGGAGCATCGAATGTTGCCGCTGCGTCGGAAATTACTTGCAGGTCCTGATGCTTTAGAATTGGTGTCAGTTTCCCAGCAGAGTAATGGAAACCGTCCTTCTCAATCCATTTTTTGAGAGACTTAAAAGGGGTTTGAGCATACTCGTTATCGGCTTCTTCGAGCTGGTTCAGGACATTCTCGTAAACGGTCAGGACCTTGCGGACATCGGACCATTTTGACCAGTCACCTGCATGATAATACTGCTCGACGAGAGAACGGCGCTGGCCAGAGGTAGTGGGCTGGTAATTCAAATCGCAAGGCACATCAGCAGCATCGAATTCCGTTTGAATGTCCCTCAAAGTTCGACTCACAAAATACTCGCGGAATTCAGATCTGGTTTTCTTGCTGATTATGTCTTTAAGCATTATATTCGCAGTGACTGTATGTAGAGACTAAAGTTAGCGTATCCCCACTTACAATACACTGAATCCGGTCGAGTGTCAAAAATACCCTTAAGATTTCGATTTCACAATATAAGTTGCCGCTGATTGCTCTGCCTTGCGTTCTCCGCGAATCCAGAGTCACCCGGCACATACGGGTTCGGGGTCTTGTATTATGATACTTTGCGGGCTCACACTTCCCTGCCTATGGGAAAGGGGTCCTTCCGTTTCCCCCTCTACCGGTACCCCTGATCTCGCCCCAGGATCAAACGGAAACACAAACCGGGGTGGGTGAGATTCCGATGATCACGGTGGGTGATTTTTCGGTTGTCACGACGAAAATCCCGATGTAGCCGGAGTGCATAACCTTCTGTTGCTTTCTCTGTTCACTGCTCCTCGCGAAACGATAGAACCAAAAGGAATTATTTTCTTTTGCTTTTTCTGCTCACTGCTCCCCGCTCCCCGCATTTTGTTTTGCTTTTTCTGTTCACTCTTCACTCTTCACTGCTCACTCTTTTTTCTGCTCACTGCTCGCTGCCCCAAAAGGCTAGGTCTTCAATCGCATCTGCTGCCAGGGATGAAAATTTCAGGTATGATCCGGACAATGAAAAATTCAGGATGGTCCGCCGCATAACACCATAGAGGAGAGACGTGTGAAGTTCCTGGAATCTCTGAATTGCCGATTTTACCGCTGTCCCCCATTCAAATGGCGCCAGCAGATTTCATAGCGGACCTCTCCTCTGCCCATTTAGAAAACATGAGACAGTTTGAAGCAAAGTGTCTAATCGGGGAAAGAGAAATGTCCGGCGGCTTTGCCGATAGAGTTCAAAAGTGGCAAAAAGGGATAAACAGTGGGCGCGCCGAGGCTCGGAATATTACGATAATACGTCTTTTAATAATCACTCCGAAAACTCAGATATATATATAGAAATTAATATATTATTACTCACTTTGTGTATAATATTACCTACTTCATCCCCCCGAAATTCCACATCTAATTCTAATTTTTAAGGATACTCATTTCCAATTTTCTGATAAAAAAGCCTTCTGGTGAAACCCTTTCTAGGGATCTGCCAAGGTTTTAGTGTGGGGGCCAGTTATCGCGGTAGCACAATAAAAGGGCTATAGACGTTCTTTTTTGAGGACATTCATATTACAGCGGGAGATCAACATGACCGAGACTTCATACTCCATATCTCAACGCTGGAAGCGCTGCGGCGACAAGCTTTGCAAGGCTGTTTCCGGTGTTTCCCAGAAAACCAAAGTGCTTTTCAGCGATTGGAAACGAAACCGTGTTTTGGTTCTCGGCAGCACCGCTTTAGCCATTACGGCCTTGGGATCTGGATTGGTGCATGAGGCTCAGGCGACAACTAGAATTTATCAATATACGGGTAATGCCTTTGACCCCTCATGCACAGATTGTTCTGCTTATACCACTGCAAATCTTCTTTCTGGAAACATAGATATAATTGCATCCTGTGATGATCAAAATAGCTCACTCTCATATCATACTTTGTCATCGGTAGGGTATTCTGTAACTGTCCAGGGATGCGGATATTCGCCCGATATGCTTGACAACTGGGATATTGAAGGAGGGGAATTTTTTAGTAGCAATAGCGGTATTGGCATAAGGTCTATAGGCTGGGCCGGAGAAGATATAGTGGTCGAATGGGACGCAAGTGGGTGGACAGCCTGTGGTTGCAGTTGGGGGACCCTCGGCACATGGACCCTCGTTTCTTCGTCATCCTCGCCTCCTCAACTCTCCGCCACGCCCGAGAACAATGGCGATAACCCGAGTTGCCCCACTCCACTCCGACTCGACCCGATCAACACGGCGACGGGCGACAAATTCGAGGCGGAGACGGACTACGCGGGAGCTGGCTCGGCGGCCGGGCTGACGTTGCAAAGGTATTACAACAGCATGGACAAGATGTCCTCGGCCTTTGGAGCAAACTGGCGTGACACGTGGCACCGCGCTCTGCCGTATACGGCGGCGAGCGGCTCTACGCCCGCCACCGTCAAGGTCGCGCGCTGGGACGGCCGGGTGGATACCTTCACACAGAACACCTCCGGCCCCTGGACAACTGACCCCAATGTTCTCCTCCAGCTTACGGCTGTTCTGAGTACGGGTAATGTTCAAACAGGCTGGCAGGTTACGCGCGACGATGACAGCAAAGAACTCTACACGATGGATGGCCGCCTGGTCTCCATCACCACGCGCGGAGGACTTGTCACGGCTCTCACCTATGACGCGAACAACCGCCTGACCCAGGTTGCCGACCCCTTCGGGCATACGTTGAGCTTCGCCTACAATGCCTCGAACCTCATCAGCCAGGTCACGCAGCCTGACGGCAAGACGCTTGGCTATGGCTATGACGCCAACAACAACCTCACGAGCGTTACCTACCCCGACGGCACCACGCGACAGTATCTTTACGAAAACACGGCTTTCCCGCATGCCCTGACGGGGATCATCGACGAGAAAGGCGTGAGGTTTGAGACGACCACGTATGACAGCAACGGTCTTGCCGTTTCGACTCAGCGCGCAGGACTTCCCACGGCAACGGTCGCCTACAATCAGGACGGCTCGGCCAATGTCACAGACGCCAACGGCAGCGTGCAGGTCCTGACTTTCGCAAACACGTTCAATTTGTTGCGGCCCGCGACCATGACGCAGAGTTGCTGCGGCGGGGCTTCCTATACATATGACTCAAATGGCTTTCTTGCCAGCATCACGGACTTTAACGGCAACATCACCAACATCACGCATAATGCCAAGGGGCAAGAGATATCGCGCACGGAGGCGGCAGGTAACCCGCAGGCGCGTACGACCACGACGGTCTGGCACGCAACCTTCAACCTGCCGATTCAGATTAACGAGCTCGGGCGCACCACAAACCTTGGCTATGATACGCTCGGCAATCTCATCACTAAAACCATCATCGCGGGCAACCAGTCGCGCGCGTGGACCTATGCGTACAACGCCATGAATCAGCTCACGTCCATAACAGGTCCGCTGGGCGATGTGAGCAAATTCGGCTATGACACGTCGGGCAACCTCGCCTCGATTACGGACGCCCTCGGCCATGTCACCAACGTCACCCAATACGACGCCAACGGGCGGCCGCTCAGCATGACCGATCCCAACGGGCTTGTAACCACTTTCGCCTATGATGCGCGCGGCCGCCAGACCCAGCGCAACGCCGGCGGAGAAAAGACGCTTTATTTTTACGACTTGGTGGGAGACCTGGACCAGGTCACGATGCCGGACGGCTCGGTCTACGTGCTCGGCTACGATGCCGCCCATCGCCTGATCAGCGTAACGGATTCGCTCGGCAACCAAATCGTTTTGACGCGTGACGGCAATAGCAACGTTATCGCTGAAAACGTCTATGATTCCAAAGGCAACCTGACGCAAACGCGCGGCCATGCCTATGACGCGATGAACCACGTCATTCAGGACATCGGCGCCCTGGGGCAGGCGACGAAATACACCCGCGACGCCAACGGCAACATCACATCTGTCACCGATCCCTTGGGCTACGTGACGAACATCGTCGTTGACGCACTGAACCGTGCCGTGCAATCTACCGATCCCAACGGCGGCGTGACGCAGGTGGGCTATAACGCCCTCGATCAAATCCTCAGCGTGACGGACCCGCGCTATCTGGTGACGAAATACAACCCCGATGCTCTGGGCGATCCCCTGTCCGTCCAAAGCCCCGACAGCGGCACGACGGCGAACGCGTTTGATGCGGCCGGCAACATCGTCAGCACAACGGACGCCAAGGGCCAGACAACACGCATCACCTACGATCTCCTCTACCGGCCCACCAGCGTCAAATACGCCGACGGCAAGATGGTTAACTACATCTACGATCTGGGCACGAACGCCATCGGCCATCTGACCTGGATGATAGATCCTTCCGGCTTCACGGCCTACGGCTACGATCAGCACGGCAGGGTCACGACCAAGGTCCAGTATACGGGCCTGAGCTTCCTGACCAACCAATACACTTATGATGCGGCGGGGCGGCTCGCCACGGAAACCTATCCCTCGGGCATGACGGCGACGTATCTTTACGACGTCGTATCCGGGAAGCCTTCGGGTATCCTTGTAAACGGCAAGACGCTCGTCAGCAACATCACGTACCAGCCCTTTGGCCCCATGGCGAGCTGGGCCACGGGCAGCGGGCTGCAGGCCGTGCGGACCTTCGACCTCGACGGCTTGATCACGGCTCAGGCGCAGGGCACGGACAGTCTGAACATTACCTATAATGCGGCGGGTCAAATCACCGGCATCGTGAAGCCGGGCATGACCGAAGCGTTCGGGTATGATCCCGCAGACCGTCTCACAAATTACGCAAGCAACTCCGCCAACACGGCCTACTTCCTCGATGTCAACGGCAACCGCACCGGGCAAAGCATGAACGGCGCAACCACGACGTTCGGCATCGATCCGGCCAGCAACCGGACACAAAGCATGACCATCGGCAGCACGACGCAGACCTACAACTACGATGCCGACGGCAACCAGATCACCGACGGCCCGCTCGCCTTCACCGTGAACGCCGAAGGCCGCGTTGCCAGCATCATGAGCGGCGGCGTAATAACGAGATACGATTACAACGGAATGAACGAGCGGGTGAGCAAAACGGGCTCGGCCATAGGCGGCACGGAGTACTTCGCCTATGATGAAAACCGTCAGCTGCTGGGTGAATACCAGCTTTCTGGTCTGAAAATGACGGCCCAGCAGGAAACCATCTACCTCGACGGTGTGCCCATCGGCATCGTGAAAAACGGTGCGCTCTATAACGATCTGCCTGGAACCCTGGGCGAGCCGCGCCGCATCACGGACGCAAGCGGTAATCTGGTATGGTCATGGGATCACGACCCTTTTGGCAATAACGCGCCGAACCAAAAACCCGGCAAAGCGGCGGCGTTCGTCTATAACCTCCGCCTGCCGGGCCAGCAAACCGATGCGGAGTCCGGTCTGAATTACAACCTGAACCGCACCTACAACCCCGCCATGGGTCGCTACACACAGACTGATCCCATCGGGTTAGCCGGTGGGATAAACCCGTATTTGTATGTGGCTGGGAATCCGGTGAGTTTGATCGATCCGTTGGGATTGTGTGCCGGTGATACGAAAAAGTGTATGGATAATTACTTGAGAAATTTTGCAGGCGACACTTTTGGCAATATTTTTGATAAGTCGGTACAGATCTTCTCTCTTGCCAGACCATTCATCGACAATGGTTTTCTTGGTGGAGCGGAACAAATAGGGTCTACAAGAACTGCAATCCCGGCTATTAATATAGTAGCTCGCACTGTACTTACCATAAGTTGGAAAATACTAGTAGGTCCAGGCGCGACCTCTGCTACGCTTTATTATGGTAGAATGATGATTATTGCTTCAAAGGGCTTAGTGCGTCTTGGATATTTTGCAGGGGGACTTACAGCGCTGGGCACGTTAGCTGACACCATTGCTTACGCGCATTGCTATGGAGAAGATGCTAAGCCATGCGATCCTTGCGCTCCATCAGGACACACAAAGAATATTCCGATGTTGGCACCTATCCCTAATTGAGATGGCCATCATAATATTGTGTTGCTTTTAGCACCAATAGATAAACGATATTATAATAAAATACAAAATAAATGGTCGCAAAATGAGCGGCCATACTTTATGAGACTGTTTATTGTCTTTGGTCCATTTTATGTAATCGTACTCACAGAATATTGGAATAGCTATAAAGAACGGACTAACTCCTGTTATCGCAAATATATCAATAAGATCTCTATGTAGGCGAGTCATTCCTTTCTGAACTATCAGCCATCCGTAAAACACCATAGTAATTACTATATATATAATGACCAAAAATAACCAAATAGGTACGCTAAAAATAGGTGTGTGACAAACAGGCGGCATGTGACCTCTCTGACTGCGGTGCTTGTATATAGAAACTATGGTTGCAAATTGCAAGCGAGCGCAGGGCCATAGGCAGCGCAGCGTGTTTTCTTCTGGTGCACAACTGGTGTCACAAAACACTAGACAATTAGAATTATTCTGTCTCATGCCCCGAAACGACCATGAGCCGTGGTGCTGGTTTAAGGGCATTACAGCCCTTCAAACATAAGACAAAATGTTGATCGAACCTGAAGAATTATAATTATGATCACTCATCGGTAAAAGTTATCGCCCTTCCCTACGGGCGCCTATTGCATTTTCCCTCATAGAAGCCCTTTAGCTGGTCGTGGATTTGCGACTCCTTGCCAATGTGAGAAATCCTGATGTGGCAGGAGCGCATAACGAAAATCATTTTAATATGTTGACTCCCGTTGCTGAAAGAACAATCCCCCGCCATTTTCCAAACGAGGGCCCTTGGCAAGGCCCTATCGGATGTGAACAGAGAAGCCCCCTCGGTGCATTCTTTTCTGGTGGTGGTATGTGTTCCGGAGATACTCGCCCAAGCAGGAAAACGAGCCTGAAATGGACTGCCGTATCGTCGACATTGCCAATACCTTGAACTCCAAACAGCTTATGACGTTAATTAAAACAGAGTGAGCACCGGCAACATCCGGCCCCCTGCCCGAATATGCCGCATTTAACACGCACGCGGCTGACCGGGCTCAGCACTCGTCTTCGCTCCGGACGGGCTGAAACATCTGCCGGGCATGGTAGGAACTGCGAACGAAGGGCCCGGCGGCAACGCGGACAAAACCCATAGCGAGGGCCGTTTCCCGCCAGTTATCGAATTCCTCGGGGGGGACGTAGCGGTCCACCGCGAGATGTTCTTTCGAGGGCTGGAGGTACTGGCCCAGGGTGAGGCTGCTGCAGCCTGCATCGAGGAGGTCCTGAAGCGTCCGCGCGACCTCTTCGGGGAATTCCCCCAGGCCCAACATCAGGCCCGACTTGACGGCAAGGGAGGGATCAAAGTCCCCGGCCCTGCGCAAAAGTTCGAGAGAACGCCGATATATCGCCTCCGGCCGTACGCGGGGATAGAGGCGCGGAACGGTTTCCACGTTATGGTTCAATACATCGGGGCGGGCTGTAACGACAGTCCGGAGCGCTTCCGCATCACCCTGAAAATCGGGAATCAGCACCTCGACGAGGACGCCGGGGATTTGAGCTCGAAGACGTTCTATCGTCTCCGCGAAGAGGCCTGCCCCGCCGTCCGGGATATCATCACGGGTAACGGAGGTTATCACCACGTAGCTCAATCCCATGCGATGGACAGCTTCCGCCACCCTGGCCGGTTCCCCGGGATCGGGTGGACCCAAAGGTCCGTGCTCGACTGCACAAAACCGGCAATTGCGCGTGCAACGGGGGCCCAGGATCAGGAAGGTCGCCGTCCGGCATGAAAAACATTCCCACAGATTGGGGCATTTAGCCTCCTGGCACACCGTGTGGAGACCCCCATTTTTTACGAGCGACCTCACCTGCTCGTAATCCGGCCCCGTTGGAAGGCGCCGTTTGAGCCAGTGCGGTTTGGGAATGCGCGGAGACTCCGTCATGGCAAAACCCCCTTTGAATGCGGGACGAGGCATTCTTCTCGCAAAAGGTGCCGCAGTGCCGGCCAATCCGCCGGCGCCAAGTTCACCCCGAAGACCGATTCAACGCTGCTCTTCACCGCCGCCCGGACATCGGAGAGAGGCAGGCTGCGCGAGAGTTCCAGCTCCAGGGACGTCACTCCGATGCCTTTTAGCCCGCAAGGGTTGATCCAGGAAAATGGTTCGAGCGAGACGTTCACGTTGAAGGCAAAACCGTGAAACGTGATGCCCCGGCGAACGGCGATGCCGATACTGCCCAGTTTGCTGTCGCCCACCCATACCCCCCTGTTTCTGGGATCGCGCCGGGCGGGCACGCCCCACCGCGCCGCCGTGCGGATCATGACTTCTTCAAGGCGTTCCACGAATTCGGTCACGCCCAGCCTGGCGGCATGGAGGTCCACGATAGGGTATCCGACCAGTTGGCCCGGTCCATGAAAGGTGATGTTTCCACCGCGTTCCACGTGAAAAACAGGAATACCGGATTTTTCCAGAAAACTTTCTGGTACCGTGAGGTTGTCGCGGCCGCCCCTGCGGCCCAGAGTGAAAACCGGCGGGTGTTCCAAAAGCATGAAGATGTCGGAATCGATGGAGCCGGATTTTCTTGCTTCGACAATCCGGCTTTGCAACTGCCAGGCATCCCCGTAGTCCAGCAGCGGCAGATCGACACACAGCCAGGTTTTATTCTCCGAGTGCGGTGGTGGAACGTTTTCGCAGTCTTTCACGGCAACCCTCGAATCGAAATTCCCCCGCTCCTGTCGACCCTTTCGAAATGCCCGGCCCCAATGCTGTTAACTTAATCATATCGGGGACCACAGTGTGATATGGGCACAGTTCTATGACCACGAAGAACACGAAGGGAAAAACCTCCTGCTGAAAATAAGGTTCATCCGGCAAACGAGTACCTCCAATATTTTCACGCGACCCTTTATAATGGGCCCGGAGGCGTCATTCCCGCGGAGGCGGGAATCCAGTCTAAATGC
>Ga0326728_10006388_pt1 | contig 31761 bp, 33 predicted proteins | sample MB3enrmetagenome_FD_207602 | JGI IMG/M metagenome (GOLD analysis project Ga0326728, IMG submission 207602) | Lab enriched peat soil microbial communities from McLean, Ithaca, NY, United States - MB31MN | ecosystem: Environmental > Terrestrial > Soil > Wetlands > Peat | place: USA: New York...
GTTTTCACCTTGTATGTTTTTACCTTGTTTTTGGTCGCCTTTTTTTATCGTCATTTCCGAATGGAAATGTAGGATATACTGACGCTGAACGGCGCTTTAAATAGTTTTTCTTTTACGGCGGAGAAAGGAGTGCACATCTATTGCCCGAAAGAAACAGGACGGGTAGAAAACGAGGTCAACGTTATAAATGTATTTGGTGCATGCATTTACTTATGCGGCTAAAAAGTAGATTTTAGTGTATACCGGTGGATTGAGATGGTCAAAGTGATAACAATAATGGATGATATATACGCTGAACTGTACCAGCTGAAAAAGTCCAAGGACATGAGCTTCAGCGAGGTCCTGCGATACCTGATCAAGCAGAGACGCGATGAAGGCAGGAACATAATCGCCCTGGCCGGAAGCATAAACGAGATGGACGTAGACAGGCGCGCGATCGAGAAAGTCCGCAAGGTCTACGCCTGGGACAGGTGAATTCATGGAGAAGATATGCGTGGACTTCGAAAAAGTGCTTGACTTCCTGCGTGGGGATAATGCTGCCGTGGAGAAGATGAGGTATTATGCGGACAGCGAGGAGATATGCATCACGAGCTTCACCATGCTGCATATCACCGAGGTCATAAACAAACCGGAGGTCGTGAGCGCATTCACCAACGGCGTAACCGTGCTGCCGTTCGACCGCAAGGCCGCACAGATAGCGGCCGCAATAAACCGCGAACTGGAGGAGAAAGGGAATTCGGGAAAGCGGAGCGAGCTCGTCCTGACCGCGGCCATATGCATAGCGAACGATGCGCTGCTTTTCGCGCAGAAACCGTCGGACTTCGACGGCATAAAAGGATTGAAGAAGGTCTAGAGCGGCAACCGGATGCCGCGCATTGCAAGGTCTTGCTCAAAGTCTCGGCTAAATTCATCCCGGAACTGCGCTTCCTTGGTCCGGAAAAGCAAGGGGGCGATTTTGAGAGCGATGTCTTCAGCCGACTTGATAGATGTAGGGGATATCTCCACGTTTATGGAGTAATAGTTTGTGCGGTCATTGCTTGTACGGCCATTTACCCAGGAGATTGAGAGCTTGTTGAGTGGGTCGGATACAGAAATGAAAATATTTCCGCTGGATTTGGTTTTCTTAAAACCCATGTGGCTGGCGAGTGTGGATATCGTATCCTCATCGAGAGCACAATCATATGTCCGGATGTTTACTATCGCGCAACTGCCGGTTTCGGACCTGACACTCATGCTACGCAACGGCCCGTCTTGGCAAAGTTCCCTTGTGAAAAACCGGTAGGCGCATTTTTTTTCATGTGGCACTCTGGAGCCAATTATCCATTCGGGCAGTTTTGTCTTCAGTGTTGGAGCCTTTAACGTTGGTTCATTCATATATAATCACTTCACTCGCATATTCCAAAGGAGCCGGCAGGCGTCCATTGCAAAGATACCAAGGAGAATCATGTGTCAAAGGGTTTATAAAAATGTGCCATGCGCCCTGCGCCATATTTTTATTCTTTCAGGCCGTTGTATAACCATGCTCAAGGCGCTCGTTCTTACCGGCTACGGCATAAACTGCGAGAACGAAAGCAGATACTCCATAGTGAAGAGCGGCGGTGCTGCTGACATCCTCCACCTGAATCGGCTGCTCGACAATCCGTTGCTGTTGGAGAACTACAACATGCTTTTCATACCGGGAGGATTCGCATTCGGCGATGACCTCGGCTCAGGAAAGGTCTTCGGCAACAAGATGAGATTCCATATGCGGGAGCCGCTGGAACGATTCATCAGCGCCGGAAAACTCGTGCTCGGGAATTGCAACGGGTTCCAGATACTCGCCAAAATGGGACTTTTGCCTGAGCCCGACTTCACCCAGAGGGTCAGCCTCATAGCGAACGATTCCGGTCATTTCGAGGACAGGTGGGTGATACTCAGGGGCAACTCCAGCTCGCCTTGCGTCTTCACCAAAGGCATAGACGCACTACTTGTTCCGGTACGTCATGGAGAGGGAAAGTTCGTCACTGCGAACGAAGATATCCTGAAAAAGATGAAGGAGAAGAATCAGATAGTATTCCAGTATGTGGACGAGCACGGCTCGTTCGCTGGCTATCCTTACAATCCGAACGGTTCGGTCGAGAGTATAGCGGGAATCTGCGATGCAAGCGGGCGGATATGCGGTATGATGCCGCACCCCGAGGCGTTCAACATGCCGGAGAACTGCCCCTACTGGGTAAAGGGGAACGTCAAGGAAGCGCTCGGGCTGCGCGTCTTCAAAAATGCTGTGCAGTATGCACAGGACAATGGACTCTGAGTTTTATAAAATACCCATGTGTCCGTTGATGAGGAAGCCGGCCACCGGAACAGCCAGTATGATGAGCGAGGCGAAGAATATAGTATGCATGAAATCCAGGAAACCCTGCACAAGGAAAACGGTCACCGAGTTGTGCGAATCCATCCTGCCGAAGAATCTTTTCAGGAAGCCCAGCAGGACCAGGATGCAGACGGTCACGACTATGATGAGATACACGGAAGTGATGCCCGGCGTCCTGGTGAATGCCGCCACCCGCTCGACTGCATTGAAAAGGAACAGATAGCCCATGGCCAGGAGACCTATGAATAGGAGGCCGAAATCCAGGACTCTGCCGGTATCTGGATAAAGGCCGTGGACATATTCCTCGGAGATCAGCTTCACGGAACGGGGCAGTTCCCAGATTATGAAACTGACTATGAGCAGCACCGATGCGGTATTGAAAAGAGGCGGGCTCAAGAGGTTGAAGAAGTCAACCAGGATGGGATATGCCATTATGGGGATTAAACTCCAATGCTTTAAAAAGGTCTTGACGACAGCAGGGCAGACTGACGAAGTAAGGATTGACAAGAGACGAACCTATTTAAAGCGTTTGACACGCATATTTCCTTGATGGAAAAGATCAAAATGGATATTGCAGGGGAGATATCCTTTTCGGATGACCCGGGCGCGACCATGCGGAAATGGCGCGAGATATTCAGTATCTCCCAGGTTGAGTTGGCGAAGCATCTGGGGATAACAGTCTCGACCATAAGCGACTACGAGGGCAACCGGAGGAAGTCGCCAGGCACAGCGGTCATAAAGCGTTTCGTGAATGCCATCTTCGACATAGACAAGGCCAAGGGTGGCACCATAACAGAGAAGCTCACCGAAAAACAGAAACCGCTCACGGAATACTTTGAGGTCCATGAGTTCGCCCGCTCCATATCGCTGAAGGATTTCGTCAAACTCATCGACGGCAAGGTGTTGTCGAATCCGGACCTCATAGAATCCAAGAAAATCTACGGCTATACGCTCATAGATAGCATAAAGGTGATACTGGACATGCCGTTCTCCTATTTCCAGAATCTCTACGGCAATGTCAGTGAGCGGGTGTTCATATTCACAGGTGTGAGCACCGGTCGCAGCCCCATGGTTGTGGTGCGCGTAAGCTCTTCCAAGCCATCTGCCATCGTACTCCACAACATAGACCCTGCCAAGGTCGACAAGCTGGCCATGAAGATATCCGAACGCGAGCGCATCCCGCTTATCGTGAGCAATTCGTCCATAGACACCATCAAGGACGCGCTCAACCGCATCTGATTAAAAAATGTTGCAGGAAAATTTTTTCTATGCCAGAAAAAAAGACCAGATTCATTGTGATTACCGGCTCGATAATGTCCGGCCTCGGAAAGGGGATAGTGGCTTCTTCCATCGCGAAGCTGCTGCAGGTACGGGGCTTCAACGTGGTGCCCATAAAGTTCGATGGCTACCTCAATGTGGACTGCGGCACGATGAACCCGTTCCGCCACGGCGAAGTCTTCGTGCTGGACGACGGAACCGAGGTCGATATGGATTTCGGGACATACGAACGCTTTCTGAACAAGTCGCTGCCCGGCGAATGCTCCATAACCGGAGGCAAGCTGTTCCAGAAGATAATAGAGAAGGAACGCAAGGGTGAATACCTGGGCAGGGACGTGCAGTTCGTTCCACACCTAACCGGTGAGATAAAGGCCTGGGTGCAGAAGGTCGGCAAGGACAACGACGCGGATTTCGTCATGATAGAGGTCGGCGGGACAGTAGGCGATTTGGAGAACGGCTATTTCATAGAAGCATTGAGGCAGCTCCATTTCGAGCGCAACAACATGGCATTCGTGCAGCTCACATACGTCCCCAGCCTGAGTGTTGGCGAGCAGAAGACCAAGCCGACGCAGCAGGCGACAAGGTTATTGCAGAGCCTCGGCATACAGCCGGATATGATAATAACCCGTGAGCAGGAGAAACTGACCGAGGATTCCAAGAAGAAGATAAGCCTGTACTGCAACGTGGCCGAGGAAGCTGTGTTTGATGACCCTCTTTTGCAGACGGTCTACGAACTCCCGCTGATTCTGGAAAAGCAGGGGTTGTATGCGCAGCTGGCTAAGAAGCTCGACCTGCCCAACAAGGAAGCGGACTTCAAAGAGTGGGGCAGGGATGTCGGCAGGATCATGCAGCCCAAAGACAAGCCGCTGCGGATAGCGATTGTCGGCAAGTACACCGCGGTGAAGGACGCATATATCAGCGTGAAGGAGGCCCTTGTGCACGGCGCTGCCGCGGTGAACAGCGGGCTGGATATCGGCTGGGTGGAAGCCAGCGACCTTGAAAAGCTGGACGATGTCGCCGAAGTTCTCGCGCCTTACGATGGCATACTCGTACCTGGCGGGTTCGGCGAACGTGGCATCGAAGGCAAGATAAGTGCCATAAGATACGCGCGGGAGAACAAGGTGCCATATATCGGGCTCTGCCTCGGCCTGCAGTTGATGGTGATAGAATACGCGCGCAACGTCTGCAAGCTGGAAGGCGCGCATTCGACAGAATTCGACAGGAAGACGATTCACCCGGTCATCGATATGCTCCCCGAGCAACAACAGATCTCGAAGATGGGCGGCACCATGCGGCTCGGCGCCTATGAATGCAAGGTGAAGAAAGGCACCGTTGCGCATGCGGCTTACAAGAGCGAAACCGTTTCCGAACGCCACAGGCACAGGTACGAGGTGAACCCGAATTACGTAAAGGAACTGGAAGACCACGGCCTCGTGATATCCGCCACGCATCCGAAAGGCGTCGTGGAGATGACCGAATGGAAGGACAGCTTCGGAGTCGCCACGCAGGCACATGTGGAGCTCAAAAGCAGGCTCGAGACCCCCGCCCCGCTTTTCGTGGAGTTCATGAGGGCCGCCAAGGATTTCAGGGGCAAGCCATCCAAATCCGCCGGCGAGACCCATGGCGAATGAGGATAAGGTATAAAATCACATCGTGGCAGAAGTGTTTTGCTAGTTTATTGGGCCCATAGTCGAAAGCTCAGGGCAGCAGTCCTCTCTGGGATTTGCAGTCAGCTGACAATGGTTAAGACGCTACCTTGACATGGCAGAGATGTCGTGGCTGATGCCACTTCCTCTCCACCGTAAACTGGTAGAGATTCGCGGTTCGATCCCGCGTGGGCCCATTTCCCGTTCCTCTGCATCAGTTACGTTTGAAGCGCGCGTAATTCTTATGGCTCTGCACCAGTTTGAGCCTCAGCCCGCCGAGCCTAGACTCGAGCATCCTGACACTCTCAATGGCCAGGGCGGAGTCATACGCTCCTCCTGCGAGATCAATCACGCCGATGTCCAAAAGCCGGCTTACGTGTGTGTCAAGCGCCGGTTGGGTACTGGCCAGCGTAACCACTGAGTCGGGATTGTTATTGCGGAAAGCGGCTAGTCTGTCCACCATCTGATTAAATCCGGAGAAAAGATGATTGGTTCCGGTTATCAGGAGGAGGTCTGCCCGGATGCTCCCGACTGTGTTTAGGAAGCCGGTCCAGGTGCAGTGGGTGATTTCGGCATCGCTAAGTTGCGATTTCAAACTTGACATGACCGGGCACTTGTGTGAATGAGCAGGGTCATGCCGAGGGTTTGTTTCCTCAAAAACGAAAAGCACGGTCTTCTTGCCCATAATGGATTCTGGAGGGAGCGGGGATTTCTTGGAAAGGTCTGACTGGGAGATGCCGGAATGGACGGGGTGGGTGGGGCTGAGTGTAGCTGATTTAGGCATTATTTTTCACCTTGCTTTACGGTCGCTGTGGGAGTTGCCCTTGGCATTGTCGAGAGCAATAAGTCTGGGCTTCCTGTAATCTTTATGAGTGGTAGGATTTAAAAGGGCGGGGATTCGTGAAATTCGAGGGGAACTGGGGCGACGCGGGGTCAGAAAGCATATGCTTCGTCCCATACCGTGCCCTTGGGCGGAGACATGCCCGTCCGGTAGAATGCCTGCCTGGCGAGGTTACGTACTGTGTATGCAGGATCGTGCTCTGAAAGATAGTGCAATGACAGCCGCAGCAGATAGGCATCCTGCCGGTGCAAATGCACGTGCAGCCGTTTTATGGCTTCCTTGCGTTTCAATACGCTCCTGCTTGAAAGCAGTTCCATGAGAGCGTCCATTTCGTCCATGCCATTCACCTCCTCATCCGGTCTCCCATGGGCCGATGCTGACGGAAATCGTCAGTTTTAGAACGCTCAGTTCCAGGCGGGAGAACCCGGCCACTCGGCCTGTTTTCAAGGTGAATGCGCTTCAGGCGGGGGGTTTGAAGGTTGTGTATGCTTATCTCAGGGACGGGTTGAAACGCTTTTTTGGCACCATCTCGGATTAGTTTCTCCGGGAGCTCTGCTTCGCGCACCAGCTTTTCAATGGGTATGCCGCTCAGGCAGGCCAAAGACAGGTTATCAAGGAAGAACCCCGCACCGGGCAGCATCCCGTGTACGGGTATCATTGGGTTAAGCATGGCATTGAGAATGCCCAGGGCCATCTCTCGGTCTTGAGGGGGACGCCGGCTCTTAATCGACCAGGTAGTGCCTGCTGGTTCGATGACCTCTTTCACCATGGCTCGTGCAACGTCAGTGAGTTCTTTGCACAGATACGCGGGGTCGTTATCTTTGATTGGCAGCATGAACAAGGCCCCTTCATTTTTGAATACCTCGATATTGCTGTGTATAGCCGTTTCATAACCAAACCGGAACAATGCACTTGCAGCATAGAACCTGCGCTCGTCATCAGAGCGCAGCATGCCACTGAGCGTTTCCAGCATCCTGCCCCTGGCTCCGTTGCCGCTTGAAGGATCGGTGGCAATGAGAAGCTCTGCGAACATGAGGGCTGCTCTTTCGTGATATACGGTGCGGGAACCGGTTTCAGCCGGCATGCCCTTGAGGATTTCGGACACTTCCCGTATGAGGTCCAGAACCATCGGTGTTAGTTGCGGTCTGGCCACACCGCGCCTGCCGTGAGTATATATGTTGATGATTTGTGGTATCGCATCGAACCTTTTTTCATCCGTATGCTCAAGCACGCGCTTGCATTCTGTGATTATCCAGAACTCATTAACCATCGACTGCTGTAACCGGGTTTCTTCCAACTCTTTGCGTAATGCATTAAACCGAGCAGCGGTTTCTCTGAGTTTAAGGAGGATTGGGCCCTTTATCTCCATAACCGTGCCGGAAAGCCCCGGGGGCTCTTCAGTGTGCTGTAGGAGCAGAGTCGCGGCGCGGGATTCTTCCAGAGCCATGGACAGTTCGGATATGCGCTTTGAATAATATGAAAATCTCGATACGGCTGCGTTCCTGAAATCCTCAGGCATCCCGTCATGATAGATAGCACTCCAGAACGCCGCGCATGAGATGTACGGATCACCATCTGAAACAAGCTGCAGGAGAAAGCGGGTTTTGTTTTCGGACTTGCTCATGGCAATATCCCGGCCCATAGTGGAGATGTTCAAGCGAAGGATACCCCAGCCGTGTTTCTTGATATCAACAGCCTGACCAAAGTTCAGCAAGTCCTCCAGGGTGGCGGGGGGGCGTGTACTGTCATAACCGGCCTTGAGCAGTTCCTCTATGGCAGCCGGACGGCTTGCGCTATCCTGCAGCAGCAGGTTCCAGAAATCATAGCCGTTAGGGGCCGGGTACTCAAGATTCGACAGGCCTTGCATGCCGCCCACACCCGGCATCAGATTGCTGCGCAGGGCAGGGTAGGCCATGTTCCATAATGCCCTTGCTGCCGCAGGTGCGGCTATCGAACCATCATGAATCAGCGTTTCGAGGGCTTCAACCGCGCGCCAGTATGGTGAGACAACAGGCATGCCATCGCTGTCCTTGGGCAGATTTTTCACTGCTTCTGCAAAGAAATCGGATACCATTCTGGCCCCTCGCGCCTTCTCGGCACTTTCAAAGCTGTAATGGGAGTGGTAGCATAATTCTTTTTCCATCTTCCTGATGACCTTTGCCTGCTCGTCCTGCCCGAGGTTGTGGAATTTCTCCATAGCCATGGGGAATGCCAAGTCCCCGCGGCTGTCTGCGTGCCAGACAGCGTAATTGAGCAGAGCCACAACGTCTTTCCGGTTAAGCTGCTGTTTATTTTTGGCGAACGTTTCCTCTTCGGTCACCGTGTGGCTTTTGAGATGCTCTTTCCAGCGCCCAACGAGCGCCGCCAGTCTGGTCCGGGTCGGCCCCCGGCTGCCGCTCGATTCCACACTAATACGGACAGCAGTACTGGATATATCTGTCATGTTGGCCACAGTTATTATTTATGCACAATAGTGTTTATAAATATGTGTATTTTAATGGAAAATAAGGGCAAATAGGGGTAAGGAGGCAAAGGATTAGAATATTGCACATGAGATATTGTTGATTGGTCCAGCATAGCGCCTGCAAAGGGGTACCTATGAAGTTCATACGCTCACCGATAATCTGCCTGCTTGCCCACGTCGACCACGGCAAAACGAGCATTCTTGACGCCATACGCGGGACGTCCGTGGCCAAGAAGGAGGCGGGGGGCATAACCCAGATGATAGGTGCCAGCTACGTCTCTAGGGCGGACATAGACGCGATCTCGAAGGACCTGGCAGCGAAGATGAAGCTCACCCTGAAGATACCCGGCCTGCTGTTCATAGATACTCCTGGCCACGAAGCCTTCGGCAATCTTCGGGACAGGGGCGGGAGCATAGCGGACCTGGTCATCCTGCTTGTGGATATCAACCAGGGCTTCCAGCCCCAGACGGTCGAGAGCATCAGGATACTCAAGCAGTACAAGACACCATTCGTCGTGGCTGCCAACAAGATAGATGCCATAACCGGCTGGAAGAGCCACAAAACCCTGTCGTTCATGGAATCTTACGCCCAGCAACCGGAGTACGTGAGAAGCGCATTCGACGAGAAGATTTACGGGCTGATGGGCAAGATCTCGGAATATGGGTTCGATAGCGAAAGATACGACAAAGTCACGGATTTCACGAAGCAGATAGCGATAATACCCGTGAGTGCGAAGACGAAGGAGGGGCTGAGCGAGCTGCTGGTCCTCATAGCCGGCCTGAGCCAGAGGTTCCTGGGCGAGAGCCTGGAAATCGATGAAAATGGCAGGGGCAAGGGAAGCGTGATGGAGGTCAAAGAGGAGAAAGGCCTCGGCACGACGCTGGACGTAATACTCTACGATGGCATACTGAGAAAGAACGACGATATCGCCTACATGAGCGCCGAGGGCGTGAAAAAGACCAAGGTCAGGGGCCTGTTGCTGCCCAACCTCGGCGGAGGCGAGAAGTACGTGAATGTGGATTCAGTTGTCGCTGCAGCCGGCGTGAAGATTTATGCGCCAGGTCTGGAGGGGGCCATACCCGGCTCGCCGCTTGAAGTGGTAGAGGATTTCGAACGCGACAGTGTGGCCATAGAAGCGCAGTTCAGGAACATCATATTTGAAAAGAAAGGCGAGGCGGGGGTGGTACTCAAGGCCGACAGCCTTGGCTCAGTGGAAGCGCTGCTCAAGCTGCTGGCAAAAGAAGGCATACCGGTACGGGAGGCCTCGGTAGGGCACATAACGCGCAAGGAGGTCATGACCGCTGGCGTGGTCGCGCAGCAGGACCAATTCCTGGGGGTAGTACTCGGCTTCAACGTGAGCGTCCTGGACGAGGCTGCGGAAGAAAGCCGGAATAGCAAAGTGCCCATACTCACCAGTGACATAGTCTACCGTCTTATAGACGATTACAAGGAGTGGGTAGGGAAGAGCAGGGAAAGGATGAAGAAGGAAAGCCTGGAGAGCCTCACCTGGCCCGGCAAGCTCAAAGTCCTGGACGGCTACGTGTTCCGCGCATCCAAGCCGGCGGTCTTCGGTGTCGAGGTGCTTGCAGGCAGGATAAAAAGCGGTTACCGGCTCATGAACAAAGCAGGTGAAGTCGTGGGCGAGATACGGGAGATCCAGAAGGAGAAGGAAAAGGTCGCCGAAGCTGCCAGCGGCGACCAGTTGGCCATATCATGCGATGGTATATACATAGGCAAGAACGTCACTGAGGGTGAATTGCTCTACACCTACATGATAGTGGATGAACTGAAGAAATGGGATGCCCAGCAGCACATGCTCAGTGATGGCGAGAAAGCGCTGTTCGGAGAGATAAGGCGGCTACTCGTCCGGTCTTTCTGATTACGCTTACGGCAGCCGGGTAAAGACAACAATTATAATCCCGCCAAGCGCTAATCATGCAGGGCAGGGGATTCTTATGATAATCGGACTCACGGGTGAGAACTGCGCAGGCAAGAGCACCGTCGCAGAATATCTTATGAAGAAGGGATTCTACTACTATTCGCTCTCCGACGTGATCCGGGAAGAGCTCAAGGCGCACAACAAGCCCATAACGCGGGAGAACCTCATAGAAGAGGGCAACTCGCTGCGGATGAAGTTCGGACCGGGCGTACTCGGCACGAAGATATCCCAGATGCTCCACAACGATAAGAACTACGTCGTCGATTCCATACGCAATCCTGCCGAAGTCGAGGAGCTGAAGAAGCTCGGCCGGTTCTTCCTTTTCTACGTGAGCGCACCGGATGAGGTGCGGTTCGAAAGGATACGGATGCGCGGGAGGGAAGAGGACCCCAGGACCTACGAGGCATTCCTGCGCATAGAGAAGCTCGAGATGGAGAACGCCGAGAAAACCAAGCAGAACCTCAAGGCCACTTTCGCCAGGGCAGACAAGAAGATAGTGAATGATGGCGAATTGAACGAGCTGTACGAGAAAATAGGCACTGCACTGGGAGAACTCAGTACGGAATTCAAGCTATCCAGGCCGAACTGGGATGAATATTTCATGAGCATAGCCAAGGTCGTGGCATCACGCAGCAACTGCGTGAAGCGGAAGGTAGCCGCGGTCATAGTCAAGGACAAGAGGATAATATCGACCGGATACAACGGCACTCCACGCGGTACGCGCAACTGCTCGGAAGGGGGCTGCCCCAGATGCAACAATTTCACCGAGTCCGGCAAGAACCTGGAGGAGTGTCTGTGCAGCCACGGCGAGGAAAACGCCATCGTGCAGGCCAGCTACCATGGCATAAGCATAAAAGAGTCCGTGATATACACTACGTTCTCGCCATGCCTGCTTTGCACCAAGATGATAATCAATGCCGGCATAAAAGAGGTCGTCTACAACATGGACTATCCGATGGCGGATACTCCGATGAAGTTGCTGAAGGATGCCGGCATAAAAGTCAGGCAGCACAAGGTGGGCTAGATGGCAGGACAGAAAGCGGGCATGGAGGAGGACGCGGAGGAACCCGACGTCCGGCCGATGGTCATGAGAGCCGCCGCGCTTTCCGTAACCGCGGACTTCCTGCTCCTCGTGGGGGTTTTATTCGTACTGGTCGGAGTTGCGGCATTCCTCACGGATTTCCTGAAGATAGCAGGCAGCGGCGAATTCCTGATAGGGGTTTTCATAATCGCACTGGCAGTGCTGCTCCTACTGCGCTCGGGGCAGCTGATGCCCCGCATGCCCAGGCGGGCACCCAGGCAGCAACAGCAGCCCATAGAGAAAAGCGAATCGTACCGCTGAGCAAGGCAGTGGTTTAAAACAAGAGGCGGCACTAATTCCATCGGTAACGATGATGACACCGTCCCAGTGGAGCCGCAAGGCCATGACGACAAGAGTAGCTTCTGAGTTGCCACCCACAAGAACAATTATATTGTTTTACGCTCCAGTGTAGGCTGAGAGGTGTAAGCATGAGGATGGTGGTACAGGATGCTCCAGCGCTTAAATCGGTTATAGACTGCATAGTCAGCCTTGTGGAGGAAGGACAGTTCGAGGTAAAAGCTGACGGCCTGCACCTCATAGCCATGGATCCGTCGCAGATTTCCATGGTGTCGTTTACCATGCCCAAGACCGCTTTTGTCGAATATGACGTCACCGAGGAGCGCAAGATAGGCATAGATATAGGCCAGCTCTCCAATGTCCTATCGAGGGGGAAGAAAGGCGAGAAGGTGGAGCTCGTAGTGGAGGAAGGGCGGCTCGTCATCAGGTTCAGCGGAGAGAAGCACAAGAGAACCTTCAAGGTGCCTCTCATCGAAAGCGGGGAGAGGAGCCAGAAGGAGCCCAAGATAGAGTTCAAGAGCCATGCCATGGTCAAGGCTGATGCCATAAAGGAGACACTCAAGGATGCCAAGTTGGTAAGCTCGCATGTCAGGCTCCAGCTTACGCCGCAGCAGTTCCTGGTTGATGTGAGGGGTGAGAACGGCGAGGTGAATGCGGAATTCGACAACGGTTCGCCGGAAGTCCCCCAGCTGGAGACCGCGGCTCCGGTCAGGGCGACATTCCCGCTCCAGTATCTGGAGGACATGGTCAAGGCCACGAGCGGCAATGCCATAATCAGGATTAATCTGGAAACCGACAGGCCGCTGAAACTGGAGTACGAGATAGAAGGCGCGAAAATAGTGTATTATCTCGCTCCGAGGATAGAGACTGAATGACGGCAGTCCGTCGCATGACGAAACCGCATGATACACAGATTTAAATAGTGGAAGATTGTATAATATAGATAATCATGGGCTCAGCCCAGACCAGAGAGTGGTGAGCGGCAGATGAAGAAAATCGAATATGCTGAAACGCGCATACCCAGCGCCGACGAGAAGCTCCACGAGTTGGAAGGTGGCAAGCACGACGATTACGAGCTGCCGGACTTCTCCAGGGAGGTTCCCGTGACATCCAGACGCCACGACAACGGCAACGACGTCACCGTGGAATATGACTGGAAACGCACCGAGAGCCCCAGCATACGGATAAACCGGCTGACCTTCAGGAACGGCGAGGACCTCTCGGAGCTCTACCGTATAGCGGCCAGGGACGGGGCAGACAGCATCTCTTTCAGGCACAACAACACTATGTATATCGCAAGGAAGACGGTCCATGAAATAGCGCAGGCGCTGTACAACGCATATGGGAAGATAAAGGGCGTTTTGGAGAACATAGTGGGCTATCTGCACACTGTGCTCGGCAACGAGTATGTGGTCGCCAGGGTGGAGCAGGATTCATGGGTATTCGATAGGCGCATCGCCCGGGGCGGCATCCAGTACGTGGATATGGATACTCTCAAGACGAAGAACAAGAGCAGGCTGACCGAGATGATAGCAGAGAAGATATCTGAGCTCCACGCCAGCAACCTCATAATAGGCAGGTTCACGCTCAACAACATCATCCTGAGCGGGGACGACATGAAGTTCAGCGACCTGAGGAAACTGAGGGTCTCTAGGAAGAGGTCTTACGTCATAGAGGAGTTCAAGAACGTGCTCCAGTACCTTTTCGCCATCGGCTTTGCCACCAGGGAAGACGTCTACAGCGCGATTGCCCACTATGCGGCCAGAAACGAGGAAAACTGCGCCGAATGGTACCAGGAGAAGACCGGCAAAAAAGCCGCTGACAGTTTCGACATCGCCACGAAGATAGAAGAGGAAGTCTACAACTAGTTTCATGCTGCTTCTGCTTTGGTGCTCCCATTGTGCTCCTTGTCGCGGCTCAGGCGGTAGCTTGAGGCGAACTCCGAGCCCATGAGCCCTTCTTCGTGCGTTATCACGAACGTCTGGTTGACCACCTGGGGCACCTTCGTCTGGAGCGCGGTGGAGAGCATCTCTATGGCCTGCGCATCCAGATTGTGCGTCGGCTCGTCCAGGATGAGCCAGCTGAGTTTGGGGGTCAGGACCATCGCCAGTGCCACGCGCAGTGTAAGGGCGGCACTCGCCCGCTCGCCCCCGCTTGCTATGCTCTCGAGGCCTTTCCAGGCGTTCCCGTCATTGACCTCGAACAGGTAGTCTTTCTCGGTCACTTCGAGCCTTATGGCAGGATAGTTGCGGTAAGGATAGAATATCGCCCAGACCTCGTTCATTGCGGTGTTTATAGCGTCTATGAGGCTGGCGCGGAGGCTTATCTGGGTCTCTATCACGGCATTCTTGTATACCGCCAGCTCCTCCCCCAGCTTCATGAGCCCGGCTGCGTCCTTCTCCATCCGCTTGAGGGTTGCGAGTTCTCCACGGACGAGCTCGAGCATGTCGCCTGCCATTTTGGACTGGGTCTCAAGCGACGCTTTGGATGAGAGGAACCTGCTGGCTTCCAGGCGGAGGGATTCCACAGAGCCGCGCAGCGCCTCGAACGAGCTTTCATCGAATCTCATGGATTCGCGTTTCGCACGCACCTCCGCAAGGCGCTTTTCCAGAGCACCGAGGTTTTTCTTCTTGGAAAGGAGGTCTTCCGTCCTGGCCAGGCCGATGCGGAGTTTCTCTATCTCATCTGCCAGTTCGACTGCGCGTTTCTGCAGCTTTTCCTGGTCCGCACGTACGACGGCAAGGTCGGATTCGAGGCTGGTCCGCTTGCTCTGGAGCCCTTCCACGGCCTTAAGCTCTTGCTCCAGAACGTCCAGCTTCTCGGATAGCATGGAAACCTTCTTGATTTTTCCTGTGAACAGTTCGTTGTCCTTCTTCGCAACGGTGGCCAATGCCGAAAGCTCGGCGATGCGTTTCCTGCTTTTTCCAATCAGCGCATTTTTCTCTTGCTTGACATTATGTATCCCAGCATCATCCAGCTTCGACGAGCAGAGCGGGCATTCGGCAAGCCCTGGTTTCAAGCGATTGACGAGTTGTTCTGTTTCCGCGATGATGCCCTCCAGGGAGCGCCGTTCGGATTCGTGCACCAGAATGGACTTCTCGGTTTCTTTCTGCCTCGCCTGGAGGTCTTCTGCGCTCAGCCCATCGAGCAGCCGGGTGCGCTCTTTCAGGAACGAATCCACCCTGGCCTGCGCCTCTGCAGTGGATTTCAGCCGGGCTTCGATGCTGCCTGCTTCCTTGGAGAGCAGGGTATTGCGCGTGCCGATGGACCTGGCCTGTTCAGACAGTTTCGTGCGCTCATCAACAAGGGCCGCCAGCCGCTTTTTCTCGGACGCGATCAGGTCCTCGTCCATGGCAATACCTTCCAGCTCCTTTTTCAGGGAACCGGACTGCGCAGCGAGGCCTATCAGCTCCCGGTCCAGAGCATCGGCCGCATCCTTTTTCTTACGCATATCTTCGAACGAAGCCGAAAGAGCGGCGAGTTCTTTGCTCTTCTGCCCGTAGGAGGTCGTAGCATCACCAAGGAGGCCCCGGATGGATGCGAATACGGCTGCCTGTTCTTTTTCCTTGCTTTCCAGTTCTGCCATCCGGGTACGACTGAAACGCTCCTCTATGACCCTGCGCTGTTCAGCCACCCGGTTGATGACGCTGACGATGCTCCCCCTGGCATCTTCGAACCTGTCGAGGCCCAGGAGGACGTCTATCTCATGTTTCCTCGTGCCTGCGTCCAGGTTGAGGAAATAATCGATGTTGTTCTGCTCGGAGTAGATGGCGCGGGTGAAAAGGTCGTAATCCACGCCGGTGATGCGCTGGATGGCAGACGTGACCGCTGTAGAACCATGCTCGATTGTTGAGCTGCCCTTGAACAGTTCCGCGTTGGATGAGATGCCCCGCTTGGAGCGTTCCAGCCTGCGCTCTATGCAGTAGCCCTGGCCTGCCCATTCGAATTCAAGGGTGATTTTAGCCGTGCTCTCCTCAAGCCGCAGGATGTCATCCAGCTTCATCTTACGCCGTTCAAGCGCCGGAAAGGTGCCAAAGAACGCGAATGATATCGCTTCCAGCACACTTGACTTGCCCGCACCCATCATCCCTATGAGGAGATTGGTCCCCTGCCCGAACTGGAGCGAGGTATCAGCGTGCGAGCGCCAGTTGACAAGACGGATGGATTTTATCATCGGAATGCTAATGAAGGAAACCGAATTAATACCCTGCGGGAGGAAGACATTGCATGTCGCTTTTCAACAAGCTGCTTATCATAGCCGCCGTGGTGGGGCTGCTCTTGCCTGGCCCGGGCATAGCCCTGGCTGGATTGGCACTGGTGCCGCTTTCCCTATCCATGTTCTTCTCGCTCATAGCATCTAAAGAGAAGATGGGGCTGAAACTGACCGGGATAAAAAACGGCCTTCTCTACAGCTACATTTTCCTTACGGGTTCGCTGCTCGTGGCATCCTTTTTCATGCCCCCAGGCCTGCGGGAGGGGCTCATAATGTATGCCATCTTCCCCCCGGCCATAACCGTGCTCGTAGTGGGCAGGCTGTGGGGAGGAAACACGCCTGAGGTGTTCATGTTCCAGCTGCTGGCTTATGCACTGAGCGTGGTTCTGGTACCTGTGGCCGCGCTCCTGCTGCTCGCAGGAGGCGTGGATGCCACCACCCTGCTCATACAACTGGCTCTTGCATTCATACTTCCGGGAGCACTCAGCTTCTTCTTAGAAGTGAAAAACAAGGCTCTGGCCGCTGATGTGTCTGGTGTTTTCCTGGCCATACTGTTCTACATCATGATATCCAAGAGCCAGCCGTGGATACTCGGCAACTGGGCTGAACTCGGGGTCTACGTCCTGCCCCTAGCAGCCCTCAACGTGGCAATAGGATATGCAGCTTACAGACTTACCAGGGATCCTGATGCGACCCTCTATGCATTATTCAAGAACGGGGGTGCTGCAGCTGCAGTCTCCATGGGTGTCTTCCCCCCGGCTGCCATAGCGATGCTCTCGGCAAAAACACTGGTGGATACGGGCCTTATCCTCGGTTTCGGACGGCTGTGGCAAAAGAAGCGGGGTTAAATATTCTGGCGCCGTAATCACTTCGTGATGACCAAGGTGATCACTGAGTCTAACCCTAAGCCAGTTCTCTGAAGGCGCGTCAGTGCTGCCAGGAACAGGGGGCAACCCCGGCCACGGTGAAAACGATGACGATTGACGTGCGGTCTGATAGAGTTTATGAATGTTAAGCGGCAGAACACAGGGTTGATATTCAGAGCGTCTTCAGGGCGCAAGAAAATATTCGAGGATGATTTAGTGGACATTGCACCAAACAGCCGGTTAGCATACGCCATACGGATACTCGTACTGGTAGCGTTGCCTTTCCTGCTTGGCGCGGTGGTTCTCCAGCACACGGAAGACCTTCAGGGCACGCCACTCCAGACGCCTGCGGAGATACCGAAGGGCTATCTCCAGGCTGCGACCTATGAGTTCACTCATGAGTCCACACTCGCCCAAACATCATCTCAAGTAGCTTCGTTTTTCCCTTTCGCTGATTATCTGAACATAGCGCCCTTGGTCACCTATGGGAGCACGCGCCTCTGCTTCCAGGATACAGGCAGCTATGTGACTTATTCTAACGGCACTAACTCCACCCCCACTTTCCAATGGGAGGTCACGGTGAATAACGTTTCCAATGTTTCCGTTTCGCCAGACAGCACGCGCTGCATGCCTGCAGCCACCAATGGCCAGTATTCGTTCGCGTGGAATGCAGAATTCCCGACCGCACAATTCGGCACGGAGAACCTGTCCGAGGTCGTCTTCACTCCGGAAATAATCATCTATCCGGTCGTGACCATGAATTACGGTATCCTGCAGGGCCTGGCCTTCATCCCGGCCTTTTATCTGTTCATATTCTATCCGGCAGCAGGCATATGGAAAAAGATACACTCCGGATTCCTGGCGCAGTAGCTCAAATGGGAACGGCAGCCTCACAGACCGAACTCTTTCTTGATTTTGGCCAGTTTTGGCGAGATGACGAATGTGCAATAGGGCACGTGGGGGTTTTTCTCGAAGTATCTGAGGTGGTATTCTTCCGCAGGGTAGAACGCAGCCAACTGCTTCACCTCTGTCACAATGGGCCGGTCATATCCGGCCTGTGCCTTCTTCAGGCAACGCCTCACAGCAGCCTCCTGCTTCTTCGAGGTACAGAGGATGATTGAGCGGTATTGCGTGCCCTCGTCGCTGCCCTGGCGATTTAGAGATGTCGGGTCGTGCATTGCGAAGAATATACCGAGAAGGCGGTCAAGGGACAGGGTGTCAGGGAAGAAGTCCACTTTCACCACTTCCGCATGCCCGGTGTTCCCTTCGCAAACGAGTTTGTAGGTGGGATTTTCGGTCGTACCGCCGGCATAGCCGGGCACCACCCGGAGGATACCGCCGACGAGGCCAAAAACGGCCTCAGCGCACCAGAAGCATCCTCCCCCCAGTACGATCGTATCCTTCTCCACCTTACGCTCGGGTATGAATAGCATGGAAATGGAATTAACGCAGTGCCTCACGTCCTTCTCTGTAAGCCGCTCGCCGCTGAAGACATGACCCAGATGCGCAGAGCAGCGTGCGCATCGTATCTCGGTCCTGAGACTGTCAGGATCAGGGAGGCGCTTCACTGCCTTGGGCAGCTCATCATCGAAACTTGGCCAGCCGCAATGGGCATCAAACTTGTCCTCTGAACGGTAGAGCGGTGCGCCGCATCTTTTGCAGACGTATATGCCTGGCTCGAAAAGCTTGTCATATTCGCCGCTGAAGGGCGCCTCGGTGCCCCTTTCCTCAATCACCCGCGCCTCCGCGGGGCTGAGTTTCCGCAGTTTCATGACTTATGTGTGGCAGCAATTAAAATATACCTTTCCATCCTGCAGAATGGATTCGGCGCTAAAAAGCAATATAAACCGCAATGGAGGATTAGGAGCATGGACCTCATAATCTTCGCGCATCCCGACAATCAGACCAGCCACAATGCGCGGGTACTGAAATACGTCCAGAACCGGCTGCATGGCTCCGGTCGGGCATATGACACACTGGACCTATACAGGGAGAAATTCGATCCGCTGGTGAAGGTGATTGAGGAGGTGAGAGGCGACGGAACCAGATATTCCAGGGAGATGAAGAAGTACCAGGACCTCATCGCCAAGGCGGAAAGGCTGATTTTCATATACCCGACCTGGTGGTATAACATGCCGGCCATACTCAAAGGATTCATAGACAGGACGTTCACGCCTGGTTTCGCCTATGACCTCGTACCGGACAAAAAAGGTGGCGGTAAGATGATACCAAGACTGAAAGGCAAGACCGCGGTTGTGATAAGCACATATGGATTCGGGCCTGAAGGTTATGACGGGCATGGCAGGGCATCTGAACTTGTCCTTGATAGAATCCTGCTCGCGGATTGCGGTATACTGACCACACGCATAAACTGGTTCAATGTCCGGCCTGGTATCGGCATGCCGAAGGACATCCAGAAGGAGATAGATGCGGCGCTGAGCTAGGCGCCTGCAGGGTTTTACGGCGAATTACATGAATAACCCCTTCCAGAAGACGGTTGAACTGATCATAGAAGGCGCGGGAGGGAAAGTGTTGTGGAACCCATCGAACCAGGCGCTCAGGGAGATGGCCAGGCCGGATGAACAGACTACTGAGTTTGGCAGCCCGAACTACATCACCCAAATCCGCTCGAGGAGTGCGAAGTTCACTGAGATAGTTTTCGAAGCCTCGCAAGAACAACGGGAAATGCTCATGGGTGTTTCCCGGTATCTCAAGGACAAGGAGCTCATTGCGGTTGACAGAACCATGTGCCAGAAGAAGGGCTATCAGACGAATATCCGGCTGCTGGTAACCCAGCGATACGCGCGGCTCGCATTCATGTGGGGCAGGATGCTTTTCCTTCCGGAGAAGGACGTCAAGATGCCGGACTTCCACATAGTGGACGTACCGGAATGGCCTGAGCGGAAGGTACTCGTGGACCCGAATTCCTTCACCACGTTCATATTGGGCTCTGACTATTGCGGCGAGATAAAGAAGGCCGGCCTGCGCATGATGATGTACGCACACAAGAGGAAGCGCGGTGGACTGGGCCTGCACGCTGGCTCGAAGATTCTGAGGGTGCGTGATGCGACGAGCGGGAAGCTCGTGGACAAAGGCGTACTGCTCTTCGGACTCAGCGCGACCGGCAAGACGACGCTGACATGTCACCACCATTGGGTTGATGGGAAGGCGGGCGAACTGGTGCGGATACGGCAGGATGACGTGGTCATGCTGAACAAAGACGGTTCGGCCATCGGCACCGAAGACAATTTCTACATAAAGACAGATGGGCTGGAACCCAAGTCCCAGCCACTGCTCTACAAAGGAGCCACCTCGCCCAATGCTATCCTCGAGAACGTGAAGGTGGACACTAAAAACGGCGGGAAAGTGGATTTCTTCGACTCCTCAATCACATCCAATGGGCGCGGCGTAGTGATAAGGAGGGAACTGGATTTCACGGACAAAGAAATAGACCTGAAGAAAGTCGATATGCTGGTGTTCATAACCAGGCGCAAGACGGTCGTGCCGCCGATTGCCAGGCTGACAAAGGCCCAGGCAGCGGCATTCTTCATGCTCGGTGAGTCTGTGGAATCATCCGCGGGCGATCCCACCCAGGCAGGGAAGCCGCTTCGGGTGGTGGGGACGAACCCGTTCATAATCGGGCCTTACGAAGAGGAGGGGAACCGGTTTCTGGAGATTCTAAAGGCGAACCCGCGGGTGGAATGCTACCTCATGGACACTGACCATTTCGGCGCCCACCCCGGCAGGGACGAGGGCAGGAAGATAACCGTATACGATTCAGCCAGGCTACTGGCTGATGCTGCACGCGGGGCCATAGAATGGGAAGGTGACCCGGACTGGGGCTACGAGGTCGCTGCATGGGCAGGCGATGTGGACCTTCGCCCGTTTAGAGGTTCCAGGTATTATGGCGCGGACGAGTACGAACGGCTCATTGGGGAACTCACGCTGGAGCGGCGCGCATGGTTAATGCAGTTCAAGGGCTTGAACAAAGAGATTGTGGACGCCATATGAAGATAACGAAGCGATTTGCTCCCGTCAGCCTTTCCATAGCAGTTCTTCTTTTTTCTCCCTGTAATTCACGTAACGCGCGAACGTATAAAGCAGGTCACTGAGACGGTTCAGGTAGGCGATTATGTCGGGATTCACTTTGCTCGTCTCTCTCTTCGAGAGCAGCACCACCTGTCGTTCGGTACGTCTGCAGACAGTTCGGGCGAGATGCAGCATGGAAGCTGTTTTGCTGCCGCCAGGGATTATGAAGTGCTTCAGTGGGGGCAATTGCGGCCAGAGGGCGTCAATCTCCTTCTCCAGGTCACCGACCCGAGAGGGGCTGATGCATTTTTTGCCGCCGGCGAGCTCTGCCCCCACCACGAAGAGATCTTTCTGGATGCGAGAAAGAGACATGGACACGTCATCGACATCGCTGAATGCGATTACGAGCCCAAGGACGGCATTCAATTCGTCCACACTGCCGTAGGCCTCTACGCGCGGGTCATCCTTCGCCACCACAGCACAGCCGGAGAGGGAAGTCTGCCCCCGGTCACCGAATTTCGTGTAGAGCGCCATCATCTGCTTTTTCCGCGATGGTTTAAAATGGACAGGTTCCTTGACAGGCGCATGGGCAAAAATTAAATAGGCGCGCTTGCTTAGTTAGCCATGACACTGATTGAAGATTTCGCCCTGCTCAAAAAGCATGGCTTCATGCTCCTCCCGTATAGGATCGCAAAAAATGAGAAGGAAGCGGTTAATGCTGCCAGGAAAATAGGCTATCCCGTGGCCCTGAAGATAATCTCTCCCCAGATTGAACACAAGACGGATGTGGGCGGGGTCAAGGTCGGCATCAGGAACGACGAATCGCTCGTACTGGCTTACAGGGATATCGTTCAGAGTGCAGCTGGCAAGGAGATAGATGGCGTGTTCGTCCAGAAGATGGCCCGCAAGGGCGTGGAACTGATTATCGGTGGCAGGAAGGATTCTCAGTTCGGGCATATGATCGTGCTCGGGCTGGGCGGCATATATGTGGAGATATTCCGTGATGTGAGCGCCAGGATATGCCCGCTAGTAGGTTCTGATGTTGAGGAGATGGTGGCAGAGCTCAAGTCTCATCCGCTGCTTGAGGGTGCAAGGGGCAAGAAGCCCATAAACAAGAAGGCACTGCAGCAGATCATCCTCAAGGCGTGCAGTTTCATGCAGAAGGAGGACATCAAGGAGATGGATCTCAATCCGGTGGTTTTCGACGACCAGGGCTGCGACATTGTCGATGCCAGGTTCAGTAGGTAATCATATGAAAAAAATGCTGCAGAAACTGAAGGTGGTGGCCAGCCCCCGGTCAGTAGCCATAGTCGGTGCATCGCCCACGCAGAACAAGATAGGCAACATCGTGTTGCGTAATTTCCTGGATGCGAAATTTCCGGGGAAGGTCTACCCGGTCAATCCCAAGCACACGGAGATGTATGGCCTGAAATGCTATGCGAAGGTGAGCGACATACCGGGAAGCGTGGATTGCGTCATCGTGGCCACGCCAGCGGAAACCGTGCCCGGAGTGGTGGAGGATTGCGCGGCGAAGAAAGCGGGGGGGGTGCTGATACTCAGCGGCGGATTTGAGGAGGTTGGGAGGACTGACCTGGCAGGAAAGATAAGGGAGATAGCTGATGCGAACGATATGCCCGTGGTCGGACCGAACTGCCTCGGGATATACAATCCCTACGCCAAACTGGACAGCGTATTCCTGCCCGCATACAAGCTGGAAAGGCCAAAGCCGGGCAACATCGCATTCGTTACCCAGAGCGGTGCGGTCGGTTCAACGGTCATGGACCTGTCTGCATTCTATGGGCTGGGGTTCTCCAAGTTCATATCCTATGGCAACAGCACCGTGCTCGACGAGAGCGATTATCTGGAGTTTCTCATGAACGACAAGGAAACCGAGATAATAATCCTGTATATGGAAGGCGCCAAGGACGGCAGGCGGCTCCTGGAGACCATGAAGAGGGTAAATAGGGTAAAACCCATAATAGCGCTCAAGGCCGGCCGGGGCATGGGCGGGCAGGCTGCCGCTCATTCGCATACAGGCAACATAGCAGGCAGCTATCTGGCGTACCAGGCGGCGTTCAAACAGGCCAAGGTGACCGAAGCTGAGGGCATAAACGAGGTTTTTGATATCGTAAAGATATTCGATCAGCCCAAGCCGAAAGGCAACCACACTGCAGTTATAACCAATGGTGGCGGTATCGGAGTCCTGACCACTGACGCCATAGAAAGCGAGGGACTCGTACTGGCGCAGTTCAGCAAGGAGAGTGAAGCTGAGCTGCGGAAGATCCTGCCGACTTACGGCAACGTCGCCAATCCGCTTGATCTGGTCGCCGATGCGGGAGTGGATGCCTATGCGAAGGCTATCGATACCCTCATGAAGGACCCCGGCGTAGATGCGCTCATCATCGTAGTGCTGCTTCAGACCCCGCCCATTGATGAACGTATAATCTATACGCTCACAGCCGCGGCCAGCAGCAGGATAAAACCCATCGCCACCATATCCATCGGAGGGACCTACACCGAAAGCTACCGGAAAGTGTTGGAGGGTAAGGGAGTGCCAAGCTACAATTCACCACTCGCAGCGGTGAAGGCGATGGAGCGTTTCATCACCTATTCTAGGTACTGCGAACAGTTGGGAAAGAAGTAGACGGGGGGTCTAGTTCCACTATTGATATTGGTTTGTTTGTTTTGTTTTTATGTATCTATAGGTACATAGCGATAAAAATATGTGAGGGGTGCGCACCGTGCTTGTGGTTTATATCTACGACGTAAAAGCCAAGGACAAGAAGAGTTTCAACAGAGTGAAACGGCTCTTCTACTACCACCTAAACCGGTTGCAAATCAAAAAGGAGGTGTGGAAGACCAAATCAACGCTGGCCGTGCCTCCTAAAATGGAGAAAACCATGGATTTGTTTTTCAGGCGCTTCGGCAAGGCTGTCGTTGTCTACAAATCCTATTCGGAAAATATAGAACGCCTCTAAAAATAGCCTACCACCATAATAGTGGAATTATGGGGTCTGCCACCACCTATAATTCCAATTCACAAAGATAAACTTCAAAACTAAGGCCGAATCCACCCATAACAGCCGGTTTTATCTTCCCAAAAATACCCACCATCTTTCCTTTGGAAACGACAGCGCAGGAAATATCCGGTTCGAACAGGCCCATCTCTTTTTTCTCCAATACAAACTCAAAACCCGCTTCTGCAGCCAATGTCTGCAGATAACCCCTGGCATCGGAAAAATCCACTACCTTGTCCATAACACCGAAAATAACCCTTTTTCGGTCGCTACCCAGGGACTGAACGAGCCCAATCTCATAGAATCTCTGTGGCAGGCCCTTCATCTTGTTGATGGCCAGCGTATCAAGCATGCCTGCGACCAGATTGGGCCGTATTACTGTGAACTCTTCGGTCGATGGATTAGCTATCTCAACAACCTCACCATCATAGCATATGCGCTGCAGTTTCTCCCTGTTGGTGAGTATGAATGTCTTTATCTCAATGAATCCCATGCCCACCATGGCAGCATCCACTTCAGCGTATTCCCTGTTTATCTCCCCCGGAAAGAAGAAATCCGGTATGGTGGGCTTGAAGTTGTTATAGCCGTAGGCTATTGCTATGTCCTCAACCACATCCACACTACCCAGTACGTCCGCGCGGTAGGGTGGCACGATGGCATGACCCCCTTCATAGCCGTAGCCCATCCTTTCAAGCAACCCTGCCACGTCCTTCTCCCTCAGCTCCAGGCCGAGCTTCCCCGGTTTAAGGTCGGGGAGAATGAGCGTTTCTTTCCCGTACCTGACAGCCACCTCATATGCAGTGCCACCCATGTCCGTGAACGTGCACACGAGGATATTCAGGGCTGCCTTGCACGCATGCAGGTCGTTTCCAGACACTTCCATGAAAATGTCCTTCGTTTCCACATCCACCCTGCCTGTCTCGGCCGAATTGACGATGGGAATGAGCGCCATTATCTTCCCTGCAGCATCTACGAACACTGGATAGCGATCGAAATGTTTTATCAGATGGCCGTACTGCTGGCCTTTTTTGTGCCGTTCTATTATCTGGGCGGCATCCATCTCCGACTCAGCGCCAAGCGGCACGTACCTTATGTCAGCCGGTTTCATGGTCGTGTAGCTTACGGGGAACTTTATGGCGTGCAGCGGATAGATGCCAAGGCCGAATTTCTTCACCTTCCTTCCGAGTGTGGCCAGCAGTTTCTCCTGCAGCAGGACTATGTCCGTGATGCTTTGGTCGTCCAGGCTCAGCCCCCTGACCACCGCGCACGCAGTATATGGCCGTATCTTCTCCAGCGACGCGTCTACTATGACTTCATAATCGGATTTTTTTGCCTTATACCTGGGGTGCCCCAGGCCATAGTAGGCCCGCAGCGCCCTTGCAAGCCCTTCCATGGAGTACCAATCGGGCCGGTTCGGTGTGAGTTCGGTTATCACCTTCTTTGTCTCCGTTTCGTATTCCGACGGTGCGCCCAATTCGCTGAGGCCGTTCACCACCTTTTCCAGAGGCAGGCCTACTAGGCGTTTCATGTCCTCATAAAGGTATTCGACTACGACCATTGAATCAGCTCTCCCGTGCCTTTATGGCCTTGGCCATGTTCCTTACGTAGTCAGAATGGTACTCTTCATTAAGGCATGCGGTGCATGGCGGCAGGTCGAGCGCCTTCTTCAGGCCGTCGAGCGATATATAGGCGAGGCTGTCGGCGCCCAGGAACCGGCCTATCTCATCCACGCTCTTCCTGTTGGCTATGAGCTCGCTATAGGTGGACATATCCACGCCGTAGAAACAAGGTGCCCTGACCGGCGGGCAGGTTATCCGCAGATGCACTTCGCGCGCACCAGCACTGCGCACCAGCGTGACTATCTCCTTGAGCGTGGTGCCGCGTACGATGCTGTCATCCACCAGTACGACCGATTTCCCCAGCACCACTTCCCGCACGGGGTTGAGTTTTATTTTCACCGCGTCGATGCGCTTCTCCTGGTTCGGCATTATGAACGTCCTTCCTATGTACCTGTTCTTTATCAGCCCTTCTTCGCAGGGTATGCCCAGCATCCTTGCATAACTCTCGGCGGCTATGCGCGACGTGTCGGGCACAGGTACAATCACATCCGCCTTGGCCGGCGACTCGCGGGCAAGGGTGGCCCCGAGCCTTCTCCTGGCCTCATATACGCTTCTGGCGTTTATTACGGAGTCTGGTCTGGAGAAATAGACGTATTCGAACATGCAGTACTTGGGCTTCTCAGGCACTATCTGCTGCCTGACGATGCCTCTCCGGTCGATGACGACCAGCTCGCCGCCCTTCACCTCGCCCTTGTAGGGTATGCTGTTTATATCGAGCGCGACCGTTTCGGAACAGAAGCAGATAAAATCCCCGTTCTCGCCCCACACCAGCGGCCTTATGGCATGCGAATCGCGGAATATCACGAGCTTTCCGTCCGCCAGCGCAGCCACGGAATACGCCCCTTCCATGCTTTCCATAATGTCCCTGACGCCGGCCTCTATGTCCTTGTTGCGGTTGAGGATGAATGTTATGGCTTCAGAGTCCACGGTGCTGGTGAACCGGTATCCTTCGCTTTCGAGCCCCTTCTTCAAGTCGGCATAATTGGCTATATGCCCGTTATGCACGGCAGCTATGTCTCCGAATACGAACGGTTGCACGTCGCACATGCGGCACTCCCCGGAAGTCGGATAACGCGTGTGGCCTATTCCCACGCGTCCGATGCTCTCCAGGTCCTCGGCCTTGAAAATCTGGTCCACCAGACCGATGCCTTTCCTGGCGTCTATGTTCCTGCCATCAAAGACAGCGAAGCCTGCAGCATCCTGGCCGCGGTGCTGGAGTGCCATGAGGGCCTTGTAGAGCAGAGGCGCAACCTGCTTGCCTGTTTTCGAATAGATGCCGATTACGCCGCATTCCTCGTATTTCTCTTCAAAGTAGCGGCAGGTGATTTTGGTTACCATACGAATACTATGCATGAACTGTTTTTAATTTTTGCCGCCTAAGAGCAAATAATGGGAAAGACCGACAGTCTTGAAGTCCGAGTGGCCCGGATAGAGGCGCGTGATGCCCGCGTGGATGCGGACCGGGCCTGGAACAACAGCTTCGTGCGGCATGCAGTCATCACTCTCGCCACTTATCTCGCCATGGCACTGTATCTGCTGATAATAAAAGTTCCCAACCCGCTTCTCACGGCAATCGTCCCTGCCGGCGCGTACGTCCTGTCGGTGCTCACGCTACGACCCCTCAAGAAATGGTGGCTCGGCATGAGATACCCTGAGCAGAAACGTTGATTGCCGTTCCGCCATCGTCAACTCTTTTAAACCGTCGCCGACAATAGGCTTCGGGTAATTCTTATGAGGAAAGTGGCAATCATAGGCGCAGGCATGACCACCTTCGGCGAACATTGGGAGACCGGCTTCCGTGACTTGGTGGTCGAAGCCGGCCTCAAGGCAATATCCGATGCCGGCATATCCGGCGACAGGATAGACGGCGGCTTCGTCGGCACCATGGCGTCCGGAAGGCTGATAGGCCAGGAGCACATAGGCGGCCTGCTCGCAGATTATATGGGGCTCAACCCCCTGCCCATCACGCGCGTCGAGGGCGCCTGTGCATCCGGCAGCCTCGCGCTCCGCCAGGGCATTATGGCGATAGCCAGCGGCATGCACGACCTGGTGGTGGTCGGCGGCGTGGAGAAGATGACCGACCTGGGAGTGAATGCCGTGAGCGACATACTCGGCGGTGCGGGCGACCAGGAATGGGAGCTCTTCCTTGGTGCGACATTCCCCGCAATCTACGCGCTCATGGCGAGGCGCCACATGCACGAATACGGCACCACCGAGGAAATGATGGCTTCGGTGGCTGTCAAGAACCACAAACACGGTGCGAAGAACAAATACGCCCAGTTCCAGAGGGAAATCACAATGGAAACCGTGATGGATTCCAAGATGATCGCGGATCCGCTCAAGGTTTTCGACTGCTCACCTATCACGGATGGAGCTGCCGCGCTTGTCCTCGCCCCTCTTGATGTGGCTCACAGCTACACTAAAAAGCCTATCGAGATACTCGCGAGCGCCCAGGCCAGCGATGCGATAGCATTGCATTCCCGCGAAAGCATGACCGGGCTGCGCGCCACCCAGGTCGCGGCGAAAAAGGCGTACGAGCGTGCGCAGTTGGCTCCGAAGGATATCGATTTCGCGGAAGTGCACGACTGCTTCACAATAGCCGAGATAATGGCGATAGAAGACCTCGGGTTCTTCAAGAAGGGTGAAGGCGGTCCGGCCAGCCTTGAAGGCAGGACCGCCCTAGGCAGCGGAATCCCCATCAACACGTCCGGCGGTCTCAAGTCATGCGGCCATCCCGTAGGTGCCACCGGTGTGAAACAGGCAGTCGAAGTCGTCTGGCAGCTACGCGGAGAGGCGGAAGGCCGCCAGGTAAAGGATGCACATATCGGCATGAGCCAGAATGTCGGCGGCAGCGGTGCGACCTCAGTAATCCACATCTACCGCAATCAGTAGCCGCATCAAGGCAGCTCAGTTCCGTGCCACTATTACTTCCTTGGCCTGGCTGCCAATCATCCGGACCTTCGGTGCGCTGCCCATGGCCCTGGTATACAGCATCCCGTGCCACTCCAGGAGGCAGAATTTTTCGTCCAGTAACTTCACGACCTCCTCAGGGTCGAACGGTTTGCACGAGTAGAGGTCGAAGTATATCTCCTTATCGCCACTGGAATGCGCGAAATAGTGCAATGAGCAATGGCTCGTGGTTATCATCTGCACGAAGCTCTGGCCCGGGAAGTCAAGGTCTTCGGCATCCGCCCAGTTCAGCGGTCCGAGGGGCTTCATGCGCGTGGTTTTCAGCAGTTTATCCACAAAACGCCTCGCGTCTTCCTTTGGAAGTGCCTTAAAATTAGGGTCAATCCTGGCGTTTACCGTTATGTGTATGTGTTCGAGTTTCGCCATTTTACATCTTGGGAATACTAGTTTCAGTATAAATTTAAAAAGCTATTCCTGGTTTTTCACGTGCGAACGCCCATTGACGGAATTTTTTTTGAATTTTGCAATGCAGCGGCCGCTTCCGCATAATTTTATATACTATGGCGGCCAAACCAATATACGGGCGCGGTGCTCGTTTTCAGAGGAGGCGTTGGGAATGGAGCCAGTGGTCATACCAGCTATCTTGGCCAAAAGCAGGGAGGAATTGCTGCGCCGTATCTCCCAGGTCAATGGATTTGTGAAGGAGATACAGCTGGACATCATGGACGGCGAGTTCGTACCGAACAAAACAATCGGCATAGCCGATTTGGCTGCAGTGCCGGCACTCAAGAACGTCAAATATGAATTTCATTGGATGGTAAAGGACCCGGAAAAATGGATAGTACAGATGCCCGGTCCGCACCTGCACATCGTCCATGTGGAAGCCATACGCTCATTCACTGCTGTGGAAAACGCTGTGAAAAAAGCAGGCGGGCGACTCGGCCTGGCGATTAGCCCAGAGACTCCGATTGAAAAATTGCTGCCTCTTGCACCGGAAGCGCAGCGTATACTTGTTATGACAGTCCACCCTGGTTTCTCAGGCCAGAAATACATCGTGGCCATGGAGGACCGCATCCGTCAGCTCCGTCGCCAATTTCCATCAATGGACATAGAAGTGGATGGCGGCGTGAATACGGAGACTGCTGCCGGTGCGTACGCAGCCGGTGCGAACGTACTTGCCGCCGCAAGCGCCATATTCGCTGCGGATGACATCAAAGCGGCTCTGGCGAATCTGAAAAAATGCGCCCTTGGGGGGAATCCACTATGACCATCAAGCCGGATAAAAAGAAGAGTCTCCTGCTCATGGCCAATGCGCTCCGCCAGGATATAGTGCGCATGCTTAGCGAAGCCAAAAGCGGCCACGCTGCAGGTCCACTCGGGCTTGCCGATATTTTCACAGTTATGTATTTCAGCGTGCTCCGCCACGATGCGAAAAAGCCCGACTGGCCCGAGCGGGACAGGTTCGTCCTTTCCAATGGCCATGTCTGCCCGGTGCTCTATGCCGCGCTCGCAAATGCAGGTTATTTCCCTAAGGAGAAACTCATGACGCTCCGTAAGCTGGGCTCGCCGCTGCAGGGCCATCCGCACCGGGGTCCGCTGCCCGGAATCGAGAATTCCTCTGGCCCGCTAGGGCAAGGCATCTCCATGGCGGTGGGCATGGCGATAGTCTCCAAGCGTGAAAACAGCGGCTGGCGCGTCTACAGCGTCATGGGTGACGGGGAGATGAATGAAGGGCAGGTCTGGGAGGCGCTGTTGCTCGCTTCCAAATACAAGCTCGGCAACCTGGTCGCGGTAATCGACAGGAACAACATCCAGATAGATGGCAGCAGTGATGATGTGCTGCCATTGGAGCCGCTCGATGCGAAGCTCCGTTCGTTCGGATGGAACGTGCTGGCGATAGACGGTAATGATATCGCAGCCATCCTGGACGCATTCGAGGCTGCCAAGAGAAGCGCCGGCAAACCCACGGCCATAATAGCCAAAACAATCCCTGGCAAGGGTGTCTCGTTCATGGAAGGGAAATTCGAGTGGCACGGCAAGACGCCCAGCACCGAACAGATCGTGCAGGCTTTGAAGGAGCTCGGGGAAGAGCGCAGCAAAATCGAGGCGATGGCATGACCGACATGAAATTAATCCCCGATACCTTCGCCTCTACGATAGAACGAAAAAGCAGCCGCGACGGCTTCGGTAAGGCGCTTTCAGAGCTCGCTGATACAGACCCGCTGATATGGGCGCTATCCGCTGACGTTTCCGAATCCAGCAGGACGCACTGGTTCGCTGCTAAATTCCCGGGCCGCTTCGTACAGGTCGGGGTGGCTGAACAGAATATGGCTGGCGTGGCCGCAGGCATCGCATCCTGCGGCAAGACTGTTTTCATCTCTGCATTCGGTGCCTTCTCCCCCGGTAGGAATTTCGACCAGATACGCGTCTCTATCTGCTACAACAATGTGAACGTGAAAATACACGCGTCGCATACAGGCCTCAGCGTAGGGCCTGATGGCGCGTCCCACCAGATGCTCGAAGATATCGCCATGATGCGCGCGCTGCCGAACATGACCGTGCTCGTGCCCTCCGACCTGGAGCAGGCGAAGAAGGCCACGTTGGCCGCAGCATCGGTCAAAACTCCGGTTTACATACGCACCTCGCGCGAGAACGCGCCGGTCTTCACCACCCCTGGCACGCCGTTCGTGGTCGGGAAGGCGAACGTTTACCGGGATGTGGGCGGAGGCGCGAGCGGAGGCGGAGGGAACGCTGGGAAATGTGTCGCGATTTTCGCATGCGGCCTGCAGGTCTGGGAATCGCTCAAGGCCGCAGAGGAACTGAAGAAAGAAGGGATTGACGCGGCAGTAATCGACATGCACACCATAAAGCCAATAGACCGCGCGACAATCGTCGCCTACGCGAAAAAATGCCCGCTTATCGTGAGCGCCGAGGACCACCAGGTGAACGGCGGCCTGGGAAGCGCGATTGCGGAAGTGCTCGCCGAAGCAGGTTCATCGGCGCGCCTCGTCCGTGTAGGGATGCACAATTCTTTCGGGGAAACCGGAAGCTGCGCAGAGCTTTATAGGAAATATGGTCTGGACTCCGCGGGCATAGCAAAGGCCGCCAAGGAAGCCGTTGCATGAAAAAGTAGTCCTTAAAACCTTCAGATACAATATCTTCTCATGAAATTCTTCATGGACACTGCCAATGTCGAGCAGATAAGGA
>Ga0326728_10006389_pt1 | contig 31756 bp, 23 predicted proteins | sample MB3enrmetagenome_FD_207602 | JGI IMG/M metagenome (GOLD analysis project Ga0326728, IMG submission 207602) | Lab enriched peat soil microbial communities from McLean, Ithaca, NY, United States - MB31MN | ecosystem: Environmental > Terrestrial > Soil > Wetlands > Peat | place: USA: New York...
ATTTGTGAAATCCCCCGAGAAACTCACCCCCAACACCCCCTCGCCCCTCCCCATCCTTATCCACCCCCACCCGCCCCACCGGCGAAACGCAAAAAAGTCACAAGCTCTCTGCGCAATCCGAATCGACTCCTCTGTGCGCATTTCTTAGAGGTGAATCCGTACACGATCAGGGTTATCCTGTTGGGGCAACTCAGTCCGGGCAAGCATCACACAATGATTAGGGAGAGAGTTATGAATTCCGCCGGCCCGGTTCGTTGGAAGCGCCAGGCCCTTGCCGTTCTGCTCTTCGGGATATCTTTCGGCTATGTTGAGGCGGCCGTGGTGACGTATCTACGGCCACAGTTTGATGCCGTACGGGCCACGTTCATCCCCCCCAACGCTCGTGGCGAGTTGTTTCCGATGCTTTCCGCCCAGCAAGTCAAGGCAGCCGGACCGGGCATGGTCAGGCTGGTAGACACGGAGGTTGCCCGCGAGGCAGCAACCCTGCTCATGTTGGGTGCTGTGGCCGCTGCGGTGGGCATCAACTTTCGGCAGTGCCTGGCGTTCTTTCTGCTGGCATTCGGAGCGTGGGATATTTCCTATTATGCCTTCTTAAAGGTTCTGATCGATTGGCCGAAGTCGCTGCTCACCTGGGACGTCTTGTTTCTTATCCCCGTGCCGTGGTCTGCACCCGTGCTCGCCCCGGCGTTGGTGGCCTTGACGATGATCGGCGCCGCGCTCGCCTATTTGGGGCGGGAAGCCAACGGTCAGGCGATTCGGCTGAGAGTAGTTCATTGGCTCGGTGCTTGCGTGGGCGCGTTGTTCATCCTGGCCGCCTTTACCTGGGACTACCGCAACGTCATAGCAGGCGGGATGCCGAAGCCCTTCCATTGGGGCGTGTTTGCATTCGGTGAAGTGATTTGGGTGATGGCGTTTCTGCACTGGCTGCGCGCCGGAGAATCGTTAAGACCCTCGTAGGGACGCCCCTCGTGGGCGCCCTCCACAAGGGCAACCACGAGGGCACCCACAAGAGGTGCCCCTATGAGACAAGCAAAAGGAGTTCCCATCTTCCGTCTGGAAAGCATCGCGCTCTTGATCGGCCTATTGGCTGGCGCGTGTCTGGCAATGGCCCAGGCGCCCACCGCGATGCGCCCGACGCCGCCTACCCGCGATCCCCACACGCCTGGTTATGTCACGGCCAGCGAGTTACCCGATGGCAGCCTTCCTCCAGCGGTTGCGGACGGGAACTTTATCATCGGGCCCACCCACTCCCCTGCCGCGGAGATGTCCGTGCACGACGGCGTGCCGCAGGGAACGGTGTATGAGTTCACCATGAGCTCGGCGAACAGCAAAATCTATCCCGGGATCGCGCGCGATGCGCATACCTTTGGTACGCCCGATCCCACCGACCCCGCCAAACTGGTGGTGACCACCAGCCATCCCGCTCCTTACACTCGCCACGTGTCGGTTTACGTCCCCAAACAATATGTCCCCGGCAAAGTTGCGCCCTTCATGGTCGGCGCGGACGGACCCGACCGGGCGTTGTTCACCGCCCTCGACAATCTGATCGCCGAGCATCGTGTGCCGGTGATGATCGCCATCTCCATCGGCAATGGCAGCGGCGACGCGCAGGGCAGCGAACGCGGCCTGGAATACGACACCATGTCAGGCCGCTATGCGGAGTTCGTCGAGCGGGAAGTGCTGCCCCTCGTCAAGGCGAAATACCACTTAAAACTCACTCGGAATCCCGAGGGCCGCGCGACCATGGGCGGTAGTTCCGGCGGCTCCTGCGCCTTGATCATGGCCTGGTTCCACCCAGAGCTCTACCACCGCGTTCTGACCTATTCGGGCACTTACGTCAATCAGCAGTGGCCGTATAATGCGTCGACCCCGCACGGCGCATGGGAATTTCATGAACACCTTATCCCCAATGGTCCACCCAAGCCGCTGCGCATCTGGATGGAGGTGGGCGACCGCGACCTACTGAATCCGAATGTCATGCGCGACGATATGCACGATTGGGTGGTTGCCAACGAAAACATGGCGAGAGTGCTCGCCGCCCAGGGCTATCATTACCAATTCGTTTTTGCCCGTAACGCCGGGCACACGGACCGCACCGTGAAACAGCAGACCTTGCCCGAAGCTCTGGAGTACGTCTGGCAGGGCTACCCGATTGGAAAGGTGAAGAAGTGATCAAGCGGACAGTCTCCCGGCGGGGTTTTCTGGTTCGGTCGCTGTCGACTGTTGCCCTCGCGCGGCCTGCCATGGCGGCGGAAAAGGAGGTAACGCACGGGCCACTCAAACTGGCCTTCGATTTAAGCACCGGCAACCTGCTGCAGATTATGTTCCGGGACGAAATCATCGCCCAGACGCCAACGGGTGTGCTGCCCATGAGCTTTGCCGTTGGACCAGTGGACCGCATCCAATGGGCCGAAGATTTGAATCTTCGACCCCAGCTTGTCAAGTTCGATGAACCGGCACCGGGCACGGTGGAGCTCACCGTCCGCCTGGGACAATTCGAGCTGGTCGAGAGATATCAGCTCTATGCAAACCAGGCGCGGCTGGACCGCTCGGCAATACTGACCAACCGAGCCAGCGACGCGGTGAAGCTGCGGAATTTTCTGGTACGCACCGCCGGCATCCGGGCGGGCGGCAACGGCTTTTATCGTTACCCGCAAACGTGGCCACCCACGCAGCATGACTTTTCCAGCATGGTCGCGGGCCGGGTGCAACCCCGAGGGGGCTCGGTCGCCGAGGCGTCTGGGTCGATCGCCCCACTCGTGGCACAGCTCAGCCCCAAACGAACCATTCTGTGGCTCACGTGCAGCAACGATGATCCCGCCATTGCGCTCACCGAAGGGAACGGGCAGTTCGAGGTACGCCAGGAAATCCAGGCGATGGGCTATCTCCGGCCCCACCAGCCGCAGGAGATCGGCTTTGCCTCGCTGCTGATCGTTGAGGCCGATTACTGGTCATCCTTGGCAGCGTACCAGGACTGGCTCAAAGAGATTGGTGTGAAGGTTCCCCCCGATCGCGCGGCCTGGGTCCCGGGCGCGGTGACCTATGCCTTTCATCCCGGCGGCACAATTGGCAGCAACTGGCGGGATCTCGGAGGTTTTAAGCCGGCGCGCGATCTTTTGATGCCGACCCTGAAACCCCTGGGCATAACCACCGCCTACATTTTGCCCGTCGAGATGAAAAGCCCGTATAACCCAGCCGACTATTACCACATTATGGATGGGCTGGGTACCGATACCGAATACGCCGCGCTAGTGGACCGCGCACATCAGATGGGATTGCACGTGCTTCAGGACCTGGTGCCGCACGGGGGGACGCCGTCCTCACTGCACAATCAACTCCATCCTGAATTCATGCTGCGCCGTGAAGATGGTACAACCCTGAATTATTGGACGAATGATTTTGCCCGGCCCGACTGGCAAGCCTATATCGCGAAGGTGGCGGCGTATTACGTGGAGAAGTACAACATCGACGGTTATCGGGTGGATGCCGCCGACGGGAGCAAGGAGGAGAACTGGGATCCCAACATTCCCTATGCGCGTGCGAGCCTGGCGCGCCTCTGGGGAGGCCTCGGGATGCTGCGCAGCAGCCGCGCGGCGGTCAAGAAGCTCAAACCCCGGGACGGCGCGATATTGGCCGAGGTGAGCAGCACGCGCTACTGGCCTTTTTGCGACCTGATGTATGACTTTACCTTCCTGCGGCTGCTTTGCCTTGAGTGGCGGCGCGAAGAGCCCGCCCAATACGCGGCCCGCCTCCAGGAGTTTTTCGCCGAGCAAGCCATGGTGGAACCGCCAGGTGCGGTCTGGTTACGCGAGATCGAATCCCACGACACTCTGCGGGCGCAACTTTGGTGGGGAGTGGAAGGCATGCGGACCATGTACGCGCTGAGCGCCTGGATCAATGGTGTGCCGTTGATTTATCAAGGCATGGAGCGGGGCCATAGCTTCGTCTTGAGCCGCATCAACGACCTCCGGCGGTCCCGGCCGGAATTGAGTTCCGGCCTCGCCCATTATCGGGACGTGCATTGCGACACGCCCGGAGTTTTCACCTGCCTGCGAACGTCAGCCCAAAGCCAGAGCGTGGTGGTCATTAATTTCAATCATCATCCCGTGCGGGCAAAAGTGGCATGGCCGGATGGCTCCGCCAGCGTCCAATTGAGGCCTTTAGGATACACAGTCATTCCCGAGAATAAAAACGCGCGAAGCGCCTTGGACTGCGGCGGCTCGACGCCGCTTTTGCCTTCTTCCTCGGCATCATTCCAAGGGGGCAGCTCGGCTCATTTCGAGCGTATCCCAGGAGGATTGGCGTTTCCAGAAGCAACAGAGTGGTTCGTCGATACCGTGGAAGGCAGGCTCCAGGACCGTTTCATTCCTCTCCGGCCGAACCTGCCACCGCTCGAAACGACCTCAGGCATTTATTGGCGACCCCAGAACACAGCGGTGATCTGGCAAAACGATTTGCCTCCTTTGCATCCGGCTTACGGCTGCGTCGGGGTAAAGCATGGGGATGCGGGCTGGACGCTAATCCGCTTCCAGAGTGTGGCCCCTAAGGACCTCCGCTTGCTCGAATGGCACGCCGGGAAGACGGGGCTCTTTCTGATCGGATTGGGCGCAGCAACCTATGGCGCTTCACATGGGCCTTCCCGGCCTCCTGCACCTGACGTGACGGAAGGCGCTCCATTTGGCAAGATTAGTCTGCGTGTCGTTGGCCCCGATTACATCGTCAGTAACTCACACTTTGCGATTATTCTGCGCCGACAGGGGGGCTCCATCCGCGAGTTGCGCGCCGGAGACCAAACTTTGGCGCGGGATCACGACCTTTATGGGGACGGCGAATACATGCGCGTCAGCCGCCATCCCATCCAGGCGATGAACGATGTGGAGTGCGGCCTCGCTTTTTCACCCGCACCGGACGGGCTGCGACTGGTTTTCGAAGGCCAGCTCCGCGGCTCGAATCGGTTTGCCACAAAGCGCCCGCCCGTCTGGTATCGGAACGAGTATGTGTTCACGGGTGAGGATCGTTTCAGCCAAAAGTGGGCGTTCCGCAGCGATGGGCCGATTCAGAACCGGAATGCACTGCTTACCTGGAGTGTGCTGTTGCCCGGCATGGATGGCTTCCGTTTCCTCCGTCAGGGCCATGTGCTGGTTGAAAAGAGCTTCGCGGATTCTGGCACGTCGATCGCGAAAAGCGATGCCGGTTCGGCCCCGGATATGGTAGCTTTTTCGCGCCAAGGGAGCATCTGGCTTGCGCTGGACCAAATCCAACTCGCCGCCGGGAGCAAGGCGATTGTACGAGGGCACGAGCTCCGTTTCGCCCTCATGGACTCAGAAAGCGCATCCTTGGCCGCAGATTTGTGGTACGAATCCAAAGTCGTATGGAGTTTAGGGAAAGAGTTGCCGTCGACCTTCCGCGAGCAAGAGCTGTACACCCCGGCCGCCCATCCCGAAATGTAATATGTTTCGAACTTTTATCAGGACTTAATAATCAAGGAGAGTATTATGCGTAAGCATATTCGAATGGCAGGCGTGACCGTCTCATTAGCGGTTCTGTTGGTTCTGGGGTTGCGGCCCGCCGCCGCGGCAGACCAGGTGGTTTGGCAGATTGGGACCTTTGACAATTCAACCGCTGAGTTCAATCAGCACAGTGACTTTTCCAATCCCCAATACAACCCGGTTTTCACCGTAGGGAAAAGCAACCCGGCGGTAGACTGGCCCGCCACGCAACCCGGTTCCCGCAACCAAACCGAGGGCGGCCGACCGCATCCCTTCACCATTATTTTCAGCCTGGCAGGCCAACCGCAAGGTGATTACCAACTGAATGTCAGTCTGCTGATCCGGCCGCGCAATCCTAATCTCTCCATTTCCATCAACGGGAAAACCGGGCTCTTCTATACTCACAACCAGGAACATAATTCGTACGGAACGCTGAACATCCCCCTCCCGGCGGGCGCCCTCCACCGCGGGGAGAATCGGCTTATCCTGACCGCCGTCGATGACCCGGGCGTGGAGAGATTCCAAGCCGCGCTACAGTACGACGCCCTGAGTTTGACCAATGCGCCGCGCCGGGCGCAGGCCCCGGATGTCACGGTGACGCCCACCGTCTTCTACCAGGGAAAGCCGGGCGATTTGCGTGAGGTTATGGAAACCACCATCACGCTCAATCAAAAAGTGCGCCAGGGCCATTGCACCTTGAGCGTCGGGAAAGAAAATGTGGAGCAGGATCTTTCTTCCGACCCCGATTTTGGGCAGCAGCGCTTTGAGCTGCTCGTTCCGGAGCTCACTGCGGCGACGCCTGCCGTGATGACGGTCCGTCTGGACGGCAAGGCATTCAAGACTTCCGTCACCCTCCAGCCGCAGCGCAAGTGGACCATTTTCGTCGTGCCGCACGCCCACCTCGACATTGGATACACGGATTTCCAGGCGCGCGTGGCGGAGGTGCAAAACCGCAACATTGACAAGTTGCTGACGGAAATTGCCCAGCATCCGGAAATGCGCATCTCCCTGGATGGCTCCTGGATCGTCAGCCAGTACTTCGCCTCGCGCACCGATGCAGACAAGAAAGAGTTTCTGAATCTCGCACGCGAGGGCAAGATCGGCGTGCCCGCCCAATACATCAATGAATTGACGGGCTACGCCACGCTGGAGGAGTTAATCCGCTCCACTTCCTATTCGCAATCGCTGCACAACCAATACGGCATCCCCTTCGACTACGCCAACATTACAGATGTGCCCTCCTACAGTTGGTCGTACGCCTCGGTGCTGAACGCGGTGGGGGTTCACTACTTTGCCGCGGGCTCCAACGGCCAGCGCGGGGCCATCCTGCCGTTCGGCAATTGGGACAGGATCTCTCCCTACTGGTGGCAGGGACCGGACGGCCAAAAGGTGCTGATGGCGTATCAGCGAGGATATGGCTACTTGGGCGCGCTCTGTGGAATGCCCTTTAGCGCCGCCATGTGCCGAAGCGCCATGCCGGGATTCCTCTACACTTTCAACTCCCCTTCCTACAAACCTGATACCGTCCTCATGTACGGCAGCCAGTGGGAGAATACCGATCTGGTTCCGGGCGAGCCGGAACTGGTGGCGGAGTGGAACGCGCAGTACGCCTATCCCCAAATGGTTTTTGGCCGGTTCGCTGATTATTTCCGCTACATCGATGAACACTTCGGAGCGTCGCTCCCCACGGTGGTGGGCGGCGGAGGCGATTACTGGGAAGATGACATGGGCACGGATGCGCTTTCCACCAGCATCGATCGCGCCACGCAGCAGCAAGCGCTCTCGGCGGAAAAACTTTCCACCATTGTCACCTACACCGACAAGAACTGGGCGGGGCCGGCCGAGCTGATCCGGAATATGTGGGCCAATCTCGTCATGTACGCTGAGCACACATTTTCGTGGGGAGGGAGTTACTCGCACCCGTTTCATGCCCAGACGGTGCGCGAGCTTGAAGTGAAAAACCAATTCGCCCTCGACAGCCGATTGGAGGCCCGCGCCGTTATTGACCAATCGCTCGACGAACTCCAATACCAGGTTCACCTCGAGCCTCCCTTCCTGCTGGTTTTCAATTCGTTGAATTGGACCCGCAGCGGCCTGGTGAGCCTCGACCTATTTGATAACCGCAAGATTACCGAATATCCCAGCGGAGCGCCCGTGCCCGTGGAAGTGGTGAGCCGCGATGATCCCTATTTTGCCCACGTGCGCTTCATGGCATACGATGTGCCCTCGATGGGGTACAAATGTTATCGCATTGAGAAAACCACCGGCCCTCGCGTCACCCGTTCCCTGCCGCCTGCCGAGCCCCCGAGCAACGTCGTGGAGAATCGGTTTTACCGGGTGGAAGTGGATCCCGCCAGCGGAGTCATCAAAAGCGTATACGACAAAGAACTGCAACGCGAGCTGGTGGACAAATCCAGCCCCTACGGACTCGACCAGTATCTTTACGTCGCGGGCGGCGATGAGGGACAACGCACGCAGATCGTCTATCCCGATTACAACCACGAAGGTACGCCGCTGGCCAAGCTTACCATCAGCGCCGCACAATCCGCACACGTCAGCCAGGTCATAAAGACGGCGTACGGGCAGGTCCTCACCCTCCAGGGCAGCGGCCTGCACGCGCCCACGCTCGAAACGCAGATTGTTCTTTTCGACAGCGAAAAGAAAATTGAGTTTATCAACCGGCTGCACAAGGAAGCCGTGCAGAAGAAAGAAGCCGTGTACTTTGCTTTTCCTTTCGCCATTTCCGACCCGGCCTTCAGTTATGAAATCCAAAATGGCTCGGTCGATCCCGCCCACGATTTGATGAAGGGCGCCTGCCTGGAATGGTTCGCGGTCCAGCATTGGGTCAAGGTGGCGGGCAGCGGCATAGCCGTGGGCCTTGTGCCGGTCGATGCCCCGCTCGTTTCCCTGGGCGACATCAACCGCGGCGTCTGGCCGCGCGAATTCACCCCCCAAACTGCCGGGGTGTTTTCATATGTGATGAACAACTACTGGTATACGAACACGCAGCAGATCCAGGAGGGGGATTACACATTCCGGTACTTGCTGACCAGCGGGCAGCAGTTAGCTCCGGAAGCGTTGGCACGTTTGGGCCGCGCCGCGATGACGCCGCTGGAAGTCGGCGAGTCCGTAAATGACGACAAGTTCGGCAATCCGCCGGCGCCGCTCTCGCCCCAGCCCACCAGCTTCCTTTCCGTGGATAACCCTGACTTGGTGGTGGTGAACTGGAAGGTCGCTGACGACAAGCACGGCACCATCCTTCGCCTCCTGGAAGTGGCAGGCGCGTCCGGTTCGGCCCATCTGAAATCGGATGTTTTCACACTTCAACACGCTTGGCTCGACAACGCTGCGGAGGCGAATCAGCAAGAGATGCCGGTTTCGCAGCACACGGTGGAGGCGCCGTTTAAGCCGCATGAAATCCTCACCGTGAGGATCGAGGCGACGGGGGTAGCACCCTAGGGAAGAGGTCAATTCATACCGGAGCCTTGATACGCGTGGCCGGCCCGCGGGAAGTAAAGCCGCGTTGCCGCGGTGACCTTTGGCTTTCCCAGAAAGGTCCTTTCCGCCTCTTCGGGCGGATATTTAGTCTGGTCTGTAGGCATCATAATCTAGGCTCACTTTCTTATTGACAAAGCCTAGTAAGGCCGACATACTAAGCTGGGGGTGGGTGTTGCCCCCCGGACTGGCGCAAGTATGGCGCCAGGAAATTTATGTTGCCAGCCATGAACTCGAAAACCCTGACGGCGGCGCCACCCATTCCCGTTCCTGGGGGTTGCAATGTCTCTCCATACCGATCCGCAAGTGACCATGGAGAATGGAAACGAACAGACAGTGAGAGCCGCAAACGCATGCGAGGCAACGATACCGGATTACGAGGTCTCACCCGCCGCAATCAACTTTCCGCGGGAAATGTTGACGCACTCGGTGCGAAGCTCTGCTGGCGCTGGGGGAGGATGTTAGTGGCGCATTATCAACGCCTTATGGGAAGCGAGAGAGGTGGGACCGCAAAAAAAGATGTTAATAAAAAGACGTTCGAAGCTGGAATGTGTATGAAAACAAACAAAATTAAGACAGAATGCCCGAAGAAAAGTCGGACATTTACGTCTAAGTTTCGGACATTTACGTCAAACCAACATGATTTTTGCAGAAAATGGCGGCTTTGTGGCGACAATTGGTGACTTTAATAGCGTAAGAGATCCAGGCCCGTGGCTGAGAAAGGACGTCGCCCGACGGCTGACGCGCTCACGCCTGATCGGAAACAACACCATGAGGTTCTTCGTCAAAATCCAGCTCTCTGCCGCGCTCGCGATTCTCCTGTTGGCTTCCGGCGCTCGCGGGCAGACTACCATCGATTCGCACACGACCTTGCTGATCGACCCGCATGAGCCCGCGCCCATCCAAAAGGCTGCGCATGATCTGGCCGCGGACATGACCAGAGTTTTCGGGACGGCCCCGCGTTGGGCGCATCGGCCCTCGGAAGCCTCGGCCACTACGATCTGCATAACCTCTTCCGCGAACCTTCCTCAAGCCGATATGAAACCTACCGGGTGGGAAGTCCTGCGGATCCAGGAAATATCAAGCCCCGCGTGGCCGGGCTCGCCCACGCAGCACGTGCTGGTGTTGACGGGCTCCGACGTCCGAGGCGTCATCTATGCCATTTACGAATTCGCGCAGCGTTTCCTGGGCGTCGATCCGCTCTACTGGTGGACGGACCACCCTCCCGCGCGCCAGACATCGGTGACGGTGCCCGCCGGGTTCATCGCCACTCAGGGCCCCACCTTTCATTATCGCGGCTGGTTCATGAATGATGAGGACCTGCTGACCGGGTGGAGTCCGGGCACGGCCGACGGCACGGGAATATCCCTTCAGGTTTGGGACCGCATCTTTGAAGCGCTCCTCCGTTTGAAAGGGGATATGATCATTCCAGGTACGTTCGTATTTCCTGACGAGCCTCAGGTGCGGGCGGCGGGAGCGCGCGGGCTCATCATCAACCAGCATCATATGGAGCCGCTGGGACTGGTCACCTATCAATGGCCACCCAACATGCCCTACACGCTGGAGCGGCTCGCGGCCGCCTGGAAATGTTCCGTCAGCCAATACTCCCGGGACCAGGAGATTGTCTGGACAGTCGGACTGCGCGGCAAATACGATCACCCCTTCTGGATTGACATGCCGGACGTCCCCCAGACTCCCGAGGACGAAGCCCAGATGATTCGCAAGGCCATCGACACGGAAATCGACGTCGTGCACCAGGAGCGGCCGGAGCCGAATCCGGCGTTCGTCATGAACTCCTGGATGGAAGGAAGTCAATTGGTGCACAGTGGAGCACTGAAAATACCGGATGCCGTGACCCTGGTCTGGGCGGATAACGGGGCCGGCGTGCTGCATGACGAAGGCCATATCAGCAAAGGCGAAGGCGTGTATTACCACACCGCCGTCGTCGGCGGGAACTCCAACCACTTCACCGAGCGCGTTCCCATCGAGCGCCTTTCGCGCGAACTGGGGCGGGCCGTCACCGCCGGCGCCACGGCGTACCTGATGCTCAACCCCAGCGACCTGCGCCCCGTGCCCATGACCACCCGCGCCGTGATGGAACTGGCTTGGAACGCCGAGCCCTGGCAAGCCAAGGATTCCAGCCCGGCCTATTTGCTGAAGTGGAGCAGCGAGGAGTTTGGTGAAAAGGCCGCCCCCGTCCTGGCGCAGTATTATGACGCCTACTTCCGCGCTCCTGCCCGGTATGGACCCAAAGAGGATAATATCCTGGCGGATAATTATTACCCTCAGTTCGTAGTCGATTTGCTGGTTCGCATGATTAAGAACGACTTGCAATCGCCCGCTCGATTCAGGAGCATGGAGAACGTGAAAGCTTTTCCGCAGTACACCATGTTCCTGAACGCCATTTGCCAGCAGGCCATCCCCCGCTGGCAGCGGGTTGCGGCCCTGGCAGCGCAGGGGGAACCCCTGGTGCCCCCTGACCGGCGCGAGTTTTTCCAGGCGCACGTCCTCACCGAGCTCAACGTGTATATTCACTGGAACCAAATGCTCGCCGACCTCGCCGGCGCGGCTTCGCCGTGGGTGTCACCAACCGCGCGAGTCGCGGGCGTGCGCGCGGCCATCCGGGAAATCCACGGTCTCCAGGAGTCGTTGCAAAAGGCCGACTACGGGAAGTGGCAGGGATTCCACACGCGCGGAGACTGGTTTGACAATGTCGCGCTGACGCTCGCCTTGGCCCAAGTGTGCGAAAGCAAGTTGGCGGGGAAAACCCTCGCACCCGCCCAGCAGGAAGTTCTGAAAACCGCAGAGCACTATCTGGATGCGGACACCAGCAACGTTTATATTAAGATTAAAGCCTACCAGAAGGGCCGCAAGGTGCAGTTCTGCGCGCCCGCGGCGAAGAACTAGCGAAACATGCAGAAATGGATAAAACCATGAGCAGCTCCCCAAATGCCCCTTGCACCCTTGGCAAAGTGAATTTTGAGGGCTGGCCGGCCTACGAACTTGCCAACGGGCTCCTGCACGTTTTCGTGGTCCCGGAAATCGGTGGGCGAATTATCCAGATGCGTCTGGGTGAGGAACCGTTCCTCTACATCAATCCCCGAATACACGGGCAGGTGTTCCCTCCCGAACAAAACGGGCCGGACTCCGGATGGGAGAATTACGGCGGCAGCAAGGTGTGGCCCGCTCCGCAAGGGTGGTCGAGTGATGAGGAGTGGCCGGGCCCGCCCGATCCGATCCTGGATGGCAGCCCTTTCGCTTGCCGCATCACCGAGGAAACGGCGGGCGCTTCGGCGATTCATCTCACCAGCTCGCACGATGAATATACCGGCCTGACGTTCTCACGGGAAATCCGCATTTCCCGCGGCTCCGCCGAGGTGCAAATTTTCCACACGATGAAGAATACCTCGCGGCGGCCGGTGCGCTGGTCAATCTGGCAGGTCACGCAACACGACGCGCACCCCGACCTCGCGGTTTTTTTGCCGGCAACGACCTTCCACAAAATGTTTGGCGATCAGGAATATCCCGGCCTCACCATCGACTTGCCACGCAAGCTGTTACGGCTGCAATTTGCCGATGTCGTGGCAAAATTCGGGATGATACCGGATGCGGGATGGCTGGCCACGCTCGATTCCCGCCGCCGCACGGTGTTTGCCGAAACCTTCCGCCTCTTTCCCGGCGCCCCTTACCCGGACGATGCCGCCGCTGAGTTTTGGATCAACGGGCACGGAAGCTGCACGATTCATGGCGACCGCTTCGATTCGAAGGATGATCCGGAATGTGACCCCTTCGTGGAAACCGAAATTCTCAGCCCGATGGCGGAACTCCGGCCAGGCGAAGAATACACCTTTGCAATTCGCTGGCACTGCGCCCGAGTCGAGGCCAAGGAAATTGTGCGCGTCAACCATTGCGCCGCGTTTGCGGCGCGCCTGATGGTCAATCGCCAGGGGGAAGAGCTTCGCGTGACGGGCTCATTTGGAATATTTCACATCGGACGTCTGGAGTTGGTCTCACTCCTGCGGAGTGGCAAAGTTCACACGGTGCAGCCCCTGGGAACCGTGAGCCCCCTCGAGCCATGCGTCGTCAATGCCCCGGTGGCTGACGCGCGTGACCTCGCGCGCGTCAGCCTGAGATTGAGAGATCAGGACGGCGCACTGCTGGGGAGCGTCGATCAAGCGGATATCCCCCCGCGGTAAGGAGGGGGCAGGAACGGTTGATCTTTTCCCGTAGCTACACCCTTCTCAACGGGGACGGAAAATTTCAATCGGTGTGAAATACTTCCAGCATGTTCGCCCACCACTCGCCTTCCTTTCGGGTGGGGATCGGTTGCTGCATGGGTTCCATGATGGCCCACCAATCCTGCGTCACGGGATCGGCGGCCATCTTCTTCATGTCAGCGGCAAAGTCATCGCCGAGATATTCGAAGTAGGCAAAGAGCATGTTATCTTTAAAGAATATAGTATAATTTCGGATATTACAATCATAGATCGTCTTCAAGACCTGGGGCCAGACCTTCGCGTGGTACTCAACGTACTTTTCGTAAGCTTCCGGTTTCAGTCCGATCAGTTGGCCGTAACGCTTCACTTTTGGGGTTGCCATTGGATTGATCTCCTCCGTTCAGTTTTCCGCGCGATCGGCGGAAGGGTTCTCGATTGATGCGCGGCTTTGTGCTGATGATGCCACCGCCTGCTCCGTCACCCAATCGGTCCAGAGCGAACTCTCTCCACTCGCCAGCAGCGGGGCGCCGTCGAGCACGGCCGCCACGTAATTCTCGATGCAGGGGTAATGCAAATTCGCGTGCGTCGGCAAATCCTCGCGGCCGCCGGGGTAAACCAGTTCCGGGCCGCTCAGAGGTGTAAGGTCCATTTCCCCATCGGTACCGATGATGCGAAACTCATCCCGCTTCAGGTGCGAGTTCCAGCGCACATCGACGATGCCGCGCACCTTACTGGCGTATTCGATCAAGACGGTCGCGCCGTCCTCGACGGCCGTCGCGTGGACCACATTCGACAATTGCCCCGCCACAAGCCGGGGTTCGCCGAACAGGAAGTTAAGCACATCGATACGATGAGAGCCGATATCAAAGAGCGGTCCGCCGCCTGCCAGAGCCGGATCAAACTGCCAGGTACGCCGGACTTCTGCGGGCGAGCGCCACTCATAACAGGTGATGTAGGCGAGCAGCGGCCGGCCAATCACCCCCTGCCGCAACAACTCTTGGGCGCGCGCGACCTTGGGATACGTGCGGCGATAGTAGGCGGCGCCCAAAGTCTTGCCCGCCGCGCTCGCCGCCTCCACCATCGACCGCGCCTCCGCGTAATTCATCGCCATGGGCTTTTCGCAGAGCACGTGCTTCCCCGCCCCGAGCGACGCTAGCGTCTGCGGCGCGTGAAGGAATACGGGCGACGCCACATAGACGGCGTCCGCCCCATCCGCCACCAGCGCCGCTTCCAGGTCGGTAAAGACGCGCACTCCGTAAGGCGCGGCCTTCGCGGCGTCGCGCGTGACAATCCCCCCAAGCTCGCTGCGTTTCTCTTCGAGCAGAGCGGGGATCACCCGCTTCGTCGTGATATCGCCAATGCCGATGACCAGCCACTTCAACATGCGGTTGTTCTCCCTACCGCATTACCAGAGCTTCACAGCTTCCGTGCGAATCTGCCCCTGCGTCGAAACCACCCAGTCGTCGGTACGGAACGGCGGCGCCGGCAATCCGACCTTGTTATAGAGATTGCACTGGGGATCGTCCGCCCAGGCGTACCGCGCCGCCACAGGCTTGGGAACGTGCGAACTCGACAGCACGACCTCATTGTCCACGATTTTCGCATCCGCGGGGAAAAACTGCTGATCCTCCCCGGCAATTGCAAATCCCATCAAGCTCTGACCACGAACCACCAATCCCCCGGCCGTATGTGTAAATCGCAGGTGCAGAGTTCCCGCGTCAGCACGCAGGGATTTGAAGGTCGGCCCCATGTACTCGATCTTCCGGCCATACGCGATGCCTTCCGCTGCCAGGGCCAGACGCCGCCCCACTTCCTGCTTGTTCTTGGGATGAATGTCGTGCGACTCGCCGATGTCGATCGCCACGGCCATTCCGGTTTTCGGCAACGCCAGGGTTTTATCCTGCGATTCCCTGAGGACAGCCCAGGCATCGGGATTTTTGTCGGGCCCACCAAAGTTGGCGAGTTGGACGAAGAGGAACGGAAAGTCTCCCTCGCCCCAGGAGGTGCGCCATTGCTGTATCATCGTGGGAAACACCTTCCGATACTGATAGGCAAATTCCGCATTCGATTCACCCTGATACCAGATGGCTCCCGCGATCGCATAAGGCGTGAGGGGCGCGACCATCCCGTTCCACAGGCCGGCATCGCGGTGAGAATGGCCGCGGGGATCTTTGGGAGCATCGGGAATGGACGGCAAGACCTTACCGCCGGCCTCGGCCTCTTCCGCGACCTTCTCCCATTCGCCCAGTTTCTGCTCGTACTGTTCGAGCACGTGAGGGAAATCGGCGATTCGCTGCCGCCAGGAATCGGCCACGACTTTCAAGTCAGGGTCTGCATCCACAGCCTCAGTGCTTGTCCAGGCCTCGGCCTCCGTCCCGCCCCACGAGGAGTCAATCATCCCCACCGGGAACTTCATGGTGCGATGCAAATCCCGGCCGAAGAAGTAGCCCACCGCGGAGAAGTTCCCCACCGTCTCGGGGCTTGCCACCACCCACTGGCCCTCCACGTCGGTTTGCGGCTTCCCCGCCACCACCTTCTTCACGATGAAGAGGCGCAGCAAGGGATAATTGGCCGCCGCCACTTCCTGCTCCGCGTTTTTGGCGCCGCCGAACACACCGTGATTCCGCACGGCGAATTCCATGTTCGACTGCCCCGAGCACACCCACACCTCGCCCACCAGCACGTTGTGGATGGTCACGGTGTTTTTCCCTGCCACGGTCATTTCAAACGGCCCGCCCTTCTTGAGCGGCTCCAACTCCACCTTCCACTGTCCATTGGAATCAGCCGTGGCCGTCTGCTTTTGGTCTCCCAGGCTCACCGTAACTTGTTCGCCCGCGTCGGCCACTCCCCAAATCGCCACCTGCCGGCCTTGCTGCAACACCATGTTGTCACTGATCAGCGCCGGCAACTTGATGTCAGCGGCCGCCGTGGCAGCGCCGATCAGTATGGAGAGAATGACCCACGCAAGCCGCCCGCAGGCTTTCCACGAATGCGCCCCTCCACACCCAGCCTTATGATTCCACCCCAGTCCGTTTCTCATGAAGACCTCTTTCCGATGAGTTGCGCAAACTCCTCTGCTGAGATTGCGCGGCAAATACTAACACTGCCTCTTCTTCGAGGCGAGCAATTCTCGCAGACGGTTGAGCTGGCTGGCACCAGATGAGCGGTGCTGGAGTCGATGCCGCGCCAATCAAATCGCCATTTCGTAGAGAGCGATCATGTCAGCTTCGGTGCAAGAACGGGGATTCGACTGGTGGCAGGAGTCTTCCATGGCTTTCTTGGCCAACAACGGAATCAGGTCGCGGGTCACACCAAGAGCGCCGAGAGTTACGGGAATGTCGATTTCCGGCAGGAGTTTATGCAACCGACCGATGAGCGCCGTGGCAGCTTCTGCGACCATCCCGCGGGAGCCCTCGATCTCCATGGCGAGGGCAAGATCCCGCAGGCGTTCTTCTGCCACAGATCGGTTGAACTCGAGAACGTGTGGCAGGAGAATGCCGTTCGTGGTGCCATGATGCAGATTGGCAACACTCGAAAGAGGGTGAGCGAGCGAATGTACAGCGCCCAACCCCTTTTGAAACGCCACTGCTCCCATCATCGACGCCATCATCATATGGCTGCGCGCTTCGAGGTCTTGCCCGTTATGAACCGCCCGCGGGAGAGAACGAATGGCGAGCCTGGCTCCTTGCAGCGCAATAGCATCGCAGAGGGGATGGTAACCCAGCGCCAAGTAAGCTTCCACGTTGTGCGTCAGCGCGTCCAACCCCGTACCGGCGGTGATCTTCGGCGGCATGCCGAGGGTCAATTCGGGATCCGCCAAGGCAACGTTGGGCATCAAGTGCGGGCTGAAGATCACCGTTTTGCGATCCGTCGCTTTCAGAATGATGACCGTGCTTCGTCCGACTTCGCTGCCCGTGCCCGCAGTGGTGGCAATGGCAATCATGGGCGGTACGTCGGCACGAATTCTCGCCGCGCCATCCAATTTGTCATCATACTGCTCGAGCGGAAAAGGATGGGTAACCGTCAAGCGGACGGCTTTGGCAACATCGAGCGGACTGCCACCGCCCAGGCCGATTACACCGTCGCAATTCCCATGCCGGTAAGCCGTCAATCCGTCCTGGACATTCTTCTCCACGGGATTGGGATTCACATCTTCAAAAACCGTCAGGGCCAAGCCCGCTCGCCGCGACTGCTCCAGAATCTGCTCAGCGATGCCACACGCGACCACACCACGATCCGTCACCAAGAGCGGCCGCGTGATTCCCAACTGTTTTGCTTCGTTGCCCAGCTCCCGCACTGCTCCGGGACCAAAGACGATTCGAGTGGGGAAGGAGAATCTTGCAATCATATTGGTCATATTATCTCGAAATACCTTTCCAGTTCCCAATCCGTCACGGCCCGGCGGAATTCGCGCACTTCCCATTGGCGAGTAGCAGCGTAGTGCTCCACAAATTCCGCGCCAAAGTATTCGCGCGCCGCTTCGCTCGAACGGAAAAGGGCCGCTGCCTTCTCCAACGTGCGCGGCAGGGGCGGCGCCTTGGACGTGTAAGCATTGACCGTAGGCGGGGAGAGGGCCAACTTCTTCTCAATACCATAAAGGCCCGAGGCCAGGCTTGCCGCGAGAGTGAGATAGGGGTTGGAGTCAGCGCCCGGCAGCCTGTGTTCGACGCGGGTGGCTTTGACGCCGGCGGGAATGGCACGGAGCGCCGTGGTGCGATTATCCAGGCCCCAGGTGACATTGGTCGGCGCCCAAACGCCCGGTACGGTTCGTTTGTAGGAATTCACCGTGGGCAGGAACATCACGGCAAACTCCCGCATCAGGGCGAGCTGTCCCGCCATAAAATACCGCATCAGGTCCGACATCTCACCCTCGCCTCGCGGAGCATGGAAGAGGTTCTTGGACCCCTGCGCGTCCGCCAGGCTTTGATGGATGTGCCCGCTGCAACCCGGCAATTTGTTATTCCACTTGGCCATGAAAGTGGCAACCAGGCCGTGTTTCTGCGCCACGATTTTAACCGCCGTCTTGAACAGGGCGGCGTGGTCGGCGGCGCTCAGAGCGTCGCTGTAGCGAATGGCCGTCTCGTAGACGCCCGGGCCCGTCTCCGTGTGGAATCCCTCGACCTCAATGCCCAGCGTGGCCATCGAATCCAAAATCGCGTGGGCGAGGTCGGAGTGCACCGAGGCGCGCAAAAAGCTGTAACCGAACATGCCCGGCGAGAGCGGCACAAGGTCCCGGAAGTGCTTCTGCCGAATCGACTGCGGGTCTTCACGGAAGAAAAAGTACTCGTATTCGATGGCGGCTTTCGGGGTATACCCCATGGATTGCGCGCGTTGAGTTACACGGCTCAACACTTGCCGCGGCGAGACCGCCAGTGGGGTGCCGTCTTTGTTGAAGAAATCCACGAGGAAAAACGCCGTGTTCGGTTCCCACGGCAAAACATGAAAACTGGAGAGGTCGATCCGAGCCACCCCATCGGGGTATCCCGTATGCCAACCGGTCACGCGAACGTTGTCGTAGAGCGCGTCCGAGGTGTCCCAGCCGAAAATTACGTCGCAAAATCCCAAGCCCGCGGCGGCAGCCGACGTAAACTTTTCAACCGAAATGTATTTCCCTCGCAGGACGCCGTCCACATCGAACCCGCCGACCTTCACCTTTTCAATGTGGTGGGTGGCGAAAAGCTGCTTCATTTCGTCAAAGGTCATGGCCGCCTCGTCCAAAAACAGTGGTTAGTGCTTAGTGGTGAGTGGTTAGCGGATACTGGTAGGTGGTAAGCGGGTGACAACTAACCACCAGCCACTAGCCACTGGTTTAATCAATCAAGCGAGACCCAAACCGACTTGACTTGCGTGTATGACTCCAAAGCGTGCGGCCCCATTTCCCGGCCGAATCCGCTTTGCTTGTAACCACCGAAGGGCGAACTGCTATCGAAACAATTGTAAGCGTTGATCCAAACCGAACCGGCCTTGATTTGCTGCGCCAGCCGATGCGCGGTGCCGATGTCGCGTGTCCACACGGCGGAAACCAACCCGTATATCGTGGCGTTGGCGATTTCCGCAGCTTCCTCCGCATCCCGAAACTTCAGTGCCGCAAGCACCGGGCCGAAGATCTCTTCCTGCGCGATTTTCATTTGCGGTTGGACATCTGCGAATACCGTGGGCTTCACGTAAAATCCCCGAGCCTTGTCTCCTTCCCCATCGCGCTCGCCACCGGTCAATAAGCGGGCACCTTCCTTGCGCCCGCTATCGATATAAGAGAGAATCCTCTCCATTTGCGTTTGGCTGATTTGTGAACCCATCTCCGAGGCCGGGTCGAGCGGGTCGCCGACTTTCATCTTCCTGGCGCGTTCGGCTAGGTTACCCACAAACTGGTCATAGATCTTCTCGTGAACCAGCAGCCGCGAACCGGCGCTGCACACTTCACCCTTATTGGCATAAATTCCCCAGAACGCTGCCTTCGCGGCCCGCTCTAAATCAGCGTCAGGGAATATGATGTTGGGGGATTTTCCTCCCAGTTCAAGTGAAAGCCGCTTCAGGTTGCTCTCACCCGAAGCCCTCAGCAGGGCGCGTGCGGTGCGCACGCTTCCCGTGAACGCCACCTTATCAACATCCATGTGGCGTCCCAACGCCTCCCCGGCGGTTGGTCCATAGCCGGTCACCACGTTTACGACGCCGTCGGGGACGCCCGCCTGCTGGCAGTATTCCGCGAGTTTGAAGGTGGTGAGGGGCGTCATCTCGGAGGGCTTAATGACCATCGTGCAGCCTGCCGCCAACGCCGGCGCCACTTTCCACGCCGCCAGCAACATGGGGTAGTTCCACGCCGTGATCATGCCCACCACACCCACCGGCTCGCGCAAGGTGTAATTCAGATAATTCCCGTCGACGGGGATGGTCTCACCGTAAATCTTGCGTGCCCAGCCGGCGTAGTAATAGAAGATGTCGGCCGTGGGGGGAATATCGCCGCGCAACGCCTCCTGAAACGTCTTCCCATTGTTCAGCGATTCGAGCAACCCTAATTCCTCCCGGTTCTTCTCAATCAGCTCGCCGATCCGCCAGATAATACGTTCCCGCGCCGAGACGTCCATCTTTCGCCACACACCGCTTTCGAAGGCGCGACGCGCGGCCCGCACGGCACGGTCAACATCTTCCGCATCGGCGTCGGGCACGCTGGAGAGTTGTTCCCCGGTGGCGGGATTCATCACGGGAATGCTCAGTGTGCTCGACGACACGGTCCACTTGCCGTCAATGTAAAGCTTGTAGGGCTTTAATCCTTGTTTGATACTCGCGGCGTCCATGTGTGACCTCAGGGCTGAGAAGTGGGCGTAATGGGATCATCCGCCGCGGCCCAAGTGGGCTTGCGGATTTCATGCGGTCCCGTAAATCGATGCAACGCGTAAAGCACCGCGAGCACCACCGCCATGCTGATGCCCGCCAAAACATTGGGAGGCATTATCATAATCGTACAGATGAACACTGTCCACACCAGCGCCAGCACATTGATCAAATTGCTGCGCCGCCCCAAATGCCAGGGACCGCGCTTGTCGATCCATTGGCGCTTCCGCCGCCAGCCTAAATAGACTGGAATGTTGTATGCCAGGTAGCATCCCACGACGCTGAGGGAGGTCACGGCGGAATAGGACACGCTATAAACCAGAGCGAGAAATGCCACGGCCACGGAAAGCCAGATCGCCGCTCCGGGAGTTTTATGATGGGGATGGGTTTTACTCCAGAACTTGGCCATGGGTAAACCCTTGTCGCGCGCCAGGGCGTAAATCACACGGGACACCGAGGTGACGGTCGCGAGGCCACAGAACCACATCGCCGCCACCGTCAGCAGCAGGACCGCCTTCCCCGCCCGCTGCCCCAGCGTGGCGGTGACGATGGCAAGCACCGCCGGGAGGGGATTCCCCGCTGCGTCCTTGGCATTGAGCACGCTGGAAATGCTCGGAATCACCCACGTCAATGAGAGAACGAGGAGATATCCGAAAAATCCCGAGACCACCACCGAAAGCACGACTCCCCACGGCGCCCGGCGGCGCGGATTAAGGGTCTCCTCCGCCACGTGGGCCGAGGCGTCATAGCCAGTGTAAGTCCACGCAGCCTGAAGAAGCCCCAGCATGAACAGCCAGGCATAGGGCGCATGCATGGGGCTGGAGGAAGCGGACGTCAGAAGAAAGCTCAGCGGCTGCTTGGGTGCAAAAAACCACAGCGCGCCGATCAGAACCAAGACCCCGAATATATGGATCGATACGCTGAGATCGTTAAGCCAGGCCACCCAACGAATTCCATAGTGATTGATGAACCCATGCGAGGCCAGAATGAGCGCGTAAGTAACGAGCAAAACCAAATTCGAAGCGTGCAGCCCGAGAATCGGGGCCAGAAATTGCGCGCAGCCGTAGTCGATGCCGGCCAGCGCCGCCACCAGCCCCACAATATTGAGCAAGGCAGTGAACCAAGCCCAAGTGGGGCCGCCCAACTCCGCCGACCAGTGATAGGTTCCGCCGGAGGTGGGCAGCGCGGAGCAAAGTTCCGCCATGCTCAACGCCACAAACAGCGTCCCGACCGAGGCCAGCGGCCAGCCCAAGGTCATTTCCAGCGGGCCGCCCATCTGCAAACCGTAGTCAAACAGGGTGACAGCACCGGTCAGAATGGAAATAATTGAAAAGGAAATAGCAAAGTTCGAAAAGCCACCCATGCTGCGCAGCAGTTCCTGGGCGTAGCCCAAGCGCGCAAGTTCCCGAGCATCCCGTTGGGCCTGGATTTCCTGGCGCGTGCTGGGCGGCGTCAATTCGTCCCATCCCTTCCCGTGCGGTTATCCAATCTCGTATTGATTCCCTGAATTGAAGAGGTCTTCCATCTTATTTTTTCCTACTGGAGGCGTCAAGACGGATGTACCATAGTGCTTCCACAAGCTTCATGGATTTCGAACGCACCGCGACCATGCCAGACAGTCCAGCAAAAAGTGAGTGAGGATTTCACTTTGAAAAAAATATCGCGAAGGGGTTTCATGGCGGCAGTTCCCGCTCTCGGCTCCGCGCCGAAATGGGCGGCGGCAACGGCGGCCGGGGCGGTGGCAGAGAGCGGCGGGCGGGCGTCTTCCGCGAGACTCCAGGCCGCCGTCTTCACTTGCGATATAACGCCCCCGCTCGGAAGCCCCTTGCAGGAGTGCAAGCCTCCGGTGGCTGTCAGCGCGGATATTCCCCTGCTGGCGAAGGGTGTGGTGATCTCCGACGGCAGCACGCGGTACGCTCTGTGCGCCCTCGATTATTGCGAGTTGCGCTTAGGCGCGCACGACTTGTTTCGCCGAAGCATTGCCAATGCTTTGGGTGTAAACGAATTGCAGATTGAGGTGCACTGCCTCCACCAGCATGACGCCCCCGCTTACGACACCCATGCTGAACTCCTCATAGAAATGGCGCCTTCGCCACCCTACACGACGGATTTGGCATTCATTGCCATCGCGTCGGAACGCGTGGCTTCTGCCGCGCGCGAAGCTATGCAGAAGCTTCAACCCCTGACACACGTGGCCTGCGGAAAGGCCAAGGTGGAAAAGTTTGCTTCCAATCGGCGCGTTCCCCTCCCCAATGGAAAGATGGGGGGCCGCATGAGCCACTGTAACGACCCTGTGCTGGTGGCCGCGCCGGAGGGTTTGATCGATCCCTGGATGCGCACCATCACGCTCTTCAACCGGCAGAATCCCATCGCCCGGCTGCACTACTACGCCTCGCATCCCCAAAGTTACTATGGCCAGGGCCACATGAATCCCGACACGGTGGGGATTGCGCGCGAGCGCTTGGACAAAGAGGAAGGAGTACCCCAAATCTACTTCACCGGCTGTGGCGGAAATATCGCGGCGGGCAAATATAACGATGGATCGCACGAAATGCGCATGGTACTCGCCAACCGTTTGTACGAAGGCATGAAGGGCGCCATCAAGGCCAGTGGGAAGCCCGAGCCTGCGACCCTTTCCTGGAGGACCGCCGACGTCCGGTTCGCGCCGCGTCAAGAAGCGAACTTTTCCGCGGAGCATTTCCGCACCGTGTTGGCTGACCCCACTCAAACCTACTCGGCTCGCACCTCGGCGGCGTGGGCGCTGGCGTGGTATAAACGGCTCAAGGTCAGGCCCGCCGTGGATATCACATCTTACCGGCTTGGGCCCGCGACGATTCTGCACCTTCCGGGCGAGGCTTTTGTGGAATACCAACTCTTCGCGCAGAGCGTGCGCCCGGATGAGTTCGTCGCCGTCGCCTCCTACGGAGACGGCGGTACCGGGTACATTTGTACGGATAAAGCTTATTCCGAGGGGGGGTATGAGCCGTCGGCATCCTATGTCGGCCCACCCTCGGAAACGCTGCTGAAAGCGGCTATGCGCGAAGTGTTGAAGAACAGTGGTTAGTGGTTAGTGGATAGTGGTTAGTGGCGAGTGGTTAGTTTGCCGTGGCTAACCACTCGCCACGATTCACCAGCCACTTACCTAAGGAGGAATGATGCTTCATCGCTTGTCATGTTTAGTGCGCGGCCTGGTGCCGCTGGCCGCACTCGCGCTGCTGTTTCCCCTGAGCGGCTTTTCGCAGGCCGATTCGAATGCGCCGATCAAAGTTGGAATCATCGGCTTGGACACCTCGCATGTGATCGCGTTCACCAAAAGCCTGAACGATCCCTCCGACAAACAATATGTGCCAGGCCTGCGAGTGGTTGCCGGGTACAAAGGCGGAAGCCCGGACGTCAAGGCGAGTTGGAGCCGCGTGGAGGGATACACCGCGGAGTTACGCGATAAGTGGAACGTGGAAATTGTAGATGACATCCCCACACTTTGTTCCAAAGTCGATGCCGTGCTGCTGGAAAGCGTCGATGGGCGGCCGCATTTGGAGCAGGTAAAGCCGGTGTTCGCGGCGCACAAGCCCGTATTCATCGACAAGCCGATGGCCGGCAGTTATAAAGACGCGAAGGAAATTGCCGAACTGGGCAAAGCGGCGGGTGTGCCGTGGTTCACCGCCTCCAGCCTGCGCTTCTGGAGCGAAGTTCCACGCTTGAAAAACCCGGAGGGCATCGGCCAGATTCTCTCCTTTGACGTTCTGGGGCCCACCATCCGGGAGCCGCACGAACCCTCCATGTTTAATTACGGCGTTCATGCCATCGAGATGCTTTACCAGCTCATGGGAGCGGGATGCGAGACGGTCACCATGCAAACCTCGGGAAACGAGGACGTTCTGATCGGCAAGTGGAAGGATGGACGGCTGGGAGTGGTACGAGGGTTCAGCAGTGGGCTCTACGCATTTTCGATTACCGCATACGGAGATAAGGGCGTTTTGCACTCCGAGGGGAAACCCGAGGCCTATCGGGAGTTGCTGGTGGAGATTGTCAAGTTTTTCCAAACCCATGTGCCCCCCGTTGACAACAACGAATCATTGGAGGCCCTGGCGTTCATGGAGGCTGCGGACCTGAGCGTTGCGCGCGGGGGAGTTGCCGTTCCACTCAGTGAGATCATGAAATAAAGGTGTAAAGGGAAAATCAGAATGCTGACGAGAAAGTGGAATGCTCTTGCTTTCATGTGGCTCGTGCTGGCTGGATTTCAATCCCTGGCGGCGCAGACCATGCCGCAGAAAGCATCAACCGAGCCCCGGCTCCAGGCGAAGATTTACGACTCCGGCTTCGATCTTGCGCACGACAGCTACAACGGCGTCAGCGCCGCCAGCGATGGCAAGATTTACTACGTGCTATCGTCGCAGACGATTGACACGGGCGCGCAAATCTACTCCTTCGATCCCGCGACGGAAAAGATCAAACACCTGGCTGACTTGACCGAGATTTGCGGGGAAAAAGGGTTGAAGGCCATTCCGCAGAACAAGTCGCACGTGCGTTTCTGGGAAGCGAACGGTAAACTCTACTTTGCGTCTCACATTGGATATTACACAATTAAGAATGGCATGGAGACCATGGGAGTCCCGCCGCCCGGCTATAAGCCCTATCCAGGCGGGCATTTCCTTTCTTACGACCTGGCCACCGGCAAATTCGAAAAGCTGGCCGACGACCCGCACGGCGAAGGGATCATCGCCATGACCATGGATCCGGTGCGCGGCCGACTTTACGGTTTGACCTGGCCCACGGGCTACTTCATTCGCTACGATCTGCGCATGCATGAACTCAAGGATCTGGGCCTATACGCTGGACTGGGCGAGAGCGTCCGCGGGCCGCAATACCGAACCCTATGCCGCTCCCTGGTGGTCGACCCGCGCGATGGGTCAGTCTATTTTACAACCTCCGAGGGGTTTATAATGCGCTATATGTACGATCGGGATGCGGTGGAAAAGGTCGAGGGAGACGACCTGCGCAAAGATTATTTCGGCGTGTATGACCCAACCGATTCGGGAAGCATGGGGTACAATTGGAGGCAGGTGGTCTGGTACGCGCCCGAAAACATGATTTACGGAGTGCATGGGAACTCGGGATACTTGTTCCGCTTCGACCCGCGCATTCCGCGCGTGGAGGTGTTGGACCGCATTACATCGCTGCCTTCGCAGCGCAGTGGGATGTTTGATGAGTTCAGTTATGGATACCTGGGTTTCATCCTCGGCCCGGATGGAAAGACCTTGCATTACCTGACTGGCGGGCCTATTTATCGCGCGGGGAAAAGAGTGGCGGGAGAAAGCGTTGCGCATAAGGGTGAATCAAAGGGCGAGGAAGATCTGCACCTCATCACCTATTATATTCCCACGGGAAAGTACATCGACCACGGGGCCATCTTTTTCCCCGACGGCCAGAGACCCAAAGAGGTAAATTCGATCGCCGTGGGCAGGGATGGATCCGTATACGCCCTCGCCGCCGTCACGCAGAACGGGCGCAATCGGACCGATTTAATGAGGATTCCCGGACCCATTCCGAGCCACTAATGCCGAAAGACGGAAAGTCGAAACTCGAAAATCGTTTCTAGCTTCGAATTTCGAGTTTCGATTTTCGAGTTTCGTCAGTTCATGGAGGCTTCATCATGAAAAAAAAGGAACAGAAAACCAGCCGTGACCGGAGAGATTTTCTGCAAGCGGGAAGCATGGCGCTCTTAGGCCTGGCCATGCCGGAAACGCTCACCGCCGCGCCCGCTGCGACTGAATCATTGGCCATGTTGGGCGGCGCCAAGGCCGTCACCATCCCCTCTTACAAAATTGAAGACCTCACCTACTGGCCTCGCTATGGAGACAAGGAGAAGGAAGCGCTTCACCGGTTGATTGACACCGGCAAGTTCTATGAAGAACTACCGGTTTTCGAGAAGGAGTGGCAGGAGTACACGGGCATTCCCTTCCTCCGCGCGCACATGAACGGCTCGAGCGCCATCAACAGCATGTTTTTTGCGATCGATCTGGAACCGGGCAGCGAAGTGATGGTGCCCTCCTATGATTTCCCCACCGACTGCCTGGCCCTGCGCTTTTTTGGATATGTCCCCATCTTCATCGATATCGAACCCACCACGGGGACTTTTGACTTGGAGGACGCGCGCCGCAAGTTCACCAGCCGCACGCGCGCGGTGTTCCCCATGCACTCCTGGGGATTGCCCTGCCAGATGGATCACATCCGGGCCTTCGCGAAGGAGAAGGACCTGATCGTGCTCGAGGACGCCGCGCATTCCCACGGCGCGAGCATGCAAGGCAAGAAGACGGGAACCCTGGGCGATCTGGCCATCTTCAGCTTCCAGGCGAGCAAACCCCTGCCCACCGTGGAGGGTGGCATGGGCATGTATTACTCGCGCTTGCATTATGAGCGGGCAACAGCCTACGGTGAATACACGGCCCCGGAAAAGTTCCCCACTGACAGCCCCGTCCATCGCTACGCAGGCACGGGATTTGGCCAAAAGTACCGGATGCATCCCTTCGCCGCGGCGGTCGGCCGGCTGCAATTGCGTAACCTCGATCACATGAACGCCCGGGTGAACAAGAACGTCCGCAAGCTGAACGATCCGCTGGTCCAGTTGGAAGGACTTGCGGAGCCGCGTTGCCGTCCTGACCAGGAGCGCGTCTATTACTACGCCAACATGCTCCTGCTCGATCCGGCCAAAGCGGGGTTCTCCCGCGACGCGCTGGTGAAGGCACTCAAAGCGGAAGGCGTGAAGGTTTCCACCTGGGTCTATCCCGAACAGCACAAGCTGACCATCTACTCGGAACCCCAGTGGTGGCATCATCCGCCCGTGATTCCCAAATCCATGCCGGGCAATGATTACATCAACGGCAACCACATTTTCCTGCCGCTCCTTTACGGTGAGGCCGACGACGTGATCGATCAATACGTCAAGGCGTTTCAAAAGATTTGGGCGCACCGGTCGCAGCTTGCTTAGAGCTAAGAGTGTGTACCGCAGAGTTTCTAGGTAGCGAGACTCTGCGGTGCGCGCTTCCTCACCTCCCATCCTAGTTCTCGGAAATCTGAGAAACAATGAAGCGAATCACCGATGCGGGTCGACCCCGAAGCTGTCTGCACATAATACGATTGACGCGTGTCGCGCGACAGGCGATAATGGGTGGGAATGGCTATTCGTTCAATTCGGCGCCGTGGCCTCAAGCAGCTTTACGAGGCAGGGGAAGCCCGAGGTCTTCCCGCCGCCCTGGTGTGGAAGATAGCGGACATGTTGGTGGCGATCGACGAAGCGGCTGAGCCGCAGGATGTCGGGTTGTTTCCCGGGTGGAAGCTGCACCCGCTCAAGGGCAACTTAAAGGGTTTCTGGAGCGTCACGGTCACCGGCAATTGGCGCGTGATCTTTCGGTTTGAGAAAGGCGACGTGTTTGATGTTGACCTGGTTGACTACCACTAAAGGAGGTATTTGAAATCATGCCAATGAAGAATCCCCCGCATGTGGGCGGGCTGATCCGCCGCGAAGTGATCGAGCCGCTGGGGTTAACGGTGACCGAAGCGGCGAAGGTGCTTCACGTCGGGAGGCAGGCGCTTTCCGCCTTGCTCAATGAGAGGGTAGGGCTTACCCGCGACATGGCTCTGCGCATCGAAAAGGCATTCGGGCCGAAGATGGAGCACCTGATGCGGATGCAGCTTGCCTACGATTTGGCCCAGGCCCGCAGCGAGGAGAGCGCTATCACCGTCAAGCGCTACGTTGCCGAAGAAAGAGTCCGCGCGCAGCGAGCCCGGCGTTTTTTGTAGCAATTTGGCCATTACCGCCTAAAATGCTTCCCGCATAGCATCCGCATGGCAGGAGGTCCCTCCCATGAAACTCATCCGGCTTATCGCATGGTTCGTTGCGCCCACGATCCTCTTTCTTCTCGCCTCATATGTGGGTGCGCCGGGACTGCGCCCGCTGATGGGCCTGACCCCGCAACCGCGGCCCGCGCGGTCCGGCACGCTGGAATTGGCCGTTTTGGACGACGCTTCCGGCCAGCCCACTCCGGCGCGCGTCGAACTGCTCGATGCGGACCACCAAGGTTACATCGCGCAGGACGCTCTGCCCATCGACGGTGACTGCGTGGACCGGGTTATTCCCGCCGACTACACGCTGGAACGCGCCATTGCGGTGATGTCGAAAAAGTTCGATAACCCCTTCACCAAGACGTCGCAGTTTTATACGGTGGGAAACTCCGTGGTCTCCCTGCCGCCGGGCGATTACAAGTTGAAGCTTCGGAAGGGGCCGGAATACGACCTGCAAGAACGCCAGCTTCACATCAATTCCGGCGAAACCACCAGCTTGACGGTGAAGATGACGCGGTGGATAAACATGCCGCAGCAAGGATGGTACAGCGCGGACGACCATCTGCACATCGCCCGGCCCGTCAAAGAACTCAATCCTTTCATCTCGAAATGGATGCAGGCGGAGGACGTACACGTGGGGAATCTGCTGGAGTGGGGCCTCTCCAGCCGCTTTCACAATACGCTGCAATATGCCTTCGGCGAGGGCGGATTGTATCGCGAAGGGGACTATCTGCTGGCCACCGGACAGGAGAACCCGCGCACTCACTTCCGCGGTCACGCGATCATCCTGGGAGGGAAAACGGCGATCAATGAACCGCAGGCCTACGTCATCTACCAACTGTTCTGGGAAGAGGCGGAGAAACAAGGCGCCTTGAAGGGTTATGCGCACTTCGGGAAAATTGAGGGCGCGGAATACGGCCTGGCCATCGACCTCCGCGGAAACCTGCTGAATTTCCTCGAAGTCCTCCAATTTGAGCACGGCGTCTACGACGTTTGGTATGACATTCTCAACTTGGGTTTTCGCATGACGCCCACGGCGGGCACCGATTTTCCCTGCCTGCCTACCATCCCCGGGCGTGAACGGTTCTATACCAAAGTCGATGGCCCGCTGACCTACGACGCGTGGCTGGAAGGAGTGCGCACGGGCAAAACCTTCGTCACCAACGGCCCCATGCTGGAGTTCGGCGTCAACGGAAAAGGGATGGGCGATGAGGTTCTCTTGAAGAAGCCCGGAACCGTGATGGTGGAAGGGCGCGCGCGCTTCGATCCCCACCGCGAGATCCCCACCCGCCTGGAGATTATCGTCAACGGCGAGACCGTCAAGAGTTTTCCCCGCAAGGGAGAGGCCTCCGAAATCAACTTTCAGCTTCCATTGGAAATGCCCCAGACGTCCTGGATAGCGCTCAGCGCTTCCGGAATGAAAACCGACGAGGCGACCGGCAACTTTCCGCCCTTCTTTGGCGCGAGCTCGCTGGCCCACACCGCACCGATCTACGTTACCGTGCAAGGAACACCTCCGCTCCAGGCCCAGCCCCGGGCCAAGGTTTTGGCACGCAAGTGGCTCGCCAAGCTGGAAGACCTGGAAGCGCGCCTGCAAGAAGATCAAATCCAATACCTCGCGAGGCCGGCGGCAAATGACGGCGTGGACGCGGACACCCTCCGCAAAAATCGCGCCGCGCTGCTTCAGGGGATTCAGTCCGCAAAGGATTATTTCACTAACCTGGCGCGGTGAGCACGAGCGTGTTGGCGCCGCGGCGGCGTAGCGCGGACCCCCCGTCTTTGGGGTCCGCGGCTCTTACTGTGAAAATGCCACGAATGCCGGATTGCGCCCCGATGCATCGGGGCGCAATCCGGCATATCTCCGCATTTGAAATGAACCGCTTCCCCTACGTAAGAACCGCAGACCTCAAAGGCGGAGGTCTGCGCTACGATTGCTAGCGAAGCTGCGCGCAATAATAAACGTTGACGCGCGTGGCGGGACAGGCGATACCACTAAAGGCGGGATCTGAGATCATGCCGAAGAAAGAGCCCGCGCGTAGCAAGGCCGGCCTATGCTAAAACAACTCCCCGGTACGTTCCTGTTCGTTGCGGCGCTGGGTCTGGGCATTCAGCAACCCCTGAACCCGTCGCCCACTCGCACCGACAAGCAGAATCTGCTGACCTACTATGACGACGCGCAAACGCCTCATGCGGTCAAGGATGTTGCGGACTGGCAAATCCGGCGCGCCCAGATCGTCTTGAACATGACGCTGGTGATGGGACGCATGCCCCAAACCACGCCGTTACCCTTGGACGTCAAAGTGGAAGAAACCATCCTGGCGCCCACTTACCGCCGCGAGAAGATTACCTTCCAGGGCGCGGACGGCGACCGCGTTCCCGCTTATCTTTTCATCCCCAGACTGCCGGAGGGGAAGAAGGCGCCAGGAATACTCTGCCTCCATGAAACCACGCGCCTGGGCATGGCGGAGCCCGCCGGCCTCGGGGGGAGACCTAACCAGCATTACGCGTTGGAACTGGCGGAGCGCGGGTTTGCAACCATCGCGCCCGATTACCCCAACTTCGGCGATTACCAGTTCGACCCTTACGCCCACGGCTACGCCAGCGCCACCCTGAAGGGAATCTCCAACCACCGGCGCGCCGTGGATCTGCTGCAATCTTTGCCCGAGGTAAACAGCGACGAAATCGGCGTCATCGGCCATTCCCTGGGCGGGCACAACTCGATGTTCGCGGCGGTGTTCGACCGGCGCATTAAGGCCATCGTGACCAGTTGCGGGTTCACCTCGTTTGAAAAATACATGCATGGGGATCTTGCCGGCTGGAGCCACAAGGGATACATGCCGCGCATTGCCGAGGTCTACCACAAGAATCCGGCTGAAATGCCCTTTGACTTTACGGAAGTGCTGGCCGCCCTGGCGCCGCGACCGGTTTTCATCAACGCCCCGACCGGTGACGATAACTTTGACGTCTCCGGCGTTGACGATTGCGTGAACGCCGCTCGACCCGTGTATCAGAAAATCTTCCACGCGGAGGGGAACATCCAGGTTGTTCACCCGGCCTGCCAGCACGACTTCCCCCCCGAAGTCCGCGAAGCCGCGTACAAGGTCCTGGCGCAGGCGCTTGAATCGGCACGCTGACGCATTCTGGTCTCGACGCGGGCCGGGCGGTTTGCCATGCTTGACCCGGGAAGGACGCCATGACCGACGAAAAGAAGGCGGGAAATGATCCCCGGCAGAGCCGCCGATGCCTTGCCCAAAAGACCCCTCACCCACCGCCTTGCGGTCCCCCCTCTCCCCGGTGGAGAGGGCAAGAATCATCGTGGGGCGCGCCCCCGTGCGCGCAAAAGTACATTCTCCCTCTCCGCGGGGGAGAGGGGGGACCGCAAGA
>Ga0326728_10006390_pt1 | contig 31755 bp, 24 predicted proteins | sample MB3enrmetagenome_FD_207602 | JGI IMG/M metagenome (GOLD analysis project Ga0326728, IMG submission 207602) | Lab enriched peat soil microbial communities from McLean, Ithaca, NY, United States - MB31MN | ecosystem: Environmental > Terrestrial > Soil > Wetlands > Peat | place: USA: New York...
CAAGATCTGGGCCGGAAGCGGAGCCCCTCCTCCTGAAGAGAAAAATCCCAACTGGAGAAGAATAACGCTTCTCAGCTACAGCGCTTAGAGGTGTGATTATAAAGATTGGCCGGTTATTTCCGACATAACCGGCAGAGTGAATCGGGGTAGATCTACGCTGCGCCGTTGATCGCGGGCAATAGGCCCCAAGGCCTTCGTCCACATTCCCCGACGGCATCTTATCCGGTACATTCCCAAAGGCGCGGCACGGGAGGATCTGAAGGCGCGGTGCGGCGCCGGACTGCAAGATCTCGGCGTTCCGTGCCAACGGCAGATAAAGAGGACGGTGCGGCCGGGCTCCTGGAGAGGCCTTGCATAGCACGGCGCGGCCGCAACCAAGGCGAGATTTTCCGTGTTCTCTGCGTCATTGATTTTCTCCAGCCAGAAGGCGTAATGTATGAACCGCTAATAATACGCGAGTAGCAAGGCACTGAATCATGAAATGCCCTCAGTGTCGACACGTTAATCTGCCCTCAGCGATTCGATGCGAAAACTGTAGTACGCTCCTGGACGCTGAGACCATGACAGCGGCCGGCAGTTTCTTAGGACGTTGGCCCATCCGCGCACCCGCCCAGGGAGGCGAGGTCATCTCCAGTCCCCCGCTCGACTTGCAACCCGGGCATGTGTTGGGCGGACGCTATGAAATCCTGGGGCTGCTCGGCGAAGGCGGCATGGGAGCAGTTTACAAAGCCCGCGATCGAGAGGTTGACCGGGAAGTCGCGCTGAAGGTCATTCGCCCCGAACTAACGGGGCATCCGGAGGTTGTGTCTCGATTCAAGCAGGAATTGATTCTGGCGCGGCAAGTAACCCACAAAAATGTGGTTCGCATCTTCGATTTGGGCGAAGCCCAGGGCGCGAAGTTCATCTCCATGGAGTATATCGACGGCCGGGACTTGAGATCTCTCCTGGTGGAGCGTGGGAAGTTTGCGCCCCAAGAAGCCGTAGATATCGTCGAGCAAGTCTGCCGCGCCTTGGACGCCGCACACGCTGAAGGAGTCATTCACCGCGACCTGAAACCTCAAAACATCATGGTGGACAAGCACGGCAGGGTCGCAGTGATGGATTTCGGGATCGCGCACTCCAAGGAACTGCCCGGCCTGACAAGAACGGGCGTGTTACTGGGCACTCCCGAATACATGTCGCCGGAGCAAGCGAAAGGTCAGGAAACCGATGCCAGGTCTGATCTGTTCTCGCTGGGCATCATTTTCTATGAACTGCTGACCGGCGAGTCCCCTTACGCGGCCTCGAACCCGGCCGCCAGTCTTATCATGCGCCTCCAGGCGCGAGCGACCCCGCCCGCCAAGCTGGACCCAGCAATACCGAAGTTCGTGAGTGACGTTGTGGTCCGGTGCCTGGAGATAGACCCGCAGCGTCGCTACGCGAGCGCGGCGGAAATCTTGCGGGATCTCGAAACCCGGCACGCCTCACACCGACGCCTCTCTACCCTTCACATGCCGCGCTTCCGAATGGTGGAGCAGTTTGGGACGAAATGGATTGCGCCCGCCCTGGCCCTGCTTCTGCTCCTGGCCCTCGCCTTGGTGTTCCGGGGAAAAATCTTTCAGCGGGCGGTCCAGCCGCGCCCCTCTGCGCCTGCCATCTCATTGGCCATTCTGCCGTTCCGGAATGCTTCCGGCGACGCGTCGCTCGACTGGCTGGGAGCGAGCCTGGCCGAATGGTTGAGCACGGATGTGGGTCAGTCAGCCCACCTGCGGATGGTTTCTCCCGACCGGCTGCACGAAATCCTTCATACCTTAAGGATTGAGCCGAATTCGACCGTTGACCCTGACACGCTGAGGCGTTTGGCGGAATTTAGTAACGCCGACACCGTTGTCTGGGGGCATTATGCTAGGTTTGGAGACCAAATTCGCATCGATGCCACGCTTCAGGACGTGAAGCGAGATCGCCAGGTTCCACTGAAAGTTGAAGTGGCGAGCGAGAAAGAAATCCCTGGCGGTGTGGACCGGCTCGCCGAGTCCATACGCCGAAGCCTTTCGGTCTCCCAAGACACGCTCAAGGAATTGAAAGCCAGCTCGTACCAGCCCACAGCGAAATCGGTCGAGGCCCTCCGCGCCTACAACCGCGGTGTTGAGCTGATGCGCGAAGGCAAGAACGTTGAGGCCCTGAATGACTTTCAGGCTGCCATCAAAGGGGATCCGGAGTTCGCCCTCGCCTACCTGGGGCTGGCCGAAGCTGACTCCGATTTGGGATACGATAACGATGCGGAACGGTATTCTCGCAAGGCCCTCGAACTTAGCCCGCATTTATCTGTCGCAGAAAAACTCCTGATCGAGGCCAGCCATGCGCGGATCTTGAAGGATAACAAAAAGGCCATCCAAGCCTACGAAAACCTCGCCCAGAGCATGCCTGCCAGTACGGACGTACAGTTTGCGCTGGCGACTCTGTACACGGACGTGGGGGACCACGAAAAGGCCCTCGCTCAACTCTCGAGACTTCTTCAGTCCGATCCGAACAATATCAAGGCTTTGTGGCAGATGGGTGTTGTCGAAAACGCAAGCGGCAAGCCGCAAGCCGCCCTCGAGCCCTTGAACAAGGGCCTCTCGCTCGCCATTCAAACGGACGAACAGGAATTGAAGGCGCTAACCCTGCAGTCGATAGCGATTGCCTACCGCCACATGAATAAGGCGGATGACGCCATGCAATATTACCAGGAGGCCGTGGGCATCAACCGCCGTCTCGGCCTGAAACGCAATCTGGCCGGCAACCTCGTAGAAATGGCTCTCATCCTGAACGCACAAGGAAAGCCTGATGCCGCCCTCGCTGACTACAACCAAGCCCTTCAGCTCCAGCGCGAGATTGGCATGAAGAAAGAGGTCGGCGATACGCTGAATAACATCGGCGTGCTTTACCAGTCCCAGGGGGAGTATGACAAGGCTCTGCAGAGCTACAAAGAGTCCCTCCAGATCCAGCGGGAGGCCGGCGACGAAGACTACCAAGCGCTATGCCTCAACAATATCGGTGGCATTTACCTGGGCAAGGGTGACGCCGATAATGCCTTGACCTATCTTCAGCAGGCCCTGCAGTTGCGCGAAAAGCTCAAGATTCCCACCCGCATCGCTGAGACGCTGGCCGTTCTAGGCCAAGTTTACAACGCCACAGGGCAGTACGACGAGGCCTTAAAGTCTTTCATGGGCGCGCTGGACCTGTATCGCAAATCCGGTGATCTCCGCAGCGCCGCCTACGAATCGGATGACATCGGATTGGTGTTCCAGTACCAAGGCCGCATAGGCGCCGCCGTGAGTGCGATGCAAGAGGCCGTCAACGGCTACCACGCCTTGGGTGACCGCAGCAGCGAAATGGTGGATCTCCTCAACGATCTCGCCGATACCTTGGCTATGGCTGGGCGCGGGCCCGAGTCCGCGCTCCTGCTGCAGGAAGCCCAGAGCATGGCGCGTGACTTGAAAAGCCAAAGTCTCGAAGCGGAACTTCTCCGTACCGACGGGGACGTTTGCTTGTATCGGGGAGATTGGAAATCGGCCCGGGACTTCTATGATCGGGCCTTACGTGCGGCGTCGCGCGGCGCCGATCCGGCCGAAGTCCTGGTCCTGAAACTGCATCTCGCCGAGGTAGCGCTTGGCGAAGGCCGAAGTCAGTCCACCATCAACGACTTTCGCAACTTGGCCCGGCAGGCCGACAGCCGCGCCCTGAGGTATCTTTCACTCGTGAGCTCCGTGGACATGGCGGAAGCCATGATCAATGCGAAGGATTATTCCCACGCGCAACGGGAGCTTGAAACGGACTTGGGCGGGAGCGAAAAACTTGGTTTGCGGTATCAAAGCGCGCGCATCCACTACCTGCTGGGCAAGGCGCTGCGGCTGGGCGGAAACGGCGCCGACGCGCCGGGGCACTATCGCCAGGCGCTCATCCTGATCGATGAGATGCGCAAAGAAGCCGGGGCGGAGAAGCTGCTCGAACGCTCCGACGTGAAAGCGATCTACGCGGAATCCTCTGGTTGGTCCCAAAGCATGGATTGATAAGCCACTACTGGCCCCCGCTGCTGCACCTCAGTTGGCCGCCGCGCTAATTGGTGAAGGGTGAGGGCGCCGGCGCTTTTTTGTCTTTTGCGCACACCCGGCGCCCCCAATTCCCCCCTCTATGCTCCCGTGCCCGAGAGCGATATCTTCTGTGGGCTGTCTTGGGCGTTGTCCGTGATCATGACGCTTGCCGACCGCGACCCTTTCGCCTTGGGCGTGAATGTGACACTAATCGTGCAGCTCGCACCCGACGCCAGCGTGCCAGATGGGTTCGCCGGAGACAGGCAGGTGTTCGTTTGCGTGAAATCGTTCGGGTCCGCGCCGGCGATGGCGATGCTGTTGATCGTTAGCGGTGTAGCGCCCGGGTTCTTGAGCGTCACGACTTTGGCCGTGCTGCCCGGCCCACCCACCTTCACTGTGCCAAAGCTCAAGCTTGTCGCGCTCAGCCAAGCCTGAGGATTGATCACCGTGGCGCTCAGCGCGACCGTCTGCGGGCTGCCATAAGCGTTATCGGCGACGTACAGCATGGCTGTTTGGGGAGTGTAAAAGGGGCCCGCGACGAAGTTTACGTAAATCGTGCAACTCTTTTCCACAGCCAGTGATTTAGGGCAGAGACTGACTGCGACAAATTCCTTGGAATTCCCTCCGGACAGAATCGAAATAAACGGAGTAGAGATTGTCATTGGCGCATTCCCTACGTTGGTCACCGTCACGCTTTTGACGGTGACCGTGCCCAGATAAACCGTGCCGAAGTTGATGCTCGGTGGCGAGACGCTAGACTCCGATCCGACAACTTGGTAGCTCACCGACGCGGATCCGTTGTTGCCGGCTAGATCGGTGGCATAAACCGTCAGCATCTGCGGCCCCAAGGTGGAGGTAGGCACGGGGAAACCGGTGACCGTCTCGGTAAGGAGACCAGGGCTGGGCGCAGCCGGCCCAGCGGGGCCAGAACCCGGCGTCGGAGTGAGTTGGTTTCCGCAACCCGCAAGACCCGACGCCACAACTCCATTGCCGGATGGATCGGTGCAGGTGAATGATGCCGTGACCGTCGAGTATGGAGCAACGGGAATGGCGCCGGTGCTCAGCGTAAGGTTGGTGACCGTCGGCGCGGTCGTATCCACGCCGAAGCTCACGGTCTTAAACGCCGCCCAGTTGGTGGTACCGGGCGTCTGGACGTTAAACAACAACTCTTCCTGGTTGTCGCAAGCGGTGGAGAAGTAATGCACCTCGTAAAGGCCCGGTCCGTTAACCGTGACGCTTCCGCTGGCGGTGAAGTCGGCCGGCGTAGTTCCAGGCGGAGGCCATGCTGACGGACAAGCTGTTGAGTTGATGACCGTCTGATCGCCCGGTATCGGGTAAGTAGGATCGGGCGCCGCGCCGAGGGCTTCCCAGCCCCACGTGACGCTCTGGTTCGGGGCGGCGACCCAGTTGTTGTTCGGCAGTGCCGGAGCCGTGGGCGGGGTGCCTGCGAACGAGACAGGAACCTCCAAGGTGCTGCTCCACGCAGGAACGGTCGCCACGGTATTCCACTCGGGCTCGCAGCAACCCAGAATATAAGTGGAGTTCGAGGTGCCGCCGGTTCCGCCACCCCTGATCTTCGTGTCCGAAGACAGTTCTATGAATTGAGTCAACATGCTTTGCGGACACAGGCTGCCTGTTTCTGGCCCGACGAACGTGCAGTTTCCAGGCGACCAGGTATCGCTGCCCATTCCCAGAGTCGGTGCCGAACCAGCCGGAATACTCGGGGTTGTGCCAACGATGTCAGTGGAGGTTTCCAGGGAGTTCGCCCAGTAGAGGTTTCGCGCCAATGACTGCGGGCAGTTGTCGCCGGCCGGTATCAAACCGGTGATCGGGGTTGCGTTCGTACAGGTAAGTGTAATCTCAGCACAGAGTGGGTTTGGGGGGCTGTTGGAATCCGTCCCTTCCGCCGGAGCGATGTAGCAGGTAGTCGTGGCCAGCGAAGTCCCCGCCACCATGGTCGTGTAATTCGCCTGGGTGACGCCTGGATTGCTAACCATCGCGAGGGTGTCTGGTTCAATGGTGAGGTCGCTGTTGGTGTTGTAGGCCGTGGTGTAGTCTAGATTAAATGCCAGATACTGGGAGGTTGTGCTGTTGAAGACAAATTGCTGGCTCAGATTAGTGGGGCTGACGGGGGCGGGTGTTTCGTTCAACATCACACGCAGGGTGGCGTCGGCGTCATTCGTCTCAACCAAGTCCAGGCTATGGCCAGTAAAGGCTCCCACCGCAACCGAGTTGGGTGTGTTACCTGCCGCGAAGTACACCGGCGCCTGGAAGGTGCCGTTGCCGTTGCCCAAGAGCACGCTCACGGCGCTGGGGTATCCATCTGCCACGGCAAGGTCCAGGTTGCCGTCGTTATTGAAGTCCCCCACCGCGACCGAGAAGGGTTCGCCGCCTGCCGCATAGTTCACCGGGGACTTGAAGGTGCCGTCGCCATTGCCTAACAGCACATCCACGCCGTTGCCCGTTGCCACCGCCAAGTCCAGATGGCCGTCGGCGTTGAAGTCCCCCACCGCGACCCAGAAGGGAGTGGTGCCTACGGAGTAGTTCACCGGGGACTTGAAGGTGCCGTCGCCATTGCCTAACAGCACATCCACGCCGTTGCCCGTTGTCACCGCCAAGTCCAGGTAGCCGTCGGCGTTGAAGTCCCCCACCGCCACCGAATACTCCCCCGAGTCGGCACTGCCCAACGTGTAACTCTTCGCTGTGCCGAAGGTGCCGTCGCCGTTACCCAACACCACCCACACGGTGCCGTTGAAGTCCGCCACCGCCAAGTCCAGGTTACCGTCGCCATTGAAGTCCCCTACGGCGATAAAGCGGGGGTAGGTGGTTGGCACAACAAAGCTCGACACCACGAACTGGCCACTTCCGTCACATTTGTTCAGCAGCACGCTGATACTCTGATCGGTAGCAGTACCGTTTAGATTAGCCACCGCCAAGTCGGGGCAGCCGTCGCCATTGAAGTCGCCTACCGCGATTGAAGCGGGAGTGCTGCCTACAGCGTAGGGCATCTCGGGCTGGAAGGTGCCGTCGCCGTTGCCCAACAGCACCGCCACGTTGTTGTTGCCCTCTGTCACCGCCAAGTCCAGGTAGCCGTCATGGTTAAAATCCCCGATCCCGACAGAGTTCGGAACGGAGCCTACAGTATAGGAGATCGACACCGGGAACGACACGGGCGGCGGCGACTGGGCCAACCCAACGGAAGCTGATCCGAGGAGAAGTAAGAAGGCGAGAGAAAGGTACACCGAGGTCGTTAGTTTCATAACTTCCTCCTAAATTGGATACGACCAACTTGCCTACGGGCCCTCCGCCCGGCCGCATCGCTGTTGGTCCTTGGTACGGAGCGACATGCAGTTCGTGGCTGGGAGTCTGCGCGTGCGTCGTGGCGCGCATCGGCACCGCACAGCCAGCAGGGGTGAGAGCGAGACACAGAAATCCACTCGAATCGGGCTCTGCTGAATGAGTGCGGGAAAACAGTAGAGAGGAAGAGGGCGAGGAGCCTGGCGCATTCATAGACGCCTCACGAGCCGACGAACACAGCCGTAGTCACACGCGCAGCAGCTTCAGGTGGTTTCGTCGTACAAGTCTGTAAACCGCTAGAACCCTACCCCACAAGGGGGGGGCAGTCAAGTGTTATTCTTCCCGTATTATTTCTTCAGCAATAGACTTCTCATCAACAGAACTTTATGTCCGCCATACATTTCGGGAACTTGGCGTGAACCCGGACTCCTTAATTGGTGCGCACTAGGGCTTACGGGCTGGTGCCCTGGGCCGTGGCGGGTGGCCCCTGGAGCCTGTGTGATAACTCGCTCGTTCCGTCATTTCGAGGAGTACCCATGGGCGTGCGGCCAACCCGAGTGAATGAGGATCCGCACGTCATCCTCCCGTTCGGGCACGCCATGGCGTGCCCGTACGTTGGCCGCCGGGGTGATTTGCGGGGGAGCCTCAGGCGACGAGGAATCTCGCACGGCGTTGAAAATACTCAGAGCGAGATCCATCGCTCCGCGCAGGATGACAGCGAAAGGCTCGGAATGACAGTACTGCGGCGTTGCCACACAGACTCCAAAAGGCAGGAGTCTACGCCGGTCTTTTTTCATGCTCATAAATATATTTGATTTGGGCCAATGCCGCGCAAGTTCTTATAATAGATACTGTCATCACCCCAAATAACGGTTCAGAATTCAGAGGAGAATTCCATGCCTAGGTTGCTCACCCGGCTTTTTCTGGGTCTGGTGCTGGTGGTTGGATCGGCGGGCGGTCGGGGGCTCGCTCAGACTTCAGCGCCATCGGATAACGCGGCTCCGGCGGCGCAGGCCGCGCCGGGCTCCAACACGGCCGATCGCGTGGCTCAACTCGAGCAGGAGATCGCCGATGCGCGCAGCTCCGGCGACAACGCCTGGATGCTGACCAGCGCGGCGCTGGTGCTGATGATGACCGGACCTGGCCTGGCGCTTTTCTACGGCGGATTGGTGCGAAAAAAGAACGTGCTGGCCACCATGATGCAGAGCTTCACCATGATGGTGCTGGTGACGGTGCTCTGGGCTCTTTTCGGTTACAGCCTGGTGTTCCACGGGGGCGGGGGATTCCTGGGAGGGCTTGGCTACCTTTTCCTCAAGGGGGTGGGCGCAGCGCCTAATCCGGACTATGCCGCCACCATCCCGCAACAGACCTTCATGGTCTACCAATTGATGTTCGCTATCATCACCCCGGGCCTGATCACGGGCGCCTTTGCGGAGCGGATGAAATTCAGCGCCATGCTGCTGTTCATGACCTTGTGGACCATCATCGTTTACGATCCGATGGCCCACATGGTTTGGGGGAAGGGAGGCTTGCTCAATGCCTCTCTGGGCGGCGCTGTCCCCACGCTTGATTTTGCCGGAGGGACGGTCGTGCACGTGACTTCCGGGGTGTCGGCACTGGTCTGCGCGCTCTACCTGGGCAAACGGCTGGGGTATCCGAAAGAGCCGATGCCGCCCCACAGCGTGGTGCTGAGCTTCATCGGCGCCTGCCTGCTGTGGGTGGGTTGGTTTGGATTCAACGCCGGAAGCGCGCTGGCCGCCGGAAGCCTCGCCTCAAGCGCCTTCGTCGCCACGCATTTCGGAGCCGCCGCGGCTGCCCTGGGTTGGGCGGCAGCCGAGTGGCTGACGCGCGGAAAGGCAAGCGTGCTGGGAGCGATTTCGGGAGCGGTGGCAGGCTTGGTGGCGATTACGCCCGCGTCCGGGTTTGTGGGGCCCATGCCTGCGCTGGTCATCGGCCTGATCGCCGGGGTGTTCTGCTATTTCATGGTGGCCAAGGTGAAAGGCCTGTTCGGATACGATGATTCTCTTGACGTGTTCGGGGTGCACGGCGCGGGCGGCACGATTGGGGCGCTGTTGACCGGCGTCTTTGCCTCCCAGGCGGTGAATGCGATTTATAAAGACAGCAAGGGTAATGCCCTGCCGGTGGGCTTGATCGATGGCAATGCCCACCAACTCTTGAACCAACTGGTGGGTGTGGTTATTGCCTGGGTCCTGGCGATCGTCGGCACGCTCGTCATCTTGAAGATTGTGGATGTGGTGGTGGGCCTGCGCGTTCCGGCCGAGCAAGAGATTCAGGGCCTGGACCTGTCGCAACACGGGGAAGAGGGTTACAATTTGGAAGTTTGACGTAGCGCGGGCAGGATGCCAACGCCAGGGCGGGCGAGACGCCCGCGCCACAGGGAAGGACATTGGCCAATGAAAAAAATCGAAGCGATTATTCAGCCCTCGAGGTTCGACGCGGTCAAGGACGCTCTCCATGAGATCGGCGTGGAAGGCATGACGGTCCTGGAGGTGCGTGGGCACGGCCGGCAGAAGGGACACACCGAGTTCTATCGTGGGAACGAGTACAAGGTTGATCTGCTCCCCAAGATCAAGATTGAGATGGTGGTGCCGGACGCCCTCGCCGAACAGGCCGTTCAGGCCATTCTAAGAGCCGCGAAGACCGGGAAGATCGGCGACGGAAAAGTGTTCCTGACGCACGTGGACGACGCCATCCGTATTCGCAACGATGAGCGCGGGGATGCGGCGCTGTAGTGGAAATTGGAAAATGGAAACTGGAAAATAGACGTCGCCGCCGGATTCGGGACCTTTGAGGCGGCCAACACGGCCCTTTCTCGAGGTACTGTTCAGGTTACACGTCATCTTCAGGACGCTGATTATGCAGGCTGGCCCTTCTGCTCACATGAGCCCCTTCGGGGCTGAAAGCGCCGGCGGACGATATGGATAGAGGAGCAATCTCCACATTCAGCCTCTCGGATTTCTACGCTTCAGAATCCCTAAGAATCCAGCAATCTTTCGACGACGCCGGTGATGGCTTGGCCGTGCTGCGTGGGCGTTCGGGGGCGGTGGACACGGCGGTGGCCTCGCTGTACCGACACTACTTTTCCTCGCAACTCGATCAACCGTGCAACTTCTGCGTGCTGGCTCTGGGTGGCTATGGCCGGCGAGAACTCTTTCCGCATTCGGACATTGACCTGCTGTTCCTCACCGAAAGCAGCGCCGAGCAGGCCTCCCAGCGCATGGCGATCGCGGCCCTTCTAAGGGAATTATGGGACTTGCGGCTTCGGGTTGGACATAGCGTGCACACGCTGGCGGAGTGCGGCCGGCTCTACCGGCAGAACCTCGAGTTCAACGTCGCACTGCTTGATTGCCGTTACCTGGCGGGTGATCCTGAACTCTTTGACCGGTTGCACGACGACGTTTATCCGCACCTGGTGTCGCGAGATCATCAAGACCTGTTTCGCAACCTGGCAGAGATCACACGCGCGCGGCATCGGAAGTATGACGACACCATTTTTCATCTTGAGCCGAACCTCAAAGATGGCCCCGGCGGCCTGCGGGACTATCATGTTTGCCGATGGCTGACTCGCATCTCGGCGATCGCGAAGCACAAAGTCTGGAGCCCGCCGGAAGAACTATGGCCGGCACCCTGGCGCGCCGAGGTCGGCCCGGCGTGGGAATTCCTCTGCGCCACCCGCTGTTTTCTTCACTATTTCCGTGAACGCGACGACAATCAGTTGAGCTACGAATGCCAGGACGAGGCCTGCGCTCGCGGCATCGGCTTCCAGCGTGGAGCAGACCAGGACTGTGGCGGCACGTCGCTCCCGCCGCCCAGTCCCGAGGATTGGATGCGCGCTTACTTCCGCCGTGTCCGCTCCATCTGCCAACTTACCCTGCGCCTTCTGGACGATTACACGCCTGCCGGCACGGGACTCTATGGGCTGTTCCAAAACTGGAGATCACGCCTCTCGAATGCGGATTTCTCCGTCCTGCGGGAGAAGGTCTACTTTCGCCAGCCTGCGGCGCCGGCCCAGGACCCCGCGCTGGTTCTGCGTTTGTTTGAAATCGTGGCGCGGCACGGGCTGGAAGTGAGCCGCGAGGCAGAAAGGGCCGTTGCCGAAGCCGTGGCTCATGGAGTGACCAACCTCCCGGATTCGGGCATAGTTTGGAACCAGTTTCGCCGAATACTCTGTTTCCCGGCCGCGGCCAAGGCCTTGCGGGAGATGAATCGGCTGGGTGTGCTGAGGGCGCTTTTCCCGGAGTTCCAGGCGATTGATTCTCTGGTCATCCGGGACTTCTTTCACCGCTACACGGTGGACGAGCACTCCTTCATGACGATTCAGAACTTGCACGCTCTCTCTCGCCGGAAGCTGCGCGACCGGCCGAATCCGGACGCGGCGCCAGAGTGGGAAGATCGACTCGCCGAGATCCTTGAAGAACTTGAGCAGCCGGAACTCCTCTACCTTGCTTTGCTCTTCCACGACGTGGGCAAAGGCATGGAGACACCAGACCACGTCAAGGGAAGCCGCCAGGCGGTGGAAGCAATCATGATGCGGCTCGAGTTGGCGCCGGCGGACCGCAACACCGTGCGGTTTCTCATCGTCAACCATCTCGAGATGTCCACCACCTTGCAGCGGCGCGACATTTTCGAGCCGGAAACCGTGCGCGCCTTCGCGGAGAAAGTCGAGACGACCGAGCGTTTGAAGATGCTGTCGCTCTTGACCTACGCGGACATCAAGTCGGTCAATCCGGAAGCCTTGACGCCCTGGAAGACCGAACTTTTGTGGCGACTCTACGCCTCAACAGCGAATCACTTGGCTCGCAGCGCGGATGACGAGCGGCTGACAGTCGCTGTCGCCAGCGCCTCCGCGGCTGAACGAATTATGCCGCTGCTGACGCCCTCCGTGACCCGGGAAAAGCTCGAGCGTTTTCTGGAGGGGTTTCCGCGGCGCTACCTGGCGGCGCATTCGCCCGAGGAAGTTGCGTTGCACCTTGAGCTGGCGGAACGGCTAGCGTCGGCGCCGACGCAAGTTCACTTGAAGGTGCAGGGTAGTCTGCACGAACTGACCGTCATTATCCAGGACCGGCCGTTTCTGTTTGCCTCGATCACAGGGACGCTCGCCGCGTGGGGCATGAGCATCGTGAAAGCCGACGCTTTCGCCAACGCGGCAGGAGTGGTCCTGGACACTTTCCGCTTCGGCGACCTCTATCGTACGCTGGAATTGAACCCTTCGGAGGCGGAGCGCCTGAAATCCAACCTCGTCGATGTCCTGGAAGGAAGGATGGAGCTTGCCAAGCTCCTCCGCGGACGGCTCCACGCCGCGCAGACCCGGAAACCCAAAGTTACCATTCTTACCAAGCTCCGCATGGACGACTCGAGCTCTTCCCACAGCACCCTGCTCGAGCTGATCACCCAAGATCGCCCTGGATTGCTCTACCAAGTCAGCTCTGTCCTTGCCGAACTGGGCTGTAACATCGAGATCGCCTTGATCGACACCGAAGGCGAAAAGGCCATCGATGTGTTTTACCTAACCGCGCAGGGCAGGAAGCTCTCGCCTGAACTCCAAGCAGCGATAGAGACGGTAATGTTTGCCAAACTGTAGCGCTGAGGTGCTGCCCGGCGGCAGTCGGGGTGACGTGGGCGAGACGCCTGCGCTTCGTCTTCCAACACCTGAAACTTGACAGTCGACACCTTTTTCGCACTCACCTCGCTCGAGTTCAAAAAAATTTCAGAAAAAATCGCAGAACTTGAAATCTTTTCTTGACGTCGCCGCGCGCTTATTCTAACTTGCGAAATAGAGTCTGGAAAATTGAATTTCCATGCCATCAAAATTCCGGTGCGACGCATTCCAATCATCCGCGGCGCAATCCGATAGGAGCAAAGATGAAGGTGAAGGCGTTCTTCTGTATGCTCGGACTCCTTTTCTTCGTTTTCTCAACATGCGAGGGGTGGGCGCAGACGACGGGCACCATTCGGGGTTCGGTCGTGGATCCCTCCGGCGCGCTTGTGCCGGGCGCCAGCGTCACCGCCGCTCAAAGCGACACTCATGTAACTCGCACGGTGACGACGAATGAGAGCGGCGACTACGAGATTCCTGCCTTGCCGGTGGGGCGCTACACGGTCTCCGTACAAGCACCCGGATTCAAACTGGCCCGGCATACTGAAATCGATGTGAGGCTGGGTCACGTCACCGCGGTGGACGTCAAGCTGGAATTAGGTCCGGTGGCGCAGGTGGTTTCCGCCGAGGCGTCCGCTCCGCTCATCGAAATCGTCAGCACGCAGGTTGGGGCGGTCGTCAATGACAAAGCGGTGGTGGAGCTTCCCCTGAATACGCGGGATACCTACCAACTGCTGCAATTGCAGCCCGGCGTCCAGTCGCAGCTCGGCTCGGACCTCTTCTACGGCAGCGATCAGCCCGGAGTGGTTTCTGTGAACGGAGGACGCGGGCGTTCGAACAACTACACGGTGAACGGAGGCGATGCCAACGACCAGTTTGTGAATCTGCCGGGCGTGCAGCCTTCTCCGGACAGCATCGAGGAATTCCGCGTCCTGACCAACACCTTCGACGCTGAATTTGGACGCAATTCCGGCGCAGTGGTCAACGTCGTAACCAAATCGGGCACCAACGCCTTCCACGGCGACGTGTATGAGTTCGGCCGCAACAACGTGCTCAACGCGCGCGGATTCTTTGACACCGCAATTCCCGACTTCAAGCAGAACCAGTTTGGCGGCACCCTGGGCGGACCCATTCGCAAAGATCAAACCTTCTTCTTTGCCTCCTATGAGGGACGCCGCATCCGGGAGGGGACTCCTTCGCCGGCATTTCCTGTCCCGACGGTCGCCGAGCGCGGGGGCGATTTTTCTGCTGGGCAGCTCTTTACGGGCACTCTAAGCGATCCTAACGGCACGGTTTCCGCGATTATGAACGCGCGCCCGGGATGCACCGCGGCGGTGGCCGCAGAAGGCGGAGCGCCGATCGCTCCCGGAACTGCTTACTCCACCATTTTTCCCAACAACCAGATCCCTCCGCAATGCTTTGATCCCACGGCGCTGGATTTGATGAATCAGTACGTGCCGCAGGCGAACTTGAACGGCACGGAATACGAGTCCGCCCCAACCTCGCGCGAGTACGATGACCAGTTGACAGGCCGCATCGATCACAAGCTGAGCGATCACCAGCAATTCAATGCATACTATTATTTTGACGACCAGTTTTACACCCAGCCTTTTTCGTTCTTCCAGGGCGGGGGCGCTAACGTCCCGGGCTTTGGGGGGCTTTACAATAACCGCTACCAGCAAGTGAACCTCACACACACCTGGGTGATTAGCCCCAGCACGGTTAACGAGTTTCGCTTTTCCGGCTTCCGCGAAGCGCAAGGCGAATTCAACCATCCTCAGCACACCAACCTGGTCCAGGACTCCTGCAAGACGGTGCCGGCGGACCAGTGCTTTTCGGATCCAAATGATCCCGCGCTCGGCATCAACCCGCACCTCGGAGCCCAGCACGAGGGCGTGCCCTTCCTGACGGTTTCCGGAGGATTCGCCATCGGCAACAACTACGAAGGTGAGCTGCCGCAAATCGGTAACACCTTCCAGTGGATGGACAATCTCAGCAAAGTGAAAGGTAACCACAGCTTGAAATTCGGAGCTGACGCGCGCCGACAACGCTTTGACCAGCTCTTCTACTTTAACGTCAATGGCGATTACTCGTTCCTGGGTGGCGGCCCGAACGATCCCGGGTACTCCGATCTGTACCCGAATTACCTTCTTGGGCTTCCTGACTCTTATTTGCAAGGATCGGCGCAGCACGAATACGTGCGCAGCACCTCCCTTTATCTCTACGCGCAGGATAGTTGGAAAATCCGTCCCGCCCTGACCTTGAACTACGGCTTGCGCTGGGAGTTGAATACTCCGATCGCTGATGTTGGCGGGCGCACCCAAACTTTCCGGCCGGGTGAGAACACCAGTGTCTATCCTTGCCAACTCAGCGCCAGTAACCCCCTTGTAGGTCAGTTTGGAACCACCAATTGCGGCCCAGGCAGCGCCGGCGAGGCTGTGTTCCCGCAAGGATTGGTCGTGCCGGGAGACAAAGGCATCACCGACGCCTTGACGCAAACTTACTACAAGGCCTTCGCGCCGCGCATCGGCCTTGCCTGGAGCCCCTCCTGGAATGCCGGAACACTCGCCAAGCTCACCGGCGGCCCGGGCATGACGAGCTTCCGGGCGGGCTGGGGACTTTTCTACAATCCCATCGAGCAGCTCGTGCTCGAGCAGTTCAGCGGCGAACCCCCGTTCGGCGGCAGCATCAACCTCTCAGAAACCATGTTCAATACGCCCTTCCTCGGCCAGGACGGTTCCGTATACCCGAATCCATTCAATGGCATCTTAAATCCACCGCGTGGCCAGGCGGTTGACTGGTCCACGTTCCGGCCGATCCTGATGTTCGGCGAACTCCAGCCCGATATTCGCTCGCAATACGCGGCTCAATATAATTTCAACGTGCAGCGCGAGGTTACCGGAAACATGGTTTTGCAAGCGGCGTACCTGGGCTCCCAAGGGCACCGCCTGCTGGCCACGCACGACTTAAACTATGGCAACGCGCAAACCTGCCTGGATTTGCAGAACATAGCAAACTTTTACGCTACTTCCAATCCTGCGCTTTCCTCCAACTTCGCCTGCGGGCCGTTCTACGCTGACAGTTCCTTCCAGATTCCCGCCAACTCTATCCCCGCGGGCATGAGCGTGCACCTTCCGTATGGCTCGGTGCCCGTGGTGACAGGGCCGAATAACCCCGCCATCAATTTGGTTGGGTTGCGGCGATACTCCTCGCCGTTTTGCGAGCCGACCACCGGCGCCGGATGCCCGCCGGACGGTACTCCGGTGTTCGCAAGCATATTCGCGCAAGATACCATCGCCAACTCGGCGTACAACTCGCTGCAAGTCTCGCTCGAGCGGCGCTTCGCGAAAGGCCTGCAATTCCTCGCCGCCTATACCTGGAGCAAGTCGTTCGATGAGGCGTCGAGCTTCGAAAATACCCTCGACCCGCTCTGCTTCCGCTGCAGCCGCGCGCTTTCGCTGTTTAACGCTCCGCAGCGGTTCGTTCTGAGTTATTACTGGGAGTTGCCCGTTCCGGAAAAACACGGTTTGGTGGGGAAGGTGGTGGATGGCTGGGGCATGTCAGGCATCTTCAGTTTCCAGAGCGGCTTCCCCATCCGAATCACTTCCTGGAGCGACCTCGAACTCGAGAACAGCCAGGACTTCGAGTATCCCGGCGAGCCTGACTTGGTGAGCAAATTCACAATCCAGAACCCACGCAAGTCGGGCTGCGCTTTGGGAACCGGCCCCTTGGCCGGAGCCGGCGCACCGGACTGCCAGGCGGTTCCCAATCAGTACTTTGACCCCAACGCGTTCGCTCCGCAGGCTCTCGGAACCATAGGCGACTCCCCGCGCTCGCTTTGCTGCGGCCCCGGAATCAACGACGCCGACCTGGCTTTGTTGAAGACCACCCGGCTCGCCGAGCACAAAGAACTCCAGTTCCGTGCCGAGTTCTTTAACGCCTTCAACCACGCCCAGTTCTACGTGCCGGACGGGAATATCACCGACGGCCCAACCTTCGGCCAAGTTTCGAAGGCCCGGGACCCAAGGCTGATCCAGTTCGCGTTGAAATTGCTCTTCTGAACCCCCCGGTTCGCCCGTGCAGGTTCTCGTCGCCCCCGCGAAGGCGGGGCACATTTTAGCTATTTGGATTCCCGATTAAGCAGGACTGACACGTCAGGGGAAGGGGCTCGTTACGACTCGCCACCGCTTTACTTTATGCTATAATGTAAAGCCATGGCTGAAGTCACCATCTCGTCCAAAAACCAAATTGTGATCCCGCGTGAAGCGCGCGAGGCGTTGGGAGTGAAATCCGGGGACAAGTTGCTTGTCATCGTTCGCGGGAAGAGGGTTATTGTCCTACAAAAACCCAAGTCTTACCACGACGCGATTCGAGGCATGGCCCCTGGTCTTTATTCCCGCGACTACCTTGAAAAGGAACGACAGGGTTGGGACTAGACCGTCTCAGCGCATTCCTGCGGCGACATCGTCTGGTGGCACTGGATACGAGTGTCTTCATTTACCAGATCGAGGCAAACACTCGGTACCTACCGCTCACCGATTACATCTTCTGCTGGCTTGAACAAGCTAACGGGCAAGGTGTAACCTCAACCGTCACCATGACCGAGTTGTTGGTTCAACCGTATCGTGAATTCGATGAACGGCGTGTGCATGTGTTTTTCGCTTTGCCTTCCACATTTCCCAACCTGCAATGGGTTGCTCCGAATTTGGAGATCGCGGACCGTGCCGCGCAGATTCGCGCTATCCACCGCTTGCGAACACCGGACGCTCTGCAGGCCGCGACCGCCATTTGCACTGGTGCGACCGGCTTGATCACCAATGATCCGGTCTTCAAACGGCCTGGAGCGTTTGAGACACTGGTGTTGGACCAAATCCTGGAGTAGGTAGCCCCGCACTCGGCTCCTTCCCCCACCTAGAATGACAATGGTCCTGGGTCTCGGATGTGGTATCGTAATCTGTCAACGCAACAACATATGTCGCATCGGGAGAGTGGGACAAAGCTCGAGGTGATTTACGGCATTCACGCGGTCAAGGAAGCCGTGCTCAGCCATCCGGTTGAATACGTACTGGTTGCGCAAGGGCAGCACAACCCGCGGGTGCAGGAAATCATTGACGCTTGCCGAGCCGGTGGCATCGGAGTGCGATTTGCTCCCCGGCCCGCGTTAGAGCGCATGGCGGGCAACACCCAACATCAGAACGTCGTGGCGATCTGTGCCCCTCGGGCCTACGACGACCTTGAGACCCTGCTCGGCAGTTCCGCGCGGCCACTGCTGGTGGTACTGGACGGGGTGGAAGACCCAGCCAATCTGGGAGCGATTGTGCGCACGTCAGTGGCTGCCGGGTGCGAGGGGGTCATTATTCCGGAGCGTCGCGCCGCGGGCATATCGCCCGCTGTAGCAAGGGCTTCCGCCGGGGCGCTGGAGCACGCCAAGGTTGCACGCGTCACCAACCTGGTCCGTGCCCTGGAGGAGATCAAAGAGCGCCGGATCTGGGTTTACGGTTTTGAGGCAAAAGCCGACAAGTCGTACCTGGAGTTGGATTATGGCCAGGGCTGTGCGCTGGTCTTGGGTGGAGAGGGTGCGGGCCTGCATCGTTTGGTACGCGAAACGTGCGATCAACTGGCCCACATTCCCCTGCGCGGCCCTGTGCCCGCACTAAACGTCTCCGTGGCCACTGCTGTGGTGCTTTATGAGGCCTTGCGGCAACGAGCGCTAAGGGCGGAAAATGGAAATCGGAAAATGGAGACTGGCCTCTCGTAAACCCAAACATAGCCCTCATTTACGAGCTTCCAATTTCCAGTTTCCTGCTTTCGCGGCAACTTTGGGACGCGCGCGCACATCTAATCACGCGGGTACGTGCAGGGAGGGGCGAATGACTGTGAATCGCACTTATGGTTTTCTGAAATCAGCCTGGACCGTAATGCTGGTGGGTGGTTTTGTTAGCCTGGCGAGTACTGCTTTCTGTCAGGAAGGTGCGCAAAACCCGCCGCCCTCAACCTCCCAACATGAGGCGACCGAAGCCAAACCCCCCGAGGCCGCCACGCGGATTCGGGTCCAAGCGAATATTGTGACCGCGCCGGTGACGGTGATCAATTCCAAGGGGGATTACGTCTTCGACTTGCAGGAGAAGGACTTTGAGGTTCTGGACAACGGAGTACGCCAAAAAATCGAACAGTTCAGCCTCGAGCAGCGCCCTCTGGCGGCAGTCATCGTAGTGGAAGCCAATGGCACGTCGGAGCCTTTGCTCGGTGAGGTCCGCCCCCTCGGTCCGGTTTTCTCTAGCCTGTTGCTGGGACCGCAGGGACAAGCGGCGGTCGTCACCTATAGCAATGAGATTCGCGCCGTCCAGGACTTCACCCAGAACGGCGACGAACTGGAAACTGCTCTGCGTCGCGTCGAGGCGCGCGGCGGCTCTCAGCACCTGAACGATGCCTTGGCGCAGGCCATCGTGATGCTGCAGAGCCAGCCCAAGGACGACCGCCGGATCATCGTAGCTTTTTCTGATGGACATGACATAGGGAGCAGAACGACTAAAGAGGAAGTTGTCCAACGGGCTCTGAACGAGGGCATAACGATCTACGGTCTGGGATTCAGCCAGTCGCGCTCGATGCTGACGAAACAGCCCAAGGCTCCCTCGCAGAGCGTCCTGGCTAGCAGCATGGCTCAGCCCGGCCCTCCTAGCATGCCGCAAACACCCTCGAACTCCGAAAGCAACTGGAGCAGTGGGGCCAACTTGCCGATCGTCCCGCTTTTCCTGGCAAGCGGGGAGATGATCCGCTCTATTGTGGCCAAAGACCCCCTCGAGTTCTATGCGGGGTACACCGGCGGGCTGAGTTACGGGGCCTGGTCAAAGAAGCCGATGCAGGATGAGCTCAACAAGATTGCCGACGAAATCCAGAGCCAGTACGAGATCGCCTACGTTCCCCACGCGCCCGACAACAACGGCTTTCATCGCATCGAGGTGCACGTCGACCGCAGCGGAGTCAAGGTGCGGACCAAGGCGGGCTATTTCTTGGGCGGGGCTGGGAGCAATCCCGGGCAGTGAGGCGGTCAGCCGTCAGCTTTCAGCCATCAGCAATCATTCTGAAAGCTTATGGCTGAGAGCTGACTGCTTTCACGAATAATCCTCGTAAGGCATCACTTCGACGCGCTTACCCGATTTCAACTCGATCTCGGCGAGGTAGGGCCGCATGGAAAGCGGGTCAACTTGCAAGACCATCACGTGGGTTACGCCTTGCTTTTTGCACACCACAGTGAAAAACCTATTGTGCTTGCCCGCTACCAGAATGCTGGGGTAGGTCTTCCACTTGAGCTTCAGATTGCGGACGCGGGGGCTAATATCGGGCCGGAACTGCATAAGAGTAATCGTCGAAAACGGCATATCCACTGACGTCCCCGGACACTTGAATATCAGGCCGCTATCGGAGACTTCCAACTTCCCGGCACAATCGATTTCGATTTTCTCGCTTCCGCCCGCGTATTGAAAAATGGCTTCCTTGGCCTGCTCGGTTCCAGTCGTCACGCCGCGCGGAATCAGGAAGACGAATACTATCGGCCAGATTCTCCAAGTCCGTTTTGCCCAATCCAATTTCATTAAAGCTCACTCCACCGGGGTCAGACGCCCGGCCGGCGATCCGCCTTCGGCCTACTTACTGATTCTAGCGCCGGATTACCTTTTGGGGAAGAACTTCTCGGGCGCCCAGGCCGGTTAAGTTCACCACGGCAACGGCGACTCCACCCGGCGCAACGCAAGGATGACTGTGCCACCAATGGGATGCTTCCGGGGATTCAGTCATTCTATTACGGGCCCGGCCGCCTCCTGCGGCAACCCAACACCGGCCTGGTCTTTGGCGTGCTCGACGGGGACTTCGACGTCGAGGTACCACGGAACCGCAAGCGTGCCCCATCTGGCCGGCCGGAAGGACCATCGCGTGATGACCCTCGTGGCCTTTTCCAACAAAGAGGGTATGCCCTTCAGAATCTCTGAATCGATAACTTTGCCGTCTGCGCCTACCAGCAAGCGCAGCCGAACGAAAGCATCCGTTGTGGTGCTTATCCCCGACGCCGTTAAGACCTCGGGAGGCTTCACTTGACGGCCGAAATCCGATTCCGCTTGCGTGGGCATAAGGTCCATTCGGTTGGTGCGGAGAGAGAAATTCACCTCCAGCCTGGTCTCGAAAGCGGTAGGGGCGTTCCCGCCCCTTGCCACATACGGACGGTAGCGCCAAGCGGCAACAGCATTGAGCGCAGCAGCAGCCAAGAGCGGATTGCCGTTCAGCACGTGCACGTTCACAACTTTGCCTTCAGTGTCGACCGTAAGCCGCACACGAATTCGGCCCTGAATGTAATTCACTTTAGCCAGGACGGGGTACTCAGGAGGAATTTGGGACACGAGCAGACGGGAAGCTTCTTTGGCGCCCAGTTCCGGTAGATGCTGGTCTTCTCCAATCGCCTCGGTACGCGCGGGCAACAACCTTAATACGCAAAACCACACGATGCCCAGGCCTAGACAGCAGCGGCACGCTCTTTGAAGAAAGCTAGCCATCGGATTCAAATATTACCTGAGCAACCACGAATCGCCCGGCGTGCGAGATCGAGACGGCGGTCCGGACAACTCCCATTTGACGCGCAATTTCCTCTGCTTGGCCTCTCAGGCTCAACTCCGGCTTGCCGCTTGGGGCGTGGGTTATTTCCACATCGACCCATCGTACGCCGTGGCTCCAGCCCGTCCCCAAGGCCTTAAAAGCTGCTTCCTTGGCCGCAAAGCGCGCTGCGAACCGCTCCGCCGAGTTCTTGAACCTTTTGCAGTACGCAATCTCGGCCGGCGTGCATACGCGGTTCGCAAAACGTTCGCCGTGCTTCTGGAGAGCTTCCTCGACGCGAGAAGTCTCCAGGATGTCAACACCAGTTCCCACGATCATGTTCCACAAGCCGGGGCTGACTCGAAGTCCAGAGCGTTCATTGCGTAGCGCTGGCTGTTGTCTGAAAGCTCGCGGCGCGCTCGTAGGCCCGGACGGTGTAGTAGACTGCCTTATCGAAAAACTGGCCTAAAACGCGCTGGAGGTCCAACGCCTGATATAGATCTATGGCAGAATCAACCAAACCGGCGACTCGAATATAGTCTCGTAAATGATACTTCGTCAAGGTGAGGGCGTAGACAACTTCGCTAAGCGGCACTCCCTCAGTCTGGCGTTGCTTCCCCAACTCGGTGTATCTCGCTTCAATGTCCTCTTCGGCCTTGCTATTCAGCCACAAGCCGAGGTCCTTGTACACGTTATAGGTGCGATGGTGCATCGCTTCCCGGGATAATCTGTGGTAAGACGCGGTACGCGGGTTGGACTGAAGGTCTTCAACCAATGCGCGGGTCAGCTCATCTGCGTGGTGTTCGATCATACGCACCAGGCGATCCGATAACATCGTGCTCCTTTCCCACTCAGTTGGATGTCTCAGTTTCGCTTCATGGTTGCAGTGCGTCAATGAACGATCGCAGAGCGAGACTGTCTTCCCTCAAATATCTGGCGTCCCTCTTCTGCAGAAAAGGGACTTGACAGGCCCCGGTCAAAGACTTAGTTTGCGTTATTGGTTGAACGGCCCTGTTAAACCTAAGTCAGAATACCAGAGTGGCAGGCAAGGTTCAACTGGCATCCTTGAGCGTGGAACGTCGTTGAATAACCCGCGCGGGCGGGCTCAGGAAATCGGCCGGCGTATGCTATATTCGACTCTTGGGTTACTCTTCTTCACATCTCGTTTCGCGGGGCGGGCTAGCATGGATTGAACACCCACTACTCACCCGCAATCCCTGGCTGGTCCATGCCTTTAGTACCCGCCGTGGCGGGGTGAGCCGCGGACCCTCCGCCGGCCTCAATCTGGGACTCACGAAGGGCAAGCCGCAGCTCGGAGTGCGGAAGAACCGGGAGCTCTTCTTTCGGCAGCTTGGCGCGGAACACTTTGCGCTTGCGTCGGTACGGCAAGTCCATTCCACGGTCATTTATCAAGTTGGTCACTCAAGGGGCCGCGAACTTGAGTACCGCCTTGCCGGGAGCCCGTCGTCCAGTCAATCCGGCCTTGCTCAGCCTGAAGGCGATGCGTTGCTGACTGATCAAGCCGGCATCCTGCTGTCGGTGCGAACTGCCGACTGCCTGCCCTTGCTCCTGGCAGATCCAAAACATCGGGCGGTGGCAGCACTTCATGCCGGGTGGCGCGGCGCACTAGGGCGCATCATCGAAAAAACGGTGGGGGAAATGCGCCGCGTGTATGGTTCCTCGCCCTCGAGTTTGCTCGCCGTGCTGGGTCCTTCCATCAGCGCCTGTTGTTACGAGGTGGGAGAAGATGTGGAAGAAGCCTTTCGAGGCCGCTTCCCAAATGCGGATGAGTTCTTTCGCAAGCCGCCGGGACGCCCGGCGTCCCGTCCCCAGCGCTACTCCCTCTCATTCCCGGTTGCGCAGCCGCCTGGGCACAGCCCCGATCCAAGACCCTCAGCGCATCTTGACCTGATTGCGGTGGCAAAAGATCAACTCCATGGCGCGGGGCTCGCGCCTCGCCATGTCGCCGCAGTCGATTTCTGCACCGCTTGCCACCCGGACCTGTTTTATTCCTATCGGCGCGACGGAAGCGGCACGGGCCGCATGGCGGCGGTTATCGGAATTCGACCTGCAACCCTTCGCTAGCCTCGCGCGAAACCACCCCGCCCCCCTGCTGATCACGGAGGGGAATCGGCTCCCTTCCTCTTTAAAGAGGGGTCAGGGGGCAGTGTCGCCATTTCGCATTCCTTTCAAACGGAGCTGGCCGCAGGCGGCGCCAATATCCTGTCCTCGTGAAATACGGATGTAGGCTGGAATCCTGCATTCCGCCAGAACCTGTTGGAAGGCCAAAACTCTCTCCATGGGAGAGGCACGATAGGGAAGCTCGGTGCCGGAGTTGTAGGGGATGAGGTTGACCTTGGCGCGCAATCCGCCAAGCAGTTTTCCCACGCGCTGGGCATCGGCGTCCGCATCGTTGAAGCCGTCGAGAAGAACGTACTCAAAGGTCAGCAGTTCGCGGGGGCGTAGCGGGTAGGCGCGGCAGGCGCGCAGGAGGTCGCGCAGCGGATACTTCCGGTTGATCGGCATCAGCTCCGTTCGCTGTTCTTCGGTCGAAGCATTCAACGAGACGGCCAGTTTCGGACGCCCCGGGTCACGCGCCATCTCGTTGATGCGCGGGACGATGCCCGAGGTGGAGATTGTGATGCGACGCAGCGGAATGCCAAAAGCTTGCGGATCGGCCAGGATATGGACGGCTTTCATCACCTGGGCAAGGTTCAGGAGCGGCTCGCCCATTCCCATGAAGACCAGATTGAGCCGAGTACCAGGGAGAATGTCGCGCGCATTAGTTACCGCCATTACCTGGCCAAGAATTTCTCCCGCCGAGAGGTTTCGCTGCAGTCCCAAGAGCGCGGTAAAGCAAAAGCGGCAATCTACGGCGCAGCCCGCCTGACTGGAAAGGCAAAGCGTCGCCCGCGACTCCTCCGGCATATAGACGGTCTCGATCAGCGTTTTGTCTTGAAGGCGCAGTAGGTGCCGGGCGGAGCCGTCCGTCGAGGTGAACACGCCCTGGACGCGTGGGTAGTCGACATCGTACTGAGCTGAGAGGGCCCCTTTGAAATCCCTATCGAGGTCCGTCAAGCCGGCGATGGCCGTTGCGCGGCGGCGGTAAATGGCATGATAGAGTTGGCGACCGCGATACGGCGCCTTCCCCAGGGACTGTGCCAGTCGCTCCAACTCCTGGCGATCAAGCCCCACAAGGTTCTGCATTCCCGTGTTCATCGGATGCCCCGGCCTCAACTCATGCTATCATTCTGGCGATAGTGCCTCAAGCGCTTGCAGCATTGTGGCGTAACGTTAGGGGAATCGCGCGTGCTCCAACCACCCCTCGCCCTTCCTTATCCACGGAGGGGAGTTCGATCTCGCCTCCTCACCTGAGGAAGGGTGAGGGGTGGTGGGGCCAAGTCATTCTCACGGAAGCAACTAAATGAGTCCACGCCGAGTCAATCCCGAACTCATCGGTCGACGACGAGAGGCCCTCCAGCGCGCAGGTTACGCGGAAGTCCTGGAACGTGGAATCGAGGCCACCACACTGGATTCCGTCGTAGCCAGGGCGGAATCGAGTAAGGGCGGGGCGCTCTATTACTTCCGGACCAAGGAAGACCTCCTCTTCGGCGTTCTGGAGTGGCTGCTGCGCCAATTGAACCGCAGCCTGGACGAGGTTGTGCATTCTCAGGAGCCGGCGCGCACGCGGTTGGGAGCAGAACTGGAAGTCTTGTTTCATAGCACCGAGGTTAATCGCAAGCTTTACCTGGTCTTTTTCGATTTTGTCAGCCGCGGGGCACGCCATCCGCGATTTCGTAAGCTCTTTTCGGATTTCTTCGAGAGGTGCCGACAGCGAGATCGGAAAGTCGTGGAAGACGGAATCAGTGAACAGCAGTTCCGCCGGGTAAATCCTCTGGAGGCCGCTTCCACCATACGCGCCCTCGTCGACGGCTACTGTCTTCAATGGCTTTTGGGCCCTGAGGACGTGCCGGTAGAAGTGTATCGTGACCGTTGCCGAGCGGTGCTGGGAGCGTATCTGTTGCGTGGTCCCAAAAGCCGGGAGACGTGACCACCCGCACCCGCGAATGGTCGGCAATCTACACTCGTTTCGGAGTGCAAATGGCTGCGAGGATAGTTTCGGCCCTCTTCGTACTCCTCTTAGTCGTTGGAGTCCCGGTCCTTTCCCTATCCACAGCTCGCGATGACCGGCTTCGTCAAGTGCGACGGCTCGAGCTTTATGTCTCCGCTGCGATTTCGCAGTGGGCCTTGGCGGTCGTCGGGGTGGGTGTCTTTTTTCTCGGCTCGCTGAGTGCGCTTTCCGTAGGCTTCAGAAGGCTCGCACCCGCCACTGCTCTCATCTGGGCAAGCGCTTTGGTTGCGCTGTCCGTGGCCGCCATTCTCGTAAGCCTATTCCTGGAACGACATGGGTGGTGGCCGGCAGAAAGCGAGCTGACCTACCTCTTGATTCCCCGGACGCGCCAGGAAAAAGCCTGGTCGCTGCTTCTGCTGGTTCCCACGGCCGCTCTCTGCGAGGAATTCTTGTACCGCGGCTTGCTTCTCGCTCAAATCAGTCAATGGCTGCGGAGCGGCGCCTGGGCGTGCGCTGTTTCATCGCTGGCGTTTGGATTGGCGCATGTTTATCAAGGTTGGAGCGGGATCGTGCGAGCCTCTTTGCTAGGGGCTTTGCTTGCCTACCCCGTCATTCATTTCCGGAGTCTCTATCCTTCCATGCTCGCGCACGGACTGATCGATGCCGTGGCCTTGGCGTGGCTGAGTCCAAAGTTTCTAGCAGGGATTAGGGATTAGGGACTAGGGATCAGGGACTAGGAAACAGAGAATTAGGAAGCGAGTTCCGGACGAACAGAGGGCTGTTCCCTTTGCCCTAGTCCCTAACCCCTAACCCCTGTCCTTAAGCTCCGCCGTCGGAGACAGGCGCTAGCTTGTAGAATATTTCAGCGTCCTCGAGTAGCTCCTCTGCAACTTTCAGGCACGCTACGCGCAAGCACTTATTATCCAGGCAGGTTGGGCAGTTTACAATAATGCGATCAAAGAGGTAATCGGCGAGCTCTTGTTCCCCAAATGTGTGGGACATATGACTGGTCCTCCGGAATATAGCAAGACCTCAGAAACTGAATTAGCTTCTCGCCCCCAGCGCATTATACTTCTGTTCGAAGAACGAAACCACTACTTAAATCGATAGTAGCTCAGCTTGACGTTGTCACGGCGAGCCTGCGGTTAACGGCTGCATTCAAATGAGTCTGGAGTTAAAGCCGGAAACCGGCTAAAATGAAAGAATTATGGATGAGCGCGAATTTTTCGATGAAAACGAGAGTCTAAAGCCCGCCACCCTCTCCTGCCTGCATTGTCACCAGACGGAGGCGTACGAGATTCGCTGGCTGGTGCGAACCAAAAAGAAAAGGCTTCCGGGTCACGCCGATGAACGAGACCGAGCGCGGTTCGCCAAATCCAGGGACTACATGATCCGGCGAGACGATGTCGTTCAATGCAAGAATCCCCGCTGCCGGAAGCGGTTCGAGGTTTACGGTATCCAGTCGGTGGTTTTTATGTGAGCACGCCCTTCCTACTTACCTTGTGCCACTTGGTGCAAGGTGGGCAGAGTGGAAGTGTCCCATCCCCCGCCCAGCGCTTCGATGAGGAGCACGCTGGCGCTCATACGGCGGGTCAGAATGTTCACGGCTTGCACTTGGTCCTGAAGCAGAATGGCTTGTTCGGTGATTACCGTGAGGTAGTTGACGGTGCCGGCCTTGTACTGGTAGGTCGAGATATCGAGGGCGTTCTGGGCGGCTTTCACCGCCTGGTCCTCAGCCTGCGCTTCGTCCTCGAGCACGCGTAATGCCGCCACGTTATCCTCGACTTGTTGGAAAGCCGTGAGAACGGTCTGGCGGTAACTGGCCACCGTAGCGTCGTAGGCAGCAATGTTCTGATTCAGCGTGGCTCGGCGTTTGCCGGCATCGTAGACCGTCTCCGCCAAACCTGGCCCTACGGACCAGAATCGGCTGGGCCAGGAGATCCAATGTTTGAATGATGTGCTTTCAAGGCCTATCGGCGCGCTATTCGTGGTGAGACCGATGGACGGGTAAAAAGCAGCTTTGGCAATACCAATCTGCTCGTTGGCCTCGGCCATCTGGCGTTCGGCGTTGGCGATATCGGGCCGTCGTTCCAGCAGTTGGGAAGGCAGCCCCACCGGCACGACTGGCGGAATGATCTTGATGGAATTGTAAGAAATGTTGACTTCCGCGGGAGCTTTGCCCGCCAAGACAGCGATGGCGTGCTCATATTGCGCTCGCGCCACGTTAAAATCAATCAACTGGGCCCGCGCCGTTTCCAATTGAGTCTGCGCTTGCGCAACGTCCGAGCCCGACGCCACTCCGCTACTAAACCTGTCCCGGGTGAGTTTGAGGTAATCCTGGTAGGATTTCACGGTGGTCTCGAGCAATTCTTTCTCGCCATCCGTACCGCGCAACTCGAAATAATCCTGTGCGAGCTCTGCCTGGTAAGAAAGTCGGGCATTTTCCAACTCGGCGTCGCTCGCTTGCGCAGCCTCCTTGCTCGACAGAATGCTGCGCCGGACACTTCCCCAAATATCGGCTTCCCAAGACACATTCACCGGCAGGTCATAAGTCGTTTGTTGCCCGGTGTGCGTTTGTTGCCCGGAAGCAAAAAGCACATTGGTTGATGCCCGCGCGTTCACTATGGTAGGAGTGACGGAGATGGTCGGAAACAGGTTGGAGTGAGCAATCCTCACTGCGAACTTGGCCTCGCGGAACTGCGCTTCTGCCATTTTCAGATTCTGGTTGGAAATGCTCACCTGTTCTTCCAGTGCGTTGAGCTCGGCATCGTTATAGATTTCCCACCACTTTCCGCGCTTCACTCCTTCACTGGGCTGAGCCTGCTTCCACTCCTGCGCTTCCGCCCAGGTGGCAGGCGGGGTTTCCTTGTACGCCGGGGGGGCTGGCGCGGTGGGCCGATGGTACTTCGGGCCGACCATGCAAGCAGCCGAGAGGAGCAGAAGGCAGAAGGCAGAAAGCAGTAGGCAGTAGGCAGTGGGCAGTAGGCAGTAAGAAACAAGCCGTTTGGCCTTACGGTGGTTCATAGTTTGCATCTCAGGACTTCGTAATCTCCGATCCGTTATCTTCGAGACGCCGGGCGCCTATGTGCCTCCACCACCAGTGTTGTACCCGGTCGAAGTAGAGGTAGACCACCGGGGTCGTGTACAAGGTCAACAACTGGCTCACCGCCAAGCCGCCGATGATGGCGATTCCCAGGGGACGGCGAAACTCCGAGCCCATGCCGGTGCCGAGGGCGAGCGGCACGGCACCGAGCATGGCCGCCATGGTCGTCATCATGATGGGCCGGAAGCGCAACAGGCATGCTTCGTAGATCGAGTCACGGGAAGACTTTCCTTCGTTGCGCTCGGCGCCCAGCGCAAAGTCAATCATCAGGATGGCGTTCTTTTTCACAAGTCCGATCAGCAGAATGATTCCGATGATGGCGATCACCGTGAGCTCGGTCCGCGTGAGCAAAAGCGCCAGCAGCGCGCCCACCCCCGCCGAGGGCAAGGTGGAGAGAATGGTAACGGGATGAATGTAGCTTTCGTAAAGGATGCCCAGGACGAGGTAAACCGAAGCGAGAGCGGCGGCGATCAGCAGCGGCTCGCTGGAAAGCGAATCCACATAAGCTTGCGCGTTGCCTGCGAAACCAGTGTGGATGGTCGAGGGCAAACCAATCTTGGCGGCCTTGGCTAGAATAGCGTCCGCCGCATCCCCCAGGGGCACGCCTGGTTGGAGATTGAACGAAATCATTACCGAGGGTGAGAGGCCCTGATGATTTACTGCGAGTGGCGCGGTGATGGAACTAAAATGCGAGAACGCGCTTAAGGGAACCTCCTGCCCGTTCGGCGCATAGGCGTAAACTTGGCGCAGGAACAAGGGGTTCTGCCAAAATGCGTGCCCCACCAGCATGACCACATAATATTGGTTGAGCGGAGTGTATATGGTTGAGACCTCACGCTCACCGAAGGCGTCGTAAAGGACGTTGTCAACGAGTTGGGAGGAAATGCCGAAGCGGGCGGCGGTGGAGCGATCCACCTGCACGTAACTTTGCAAGCCGTTATTCTGCTGATCGGTGTTCACATCCACGATCTGCGGCACTGTCCGCAATTCCTGCAACATGCGCGGGCCATAAGCTTGGAGGTCGTGCAGATTATCACCCTGCATGGTGAACTGATATTGGGCGGCGCCGAAGCGTCCCCCCACGCGGATGTCCTGCGAAGATTGCATGTAAAGAGTTGCGCCTGGTATACGCGCCAATTTTGGGCGTAAACGCGCGATCACCAGATCGGCAGTGATTTTCCGCTGCGTGGGAGGCTTAAGCATGATGAACATTCGCGCCTGGTTGATGGCCCCGCCACCGGGGCCGCCTCCACCGCAGAAACCGCTTACGGCATCCACGGCCGGGTCATCCGTGATGATTCCAATCATTTGCCGCAGAATCTTGTCCATGGCCTGATAGGAGGTGTCCTGATCGGCGATGATCGATCCCATCATGCGCCCGTTATCCTGCTGCGGGAAGAATCCCTTGGGAACATGAATGTAAAGGTAAACATTCAGGGCGATCGTGGCCAGCAACACGGCCAGGGTGGTGGCCGGGAAACGAAGCACGGTAGCCAAGGTCTTTCCATAAAACCCGACCACCGCGTTGAAAGCTCGTTCGGAGGCTCTGTAAATCCGGCCGTGGGACTCATGCTGCTTGAGGAGATGCGCGCACATGGAAGGCGTCGCGGTGAGCGAGACCACCAAGGAAACCAGAATGGCCGCGGACAGGGTCACGGCAAACTCGCGAAACAACCGGCCGACGATCCCCCCCATCAGCAGCAAGGGGATAAACACCGCCACCAGCGAAATGCTCATGGTCAGCACGGTGAAGCCAATCTCCTGCGCGCCCTTCAGGGCCGCCTGGAACGGCGCCATGCCCTTCTCCAGGTAGCGGGTGATGTTCTCGATCACCACAATGGCATCGTCCACGACAAATCCGGTAGAAATGCAGAGGGCCATCAGGGAAAGGTTATCGATACTATAGCCCAGCATGTACATGACCCCGAAAGTCCCCACCAGGGAGACCGGAACGGCGATGCTGGGAATGAACGTGCTCCGCGCATTGCGCAGAAAGACGAAAACCACCAAGATCACCAGAAGCACTGAGATGATCAGCGTCCGCTCCACGTCCCGCACCGAACTGCGGATGGTGAGGGTCTGATCCATGGCGATGCCCGTATTAATGGACGGGGGAATGTCCGCTTTGAGTTGCGGCAGCATGGCCCGGACGCGGTCCACGGTGTCGATGATATTTGCGCCCGGCTGGCGAAAGATAACGAGCAAAATGGAAGGCTTCCCGTTGGTATAGCCGGAGGACATGATCGTCTGCGGCCCGTCCCGTACTTCCGCAATATCGGCGAGACGCACGGGCGAGCCCATCCGGTAGGCCACAATCAGCGGCCGATAGTCCACCGCATGAAAGAGTTGGTCGTTGGCCCCCACCTGCCACATGCGATGCCCGTCAGAAAAGTATCCTTTGGGAGCGTTCGAGTTGGCGTTACTCAGCACACCCCGGACTTGCTCCAGCCCGATGCCATATTTGTTGAGCTGGGTGGGATTCAGTTCCACGCGCACCCCAGGCAGCGCGCCCCCTCCCGCGAAAACTTGCCCCACCCCGCTCACCTGTGCCAACTTTTGCGCCATGATCGTGGAGGCATAATCGTAAATCTGGCTTTTGGAAAGGACGTCGGACGTCAAAGAGATGATGAGAATAGGCGAGTCAGCCGGGTTCACCTTCCGATAGGTGGGATTACTGGGCAGATTAATGGGAAGGTACCCGCGGGCAGCATTGATGGCGGCCTGAACGTCGCGCGCCGCGGCGTCGATATTCCGGTCCAAATTGAATTGCAAGGTGACGCTGGACGACCCGAGGGCGCTCGAGGAAGTCATCTCACTGACCGCCGCAATGCGCCCAAACTGGCGCTCCAGCGGGGTGGCGACCGAGGAGGCCATGATCTCCGGGCTCGCGCCGGGCAAACCGGCCGAGATGGAGATCGTGGGAAAATCCACCTGCGGCAGCGGCGCCACCGGCAACAACCGGAAAGCCACGGCGCCCGCTAAAAGGATGGCAATGACGAGGAGCGTCGTCGCCACGGGCCGTCGGATGAAGGGC
>Ga0326728_10006393_pt1 | contig 31754 bp, 30 predicted proteins | sample MB3enrmetagenome_FD_207602 | JGI IMG/M metagenome (GOLD analysis project Ga0326728, IMG submission 207602) | Lab enriched peat soil microbial communities from McLean, Ithaca, NY, United States - MB31MN | ecosystem: Environmental > Terrestrial > Soil > Wetlands > Peat | place: USA: New York...
TCGAGCAGAGCCGCCGGACTCATCGAGCGCGCGACGAGAACGGCGTTCTCCGGCAGTTCGCTGGGCAGCAGAACGAGGCTCTGACCCGCCAATTGATGCAGCAGCCGATTGGCGATGTCGGTCAAATCGTGGAGGCGGTCGCGCAAATAGGGGTCGGTCTGACGCTGCAACCTGGCGCGCGCGTCGCTTTGCACGCGTTCGACCGCCGCTTCGGCCGTCAATCCGCCGGCGACCGCCTCGCGCAACCGGCGCAGCCAGCCGCGATCATGGGCGATCATCCGGAACGCCTCGAGCACCTCGCGATGTTCGCCGGCGGCGCCGTCGTCGCTGCGGTCGATGAGGTCGTCGACCGAGGCGCGCATCGCATCGATCGCCTTCTCCAACCGATCGATTTCGAACGCGACGTCGTCGGCGACGATCTTGCTCACGACGACGCGCGGCTGATGCAAGACGACATGGCCGAGGCCGAGGCCGTCGGCGATCGGAGCGCCGGTCAGGGAGAGCGGCTGGGCCGCCGCGATCGGCGCGCCTTGCCCCGCGAGGGCTTGCAATTGGCCGGAGGCGATCATCTCCGCGAGCAGCATCGCGGTGGTCTGCAACGCTTCGATTTCCTCCTCGGAATAGGTGCGGCGCGCCCGGTTCTGCACCACCAGCACGCCGAGGGTCGCGCCGCCGCGCAGCACGGGCACGCCGAGGAACGAATGATAGATTTCTTCGCCGGTCTCCGGCTTGTAGGAAAAGGCCGGATGCCTTTGCGCGTCCGACAGGGCGAGCGGTTCGGCGGTGCCGGCGATCAAGCCGACGAGGCCCTCGCCCGGAAGCAGGGTGGTCAAATGGACGGCCTCGCGGTTGAGGCCTTCGGTCGCGAACAACTCGAGCGGCCCGTCGGCGCGCGCGACGTAGAGCGAGCACACTTCGGCGACCATGTTCGAGGCGATGAGAACGACAATGCGGTCGAGGCGCGCCTGCGCGGTGACCGGCTCCGCCATGACCTCGCGGAGCCGTCGCAGCAACAGTCGCGGTCCGCCCGGCGCGCGCATCAAGAAATCCTTAACGTCTTCTTCACACGAAACGCATGAGTTCCGCGTCTCGCCGCACGCCGATGCGCCCCGTCTCGCGCCCCCCAGACCTCGACTCGCGCGCCGGCGCCCGATCGGTTGTCTCCAAAGCGGTATAGCCAATGAGTTGGCCGCGCGGCAAGGGCGACGCCGCCCGACCTGCGAGCGCCGGCGGCGCGAGCCGCGCGCAGGTCCGATCGAGCGCGCGATCGGGCCGCGATCCCGGCTGAATCAGGCCGATCGGCGCGCGTTGACTCGGCCAATCCCGCCGATTAGGGGTGGCGGCCGCGACATCTCGGCCGACGCGCAAACGACAGGAGAGGGTTCTCGTCGCCATGAAGATTCTCGTGCCCGTGAAGCGGGTGGTCGACTATAACGTCAAGATACGCGTCAAGTCCGACGGCTCGGGCGTTGACCTGGCTAACGTGAAGATGTCGATGAACCCGTTCGACGAAATCGCCGTCGAAGAGGCGCTGCGCCAGAAGGAAGCGGGAAAAGCGAGCGAGGTCATCGTCGTCTCCGTCGGCCCCGCGCAAGCCGCCGAAACATTGCGCGCCGCGCTGGCGATGGGCGCCGATCGCGGGATTCTGATCAAGACCGAGGGGCTCGTCGAACCGCTGGCGGTCGCCAAGCTGCTCAAGGGGGTCATCGGCGCCGAACAGCCCGGTCTCGTCATCATGGGCAAGCAGGCGATCGACGACGATTGCAATCAAACCGGCCAGATGCTGGCGGCGCTGATGGGTTGGGGGCAGGGAACCTTCGCCTCCAAGGTTGTCGTCGACGACGGCAAGGTCGCGGTGACGCGCGAAGTCGACGGCGGCTTGCAGACCGTCGAATTGAAGCTTCCGGCGATCGTGACCGCCGACTTGCGCCTCAACGAGCCGCGCTACGCCTCGTTGCCCAACATCATGAAAGCCAAGAAGAAACCGATCGACGAAAAGACGCCGGCCGATTTCGGCGTCGACGTCGCGCCGCGGCTGAAAGTGTTGAAGACGGCGGAGCCGCGCGGCCGCAAGGCCGGGGTGAAGGTCAAGACGGTGGCCGAGCTCGTCGCCAAGCTGCGCGACGAAGCCGGGGTGATCTAGCCATGGCGACCCTTCTGCTGGCCGAAGTCGCGAACGGCCGTTTGAGCGATCTCACCGCGCGCGCGCTCACCGCGGCCGCGCAACTCGGGGCGCCGGTCGATATTCTCGTGGCGGGCGCAAACGTCGCCGGCGCGGCGGCCGCGGCGGCCAAGCTTTCCGGCGTCGCGCGCGTGCGCGTCGCCGACGCGTCCCTCTACGAGCACGGCCTCGCCGAACCGCTCGCCGCGCTGATCGTCGCCCTGGCGCCCGATTACACGGCGATCCTGGCCGCCTCGAGCCCCCATGCGAAGAACGCGTTGCCGCGCGCGGCGGCGCTGCTCGACGTGATGCAGGTCTCCGACATCGTCAAGGTCGTCTCGGCCAACACGTTCGAACGGCCGATCTACGCCGGCAACGCGATCCAGACGGTCCAAGCGAGCGACGCCAAGATCGTCGCGACGGTGCGCGCCGCCTCGTTCGCGGCGACGCCCGAGGGCGGCGCCGCGCCGATCGAGCCGGTCGCCGCGGCCGCCGATCCGGGCCTGTCGACTTTCGCCGGCGAGGCGCTCGTCACGTTGGATCGGCCGGAACTGACCTCGGCCAAGATCATCATTTCCGGCGGGCGCGCGATGCAGAAGGCGGAGAATTTCAAGACCTACATCGAGCCGGTCGCCGACAAGCTCGGCGCCGCGATCGGCGCCTCGCGCGCCGCGGTCGACGCGGGCTACGCCCCCAACGACTGGCAGGTCGGCCAGACCGGCAAGGCAGTGGCGCCCGATCTTTATATCGCGGTCGGCATATCGGGGGCGATCCAGCATCTGGCGGGGATGAAGGACTCCAAAATCATCGTCGCGATCAACAAGGACGAAGAGGCGCCGATTTTCCAGGTCGCCGACTATGGCTTGGTCGCCGACCTCTACGCGGCGCTGCCCGAACTGGCGCGGGAGTTGGCGAAGATCGGCCGGTGAAGTTTTCGCGGGGCGAGGCTCGATCCGCTCTGGACCTGTCGCCGCGCTCGTCTATGATCCGCGCGCATGGCGCGGGCTCGGTCGCTTGGGGATGACGCGAATGGCGCTCTCGATCAACAAAGTCGGCATCGTCGGCGCAGGACAGATGGGCTCCGGCGTCGCGCTGGTGTGCGCGCAAGCCGGCATGGACGTTCTGTTGAACGACCTCGCGGATGAACGGGTGAAGGCGGCGCTGGCGACGACCAACGGCTACTTGTCGCGCCAGATCGCCAAAGGCCAGCTCGACGAGGCCGGCAGGCAGGCGGTGCTGGCGAGGATCGGCGTCGCCGGCGATTACGGCGAATTCGCCGACTGCGACCTCATCGTCGAAGCGGCGACCGAGAACGAGGACGTCAAGCGCAAGATTTTCAGCGCCCTGCGTCCGTTTGTGAGGGAGGATGCGATCGTCGCCTCGAACACCTCGTCGATTTCGATCACCCGCCTGGCTGCGGTCACCCCCAATCCCGGACGGTTCATCGGCATTCATTTCATGAACCCGGTGCCGCGCATGCAATTGGTCGAACTGATCCGCGGCATCGCCACCACCGACGACACGTTCGAGGCCGCCAAGGCGTTCGTCGCGCGACTCGGCAAGACGGCGACGATGTCCGAGGATTTCCCCGGTTTCATCGTCAATCGCATTCTGCTGCCGATGATCAACGAAGCGATCTACACGCTCTACGAGGGCGTCGGCACGGTCGAGGCGATCGACACCGCGATGCGGCTGGGCGCCAACCACCCGATGGGGCCGCTGCAACTGGCCGATTTCATCGGCCTGGACACCGTCCTCTCGGTGATGCAGGTGCTGCACGAAGGCCTCGCCGATTCCAAATATCGGCCGTGCCCGCTGCTGGTCAAATACGTCGAGGCGGGCTGGCTGGGGCGCAAGACGCAGCGCGGCTTCTACGACTATCGCGGCGAGAAGCCGGCGCCGACGCGCTGAGCGCCGCTCACGCCAAGTCCGGCCGCCGCTCCCGCGTGATGCGCAGCGCCTCCTCGCGCCGCCATTTCTCGATTCGGCCGTGATCGCCCGACAGCAGCGGGTCCGGGATGGCGCGCCCCTCCCATTCGCGCGGGCGGGTGTAATGCGGATATTCGAGCAGGCCGGCCTCGAAACTCTCCTGGTCGCCCGATTCGGTCTTGCCCATCACGCCCGGAATCAGCCGCACGCAGGCGTCGAGCACGGCGAGCGCGGCGATCTCGCCGCCGGAGAGCACGTAATCGCCGATCGACGCCTCGATCAGCCCGCGCGCCTCGATGACGCGCTCGTCGACGCCCTCGAAGCGCGGGCAGACGACGACGAGGCCGGGGCCGGCGGCCCACTCGCGCGCGAGACGTTGCGTGAACGGCGCGCCGCGCGGGCTCATGATCAGGCGCGGGCGCGGATCGTCCGGCGCGAGCGCCGCGTCGAGACTCGCCGCGAGCACGTCGGCGCGCATCACCATGCCCGGCCCGCCGCCGGCGGGCGTGTCGTCGACGGCGCGATGGCGCCCTAGTCCATGTTCGCGAATGTCGCGCGCGTCCAGCGACCACAAGCCGCGCGCCAGCGCGTCGCCGGCGAGCGACAAGCCGAGCGGTCCGGGGAACATTTCGGGGAACAGGGTGAGGATGGTGGCGGCGAACATCAGATGGTCCTAAGACCGGTTCGGCGATCCGTAAAGGCGAGGGAGGTCGTTCGGGCGGCGTCCGGATCGCCGCGCGCTCCAGCGGCGGGCGGCGCGCCCCATGCCGCGAAGACCGGCATGGGTTAGGCGTTCACGGCGACAGCGGGGGCGGCGCCCGCCTCATCGCCGCCATGGGGGGATCAATTTCGTCGCGGGCGTGAGCCGGACGAATGCCGCGCATTCGCGATGGGAAGCGATCCAGCCGCCGCGCGGGCCGGTGCCGCGCCGTCAAATTCCTCGTCAAGTTTTGTCAAGTTTTGTCAAGATTCGTCAAGCGGCGTCACGTCTCGTCAAGGCTTTCCTCGACGATGTCTTGTGCGATTTCAAGGGTTTACGCCGCAAAAGTTGACAAACGCCCCTTCGTGCAAGTTTTGTCTAGTCCGGCAGGCTTCGCTTGCGCGCAACGACGCCTCGCCGGACGAAAGAAGAGGATAGCCCAAGTTCGGCAATTCGGAAAGAAATTGTCGGGGCGATTTTTCGCCGATCGCGTCCGGAAGGTCGGGTCGGCGCCCCGCGGCGGCGACATGCGCCTCGCCGGGGCGGCGAGAATCGCCCTGCCCTATCCCTCCCCCTCGACCTCGCGCGGCGGCTCGATCACGATCCGTCCGCGCGCGAAATCGATCTCGACCGCGACCGCCCGGGTGAACGGCAGCATGAAGGTCTCAGCCCCGCCCTCGGGCGCGATCTCCAAAATTGCGCCCGCGCCGAAATTGCTCAAGGAAACGACGCGGCCGAGGGCCAAGCCCTCGCGCGTCACCGCCGCGAGGCCGACGAGGTCGTCATAGTAGAATTCGTCTTCGCCGGGCGGCGGCAATTGTTCGCGTCGGGCGTAGAGTTCGACGCCGTTCAGCGCCTCGGCCCCCTCGCGCGTCGAAACGCCCTTCACGCGCGCGGCGAGCGTTTCGTCGCCGAGCGGACGCAGCGACTCGAAGGCGAAGACGCGCGCGCCGGCCCTGTCGGTCAGCGCGCCGTAGGCGCCGATCGCCTTGGGGTCCTGCGTGTAGGACTTGACCCTGACTTCGCCGCGCACCCCTCGCGCGGCGCCGAAGACGCCAAGAAGGATGAGACGCGCGAAATTGGGCAAGGCGATTCTCTTGAGAAAAGCGAGACGCGCCACCCCCTTCCCCCCTTGCGGGGGAACGCAGCCGGCGGAGCCGGCCGGATGAGGGGGTGCCGCAGGATCGAGCGCGGCTCGCGACGCTCCAGCGCGGCGGTTGAACGAACCCCTCATCCGACCCGACTTCGTCGGGCCACCTTCCCCCGCAAGGGGGGAAGGGGGCGCGGCGGTTTTCCTTACGCCGAAGCGGCGGCGGCCGCCTTCGCGGCGGCGGCGGCGGCCGCGGCGGCGCGCTCCTGCGCCTTCTTCCTCGGCTGCGCCTTCTTGGGATTGCTGCGCGTCTCGCGCTTGGCGAGGCCGAGGCCGTCGAGCAGGCGCAGCACGCGGTCGGTCGGCTGCGCGCCCTTGGCGAGCCAGGCCTTGGCTTTCTCGGCGTCGAGCACGACCCGCGCCGCGTCGTCCTTGGGCTTGAGCGGATCGAAGGCGCCGATCTTCTCGACGAAGCGGCCGTCGCGCGGCATGCGCGCGTCGGCCACCACGATGCGGTAGAACGGCCGCTTCTTGGCGCCGGCGCGCGAGAGACGGATTTTCAGAGACATTGGTTTCTTCCTTTCAGAGCGGAGTTTGGGTTTCCGGAGAGGCGACCCCCCTTCCTCCTTGCGGGGGAAGGGACGCGTGGCGTCATTGTGTTCATGAACGCCGGGATCACTTCTTCTTCCCCCCGAACGGGTTGAAACCGCCGCCGAGGCCCGGCGGCTTGGGGCCCCCGACGCCCGGCAGGCCGGGAAATTGTGGGGGAAGATTGAACGCGCCCGGCGGCGGCGCGGCGGGAATGCCGGCGGGCGGCGCGCCGGCGCCGCCGAGCTGTTTGCGCATCGATTCCATTTGTTCGGGGCTCGGCACGGGCGCGCCGCCGCCGAATCCCATCATCTGGCCGAGCTGGCCCATCATGCCGCGCTTGCCGGCCGAAGCGCCCATCGCCTTCATCATGTCGGCCATCTGGCGGTGCTGCTTGAGCAGGCGATTGACCGTTTCGACGCCGACGCCGGCGCCGGCGGCGATGCGCTTCTTGCGCGAGGCCTTGAGCAGGTCGGGATTGCGCCGCTCCTTGGGCGTCATCGAGGAGATGATCGCGCGCTGGCGCTTGATCGCCTTTTCGTCGAAATGGGCGGAGGCGAGCTGGTCCTTGAGCTTGGCGACGCCCGGCAGCATGCCCATGATTCCGCCCATGCCCCCCAGCTTTTCGATCTGCGCGAGCTGTTCGGAGAGGTCGGAGAGGTCGAAGACGCCCTTGCGCATCTTCTCGGCCATCTTGGCCGCTTGTTCGGCGTCGATCGTCTCGGCCGCCTTCTCGACCAGGCTGACGATGTCGCCCATGCCGAGAATGCGGTCGGCGAGGCGCTGGGGGTGGAACTCCTCCAGCGCGTCCATCTTTTCGCCGACGCCGATGAGCTTGATCGGCTTTCCCGTGACCGCGCGCATGGAGAGCGCCGCGCCGCCGCGTCCGTCGCCGTCGACGCGGGTCAGCACGATGCCGGTGACGCCGACGCGCTGGTTGAAATTCTTGGCCAGATTGACCGCGTCCTGTCCGGTCAACGCGTCCGCGACCAGCAGGATCTCGTGCGGCCTGGCGGCGTCGCGGATTTCGGCCATTTCGGCCATCAGCGGCTCGTCGATATGGGTGCGGCCCGCGGTGTCGAGGAGCACCACGTCGTAGCCTTGCAGGCGCGCGACGCTCTCGGCGCGGCGCGCGATCGCCACCGGGTCCTGGCCCGAAACGATCGGCAGCGTGTCGACGCCGACCTGGCGCCCCAAAACCGCGAGCTGTTCCTGCGCGGCAGGGCGTTTCACGTCGAGCGAGGCCATCAGCACCCTGGCCTTGTTGCGCTCGGTCAGGCGCTTGGCGATCTTGGCGGCGGTCGTCGTCTTGCCCGCGCCCTGCAGGCCGACCAGCATGATCGCCACCGGCGCCGGCGCGTTGAGATCGATCGCCTGGGATTGGCCGCCGAGCGTCTCGACCAGCGAATCGTGGACAATCTTCACCACCATCTGGCCGGGCTTGACCGACTTGATCACCGCCGCGCCGACCGCCTTCGTGCGCGTGCGGTCGATGAACGAGCGCACGACCTCGAGCGCCACGTCCGCCTCCAGCAGCGCGCGGCGCACTTCGCGCATCGCGGCGTTGACGTCTTCCTCGGAGAGGGCGCCGCGGCCGGTCAGCTTGTCCAATATGCCGGAGAGCTTTTCCGAAAGGCTCTCGAACATGGGCGCGCTCCAAGGGTCAGAAGAAGGGGCAGTAGGCAGTAGGCAATAGGCATTGGGGAACCAATTGCCTACTGCCTATTGCCTACCGCCTCCCTGCCAATCTCCATCCAGCTCCAACGCCAAACGCGCCCGGGGGCGCGACGCGCTGCCGGACGGCGACCGCTGGCCTCTAAGGGGACAGACGGCTTCATCGACGAGGCGAGAACCTGACGAAGATAGCCGCGGCTCTTAAGCGGCCGAGAGGGGGAAGTCAAATTCGGGCGGCGGCGTTGACTTCGTCGAGCCAGGCCGGAAGCTCGCCAAGGGACGCCAATCGCCGAAAGCGCGGCTGCGCTTCGGGGCTTTCGGCGCGTTCATGCGCCCAAACGAGCCGATGGGGAATATGCGCCGCGTAAGCGCCGGCCTCCAAAGCCGGGAGGATGTCGGAGCGTAGCGAATTGCCGACCATCACCGCTTCGTCCGCCTTGGCGCCGTAGCGGGCGAAAATACGGCGGTAGGTCTCGGCGGACTTCTCGCTGACGATTTCGACGCCGGAGAATCGATCGCCGATCCCCGACGCCGCGAGCTTGGATTCCTGGTCAAACAAGTCGCCTTTGCTCACCAACGCCAGGGTTCCGCGCTCGGCCAACGGGCCCAAGGCCTCGGCCACGCCGTCGATGAGATGGATCGGGTGCCGCATCAGGTCGCGGCCCACGGCCAGAATCGCTCTCGTCGTCGCCGCCGGCAGACGATCGCCGGCGATTTCCAACGCCGTCTCCAGCATGGAAAGCGTGAAACCTTTCACGCCATAGCCATAGAGGCTCAAATTGCGGCTCTCCATAGCGATCAGCCGCTCTTCCGAAAGCGATGGGTCGGCGAAGGGCGCGAGCAATTCGACGAAGCGCTGGGTGGACAAACGAAAGTAGCTCTCGTGGTCCCAAAGCGTGTCGTCGGCGTCGAGACAGATGAGGCGGATAGACGCCAAGGGGCCTCGCAAACGTCGAAATTCCCAACCTTGACAGCGAACTGGATTTCGAAAACGGGGGCGCCGGATTTTCGATGAAAATCCGGCCTATGCGCGCGCCCCCCGCCCGACGCCCTCGTAGCGGAAGCCGAGCGCGCTCATCGTTTCCAGGGAATAGATGTTGCGTAAATCGATCACCACCGGCTGGCGTAGTGCGGCCTTGACGCGGGCGAGGTCGAGGGCGCGAAACGCGTCCCATTCGGTGACGACGACCAGCGCGTCGGCGCCTTCGAGGCAGGCGTAGGGGCCGCTGGCGAATTCGACGCCGGGCAGCAGCGCCTCGGCCGATTTGGCGCCCTCCGGGTCGAAGGCGACGATCCGCGCGCCCTGAGCTTGCAAGATGGGGACGATGACGAGGCTGGGGGCGTCGCGCATGTCGTCGGTGTTGGGCTTGTAGGTCAGGCCAAGCACCGCGATCGTCTTGCCGTTGACCGAGCCGCCGCACGCCTTGACGATCTTGTGCGCCATCGCGATCTTGCGCTTCTCGTTGACGTCGACCAGCGTTTCCACCAGGCGCATCGGCGAGCGCGCGTCGGCGGCCAGTTTCGTCAGCGCCAACGTGTCCTTGGGAAAGCACGAGCCGCCGAAACCGGGGCCGGGATTGAGAAACTTGCGGCCGATGCGCTTGTCGAGGCCGATGCCGTTGGCCACGTCGAGCACGTCGCCGCCGACTTTTTCGCAAAGATCGGCGATCTCGTTGATGAACGTGACTTTCATCGCGAGGTAGACGTTGGCGGCGTATTTGATCAGCTCCGAGGTGCGCCGGCTGGTGCACACGATCGGACTGCCGTTGCGCTCGAGCGGCCGGTAGATTTCGCGCATGATGAGGCGCGCCGCTTCGTCCTCGACGCCGATGACCACGCGATCCGGCTGTTTGAAATCGTCGATCGCGGCGCCCTCGCGCAGGAACTCGGGGTTGGAGACGACGGCGAAACGGTCCTTGGCGACGCGTTCGCCGATCAACCGCTCGATCTCGTCGCAGGTTCCGATCGGCGACGTCGACTTGTTGACGACGACGACGAAGGAATCGATCGCGTCGGCGATCTCGCGCGCCGCCTGAAAGACGTAGCGCATATCGGCCGCGCCGTCGCCCGGAAGCGTCGGCGTGCCGACCGCGATGAAAACGGCCTGGGCGCCGCGCATGCCCTCGGCGATGTCGGTGGTGAAGGAAAGCCGGCCGGCGCGCTGGTTGGCGACGACGAGTTCGCTGAGGCCGGGCTCGTAGATCGGCGCTTGGCCTTCACGCAGGGCGGCGATCTTGGCCGCATCCTTGTCGACGCAGGCGACTTCGTGGCCGAAATCGGCCAGGCACGCGCCCGAGACCAGGCCGACGTAGCCGGCGCCCACCATTGCGATCCGCATCGACTCACCGCCCCCCTGCCGTCAAATGACGCCTTCTAGCGACCTGACGGAGGCGGGGCAAGGCGACGCGGCAGGCGTTCCCTCAGGAATTCGACGAACTCGGCGGCGGCCGCGACGCCGAGGCGATCGGCGAAATGCCGGCGCGCCGGCGCGCTCGCGCCGTTAAGGCCAAGGCCCGTCCCGTCGACGCTGAGGACGAACCGCCCCGCAAGTCGATTTCGGCGAGGCTGGCGCGCCGCGCCGCGGCGAACCGCCGCAGCTTCGTCAGGCGCCGGATCAGAAAAGCGCCCGTCGCAGTCATGAGCGCGCGGCGGCGACGCGCGCTTCCTTCTCGGCGAGTTCGAAAGCGTAAGGCCCGAAGCCCGGCGGCGGGCGAGTCTGGCTCATGCTTCGCCCGGCGCCAGCGTCTTCAGCGCCAGCGCGTGGACGCCGGCCGCCAATTCGTCGGCGAGCAGGGCGTTGACCATGCGATGACGCTCCAGTCGACCCTTGCCGGCGAAGGCTTGGCTGACAATATAAACACGATAATGCGTCTCGCCGCCCTCGCGCGCGCCGGCGTGGCCCTTGTGGCGATCCGATTCGTCGACGATGTCGAGCGCTTCCGGGTTGAGGCCGTGCGTCAGTTTGGCCGCGATCCGTTCTTTCATGGTCATGGGCGTCGCTTCCCTAGCGATTGGCGGCGCGGGCTTGCTCCGAGGCTCGCGAGTTGTCAAAGACGGGCGCGGGCGTGGCGTTTTAGTCACGGGTCGTTATCGGCTTGGCGCCAAAATGCGGCGTTCCGCAACTCGACGCTTGCCGGCCGGCGAGTCGGCGCCTAAGGTTTGCCGATGGATCTCAATTCGCGTCTCTTCGATCGGATACGGGTCAAGCCCACGCGCAAGCCGGCCGAACCGGCCGCCGCGACGCCGTGCGGCTATCCCGGCTGCAAGGCCGAGGGCGTGTTCCGCGCGCCCAAAGGGCGCGACCGCGAGGGAGAATACTTCTGTTTCTGCATCGACCATGTCCGGGAATATAACGCCACTTACGATTATTTTCGCGGGATGGACGAGGAATCCTTCGCCAAGTTTCGCCAGGCGGAAACGATCGGCCACCGGCCGACCTGGAAAATGGGTCCGCGCGGCGGCGCGCAAGGCGCGCCGCACGTCGACGAAACGATCTACGCCGAGGCCCGCGCGATGCGGCGGCGCGGCGCGCGGCGCGCCGGCGGCGCGCAGGACGCGCCGCGTTACAACGCGCTGGCGCTCAAGGCCCTCAACGCGCTCGAACTCGACGCCAGCGCGACAGAAATTGCGATCAAGGCGCGCTACAAGGAGCTGGTCAAGCGTCATCACCCCGACGCCAACGGCGGCGACCGCTCGAACGAAGACAAATTGCGCGAAATCATTCAGGCTTATAATTACCTGAGGGCGAACAAGCTGGTGTGAAAGCCGCCCGCAGACCCCCGCGCCGGAATTCAACGAAAACGCGAGGTCGCGATCCGCCTTTTGTCGGGGGCGAGGTTATCTATATAGGATTGGCGTCCCGCCGCTCGGGCGACGGGGCATGGAGGAGAGATGAAAGCCGCGCATACGCCGTCGCCGATCGAAACGCCGCCAGCGGTCGCCGGAGAGCCGGATAAACGAATTTCCGTTCGAAAAGCGTTCCGCATCGATTCAGACATGGAAGCGCCGGCCTATTCGACCGCGGACGAGCATGTGCCGGATCTCGATCCCGACTATCTCTTCGATCGCGACACCACGCTGGCGATCCTCGCCGGCTTCGCCTTCAATCGCCGCGTGATGATCGCCGGCTATCATGGTACCGGCAAATCGACGCATATCGAACAGGTCGCCGCCCGGCTGAACTGGCCCCTCGTGCGCATCAATCTCGACAGCCACGTCTCGCGCATCGATCTGGTCGGCAAGGACGCGATCGTGCTGAAGGACGGCCAGCAGATCACCGAATTTCGCGACGGCATGCTGCCCTGGGCGCTGCAGAACAATATCGCCCTGTGTTTTGACGAATACGACGCCGGCCGCCCCGACGTGATGTTCGTCATTCAGCGCGTGCTCGAGGTCTCAGGCCGGCTGACGCTGCTCGATCAGCGCCGCGTCATCCGCCCGCACCCGGGGTTCCGGCTGTTCGCCACCGCCAACACGATCGGCCTCGGCGACACCTCGGGGCTCTATCACGGCACGCAGCAGATCAATCAGGGCCAAATGGACCGCTGGTCGATCGTCGCCACGCTCAACTATCTTCCGCACGACAAGGAAGTGGAAATCGTGCTCGCCAAGTCGCCGGTGCATAAGGCGAGCAAGGAGGGGCGCGACATCGTCAACAAGATGGTGCGCGTGGCCGATCTCACCCGCAACGCCTTCATCAACGGCGACCTGTCGACGGTGATGAGCCCGCGCACGGTCATCACCTGGGCCGAGAACGCCGATATCTTCAAGGACATCGGCTTCTCCTTCCGCCTGACCTTCCTCAACAAGTGCGACGAGCTCGAGCGCACCTTGGTCGCCGAGTTCTATCAGCGGTGCTTCGGCCAGGAATTGCCGGAGAGCGCGCTGAACGTCGCGCTGAGCTGAGCGGCGCGTCCCCCATGGCGACCGTCGACGTCAAGCCCAGCAACCGCAAGCCCCTCGGCAAGGCGGAGGCGCCCAGCGAACCGTTCAAGCGCGCGCTCGCCTCGTGCACGCGCGCGATGGCTCGCCGTCGCGAGCTGGAGATCGCCTTCGCCGCCGACAAGCCCGCCCTGGTCAGCGGCCCCGAGGGCGCGCGGGCGCGTCTGCCCGAGCCGCCGCGCAAGCCCAATGCGCGTGAGGCGGCGATCCTGCGCGGCCTCGCCGATTCGATGGCGTTGCGCCTCGCCTGCCACAACGACGCGATCCACCGTCGCCATGCGCCGCTCGATCCGGCGGCGCGGGCGCTGTTCGACGCGGTCGAGCAGGCGCGGGTCGAGGCGATCGGCGCGCGGCGCATGGAGGGCGTGGCCGCGAATCTGACGGCGATGCTCGACGACCGCTACCATCGCAGCCCCTTCGCCGAGGCGCGCGATCGCGACGAGGCGCCGCTGGGGGACGCGGTCGCGATGCTGGTGCGCGAGAGGCTGACCGGCCTCGAGGCGCCGAGCGGAGCGGCGCGCCTGGTCGAACTCTGGCGCCCCGTCGTCGAAGCCAAAGCGGCCGCGGAACTCGACAAGCTCGAGGGCGCCATTCTCGATCAGCGCGCCTTCGCCAGGTCGGTGCATCGGTTGCTCGCTTCGCTCGGCATGGCTAGCGAATCGGAGGCCGATCTCGACGAGAACGAGGAGGCTTCCGACGACAACGCGCCGCCGGACGGCGCCGAGGAGGGCGAAGGCGAGGGCGAGGAGCACGACTCCAAGGACGCGATGGAGAGAGAGACGTCGGAGGAATCCGCCGACGAACTTGTAGAAGGCGGAATGGAAGCCGCCGACGCGCCCACGGCCGAATTCTCTGACGAGGCCGACGCCGGCGAATCCGAGGAAGCGGCCGAGAATCGGCCGGCGCCGTCGTCGGGCGCCGAGCGGCGCGGGCCCGACTACAAGGCCTACACGACTCAATTCGACGAAGTGGTCGACGCCGGGGATCTTTGCGAGCCCGACGAATTGCAGCGCCTGCGCGACTATCTCGACAAGCAGTTGCAGAACCTCTCCAGCGTCGTTTCGCGCCTCGCCAACCGCCTTCAGCGTCGGCTGATGGCGCAGCAGAGCCGCGCCTGGGAATTCGATCTCGAAGAGGGCGTTCTCGACGCGGCGCGGCTGTCGCGCGTCGTCATCGATTCGCTGCAGCCGCTGTCCTTCAAGCGCGAGAAGGACATGGACTTCCGCGATACGGCTGTGACGTTGCTGATCGACAATTCCGGCTCGATGCGCGGGCGCCCGATCACCGTCGCGGCGAGCTGCGGCGACATCCTGGCGCGCACGCTGGAGCGCTGCGGCGTCAAAGTCGAGATTCTTGGCTTCACCACCAGAGCCTGGAAGGGCGGCCAGGCGCGCGAGGCTTGGCTGGCGGCGGGCAAGCCGGCCAATCCCGGCCGCCTCAACGATCTGCGCCACCTCGTCTACAAGAGCGCCGACGCGCCGTGGCGGCGCGCGCGTAAGAACCTCGGCCTGATGATGCGCGAGGGCCTGCTCAAGGAAAACATCGACGGCGAGGCGCTCGATTGGGCGCACCAGCGCCTGCTCGGGCGGCCCGAGCAGCGGCGCATCCTGATGATGATTTCCGACGGCGCGCCGGTCGACGATTCGACGCTTTCGGTCAATTCCGGCAATTATCTGGAGCGCCATCTGCGTCACGTGATCGAGGAGATCGAGACGCGCTCGCCGGTGGAGCTGATCGCCATTGGCATCGGTCACGACGTCGCCCGCTACTATCGCCGCGCCGTGACGATCGTCGACGCCGAGGAACTCGGCGGCGCGATGACGGAAAAGCTCGCCGAGCTGTTCGACGAGAAGGCGGTGCCGGCGAAGACCGTTCGCCCGGCGCGGGCGAGGAAGAAAGCGGCCTAGGGGTCGGGGCGCGCCGAGAGCGTGTTGCGATTGGATCGACGCACGCGGCAATGTCGCGCCGCGTCCCTTCTCCCCGCCCGCGGGGAGAAGGGGCCGCTCCCGCCTAAACGCAAAGCGCTTTAGGCGGCAAGCCCAACCCGTTCCTCCCTCTTGTCGCCTTCCGCGGCGAACGCCGCCGGCTCGCCGCCGACCGCCTCGCGCAGCCGTCACGCTCCAATCATCAGACGGCGCGTGGTTGCGATAGCCCTACGATCGTTGTGTTGGCGCGGGAAGCGGCCCGCTCTTCGCCCGCCCGCCGAGGCCGTGCGCGGAAAGATCGCGGCGGCGCCTTCACGCTTGACCGGCGTATATTGTTATGATACATAACTATTAACGTCCAAGGCAAGACTGGGGTCCGGGATGGCGAACGCCGACGACGACGCTCGAGCGGAGGCCGATGTCCGCGGACCGTTGACAATCGAGCGGCGCGGCGCCGTCCTCGTCGTCGGCCTCGACCGTGAGGCCAAGCGCAACGCGATAAACGACGAGGCGATCGAGGCGCTGGACGCCTGTTTTTCGACCATTCCGCCGGGCGTGCGCGCCGCGGTGATCCACGGCCACGGGCCCGATTTCTCGGCCGGACTCGACCTCGGCGAACTCAGCGACCGCGACGTCGGCGCCGGCGTTCTTCATTCTCGCGCCTGGCATCGTTGCTTCGAAAGAATCGAATTCGGCTCCGTTCCCGTCGTCGCCGTGCTCAAAGGCGCGGTGATCGGAGGCGGGCTGGAACTCGCCGCGGCCGCCCACGTGCGCGTCTCCGAGCCTTCCGCCTTTTACGCCCTGCCCGAGGGCCAGCGCGGCATTTTTGTCGGCGGCGGCGGGTCGGTGCGCCTGCCCAGGCTCATCGGCGTCGCCCGCATGGCCGATATGATGCTGACCGGGCGCGCTTATGGCGCCGAGGAAGGCGAGCGGCTGGGCTTGGCGCAATATCTGGTCGGCGAGGGCGAGGGCTTCGACAAGGGGTTCGCGTTGGCGCAAGCCATGGCCGGCAACGCGCCGCTGACCAATTTCGCGGTGATTCAGGCCCTGCCGCGCATCGCCGACAGCGACCCGCGCGTCGGCTATTTTATGGAATCCCTGGTCGCCGCCATGGCGCAAGGCGACCACGAAGCGAAGGCCCGCATGCGCGCGTTCCTGCAGAAGCGCGCGGGCAAGACGAAACGGCCGGACTGACGCTTCGCGTCGACAAGAGCCGGCCGGAAAAAGAGAGGATCGCCGCGCGACGGCGCGCGGGCGAACAAGGAGAGCGAAGCGATGCCGGCCGCCAATCCCGTGATGACGCCGTCGCGCCTGTTCGGCGCGCTCGATCCGGTGGTCGAAACGCGGTCCGACGGGGTCATCGTCGTGCGCTGCGCCAAGCCCCTGCCGCCCTATTCGCGCTCGCTCGTCGATCGTCTCGAACATTGGGCCCGAGTCGCGCCCGACCGGGCGTTTCTGGCCGAGCGCGCCGCCGACGGCGGCTGGCGCATGCTGACCTTCGGCGCGGCTTACGAAACGATCCTGCACATCGGCGCGGCGCTGCTGGCGCGCGGCCTGTCGGAAGAGCGCCCCGCGCTGATCCTCTCCGGCAACAGCGTCGATCACGCGCTGCTTTCGCTCGCCGGGATGGCGGTCGGCGCCCCCGCCTGCCCGGTGTCGACGGCCTATTCGCTGATCTCCCAGGACTTGGGCAGACTTTCTTACGCGCTCGATCTGCTGACGCCGGGACTGGTCTTCGCCGCGGACGGGCGCGCCTACGGCCGCGCCTTATCCAAGGCCAAAGAGCGCGGCGTCGAGATCGTCGTCGGCGACGAGAGCGCCGAGGCCCTCGGCGCGACGCCTTTCTCCAATCTCGTCGAGCGGCCGATTTCCTCCGCGGCGCTGTCGGCGCGCGCCGAGGTCGGGCCCGACTCGATCGCCAAGTTCCTGCTCACCTCGGGCTCGACCGGCTTCCCCAAGGCGGTGACCAACACCCAGCGCATGCTGTGCTCCAATCAGGCGATGCTCGGCGAGGCGCTGGCCTTTCTCAAGGACGAGCCGCCGGTGCTGGTGGACTGGCTCCCTTGGGCGCACACCTTCGGCTCCAACCACAATTTCGGCATCGCGCTCTATAACGGCGGCACGCTTTACATCGACGAGGGCAAGCCGGTTCCCTCCGGCATCGGCGCGACGATCGCGAACCTGCGCGAGATCGCGCCGACCGTCTATTTCAACGTGCCCAAGGGGTTCGAGGCGCTGCTGCCGCACCTGCAAGAGGACGAGGCGCTGCGCCGCCATTTCTTCTCGCGGCTGAAGCTGATGTTCTACGCCGGCGCCGGACTGTCCAAGCCGGTGTGGGACGCCTATCGCGACCTCGCGGTGGCGACGCTCGGCCACCCCATCGCCATGACCACGTCGCTCGGCGCCACCGAGACTTCGCCGGCCGCGTTGATCGCCGTGCGCGAGGTCGATCGCCCGGGCATCGTCGGCGTGCCGTGCCGCGGCGTCGAACTGAAGCTCGCGCCCAACGCTGGCAAGCTGGAGGCGCGCCTGCGCGGCCCCAACGTCATGCCGGGATATTGGCGGCGGCCCGACCTCAGCCGCAGCGCGTTCGACGAGGAGGGGTTCTATCTCATCGGCGACGCGCTTCGCCTCGCCGAGCCCAACAACTTCGCCGCCGGTTTCGAGTTCGATGGCCGCGTCGCCGAGGATTTCAAGCTGGCGACGGGGATATGGGTCAGCGTCGACCCGCTGCGCGTCCATTTCGTCGGCGCGTTCGATCCGCTGGTCAAGGACGCGGCGGTCGCCGGACACGACCGCGACGAAATCGGCATGCTGGTCTTTCCCGACGAGGAGGCGACGCGCAGGCTCGCGCCGCACCTCGCCGCCGACGCGCTCTTCGCCGACGTGCTCGCCGACGAGCGGGTCAAGGACGCGTTCCAGGAGGGCCTCGCGGCGCTCGCGCGCGAGGCCACCGGGTCTTCGACCCGCGTCACGCGCATGGCGCTGCTCGCCGATCCGCCTTCGATCGACCTCGGCGAAGCGACCGACAAGGGTTCGCTCAATCAGCGCGCCGTGCTCGCCAATCGATCGGCCGACGTCGAGGCGCTCTACGCGCCCGAAGCCAGGCCGCGCATCGTCCGCATCTAGCAAAAGGGCCGCAATGAACGAAGCTTCCGGCGCGCTGGTCAGCGTCTTCGACGACGCCTTCGTCGTCGAGGGCGCGCGCACGCCCTTCGTCGACTACAACGGCGCCTTTTCGCTGGTCTCGCCGATCGAGCTCGGGATCAAGGCCGGGCGCGCGGCGCTGAGCCGAGCCGGCGTTTCGGGCGAAGAGATCGGCGCGGTCGGCGTTCCGCCGCCGTTCATGGGCGTCGGCCCGGTTCCCGCCATTCGCGCGGCCTCAGCGCGCGTCGGGATCGCCGTGTCGCAAATCGACCGCATCGAGATCAACGAGGCGTTCGGCGCGCAGGTGATCGCCTGCTCGCGCGAACTCGGGCTCGACGAGGCCAAGCTCAACGTCAACGGCGGCGCCATCGCCATCGGCCATCCCCTCGGGGCGACTGGGGCGCCCCTCGCGCTGACCGTGTCACGCCAGTTGCGGCGCGAGGGCTTGCGTTACGGCGTCGCTTCGGCGTGTATCGGCGGCGGGCAGGGAATCGCGATGATCCTCGAGAATCCGGCCGCTGCGATTTGATCAGGAGGAAGACGAAATGAATCTGGCTGGCGCAGCGGCGATCGTCACCGGCGGCGGTTCTGGATTGGGCAGAGCGACCGCGGAAGGCTTCGCCGCCAAGGGCGCGCGCGTCGCGGTGCTCGACCGCAACGCTCAGGCCGCCGAAGAAGTCGCCAAGACGATCGGCGGCCTTGCCGCGCCGTGCGACGTCGCCGACGCCGCCTCGGCCGAAGCGGCGATCGCCAAGGCCGAAGCCGCCCACGGTCCGGCGCGCGTGCTGATCAATTGCGCCGGCGTCGGCGCGGCCAAGCGGGTCGTCGGCCGCGACGGACCGCAGCCGCTCGCCGATTTCGAGACGGTGATCCGGGTCAATTTGGTCGGCGCGTTCAACATGATTCGGCTGGCGGCGGCGGCGATGGCCAGACTCGCGCCGCTCGACGGCGGCGAGCGCGGCGTCGTCGTTTCGACCGCCTCGGTGGCGGCTTATGAGGGCCAGGTCGGCCAGGCCGCCTATTCCGCCTCCAAGGGCGGCGTCGTCGCCATGACCCTGCCGATCGCGCGCGAACTCGCGCAATTCGGCATTCGCGTCAACGCCATCGCGCCGGGCTTGTTCCTGACGCCGATGCTGCTCGGCCTGCCGCAAGAGGCGCAGGATTCGCTGGGGCGTTCGGTCCCCTACCCCGCGCGCCTCGGCGACCCAAGGGAATACGCGGCGCTCGCCGCGCACATCGTCGAGAACGCCTATCTCAACGGCGAGACCATCCGCATCGACGGCGCCCTGCGCATGCAGCCCCGCTGAGGCTTAGCCCATGCTGGTCAATCGTCTCGCGGTGCGGATAGAATGGGCGGACTGCGATCCCGCCGGGATCGTGTACTATCCCCGCTATTTCCAGATGTTCGACAGCTCGACCCATCGCCTGTTCGAAGCGGCGGGCTGGAAGAAGCGCGACCTGCTGCGCGAGTTCGGCGTCGTCGGCTATCCCATGGTCGACGCGCGCGCCAAATTCATCGCGCCGTCGTCGTATGGCGACGACATCGTCATCGAAACGCGCATCGCCGCGTTCCGCAATTCGAGCTTCGACGTCGAGCACAAGGTGTTCAAACCGAGCGAGGGCGGCGAGCGGCTGACGATCGAGGCTTGGGAGACGCGCGTCTGGGCGGTCCTGCATCCGGACGATCCCAAGCGCCTCAAGTCCCGCCCGCTTCCGCCGATCGTGATCGCGCGTCTCTCCGGCCAGAGCGAGGCGGCCAATGGCTCATAAGCGCGCCGCGAATTCACGCTCGAGGCCGGTCGGCGGCGAGACGGGCGAAGCCGGGCCGGGCGAGAAAGCGCTCGACCTCTCCGCCTTGACCGAGATCACCGGCTATCCCTTGCGTCGGGCGCAGTTGGCGGTGTTCGACGACTTCAACCGGCGCTTCGCGTCCCTCGGCCTGTCGCCGGCGCAATATTCGGCGCTGGTCGCGATCGGCGACAATCCCGGCCGCAAACAGTCGGAAATCGCCGGCGCGCTCGGCATCCAGCGACCGAATTTCGTCGCGATGATGGACGAACTCGAACGCCGCGGCCTCGCCGAGCGCCTGCGCTCCGACGCCGATCGGCGCTCGCACGCGCTGGCGCTGACGCGATCGGGAAGCGAACTGGTCGCGCGCGCGCGCCTGGTTCAGGACGAACAGGAGCGCGCGATCGCGCAGCTGCTCGGTCCGGAGGGCAGAGAGAGGCTGGTCGCGCTATTGCGGCGTCTGGCGAAGATCGAGTAGGCCGCAAAGGGACGCCCGGCGCCCGGCCGCGCGAAAGGTCCGATGCGTAACTGGCTTCGTTCTCCGACCCTGCTCAAACTCTTCGTCGGGCAGCATATCGTCAACGGGCTGAGCGTCGCGCTCGCCGTCATGGCGGTGGCGGTCGTCGCTTCTGCGACGCTCGGCTTCGCCGCCGGCCAGCCGGCGACGCTCGGCGCGATTTCCGCGAGCATCAGCGACTTTCCCGCGCCCTGGCGCGTCAAGGCGCGCACCATGCTCGTCGGCTTCGGCCTTGCGCTCGCCTCGACTTCGGCGATCCAACTCGCCGGCGGCTCGGCGCCGGCCCAGATCGCCGCCATCGGCGTCATCGCCTTCTGCGCGGGGATGGTGACCGGCTTCGGCCGCTGGGCGCTGTCCTTGAGCGCGCAATTGCTCGTTCCCATGGTTTTCGTCATGGGCCTGCCGGCCGCCGAGCCCGGGCGCGCGCTCGCCGCCGAGACGCTGCTGGCGGGCGGCGGCCTCCTCTATATCGGCCTGGCGCTGATCGCGACGCGGCTCAGCGGCGCCAGCGACCGCCGCTTGATGGCGAGCGAGTGCTTTCGCGAATTGGCGGCGTACTTAAGAGCGATCGCGCGCTTCACGGATCCGGCGATCGACGTGACGGAGGTCTACGGCGCGGCGATCCGCCAGCAGGCCGCCCTCGCCGAGCAATTGCAGGCGGCCCGCGCTCTGCTTCTCGAGAGGCCGCGCGCCACCCCCGAACGCGTGCGGCTCGCCGCGACGATCGGCATTCTGCTCGACGCTTTCGACGCGCTGGTGGCGGCCCAATGCGATCTCACCGCGTTGCGCGGCGTCGCCGCGGCGCGGACCCTGATGGCGCGCATCGGCGTCGCCATGCGCGCCGCCGCGCTCGACCTGCAGCATCTGAGCCTCGAATTGCTGGCGCGCGCCGAGCCGCGTCTGCCGCCCGGCCACGCCGTGGCGAGCGACGCCTTGCGTCGCGAGGCCGCGCGCCTCGTCGCGGGCGAGGAGGCGAACCCGGCCGAGCGCGCCGCGATTGCGGCGACGACGCAGCGCCTCGTCGACGCCCGCGGCCACCTCCGCCGCCTCGAGCGCGCCTTGAGCGACGACGCCGCGGCCGAGGCGGCGATCGGGCAAGTCGATCTTTCCGCTTTTGCACCGCGCCGCTCCTACGACCCGCGCCTGCTCATGGCGCAGCTCACGCCGGATTCGCCGGTGTTACGCTATGCCGTGCGGCTCGCCGCGGCGATGATGGCCGGCGCGATCGTCGCCGTCTCGCTCGGCGGCGCGGGGCACGGCAACTGGGTGCTGCTGACGATCGCGGTGATCATGCGCGCCAGCTACGGATGGACGCGTCAGCGCCGCGACGATCGGATCGTCGGGACCCTGGCGGGGTGCGTGATCGCCGCCCTCGCCGTCGCCTATGCGCCGATCGGCGCGCTGGTGGCGGTGCAAGGCCTCGCGCTGGCGGTGACGCACGGCTTCATACGCTCCAACTACCGTCTCGCTTCGGTCGGAGCCTCGGTGATGGCGCTGGTGTCTCTGCATCTGGTCAACCCGACCGAGTCGACGGCGGTTCTGGCTCGCCTCGGCGACACCATCGTCGGCGCGGCGATCGCGCATCTCTTCAGCCATTTCTGGCCGCGCTGGGAGTTCGACGAGGCGCCGCGTCTGGCGGCGCGGCTGATCGCGCAGGTCGCCGCCTTCGCCGCGGTGGCGCTGCGCCGGGAGGCGCCGGACCAGGACTATCGCCTGGCGCGCAAGGACCTCATCGAGGCGATCGCCGCGCTCTCCGATTCGGCCGCCCGCATGGGCGGCGAGCCGCGCGCGGCGCAACGCGGCCTCGACGAAATGGCGGCGATGCTGATCGCCGCCTATGTCGTCGTCGCGCATCTCTCGGCGATGCGTCTGGCGCTGCGCGCGGCGGGAGACGGCGCGGACGAGGCTGAGGCTGAAGCGAAAGCGGCGCGCGTTTGGCTTGCCCGGCGCCTTGCCGCCAAGGCCGACGCCGAACCGGCGAGCGAAGACGGCGACGAGCTGGTCCCCGCGCCGCTGAAGAACGCGGCGCTCGCGCTTCTCGCCGCGGCGCGCGACTATCGGCGCGCTTCGGCGCCCGCGTGAATTCAGCTCTTGCGCGGCCGGCGCGCGCCGCGCGTGTCTTGGCTCGCGCCGGCGGCGATCAGCAGCTTGCGATATTCGTCGCGCTTCTCGTGGATCGAGGCGATCACTAGGCCCATCGGGACGCCGAGATCGACCAGCGCCGCCTCGGAGAGCTGCAGGCTCGCCTCGATCGTTTCCGGCACGGCGTCGGTGACGCCGAGCTGGTAGAGCCTGCGCGCATGCGCCGCGTCGCGGGCGCGCGCCACCAACGTGACGTCGGGCCGCAAGCGGCGCGCGACTGCGACCACCGCCTCGTTGGCGCTCGGCGCATCCATGGTGACGACCAGCGCGCGCGCCGTCTCGATCCCGCAGCGGCGCAGGAATTCCTCGCGCGAGGCGTCGCCGAAATAGACCGGCTTGCCGGCGCGCCGCTCGCGCGCGATCAGGGTCGGGTCGACGTCGACCGCGATGAAGGGGATGCGGTGCATATCGAGCATTTCGCCGATCAGCGCGCCGACGCGTCCGTATCCGACGATGACGACTCGCCGGCTCTCGTCGTCCGGCGGCGCGATCAGCGCCTCGGGCGCCAGGGCGCGCGGCTGCGGCCGCGCCAGCGCCGCGCCGATCCGGCCGAGCGGCGGGATCGCCAGCATCGACAGCGCCACCGCGACGAGGAGAACCTGGCCGTCCGGGCCGGCGACGATGCGGCCGGCGACGGCGGCGGCGATCATAACGAAAGCGAATTCGCCGCCCGGCCCCAGCAGCAGAGCGATTTCCGCGGCGACGCCGCTCGGCGCGCCGAAAAGCCGCGCCAGAGGGAACAGCGCCAGCGCCTTGACGACGACGAAGCCCGCCGTCAGAGCGAGAACCTCGGCCGGATGCGCCGTCAGCACGGAAAGATCGAGCCCGGCGCCGACGGAGACGAAGAACAGGCCGAGCAGCAGGCCCTTGAACGGCTCGATGGTCACTTCGATTTCGCGCCGATACTCGGTTTCGGCGAGCAGCACGCCGGCGACGAAGGCGCCGAGCGCCATCGACAGCCCGCTGCCGGCGGCGGTCAAGGCCGAGCCGAGCACCACCAACAGGCACGCCGCCATGAAGAATTCCGGGCTGCGCGTCATCGCGACCGAATGGAACAACGGCCGCAGCGCCAGGCGGCCGACGACGATCACCGCGGCGAGCGCGAGCGCGGCGGGCGCCAGGGTCAGGACGAGGCTGGCGCCGAGGTTCCCGACACGGCCGCCGGCCAGCATCGCCGCCAGAACCAGCAGCGGGGCGACCGCGAGATCCTGAAACAACAGCGCGGCGAAACTGAACCGCCCGACCAAGGCGCCCAGCCGCTTTTCCTCGGCCAGCACCGGAATGACGATCGCGGTCGAGGAGAGCGACAAGGCCGCGCCGATCATCAGCGCCGCCGCCGGGCTCTGTCCCAACGCGTAGGCGGCGGCGCCGAGCGCCAGGGCGGAGACGACGACCTGCGCCAGGCCGAACGCGAACACCAGACGCCGCATGCGCTTGAGGCGTTCGAACGAGAGTTCCAGGCCCACGGTGAAAAGGAGAACGACGACGCCGAAAGCGGCGAGCCGGCCGATCGATTCGAGGTTGGTCAGCGCCAGCGCGTCGAGCCAGGGCGCGCGCCGGGCGAGCCGGCCGAGGCCGAACGGCCCCAGCGCGACGCCCGCCAAGAGATAGCCGAGCACCGGGCTGACGCGGATGCGGAAGAACAGCGGCGCGACGACTCCGGCCGTGACCAGAAAGAGCAGCGCTTCCTTGTAGATGGCGAGATCGAACGGCGCATTCATTCTTCGGGCCCCTCCACCCGGCGCATTCGGGCGGTTCCCATGCGAGCTTAATCGATTCGCGCCCTCGCGCGATCCCTTCCTCGCCGCCCGCCATTCGGTCTGGCGGCGGCGCTCGAGGCGTAGTGGTGGAATACTTGATTTGGCAACATGGTGCGAGCCAACGACCGTCATGGCCGGGCTTGTCCCGGCCATCCACGCGGCGAAGGCGATGCGACTCTTCAGGAAGAGGCTGAGAATGCGCGGCTTTCCGCGCTGCGAAGCGGCGGCTTGACGGCGTGGATGGCCGGGACAAGCCCGGCCATGACGGCGGCGAGCGTTTTTGGAATTGGCGTCGCGGCTGAGAAGAAAGAGAGCCGCTCAGGCGGCCTGCGCTTCGGCTTCGGCGCGCTTCTTGACGATTTCGCGCTTCAGCGCTGCCGCGCCTTCCGAGAGGTCGGCGTCGCGCGCCTTGACCAGGAAATTGTCGAGCCCGCCGCGATGCTCGACCGAACGCAGTGCCGCGGCGGCGACGCGCAAGCGCACCGCGCGGCCGAGCGCGTCGGAAATGAGCGTCACTTGGCACAGGTTGGGCAAGAAGCGGGTGCGCGTCTTGCGATTGGAATGGCTGACCTTGTTGCCGGTCTGGACGGCTATTCCCGTCAGCTCGCATCGGCGTGACATAGCGCAACTTCCCCTGAGCGAAATGGGATTAACGACGGCCTTGGCGGCTTCGAAGCGCGCGGGCCGTCTCTGAGGACAGACGCCTACGCCGCCGATCGGGCCCTGGCGTCTCGGGTCGGCGGTCTATAGGGGAAGGGTCCTCGGGCGTCAAGCGCGATTGGAGGCCAAGACCAATGAACGCAAGCGTTCCCGCCGATCCGCTGGGCGCCGTGCCGCGTCTTAACGCGCTGCGCGAGCAAATCGCGCGGCGCGCGCGCGATTGCGGGCGCGATCCTCAATCGGTGCGGCTCGTCGCCGTAACCAAGACCTTTTCGGCCGACCAAGTCTGGCCGACGATCGCGCTCGGCGGCCAGATCGTGTTCGGCGAGAACCGCGTGCAGGAGGCCAAGCCGAAATGGCTCGACTTGCGCGCACGCGCCGCCGCCGTCGGCAAAAACGTCGAGCTGCACCTCGTCGGCCCGCTGCAAAGCAACAAGGCGCGCGAAGCGGTCGAATTTTTCGACGTCATCGAGACGGTCGACCGCGAGAAAATCGCCGACGCGCTGGCGGCCGCGATGGCCAAGACGGGCAGGAAGCCGCGCCTGCTGATCGAAGTCAACACCGGCGGCGAGCCGCAGAAGGCCGGCGTCGCCCCCGACAACGCGGATTCCTTCCTCGCGCTCTGTCGGGAGAAATACGGACTGGCCATCGACGGCCTGATGTGCGTTCCCCCGCTCGACGAGCAGGCCTCGCCGCATTTCGCGCTGCTGCGCGTCATCGCCGAGCGCAACGGCCTGAAGGAGTTGTCGATGGGGATGAGCGCCGACTGGCCGCTGGCGATCCAGCTCGGCGCGACGCTGGTGCGCATCGGCAGCGCGATTTTCGGCGCGCGAGCGTGAACGGCGCCTGCGACCGCGGGTAGTGGGTTCGTTTGAATTGCTGCAATGGGCGGAGACCGGACCGTCCGCTGCTGAGAAAGGCCAAGTTTGGAGCGGACGTCGGTCGGGTGAAGGTTGTGGACAACAAAGTTTGGTGAGATCATATTCTGCTGGCCCTTGGGTACGTACGCTTGCGCGTTTCGTATCCAGTGCGCCCGACAGCTGCCATCGTGGGGGATTGAAGGCGATCGTCGTGAAGGTTCTGAAAGGCCGGCGCGACAACGTCAGTCGGCTGATCAATAAGCCAAACACGCTGCCCCGGCGGCGATCGAGAGACAGGATGTCATTCGGCGCGTGGTCAACTTCTCTTTGAGAAAAAGTCGTCCAATTATGGCTGCGTAGACCACGCTGGTTTCGCGCAATGCGGAGACCACGCCCATCGCATCGTATTGCATGGCCCAGACGACAATACCGTAAGCGAGGATCGAGACGACGCCGCCGGTTAGCGCCATCGCTGTTTGCGCTTTGGTGTATGCCGGCGGTTTTCCGCGCATCGCATAGTAAATAGCGGGCATCGTGATACTCCACAGCAAGAACATGCTTGTCGCGTAAGCTAGGCTATTTCCCGAAAGCCGTACCCCAATTCCATCGACGACAGTGTACGCCCCGATCAGAACGCCAGTGGTGAACGCAGCAGGAAGAAAGTCGGCTCGAACCCTCTTGCCCTGAAAGGCGAGCGAGAGGATTCCGCCGGACACCAACGCGACGCCAAGGGAGGACACGACATCGAGGGTCTCGTGCGCGAAGACCGCTGCGCCCAATGCGACAAGGACAGGCGAGGAACCGCGTGAGACAGGATACGTCTGTCCGAGATCGCCGGAGTGGTAGGTTCGTACAAGAGATAGGTTGTAGCCGGTATGGATAATTGCCGAGGCAATCACGTATGGCCAGCTCGCCGCATTGGGCCATGGGACGAACACCAATATAATTGCTGTGACGCAAGTGACCGCTGTCATCATCAGCGTCATCGACCATAATCGGTCGCTGCCGCCACGAAGCACAGCGTTCCAGCTCGCATGCAAAATCGCGGCGCACACCACGCAAGCGAAAACAATCGGGGTCATGCAATACGCTCGAAACGGCCGGCGATTCGGTTGGACGCCCCGATCACTGAAAAGCGGCTTGCGCGAAAAACGTCTGACGCGGCGATGTACGGCCAGATTGTCAACGATGGTAGAAGAAGGACTGAAACAGCCGCGGCAGACAACGCAGCAGCGCCGGCCATGACCGGAGCGAAGCCGAGAAACTCCTCCGCGCTGGATTTCACCGCGGCATTCCAAAGGACATGCGGAAGAGCCGCGAAAACGACAATTAGCATGACGACGATGTGCAAAAGCGGTTGCTCCGGCTCGTATTTAAGTCAGAATATCTCTTGCGAATGCAGTTCGCAACGACTTAAAATTGGCGTCAGTTGGCAGGAAAACTCACGCGAATGCGGCGTTTTCTTCCTTCTCTCAATGCTCTACGCGCCTTTGAAGCTGCCGCGCGCCTTGGCAGTTTCAAGGCCGCCGCGGCCGAGCTAGGTGTGACCCACGGTGCGATTAGCCAACATGTCCGTCTACTCGAGGACTGGCTGCGCGCGCCGTTGTTCGAGCGGCATAATCGACGTGTAGTGCTGACTCCCGCAGCACGCGCTTATCTCTCCCAAATTGGCCCCGCGTTTGATCAGGTTGCTTCTGCAACATCGAGATATGGCTATAACGATAACGCGGTGCTCCGGGTCAACGCGCCCGCAACTTTTGCCTTGCGTTGGTTGGTTCCGAGGTTGCCGGATTTTCAGGAACAATACTCCTGCGTCAAAATAAGGCTAGAGACCTCTAACGAGGCGTTAGAGGCGTTGCAAGAGTCCTATGATGTTATCATTCGAGGCGGCCCAGATTCGTTCTATGGCTACTCAGTGTACTCGTTCCTATCTGAAGAGCGGCTACCCGTCTGTAGTCCTGCTCTGCTCGACAGGCTGCCGATTCATACGATCCACGATCTAAGGCGACACACGCTCTTGCATACCTTAAGTCTTCCCAGACTATGGGAAGATTGGCTTGCTAAAGCCGGTGTCGCTGACCTCAAACCGGACGCGGAGTTGTTTCTCGATCATTTCTATCTCACGCTTCAAGCCGCTATAGATGGGATTGGCATCGCAATGGGGCCAACGGCATTGGTGTCCGATGACTTGGCCCGCGGTCGCCTTGTCGCCCCTTTTGTCGACCCGATTCCGCCAGCCAGGACCTACTGCGCCTACTTGCCGGAGACGAAGGAGAAGGACGAACTCGCTGTTGCCTTTCGTTCATGGCTGGAACGGGAGGGCAACATGCTGAATGGAGAACAGGAAAAGCTCGTGTCGCATAAGCTGTGAAACTCGCGACGGCCCACGCTTGTTTTGACTTGGGTTCAGTTGTCTTGTGTCTCTGTAGCAATTAGTAAAATAAACACTCAACGCCATTTGACCCCCGGACATCCACCTGCGGCCACTGTCAGCTATGACCGCTCCTTGGGAACGTGCCCGTCCGCCTGAGAGGCCGAAGTGGGTGGTTTAGGGACGGTCAGCTTCTAGGCTAGAGCATCGCTAAGCGGTCGTCGGCAGACAGCGATAGTTAGTCAGCTGGGATGAAGCGGAGGGTGCCTGCTCGACGCGCTGGCCTGCCGGTGTCGTTCGGATGATTGACACCATCCACGACCGGTACATCAGGGAAATCGAATGGGCTTACCCCGTCTAGGCAAGCAACGTTCACGCCATACTGGCTCGGGTCAGATCGTCTTTGATGATGCGTGTATATTCCGCAGCGAGAACAAAAGAAGTGCTGTGCTGACCCGGTATGGAAGCGGTAGCTTGTTAGCGCATCCTCGCCCTGTAGGAACTTGACCGTATCCGCCATGACAACGACGGCGCCTCGCATCCGGCAGTAAGAACAGGTGCAGCGGCGGATCGAATTGAAGCCGTCGCTGAGCGTCGCCTCGAAACGCACCGCGCCGCAATGGCACTGGCCAGCCCGAACGTTTGTGTCGCCCACCATGTTGCCTGTGCCTCCTGTTCGGATCACTTCTACGTCCGGTCCTGGCGAAAGGACAAGAACGTCTCAGCGACATCAACGGGTCGAAAGCCGAAGTTCAAATCGAGACACAACCCGACCGCGCTTACGCTTGATTTGTCGCGCGCGCTCGCTTAGGTCTCGGCCGCAAGGCCTGCGGGCGCCGGACGGCGCCGGGCGGGCGATCGAGAAGGCCGATGCCGCCAACCCTGCCCGCGCGCGCCGACGGCGAGACGCCGGGCGAAATTCCCCCCGCCATCGCGGTCGAGCGGCTGACGCGCGCATTCGGCGATCGCATCGTCGTGCGCGAAGTCAGTTTTGCGGTTCCTGCGGGAGAAATCTTCGGCCTGATCGGCCCCAACGGCGCCGGCAAGAGCACGATGGTGAAAATGCTGACGACCTTGCTGCCGCCGACTTCGGGCGGCGCGCGCGTCGCCGGCTTCGACATCGTCCACGAGGCGCAAAAGGTTCGCGCCCGCATCGGCTACGTGCCGCAACTGCTCAGCGCCGACGGCGCCCTCACCGCCTATGAGAATCTGCTGCTCTCGGCGCGGCTCTATCTCATCCCGCGCCGCGAACGGGAGGCGCGCATCGCCATGGCGTTCCGCGGCATGGGGCTCGAAGAAGCGAAGGACAGGCTGGTGCAGACGTTTTCCGGCGGCATGATCCGTCGGCTCGAAATCGCGCAGAGCATGTTGCACAATCCCGCAGTGTTGTTCATGGACGAGCCGACCGTCGGCCTTGATCCCGTCGCGCGCCATAGCGTGTGGGAGCGCGTGCACGCGTTACGCGCGCGCTTCGGCACGACGATGCTGCTGACCACCCATCTGATGGACGAGGCCGATGCGCTGTGCGATCGGATCGGCGTTCTGCACGCGGGCGTGCTCGAGGCCATCGGCACGCCTGCCGAACTCAAGGCGAACGTCGGACCTCAGGCCACGCTCGACGACGTCTTCATCGCGATCACCGGCGGCCAGATCGCCGACGAGGGCAGTTACCGAAGCGTGCGCGAAGAGCGACGCGCCGAACGCTCCCATGGCTGACCCCATCCGGGCGGCGGCGCCCGCTCCCATCAACCCCGTGGCCGGCTATTTCACGCAAGTGTTCGGAGTCGCCGACGCCGAAGTGAGCAAATTGCGCCATGATCCCAGCGAATTGATGACGCGCGCGCTGCAGCCCGCGATCTGGCTGCTGCTGTTCGGCCAGGTGATGGCCCAGGTGCGCGGCCTCGGCCCACAGAACGGGCGCTATCTCGACTTTCTCGCGCCCGGCATTCTCGCCCAGAGCGTGCTCTTTTCCGCGATCTTTTACGGCATCGCGGCGATCTGGGAGCGCGATCTGGGCGTCCTGCACCGCTACATGGTGAGCCCCGCGCCGCGCACTGCGCTCGTGCTCGGCAAGGCCGTGTCGTCGGGCGTGCGCGGCCTGTCGCAAGCGGTCATCGTCTATCTGCTCGCCGTCGCGATGGGCATCCGCGTTTCGTTTTCGCCGGCCAATATTCTCGGCGTGGCGGCGATGATCATCGTGGGTTCGGCGCTGTTCTCGACGTTTTCGCTGATCATCGCCTGCATCGTTAAGACGCGCGACCGCTTCATGGGCATCGGCCAAGTGCTGACCATGCCGATCTTCTTCGCCAGCAACGCGATTTATCCGATCGAGCTCATGCCCGGCTGGCTGAGGGCGATTTCCTCCGCCAATCCGCTGACCTACGAAGTCGACGCCCTGCGCGCGCTGATGCTCACGGATTCGACGAGCGCCTATGGCCTGTCGACCGACTTCGGCATCCTCGTCTCGTTCACCGGCGTTTTCGTGATCGTCGCCGCGCGGACGTACCCGCGCCTGACCACCTGAGCGGCGTTGGGCGGGGGCGCCGCGACAACGATTTCATAGCGCTGTCATCGCGACGCGCCTATATTGTGCGGCGCACAAAAGCGAGTCGCAGCGATGTTGGCGCTTATCGACGGGCGGATGCCGGCCGCCGCATCGTGGGCTTAACGGCCCGACCCATCGAGGAGACGGACGTGAACGCCAAGGCCGCGATCCGGAACAAGACCTGGGCCGAATTGCAAGCAGGCGATTCGGCGAGCATCGAGCGCATTTGCTCGGTCCAGGACCTCTTGGCGTTCGACCAGTTTCCGGCGCCGTCAATCCGCTGATGCCGCCGAATCGCGACGGCGCGCCGGCGGGCGGCGGTCCAGTGACGATGGACAATGCGATCGACGTCGGGGCCGCGGGCGCCAAAGGAATCGCTTCGCTCGTCGCCGGCCATGCTAATGTCCTGATCGCGCCGAACCTCGAATCAGGCAATATGCTCGCCAGGGAACTGACTTTCGTCGCGCGGGCCGAAGCGGCCGGATTGGACGTCGGCGCTTCGGCGCCGATCATCCTGACCAGCCGCGCCGACAACGATCGCGCGCGCCTCGCCTCTTGCGCGCTGGCGCAGCTCTACGAATATTGGCGGCGCGAGGGCCGGGTCCTCGAGGCGGCTGGGGGCGCCGCGCTGGCGGCGGAGTGACTGCATGAATCAGCTTATCTTAACGCTCAACGCCGGCACGTCGTCGGTGAAATTCGCCGCCTTCGCCCGCCAAGCCGCGGGGCTGGAGGCGTTGGCGTCGGGCCAGATCGAAGGGTTGGGCGCCGTGGCGACCTTCGCCGCCGAGACGGCCTCGGGCGCCAAGAGCGAATACGCGTTCGACGAAAGCCATGGGCGGGTCGATCATCGCGTCGCGCTGCAAGCGATCGTCAAGTGGCTGACGCAGGCCCATTTGGCCGACGGCGTCGCCGCCGTCGGCCACCGCATCGTCCATGGCGGCCCCGATTTCGCCAAG
>Ga0326728_10006394_pt1 | contig 31752 bp, 23 predicted proteins | sample MB3enrmetagenome_FD_207602 | JGI IMG/M metagenome (GOLD analysis project Ga0326728, IMG submission 207602) | Lab enriched peat soil microbial communities from McLean, Ithaca, NY, United States - MB31MN | ecosystem: Environmental > Terrestrial > Soil > Wetlands > Peat | place: USA: New York...
TGGTACTTGCCGGGCTACTCGCCGGACTTCAACCCGATCGAGCGGCTCTGGCTGCGACTGAAAGCCGATTGGTTCTGGGACTACATCGCCCACAGCGACGAGGAACTGATCGAGCGACTCTGCACCGCGCTGAAGAACTTCATCGACGATGCGCCCCAAACTGCCTCTGTCTGCGCATTTCGGAAATGATTTTTGGCAATCGGTCTAGCAGTAGATTTGAGAAGAAGAAGCAGAGTTCGTGGGGCTTTGGACGAGAGCCGACACGCTGAAGCAGGCCGACCTCGAGTCTCTTAACGGTCAATTGAAGGGTTGTACCGTGGTCAGCACAGGTTGTGGCTGAGGAACAAAGAAGTTCAGACGGACTTTTGTGAATACGACCGGGTGCTCACATTACATCGCTCCGAAACGCAACCCATCTTTCGCGAGTGCGATCTTTTTTGCGCATATTTTCTATCACAAACATCTAGTGCTGGAGCGATCAGTACAGACATCGTATGAGGAGTACGCGAATCACTATAAGAATGTTTGCGAATTCAGGATCGAGCCTTCGCGGTCTTCGTCTCCTAAACTCTGAACGTTCGCTGGTGGTCAACACGCTGCGACGTGCCGCGGCGGGGCGTTGACCGGCGAACGGACCGACCGGGCTGTGACGCGGGAAGTGGGCCACATCAACCCATCGTCGGCTCATCTACGAAACCGAATTCGGGAACGTCTCACGTCTCACAGGTCATAGGTTATCACGGGCGGAGCGATTCCAGAGAGCTTGAGGCGGACACGCAATCCGCGGAGCCGAGTCCCCGAGACGCCGCACGCTGTACTTCCGCGGCAAACGTCGAGGGGTGACTGGGCGGCAATCCGTGTCATCCGTGGATGGTTGCCGTCGGCCCGATTCCGGAACGCTTGCGGGGGACTGAACGGGCGGGACGGCCGCGCTACTGGGGCTTAGCCGCTGCTCCCCCCATGAACTGCGGGCCGGAAGAGAGGCCGGTCGCCCGGCCTCTCCTGTTGTCTGTTGCTCGATCCGACATCCTACACCTGTCCGATCACGCGGCTTCGTCGCTTGCATCGCCGGTCTCGGCGTCCTTGACGGCGAGGATCTCCCATCGATTCGACAGACATTCACTCGAGGACGCTGCGCGGCCTGGAGACCGGCGCACAACACAGGAAGACCCTTTGACAAGCTCAGGTAACAATCAAGGGAAACGCGGGTCTATGCGGCGTCTTTGGATTGTTTCTTGCGGATGAGCGGTTCGCGGTGGCCTTCGACGACGGCGCGGTTGATGGTGACTTCGGCGATGTCGTCGCGCGACGGGATTTCGTACATCAGATCAAGCATGAGTTTTTCCAGCAGGGCGCGCAACGCGCGTGCGCCCGTCCCTTTCTTCCGCGCTTCCTGCGCCAGCGCCTGAAGAGCGTCCTTGGTGAAGCTGAGATGCACGCCTTCCATTGCGAAGAGCTTGCTGTACTGCTTGATCATCGCGTTTTTCGTTTCCGTGAGAATCGAGATCAACTCAGCCTCGGTCAACTCGCGCAGCACGGAGACAACCGGCAGCCGTCCCACAAACTCGGGGATCATCCCGAACGTCAGCAGGTCCTCCGGCTCGATGTGCTCCAACACCGACGCGCATTCCGTGACAGTAGTTTCGTGCTCGGTTTTGCCGAAGCCCAGCGCGTGACCGCCCACGCGTCGTTGCACGATCTTGTCCAGCCCGATGAACGCGCCGCCGCAAAGAAACAGGATGTGCTCGGTGTTGACCTGAATGTATTCCTGGTGCGGATGCTTGCGTCCGCCTTGCGGGGGAACGTTGCAGATCGTGCCTTCGAGAATCTTCAGCAATGCCTGTTGAACGCCTTCGCCAGAAACGTCGCGGGTGATACTCGGCGAATCGCTCTTGCGTCCGATCTTGTCGATCTCGTCGATATAGACGATGCCAAGCTCCGCGCGCTTCACGTCGTAATCGGCATTCTGCAGCAATCGCAACACGATGTTCTCGACATCTTCGCCGACGTAGCCGGCCTCGGTCAGCGTCGTCGCGTCGGCAATGCAAAACGGCACATCTAGGACGCGGGCCAGCGTGCGCGCCAGCAACGTCTTGCCCGAGCCGGTCGGCCCGATCAGCAGGATGTTGCTCTTTTCGATCTCGACATCGCTGTGCTGGTTGAGGATCGTCTGCATGTCGCTGCTTTTCTCGGCCGTGGAAGCATCTTGCTGAATCCGCTTGTAGTGGTTGTGAACGGCGACGGCGATCGTTTTCTTGGCGCGTTCCTGGCCGACGACGTACTGGTCGAGTTGGCGACGGATCTCCGCGGGCTTGGGAACGTGCAGGCGGAACCCTCCCCTGCCCTTCTGCTGGCCAAACTCTTTATCGAGGATGCTTTTGCAGACCGCTATGCAATTGTCGCAGATGTAAACGCCGGGACCGGCAATGAGTTTGCGCACTTCACCGTGGGTTTTCCCACAGAAGCTGCACATCGTCAGGTTGGTCGGTCGAGCCACAACGACTCCTCAGGCTGCCTTCTCCGCTTTCTTCTCGGGCTCGCGTCGCGATTTCACCACGTCGTCCACCAAACCGTAGTCGCGCGCCTCGGCGGCTGACATGAAGAAGTCGCGGTCGGTGTCTTTGGCGATAATTTCGAAGGGTTTGCCCGTGTGCAGAGCGAAAATCTCGTTGAGCCGATCACGGAGACGGAGAATCTCTTTGGCCTGAATGCTGATGTCCGATGCCTGACCTTGCACGCCGCCCCACGGTTGATGGATCAGGATGCGGGCGTTGGGCAGCGCGAACCGTTTGCCTTTCGTGCCGGCGGCAAGAAGGATCGCGCCCATGCTGGCCGCCTGACCGACGCAATAGGTTGTCACGTCGCACTTGACGAATTGCATCGTGTCGTAGATCGCCAAGCCCGCGGTGACCGAGCCGCCGGGCGAGTTGACGTAAAGATTGATGTCTTTAGCCGGATCTTCAGACTGCAGGTAGAGCATCTGGGCGATGATGAGGTTGGCCACGTTGTCATCAACCGGCGTGCCGATGAAAACGATCCGATCTTTCAGCAAACGCGAGTAGATGTCGTACCCGCGCTCGCCGCGACCGGTTTGTTCGACCACCATCGGAACCAGAATTTGGGCGTTTTCCATAATAGTTCCTTCAGAAGTTCAGCAGTCCCCCTTCTCCTTGCCGCGCCGTGTTTACGTCTGCAGAACAGCTTCGATTTTAGCATCGGACACGAGGAAATCAAGGGTCTTGCCGACAAGGATCTGCTCCTCGATTTCTCCCAGTCCATCGCGCTCGGCAAGCTGCGCTTTGAGCTTGGCGGGCGTGACGCGATAACGCTGCGCCAGCTGCGCGACGCGCTCCTCTACCTCGTGGTTCTCGACCTTGATTCCTTCCGCTTGGGCGATGGCGTCGAGGATGAACGAACTGCGCAGCCGATCCTTGGCGCTCTTGGTGGCGTAGCCGAAGATCTCATTCTTCTTCTGATCCAGAATCTCCTTGCCGACGCCGCGCAAGCTATTCTCGCGCACGACATCATAAACGATGCTGCGCGTCTCCTGCGCGACCAGCGATTCGGGCAGATCGAATTCAACCTCGCGGAGCAGGTAATCCACGATCTGCTTCCGCAATTCGGCTTTGACTTGGCTCTCACGTTCGGCGTTCAGACTCTTGCGGACTTCTTCTCTGAGTTTTTCAGCGGTATCCACGCCGATCTTCTTGGCAAGATCGTCATTCAACTCCGGCACCTTCTTCTCCTTGATCGCGGTCACGTCCACGAAGTACGTCGCCTTGCGTCCAGCCAGCGGCTTCTGCGGAAAGTCAGCGGGAAAATCCACCAGCACCTGGCGCTTCTCGCCCGCTTGCGCGCCGAGCAGTTGATCGCAAAAGCCGGGTAGAAACGAGTCGGACTGGATGAGCAGCCAGAAGTTTTTATTCTCGCCGAGCGTTTTCACGTCCGGTGCCAACTCGGTAATCGGCTTGCCGTCGGCGACGCCACTGTAGCTGATCACCGCAAAATCGCCGGTGCGCACCGGGCGGCCTTCTGCGGCGATGAACTCGGCTTGCTGTTCCCGCAGTGCGTCGATCGCCTTGGAAACGTCCTCGTCACTGACGGTCTTTTCCTGTTTCTTGAGCGGGATGTTGTTGTATTTCGGAAGCTGGAATTCCGGCGCGGTATCGACGGCTGCCGTGTACACGAGCGGTTGGCCGGGCTTGTATTCGACTGATTCGACCTCTGGATACCCGATGGCGCGCAGTTTGTTTTCGGCGAGCGCTTCGCGGTACGTGTCCGGGATGATTCGTTTGCGCAGTTCCTCGTCAATCTCGTGGGCGTAACGCTTATCCACCATCGGCTCGGGCGCTTTGCCGGGACGGAACCCTGGAATGACCGCGTGTTTGCGGAACTCCTGCAGAATCTCGGCACGGGTGCCAGCCACACGCTCGGCATTGACCGCCACGCGCAGCTTCTTGCGGCAAGGTGCCACATTTTCGATTGTCACTGACACACTCTGGCTGAATCCTTCATCTGGGTGAACCAGCCGGCAACCGTATCGGCGCGCGGCGAGGCAGTCAAGAACGCAATCTCAAGAATCAATCGCAAAAATGAACGTTCCTGCACGATTCTTCACTCTCGTGCGTAGGATTCCATCACGATTTCGGCCAAATCTCATCGTTTCCTGCTTCCTCCTGCCGCGGTCCGCTTGTTTTGACCCTTGGCACTGCCCCTGCTCAGGTGGGCAGTCACCCTATACCACACCATACCTCGTCGAAGGCGCTTCTCCACGCCATCCGACATAAAAAGAGGCCGAGGCCCCCAAACCTCGGCCTCCCCTCTTTCCAACGAGGATCAAGGGTCCGACCTGATCAAACGAGAGGACACGTTCGTCAGTTCGACTTCTGTCGCTCTTTTTGCTTCTAGCCGGAACTGGCGGTGGGCTTCGCCGAGAAAATGCGGATGAACATGATGAGGATCAACGTCAGCAGAATGATTAGCTAGATGCGCAGGGAATACAGGGCCACTTTAACCGCGGGGATCGTTTGAATTCGTGGCATAACTCAGACTCCCGTCGTTGCACCCACGACGTCGCGGTGGTGGACAACCCCGAGGATGTGGTCCTGAGCATCCACGACGGGGATGATCCGAAAGTGATACTTGGCAAACATCACGGCGATGTCGTCCTGCAAATCCCCTTCCTGCGCGGTCACGACCGGGAAGACCATCAACTCACCCACGCTGACATCATCGGATGCAAGAATCAGATCCCGCAGATCCACGACGCCGACGAGAGTTTCATCCGGGCTAACCACGTAAACGTAGGAAAGACTCCCGGCGTCTCGCTTCGAGGCGCGGAGACCCCTCAGCAGGTCGCCCACTTTCGATTCCCGCAGCACGCCGACGTAATCCGCCGTCATTAGCGTGCGCGCCGTTACCTCGTGCTGCGAAATCAAAGCCCGGACCCGGTCCGCCTGCTCCTTCGGCAACAATCCCGTCAATTCGGTCACGTCATCGTGCGGCAATACCGAGAACAGCGCCGCCAGTTGCGGCACCGACATCTCGGATAGAATATTGCGGGCGCGTTCCTTGCGGAGATTGGCAATGAGTTGGCGTTGCGCGCGGGGTTCGGCCTCGATCAGCACCTCGGCGGCTTTCTCTGAATCCAAGGCGGAGAACACCGCCTGTTGTTCCTCGCCTTTCAACTCTTCCAGTGCGTCGGCCAGATCCTCGCTCGGCAGGTTTTTGATCCGCTTGCGGGTGATCGATAGCGAGACGGTGTCCGTGCCTTTGTCTTCCACCGACAACGGTTGGACATACCGCCATGAGATGAACTGGTCCTTGATCCACGTGAGCCGACCGAGTCCCCACTTCCGCAGGAAACCGTTGAACGAAATGTCCACGTGCACCAGCACCATCCGGCCTTTCGATTCCAACAAGTGAACGTCGTTGACCACCTCGATGCGTCGCCCATCGATGTCGAGGATCGTCTGCCCCATAAGATGTTCATACACCAGAATCCAGCCCGGTTGGTCGACAAACGGCGGATACGCTTGTCCGTTCTCGGTCGGTGCCACGAAGATGGCGTCGTCCTCAATCTTCACCACCTTGTCCCACGGTACAAACTCGTTCGGTTTCCCCCACCCGTGGTCGATCAAGATGCCCACCGCCTCGGGATACGGATCCGCCATTTTGAAAACCAAGTCCGTAAGTTCCCCGATCCGGTCCCTGACCTTGCCGGCGCACACGGGATGCTTGTACAACTCGGAGAAAAAGTAGAACTGGAAATCCTGCGTGGCTCCTGCCACGGCGGCGACGGGCTTGGATTGATTGGCGGGCTGGCCGTTCATGGTTCCCTCCTGGTCATGTTGACTCCGCGGCTATTTTTTCCAAGTGGTGATGAACTTGAAGATCATCAAGCCGACCAATGCGATCAGATAGATCCGCAGGCTCAGGAGACAGATTCTGACGAATAAGGTCGTCTCGACTTCCGGCTTGGCATACTTCCGATTGACCTCGCGGACGCCGTCAATGAGTGCTTTGAAGAAGTTCACAACCCACCTCCGTTTACTGATTACCAAACAGGTTCGGGAACACGGCGCTGATTCCATACAGCGTGGACAGCACAATGATAACCAACACGATGCTGATATTGACGATGTTCTGCCACCGGGTGTTGACGCGCGCGCCCATGGTCTTCTTGTCGTTCAACAGCAGGATCAGGAATACCAGAGCGGGCGGCAGCAAGGTCGTGGCGATGACCTGGACGAACAGCGTAATCAACACGAGCGGCGCGCGGGGAATCAGCACCACGGTGCCGGCCAGCAACAGATCGAAGAAATAGTACGCATAAAACCAAGGTGCTTCCTTGACCTTCTTATTCAAGGAGTGCGCCCAGCCAAACACCTCACCGAAAGCCCAGGAACTAGCCAGCGAGATGCAGATGGCCCCCAGCAACCCGGCGTCAAACAGGCCGATGGCGATCAGGGTACCAATCACCCTGCTCGTCGGCATGATTTGCGTGGCCGCAGCCGCGGCGTCGTCAACCGTCGCGCCATTCAACAACTGGCCGCAGACGATGATCAAAACCACGGCCACCACGACCGTCAGGACCGCGCCAAAGCCGGTGTCGAGTTTTCCGAACTTCACGTCCTTTTCGACCAGCCCCTTGTCCACCACGGAACTTTGCTGAAAGAACAACATCCACGGCGCAATCGTCGTCCCGACATTGGCCATCAACAGGAAAAACAGATCGTTGGTGAAGCCGCCGGGCGGGAAATGCGGGACAAAACTGTTGTAGAGGAGGTCGTGCAACGTAGGATGCACGAGGAATGCGGCGGGAATGTAGATGAGATTGATCGCGCAGAACAACAGGGCGATTTTCTCCCAGGTCCAATAGCGTCCGGTCAGGATCATCGCCCCCATGATCAACCAGCAGCAAACGACCGTCAGGAGTGGCGGGATGTGGAAAATGCTCATGGCGGCGGTCATGCCAACGAACTCGGTGATCATCGTCAGCCAGTCGGTCAGCACCAGATCCAGCAGTGAAAACCAACCCCAGAACCGGCCGAATGCCCGGAAAATCGCCTCGGCGTGCCCGCGCTTGGTCACCGCGCCGAGCCGCACCGTCATCTCCTGCACGTAATAGGCGACCGGACCGAGCAAAATCAGGAACCAGAGCAGATGCATCCCATATTTTGCGCCGGTCACCGTGTAGGTCGTAATCCCTCCGGCGTCGTTGTCCGCGACCATCACGATGACGCCCGGGCCCAGCACCGCCAAAAAGAGCAACAGCCGTCGCCGGGCACGGGACATTTGATGAATGCTTTTGCTGATCCAATACACTTGGTGACCGTGCTCTTACACTGATTTCCCTAAATGGAGCAACTAGAAGTTTTAATTTCCCATCACCTTGTTGTGATAGCCACGTTCATCAGGCTCTCATTTCCTGTAGACAGACAGCAAGTTCCGTCATTGTTTCTTATTCGATTCAAAACTCCCAATGTAATCTTCCGCCGACGCCTTCGACAGGCCCGCGGTCGCGGTTGAACGCCGGGTCCTCGATGTACTGGAAATCGATGGCGACGCGAACTGACTTGCAGACTTGGAAATCATAGTAAGTCTCCACGACTTTCTCCAAGCCGTAAGACAGATTGCCGTCGCCCGCAAGAATCCCCGTGCCACCCGCCTCCAGGAATTCCTGATGAATACGGGAAATGCCGCTGACCACAAACGCCGCGCCCAGCGTGTCGTTCGGGCGGCGCCACGGCTCGCCCTTGACACTGACGCCGCCAGACCCCGTGTACCCAACATCGTTAAAGCACCACGGTTCGGTCCTGTCATTGTTCCAGCCCAGCCGCGAAAACACGCCCACATCCTTGACGACTTCCTGTTCCACGTTCAGCCCGACGCCGAACTTGTACCGGTACTTCTCCGTGGCCACGATGTCTGCCGGACGGGTAGGACTGTCGAGCGCCGCCTCAAAACTCCCCATGTGCGCCCGCATCACATAGGCGAGCAGGCGCACCGTTCCGGGATGATCGTCCGCGGTCCAGCGGCGCTCCAGTTCGGCCGGCATCTGCCATGCCTTCAACAGGTGCCAATCATGGGCCATCAGGTTTGACACTTTTGGCACCTGAAAGATGCCGTACCGCACCGCCCATTGCTGCTCATTCAACTCGACCGCGAACCCGTGCGTGTACCCGAGGCTGTCGGCCGAGTAATCGAACGCCCCGTTGGCCATCAGGCTCCAGTTCATGAACTGGGTGCGCGGGTCGTTGGCGTAGGCGTTGTTGTCGAAAATGTCCTTGACGCTGAATTTCCCAAGAGTGATCGACACCCGACGTACGTCCTGCTTGCCGGCCAATTGGAGCGCGTCGTCCTCAATGGCTTCCTGCTCCCCGCCCAGCCCGATCACTTGGCGGAGGAAAACGCGGTCTAGGGTGAAGTTGGGGTCTGTCGTTCCCACCCGGAACGCTTCTCCGTTCGGAAACGCCTCAATGCCGTAGGCATCGCTCAAGCCGAATCCCTGCCACGTCAGCGCGTCCAAGTACAGACCGGCACCCTCCCACGGTCGCACCCCGCCCAACAGATCCACGGACACGGTTTCTTTTGTTTCCTCATTCTTCGACAGACTGTGCGGCCCGGAGTAATCCGCGTGAAACGCCGGGTGATACTGGACGACGTCGGTGTTCTGGGCATGGAAATTCCATCGCTGCTCCCTCACTTCGTTCGTGGCGTCAACGGAGACGGCCGATGGATCCCCCAACAGCGTCCTCGGCAGCGCCAACAGCATGAAGAGACTCAGGAGCTTGTGCGGCCTTGCTGCGAGCACCTGATCGGTCGAGCTCGGCGCGAAGGGGTGGCTCAGATCCGTCGTTGAGATCGTTGGTTCCATGTTCGCTACATGGCGAAGGATAAATCGAAAGGATGGCGCCGTAGTACTGAAGACTCCCTGAAGCTTTGTTAAGAAACCGGCGAGCCAACGTGGAATGATTCGCCGCGGGTAATCACAACGGGGTGAGCGGACGCAATCGCACGCGAAAGACGCTGCCGCGGCCGACCTCGCTCTCGAGTTCGACAGTGCCACCCATTCGCTCGACGGACCACTTGACGATCGCCAAACCCAACCCGGCTCCACCGTCGGCGCGCGCACGGGCTTTGTCCACTCGGTAGAAACGCTCGAAAATTTTGTAGTGATGCTCTGCCGCGATGCCGGGGCCTTCGTCCATCACTTCGATGACGGCAGCGCCTTCCACGCGAGAACCACGCAGGATGATGTGCGTGCCCGAGGGACTGTGGCGAATCGCATTCTGGGCCAGGTTCATCAGCGCCAGCCGCAGCAGTGTCGGCTCGAATGCTCCCAGCAGATGCTCGTCACATTGCACGTCGATCTGTTGGTGTTTCTCCTCCGCGACCACCACCAGCGCCTCGCGCACTTCCGCCAACGCCTTCCGCACCAGCCCGGCCTCCAGGCGCACCGGCACATCGCCATCGTCGCCGCGTGCCAACAGCAGCAGGCGGTCGATGAGTTGGTTCATCCGACGGATTTCCTCCAACATGCTGCCGACGGCGTCCTGCAGGACGGCCGGATTGCGTTCGCGCAACGCGACCTCGCCCACGGCGCGCATCGCGGTGAGTGGCGTTCGCAACTCGTGGGACGCGTCGGCAGCGAATCGCCGGAGATTGGCGAACGCGTTTTCGAGTTGTTGAAGCGTTCCGTTGAAGACTGAAGCCAGTTGGCCCAATTCATCGTGAGGATTGGCAACTGGCAACCGTTCGCTCAGGGATTTCGCCGATAACCGTCGTGTTTTCTCGACCATCGCTTTGACCGGTGCCAGCGCCCGGCCGGCAATGAAGTAACCGGCAACAGCGAATAGCAGGGTGGTTCCCGGCAAACCAACGGCCAGCACCAGGAGTACATCCCGGCCAAAGATCGGTCGCCAGATCCCGCTGACCAAAGCAGCGACGAGGCTCAAGACCTGCACGGCCGCGCCGGACGCGGCGTACCATCCGGCCAACCGCACAGACAGGGAACGGCGCTGCCACCACGAGTTCACACGCTGCCTTCCTCCCGCAACAGGAAACCGACTCCCCGCACCGTTTGAATCAGCTTGGTCGCATGGCCTTCGTCCAGCTTGCGGCGCAGATGCGCCACGTGAACGTCAATGACGTTGTCCAGCGGCGTAGCGCGGTTGGTTTCGCGCCAGACATCCTTGGCGAGCATCTCGCGTGTCACTACCTGACCTAGCTGACGAATCAGGTAAGCCAGCAGGTCAAACTCCCGAGGTGTCAACTCGATCAGTGTGCCCGCCCGCCACACGTGCCGCGTTTCCAAATCCACAACCAGATCCGCCACCTGCTTGCGGAGCGGCTCGGGTGTCGTCCGCCGCAGCAGCGACCGGATCCGGGCGGCCAGTTCGGCAAACGCGAACGGTTTGACAAGATAATCATCCGCGCCGCTCTCCAGCCCGTGGACCCGGTCCTGCACGGCATCCCGTGCCGTCAGCAAGAGTACGGGCGTCTTGCTGCCCCGGGCGCGCAACGCCTTCAGAATTTCGATGCCGTCGTGCCCGGGCAGCATCCAATCGAGCACCACTAGGTCGAACGTGTCGGTGTTGAGCAGGAAGAACCCTTCCTCGCCCGTGCGGGCAACGACGGACTCGAATCCTTCGCCTGCAAGCCCGCGCTGAATGGCCCGTGCAGTCGTGACATTGTCCTCGATGATCAGAAGTCTCACGCCGGATTCAAATTATCGCCGCCGTCTGCGAGTCTTTCCAGCAGAGATTTCTTAAAAAACGTTCAGACGACGCCCCGTTAAACGGTGGGTGATAATGCCCGGGCCAATCACGACCAGCAGAATCCAGGTGCTAGCGGAGCCTGCCAACCAGAAGTGTCGTTTTCGCGCAACTTTTTTGTTCCGACGATCGCCGGTGCCGCACCGTCTGAGTCGTGATCGCGACGTGACCGGGTCGCTCAAATCCAGGCTTTTCGAAGCAGCCACATCTTCGCGACTTGGGTCAGCACCACATAACACAGCAGCGTCAACGCCAGCAGCGGCCAATACAACGGTGGCAGATGAACGAACCCCAGCGCGGAAGCGATGGGCGAGTACGGCAGCCACATGGCGAGGCACATGATCACCACGGTCGTCGCCGTCAACGGCCAACTGGCCCGGGACTGCAGGAACGGAATCTTGTTGGTGCGAATCACGTGGATGATCAGCGTTTGCGTCATCAACGATTCGACAAACCAACCGGTCTGGAACAACCCGGCCCGTGACGGGTCCCAGCATTTGAACATGTTGAGCATCATGAAGTAGGTCGTGTAATCAAAGATCGAACTGATCGGACCAATGAAGATGATGAACCGGGTGATCTGATCGATCGCCCACGGACGCGGTTTGGCAATCGCTTCCGGCCCGACGCTATCGGTCGGGATGGGCACCTGCGAGAAGTCGTACAGCAGATTGTTGGTCAACACCTGGATCGGCGTCATCGGTATGTACGGCAGAAACGCGCTCGCGCCAATCACGCTGAACATGTTGCCGAAATTCGAGCTGGCGCCCATCCGGATGTACTTGAGGATGTTCACGAACACCTTCCGTCCTTCGAGCACGCCCTCCTCCAGCACCATCAGGCTCTTCTCCAGCAAAATAACGTCCGCCGATTCCTTGGCAATGTCCACCGCCGTGTCCACCGACACTCCGACATCCGCCGCGCGCAACGCCGGGGCATCGTTGATGCCGTCGCCGAGGAAACCGACAACGCGACCGTTGCCCTGCAGCGCCTTGATGATCCGCTGCTTGTGCGCCGGCGACAGCCGCGCGAACAGCGTGATCTTCTCGGCGGCCTCAGCCAGCTCAGGGTCCGACATCTTCTCCACCTGACTTCCCAGCAGGATTGTATCGGTGGGCAGGCCAACCTCGTGGCAGATCTTCCGGCTGACCAGATCGTTGTCGCCGGTCAGAATCTTCACAGCCACGCCGTGCTTCTGCAACGCGGCGATGGCCGTCCCCGCCGTGTCCTTGGGCGGATCGAGAAAAGCGACGTAACCTTTCAGCACCAAATCCTGCTCGTCATCCTTCGTGTAGGCCGCGCGCTTCTCCAAATCCCTGTACGCCACCGCCAACACCCGGAAACCATCGGCGCTCAAGCTCTGATACTCCTCCCGCAAATCATCGATGAGCACCGGCTCCATCGGCAACACATCGCCGTCGAGTTCGAACCGCGTGCAGCGGCTGAAAATCTCCTCGGGCGCGCCCTTGGTCAGCATCCGGTAACCATGCTCGGGCGTCTCGACGACCACCGACATCATCCGCCGCGAGAAATCAAACGGAATCTCATCCACTTTCCGGTACTGCTCGACGCGCATCTCCTCGTTCGCCTCGGAGTGTTGCAGAATGGCGCGGTCGAGGACATTCTTCAGCCCGGTCTGGAAGTAGCTGATCAGGTACGCAAACGCCAGCACGCTCGCGCTCTCCTCCTGGACCACATCGCAATGCCGCTCCAAAATCACCCGGTCGAGAGTCAGCGTGCCCGTCTTGTCGGTGCAGAGCACGTCCATCGCGCCGAAGTTCTGGATGGAATGGAGCCGCTTGACGATGACCTTCTTGCGCGACATCGCGATCGCGCCCTTGGACAGGCAGACCGAAACGATCATCGGCAACATCTCCGGCGTCAGCCCTACGGCGACCGCCAACGAGAAAAAGAACGCCTCCTTCCAATCGTGCTTGGTCAGTCCGTTGATGACGAACACCAATGGCACCATCACCAGCATAAACCTGATCATCAGCCATGTGAACTTGCGCACACCCTTGTCGAAGCTCGTCTCGACCTGCTGGCCGACGATGTTGCTCGCCATGCTGCCAAAGTACGTCTGCGCACCGGTCGCCACGACAATCGCCCGAGCCGTCCCGCTCTCGACACTCGTCCCGAGAAAACAGGTGTTCCCAAACTCGAGCGGCGACTTCTCCCCCGGTTTCTCCGGCAGATCCATCTTCTCCACCGGCAACGACTCGCCCGTCAGACTCGCCTGCACCACGAACAGGTCTTTCGACGAAATCACCCGCACGTCGGCCGGGATCATGTCGCCCGCGGCCAACGCGACCCGATCGCCCGGCACCAACTCACGCAGCGGCACTTCCTTCGCCTGCCCGTCGCGGATCACCGTCGCCGTCACGCTGATCATCGCCTTCAACTTCGCCGCCGCCGCATCCGCCCGCGATTCCTGCACGAACCGCAGCCCCACGCCCAGCAACACCATCAGCGACATGATCGTGGCGCCCGGCACATCTCCCGTGGCATACGTGGTAATGGCCAGCAACGTCAGCAGAATCACCAACGGGTTTCGGACGGCGCTCCACAGCCGGTGCAGCCAGCCATGACGCCGTTCCCGCGCGACCTCGTTCAAACCGTACTTCCCCAACCGCTCCTCCGCCTCGGCCTTCGTCAGCCCGTTCGCTGGCGAGTTCAGCAGCGCCAGCACTTCGTCGGTGTTCTTCCGGGCCGCCTCCACCAGGAGCGGCGCCACCCGAATCGTCAGGCTGGGCTTCCTCGGTTGGGCTGTCGTTGTTGGGGTTGCCATCGAACTCAGGTTTCCCACGCTTCGTTCAGTTTCAACAAACTCATCGCTTCCGCTTTGCTTACACTCGCCATCGAGGTTTTGCACGGCGAATTTTTCGGATTGAGCAAGAAAGGTCCCGCCAGAGTTCACCACAAAGCGCGCGAAGCGCACGAAGACAGCCCCGTTGCGCGCGGGTCAACGGCGCACTGGAGAACAGGTTCATGATACCTTTGTGGTTTAATCTGGTTTAATTTGGTTTAATTGGGTTTGATTTGGGCGAAATCTTATGGCCACTCCGGACAGCGATGCCGTTCACACCACGGTGTTTCCGTAGCCGGGCAAATGGGTTCGTTTCGCAAAAACAGCCTTTTTGCACAGGTCAACATCAATGCGACATCTCCATGCTGATCGGGGACGGCACGATTTCCCCCATGCGGCGCCGTTGCAGTGGTTCCAACTCATCCACCGTTTCATTTGGTTTGATCTGGTTTGATTTGGTCGGATTCGGTCGGAGCGGCGGATTCAGGGGTGCATGGACAGTCCGGCACTTTGACCTCCCCGCTGGCTGCTGGCTCCCTGGTGCGATTGGGGATGTTGACGCAACGCACAGTGGGTTATGACTGGTGTTAACGTCTCCGTGGCAGGACGCAATTACATCTTTCGTGTTCATCGTACCTGATCGTAGCGCAGGCACGCGGAAACCCATAGCCCGTGAAAGATTTTTTTACCCGGCAAGACCAAAAGTATACGGATTGTCCAAGTACTGCTCTGCCTGTTTGCGCGCACGCAGCCAATGGGATTGGCCGTCAAACAACGGGATTCCGTCGGGATTTATCTTTGCGGTTTGTTCTTCAGCTTCTTCCCATGTCATCTTGTATTTCACGAGCAACCGCCATGCTCCCAGAGCCTTGAGTCTTGCACGAAGTTGCTCCTCAAGCCTGCCTTTCCCTTTGATCTTCCAGTGGACGACGTCTTTTGGCCGCCTCTGCACAAGCAATTCCTCGAACATCTTGGCAATCGTTCTTGGATGGTGTCGCCAATCCACCGTGACGCAAATGGTCTCGTGAAAGTCGTCTTCCTTCACCGTGGGGCGATCTGTCGGCGGCAAAACCCTCGTGAGACCGGGCCAAGGCGGCTTCGTGCACCATTGGCACACGGCAGGCAGATTCACTAAGCGCAGGGCGTTGCCCCGTTGGTGCTCGTGGCGCAACTTTGGAATTAAACGGAGCCGTCGCTGTCGCTCAGTTGGCAAGATGCTTAAATAGGGTTTTGGGGGCCACTCGGGGCAAAAGGCGTAGAGTTCGTAGCCAGGACGATCTCGGCTTCTCGGTTTGATGGCTCCCAACCAATCATCGAAGGTGTTTCCCTGATGTGTTTCCCGCCATTCAGCCACGCTCTTTCGTGCCCAACTGAATTCTCGGAAGAATTCATACATGTAGCAGGACCAAAGTTCGGCGGCAGGGCACCCGACAAAATTCCAGCTCAGCGGGTCGTCAATGGTCAGGTCTGCCGGCAGCGGTTTCATTCAATTGATTCGCCCGGTTCTGCTGCTGGCGGAGTTCGTTGGCCCCCGTTGCCATTCCTGTTCTCTCCGCTGTTGGCGTTGCGCACGGGCGCGCCGCACCCGTTCCTGCTGCAGGAATCGACTCGATCGATAGCCCAACTCCCTGCGGATCTGTCGGACGCGTTCGCGCGAGAGGCCATACCGGCGAGCCAGCACGATGTTGGGCGTGGTTGGCAGTTCACTTTCCAATCGCTTCTGTTTCGCCGCATCCAGTTTCCGGTTATGATAGCCGCGGGGCCGAAACACGCCGCGCTCGTGGAGAAACTGGTAGACACGAGACCCGTCCAACCGAAGCCGTTTGGCTGTAACCAGCCCCGACATCCGCTTCTCCACGTATAGCCGCAGGATGGCGGCCTCTTGCTGGGCTGTGAACGGCCTGCTGGAATTAGAGCATTTCATTCGCCTCCTTGGCGCGCGAGGTTTTTGGTTTCTCGACCTGCGCTGACTTTGCTTCTTCGGCGGCGCGCTCCAAATTCAGTTTCAGCAGGCGCTCAAGGATTTGTTCGTCGGTGAGATCGGCGGGGAAGCCGTAGGCGACGGCGACGGCTTCGTCGAGTTTCTTGTGCGCCAAGTCGAGCCACGTCGGACGCTCGTTGTAGAGATTGGTCAGCGTGCGTTTCTTGAGCTTGGCGGCGCAGTCGGCGTCTTTCGGTTCGAGACGTGGATAAAGGACGGTGCCAATTGGCGATTGGTGACTGGTGGCTTGTGATTGAGGAACGACGTAGCGAGACCACGGACCGTTGACGGAGCCGGGGAATTCCAGCACGCGCTCGACCGTCCACTCGGGCGGATTGAGCCAGCGTTCGCGCAGTTCGTTGAGTTCCTTCGCGGCGGCGGCAATCGCGGCTTCCTGCTCCGGCGTCGGTCGCGGGAGTGGAAAAGTTTCAAAACTTGTTGTTGGCGTATAACGCGGGCGCGTTTCTAGGCGTGTGCCTTGTTTCAATGCCCACACTTCATGGAAGCGCGATTGGAGGACTCCAAAGAAATAGTCGTCAGAACGAGCAAAAGCGATAAGAGCATGGTCAGGCAGAACTCCAGCCCTCACCCAGCAGAATATTCTGTGCTTTGAAACAGCCGGTGTAGCGATGAATCGTTCAAGCGGAGCAAGAAGTTTTCGCATCACCGTGCAAGGCTCGGCATGAATCCACCAAAAGTCGCGGTAGCTCTTGCGTTTCACTTGCGAACGCTCTGGTAGAACGTCCCTTTTGAGTTTCGCAAAGGGTTCTTCGTATTGTGCGGCAGAATTGATCGAAGCATTTTCGTCAAAATCAACAATCCACCAGTTGCGAGGACGACGAATTATATCCAGCGCATTAATCCAATGTCGCAGCACGTCGCTGTTCGGCTTTCCATGTGGATTTGGAGAATAAAGCATCCTTAAAGCTGTCTCTTCTGGTAGGTCGAATTGGCCAGCCTTCACATCCGCAATGAAGCCGATGTCCTCATTACTCCGCAGCTTAAGCGCATTTGTTGTGTCTGCGGTTGCGGTCAAATTAGCGTTTATGACCACCACGGGTTTGCCGTTGAGAATCCGATGTTTTTCAGCGCCATCGTCAAAGCCAATCATGCTTACGTGGACGTTCGCACCGTCCAAAATCCAGTCGCGGTCGGACTCTGCGAAAAACATCCCGCCAGTTTCTTGAATCCTCTTCAAAACTTCACGGTTCAACCCGCCGCGGATTCCTTGCGTCGCGAGCAATCCGGCACGCTTGCACTTTCGGTGCTCGATCAGGTCGCGAGCTTTCTCAAACCAGTAACAACAGAGGTCACTGAAGTTCGGAATCCGGTCGCCATAGATGCGAAAAAGCTCTTCCACATATTCGTCACCGAGTTCGCCGCGCAGTTTCTTTGTCCCAAGAAACGGCGGGTTGCTGACGATGACGTCACACGCCGGCCAGTCCCGTTCGGTGTAGAACTTCAGCGCGTTTTCCTGTTCATGTTCCTTGGCCCGTGCCTCTTTCAGGTTCTTGGCTTTGCTGCGGTAATGCGGGACCAACAGCGCGTCTTCGTTTTGGAATCCGTCGAGGACTTGGAGCACGGGCGAACGGTCGAGCGGGAAACCGTTGTCGCGCAGCCATTGCAGGTAGCCTATCTGGACGGAGACCTGCGCCAGCTCGAAGGCGTAGGGATTGATCTCGATGGCTTTGAGTTGCTGGACGCTGACTTGCGGCGCGAATTTGAAGCCGAGTTGCGTGGCGAAGGCGATGACTTCCTTTTCGAGACTCAAAAGAAGCTGGAGCGAGACGTAGAGGAAGTTGCCGCTGCCGCAGGCAGGGTCGAGCACAGTGATGGTGTTGAGTCTCTTGAGGAATTTGGCGAGGCGGGCGCGGTCGGCGGCGGTGCCTTCGCCTTTGGCGTAGGAACGAATGAGGTCGCGCTTGATCTCGCTCCATTCACGGCGCAACGGCTGCATGAGGACGGGCTGGACCAGCGTTTTGATGTCGTCTTCGCTGGTGTAATGGGCGCCGAGTTGGGCGCGGAGTTTGCCTTCGCCGTCGAGGGCGCGCTCGAACAGCGTGCCCATGATGCTGGGCTGGACGTATTCCCACTGGCATTCGGCAGCTTCCGCGAGCGCGCGGATTTCGTCTTCGGTCAATTCAAAAACGGTGGCTTCCTCGAAGAGGTGGCCGTTGAAATGGCGGATCTTGTGCAGGCCAAACGTGCCGCCTTTGGCCATTTTGCGGAACAGTTCTTCAAGGCGCTCTGCGAAGAAGCGCGGGTCGTCCACACCCTGTTTGGCGAGGTCGCGGAAAATCTCTTTGGGCAACAGGCCGACATCCTCTGCAAAGAGGCAGAAGACGATGCGGTTGAGGAACCGGGCAATGCGCAGGTTCTTCTTTTGCGCGACCTGAACCTCGGATCGCGTGCGGGCGTTGCTCAGTTCCACCGACTCGCGCTCCTGAAGCGAGCGGGCGACGGCAGCGATCCGAGCGGCGAGGTCTTCGGTGACCTTGCTGGTGGTGTGCAGGGGACGCAACGCTTCGGGATCGGTAAACAGCGCGCGGAGGATGCGCAGGCTTTCGGGTGTGTCGATGGTCGCGTTGGTGAACTCGTGCGCGTCCTGGACCGCGCCGTTGAAGTTGGTGCGGACGATGTAGCGGTCGAAATCGCAAACGACCAGCAGCGGCGGGTTCAGCAGCGATTCGCGGTAGCGGAGGAGTTGGTGGTAGGCCTCATCGAGGTTCTTCTTCTTGCCCTTGTATTCCCAGGCGAAACAGCGGCTCTTCCAGACATCCGCAAACCCGCGGTCGCCTGGCTCGCCGTAGTCGGCCTTCTCCTCTGTCACGAGCAGTAATTCGGCGTCCTTGACGGCGCGCTTCTGGAAACAGAACTCGGCGGTGCCAGTCGGGTCGGCTTCGACCGGTGTCGGCTGGCCGAGCAGGCGGCAGAGATCGTTGAAGTGTTCCTGATACGCGGACGACTCCTTTCCGCTGTAGGGTGACCACTTCTTCTTGAATTCAGCCCAGGTCATCGAATGCGTGGATTGCCTTGGCCGCGCAGTGTAGCGAAGCAGCGCCCCTTTCTCAATCCTTCGTTTCACGCAAGGCTGGGGTCATTTGGGTCGGTCGGCTGGCAAACGGCTTGCCTGCATATTGCAGGAAACCATTGGCTGGCAGCCCGAAGGGTTGCCAGCCGTTGTTCGACAGGTCTTCGGCGCGAAAGCCCGCGGGCTTCGCCTGACTGCCTGCCTGCGCAGGCAGGCGCAGGCAGGCGCCCTGCAATTCTTCGCGCAGTTTGATTGCGCTTTGACCTGCTTGTGCAATATCCGGGTTAACCCGCCGTTTTCAATTTTTGCGCCATGACGGTTGCGTGCTCTCCCCGCAGCCGGATACGACGAAACGATTTCGAGACTGGGTGTCAAATTGCCAAGATGCGGTATGGCATTGGAAGGCGTTGTGGTCTGCTACCGCTTGCGAAGGCCGCTCTTGAGCCGGGCGAAGCAGATGCAAAGTCCCACGCCGACGAAGAGGAGTGTAGACGGCTCCGGAATCACTGTGATGTAGTCGGGCTGCGTGTCGGTGCTGGCGCCGCCAGGGCCGGAGACGGTCAGTTCCACGCTGTAGATGCCAGGAGTTTCATAAGTGTGGGGGAGGTTGGCGGGGGAAAACAGAATGTTGGTCGTGGTGTCGTCGCCGAAGTCCCAGAACCAATTGGTGATCGCACCGGTTGAGAAATCGGTGAAATCAACCGTGAGGGGTGCCACGCCATTGGTCAGATTGGCCATGAAGCCGGCCTCAGGTGGTAGCGGCGCTGCGCCGGCCCTTGGCATTGCAAGAATACTTGCAAACGCGACTGCAAACACAATCCTAATACAGCGATTCATAACCCCACCTTCCGCGGTTGCATGCTCGTTGAAGAAACCCTCGCCTCCGGGTCGCAGCATGGGACCCGGAGGTTTCAAATTCAAGGCAAATTGGTTCGATGGCCAGAGCCAAAGCGAAGGGGAAACTTCTCGCTCAGGCCGCTTGAACAGGTCGGCAGGCCATTGAGTTTACCCGCCCGCATATGAAAGAACAAGCCCCGCAACTCTGCGGGGCCCGTTCGAATGCCGAACCGTCAGGCAAAATCTGATCAGGCTTTGCGGCGGCGGACGACGAGCAGCATGCCCATAAAGCCCGCGCCCACAAGCAGCGCCGTGGCCGGCTCGGGAACGACGGTGATCGATTCGATGTTCGCGGACGCGGCGCCACTGCCGCCAGCGCCGATCTCGAGACCGACCCAATCCACCGTCATATTCCCCAGCAAGCCATCCGACTCGTCACCCGACGTGGCGTCAAGCGCCGACAGGGTCTCCCCCCAGGTGCCAAAAGCGTTGCCATTAGGATCGTACGCATGGATGGTGGAAGAACCGGTCAGAGGCGATCCGCCCAGAGTGTAGATCGCGTAATCGTTCCCGAAGTCGGCAACAGGGTTGGACAGCGGACTCACCCAGATGGTCCAGTAAGGATGAACGTTGCCCGGCCCCGGCCCCTGCCCGTTGCTGAGAAGAGTGTAACTCCCGCTGAAAGCGCTTAAAGTTCCCAGGGCACCTTCGATGAAGACCGCCGGGGAGTCACCACTGGTACTGGCGTCGGCGGTATAAAGTGCCGCATAGGCCGGTACCGACCCTGACGCGGGAACATATTGCGAGTCTGTTTGGGGGAAACCATCGTAGACACTGTAAGCCAAGTCGTTAAGTGCGGGGCCCGAATAGGTACCCCCCCCTTGTGCGCTGGCGCTCATTGCGGCGGCCAAACTGATAGCGAAGATTGTAATTGGTAGTTTTTTCATGTTTCCCTTGTTGGTTGCCCTCATAGTATCCCTTTGCCTTACCCCAATTCTCCTCCGAGGCCGAATGAACAAACCTTCTCCAAGTCCTCGCCTTTTTACACCTCGCGCGGTTCAAAATGCAAGCTAAATCTTCACGAACTTCTCCGCGAAATCCGTTGGTCTTGGCCTGCCTGCGGCAATCGCAAGCGTAAGCTCCTGAACACCAATGCCGTCTTTCCAAAATTGAAGACCTTGGCATGATGGTTGGGGAGGCTGTAAACCCTACTTTACGCTCCAAGATGGCGTTAGTCTCCCGTTTTCGACTTCTGCGCCATGACGGTTGCGTGCTCTCTCTCCAGCCGGTTACAAAAGAACGAGCCCCGCAACTCTGCGGGGCCCATTCGAATGTGCAACTATCAGATGAGGCCGTTTAGGCTTTGCGCCGACGGATCATGCCGATCGCGCCGAGCAAACCGACAACGACGAGAGCGATGCTCGACGGCTCGGGAACAAGCGTATAGGACAAGGGAGACGAAAAGGTTTGGGTGCCGTTGAAGCCTGCGTTCGGCGTCGATCCGTCGGAGGGTACGGTACTGCTCGCGCCGATCGTCTCGTTCGCACGATAGGCCGACTCGCTGATGAGTGAGCCGACGAAGTAGAACGTCTGGCCGCTGTCGGCGGTCAAACCGATCTGGGACATCTGGGCCGCAGTCATTGTGATGCTGTAAGACGGGCCCGTATCAATTCCAGACTGGCTCGCACCGAACAGGTAGTTAAGCGAGTTTTGGCCACCGGCGGCGAGCCCGAACACGCCGATGAAATCGTTCTCAATCGAAATGGCGTACTGCATGGGATAGCCACCGGGGAAGGTCGCTATGGTTTGCGACGGACCATTGCCGTTGTTATACCCCGAGATGGCCGTGCGCCCGCCATCGCCGTAGCCACCGTCCATAAACTGGGACGTGTCAGAGAATCCGCCGCTTGTCGTATCCAGATACACCACCAAATCATTGTCCATGGTGCCCGAACCAAGATTGAACGTAACCGTCATCGACGTGGGCGTATCAGAAATCGTCAGATTTCCCAGTCCGACCGGACCGCCAAAGCCGGTTGCGCCGTTGCCGTCATAAACGGTTTGTGCTTGTGCAGAGACTGCCAATGCAATCGCCGCAGCGGTAATACCCACGATGGTCAAACTGTAGAACCCTTTCATGCCGAACCTGGCAACAGCAAACTTTCTCATAACGATTCTCCTCTTGTTGGTTGATTATGTTCAAATGTCCGCCACCCAAGTGGCGCAATGAAACACCGTTGGTGAATGGGCACACGCTTATCGTTGCGTGATTCTGAACCGCTTTGCGGTGCGACCCGCGTGATGCGTTAAAGTCAGTATACCCTACGATTCTCCACAGGTAGGATGCGGATTTCGGAGGAAAGTTTCCAGATCGTCCGGAAATAGCGTTCCACTGAATCCGGAGCAAAGTTTCCAGCGATTGCGGTTTGAAAGTTTCCACTCTTTCGGCTGCGACCCGAACGGGTGGGAACACAACTCGGAAACGCAGTGCAGTGACGCTGGATACGACAGCCAGTAGGACCCGGGCCATCACCGGCAATCATTCAGCGGGCACTCGTCTGGTTGATCTCGGCCTCAGCACTGCCATCCTCATCTGGGCCGTCCAGTCCGGAACCAATCTCAACTTACGTGTGCTCCGTCATTCAGCCGAATACGATATTTCTGTCCCACAGCCACTTCAGGTTGTCGGCAAAGAGCAGGCGGTTCATGCCCGCGCAGTGTGGCGCGTCGGAGACCGTTCGACAATCCTTCGTTTCACGCAGGGCCGGGGATCGTTTGGGTTGGTCGGCTGGCAAACGGTTAGCCTGCATATTGCAGGAAACCATTGCAGGGCTGCCCCGATTGCAAAATCGGGGCAGCCGTTGTTCGACAAGGTCGGCGCGAAACCCTTGCGGGCGTTCGCGCCCTACAAGCACGGCAACAGCGACAGGCAGGATGCCCGTCCCACAATTTCACGGCAATGGCCAGTCTTTCAAAGTGGGCGCGGCACCGGGTGCACGCGAGGCGTTCGCGGCGAGGTTGGTCGAGGAATGGCGGGCTGCTCGGTCAGGCGATTGATTACGCGTTGAAACGCTGGTCGGCTTTGACTCCGTTGGTGGAGGACGGCTTTTGGGTAATAGGTAACAATTTAATCGAGATTGCGATTCGGCCCAGTGCCTTTGAAAAAAGAATTGGTTATTCATTGGACATCCAGAGGCGGGAGAGCGCAGCGCGGTGATCTACACGTTGCCGGGCAGTTGTCGGTGGCACGGGATCAACCCGTTTGAGCACCTGAAAGATTCATTCACGCACCGGCCAGCGGCCAAGATCACGGAGATCAAGCAATTCACGCCGCGAGCATGGGCCAGAACAAAAGCGACGGAGAAATTGATCGCTCTGGTAGCTTGACCAAGTCAGATGCGGGTCGAACTTAACCTCCCGTTTTCAATTCCGGGCCAGACCGATATGCGTGTTTCCACCCAGCCGGATACGGTCAATCGCACACTTATGTCCAAGAAAGGCATCGCCGCGGCCGACGTCGAGCGGACGCTCGCAACCGCGCTCATCAACGACCAGTGCTCCGTCAAATTCGGCGGCACGGCAAGTGCTCCGTCACATTCGGCAGCACGGGAAAGGAGCCCCAATGAACGCCTCCAAAACTGTAATATCCGCAGCCTTCCTCCTCGCCGTGACCGCGACGGCGATTTTCACAGCCAGGACTGCGAACGGACAAGCCCCGCTGAATATCGCCAGCGGACAGTACGAATTTCAGATCCCGCTTGCCCCGTACTGTCTCAGTGGGAGCTTCCCGATCACGGTGCAAACTAGCAGCAGCTCGCTGATCGGCGAGTTAAATGCCGTTTCGGTGGATTTGAAAGGCAACGTCACCGGGAGCTTGCTGCTGGGTTCAGAGACGTTCGGCGTCACGGGCAAGCACAAGCGCTCGGCCTCCGGATCCACGCTTACTCTCACAGCCAACAACTACTCCGGCGGCAAGATCACGTTCAGGGGCACCTTGTCCGGCACTCAGTTTGTCGGCCCGGCAACACTGAGCCACTTGAGTGAATTGTTTTCTGGCAAGAAGGGAACGCTGACGCTCGACATCAGCGGCGCGCCACCGATGCTGGCCGATGTTGACTTCAATCTCGCTCCAAGCGCTATTTTGACGAACACGCTCTCCGGAACGGGCACGGTCTCCATCTGCGGACAGCAACTCGACATAGTGAGTTTCGCCGAGCCGGACCCCCTCGCGACAGACCGGCTCGACTTGGATTTGAACGACGCCGGATTTCAAAAGATATTCGAGTTTTTCGGCTCCGGCCCACAGGCGTCAGGTGGTTACTCCTTGTCCTGGGATGCAACTGTGTTTCGGAAGGCTGCGTTTGGGGACGCTGGCTTCGAACGGCAATTCTCGGGAAACAACCTGCTCTTTCCAGCAATCGAGGTGCTCGAATCGACCAACGTCTTGGTTCAGGCGGCCATTGGCGGGACCATCGCGCTGCCCAGCGGTAGCAGCGTTTCGATACCACCGGGGGCCTTGACCAACGACGCGATCGCGACGCTCTCGCTGCTATCTTCGCTTCCCGGGCAATCGGCAAACGACCTGGTTCAAAGCGTCGGGCCAGTGGTGTCAATTTCGTTTGCCCCGGTGAGCGCGGTGGCCTTGGCGACAGGCTCGCCTTCTCGCGCTCGCGAAGCGGCGCGTTTGGCATCGTCGCCGGTGCCGGCGGCGACATCTGACACCCAGTTTACAATTGATTTCTCCAACAGCTCCGCCACGGGCTTCGACGGCGCTGTGCCGATAGGCAGTGTAATCACACCTCAAGCGACCGCCGGCGCGCCGTTGGGCTTGCCCGGAATGGTTGATACGGTCGCCCAGGAAGCAACCGTGTCCATTCCTTCGTCCTTCCAAGGTGACTTAAGCACGGCGACGCTTAACGTCGGCTTGGGCAATGTGCCGGCCGACAAACGGTGTTCCACGCCCACACTCGGACCGAAAGTCTGGGATCGCTCCCAGAACAAGTTTACCGATTTCAATTGCGATGTGGGGTTGTCGAGCGGGCTCGTGCCGGGCAAGAGGACACTGGTGTTCGTCCATGGCATGAACAGTTCTGTTGAGGACGCCTTTGGCCAACAGTGTGGAAACAGTTCCGCGGCGAGCGCGATCATCGACTCTGGCGGGTACGACCAAGCGGTTGGGTTCGACTATGATTGGACTCAAGGGATCGAGACCAGTGGCACGCAGTTGGCCAATTTTCTCGCCTGCTTGTTCTCCCAGGGGATTGACAACATTGATATCGAGGCCCATAGCGAGGGCGCGCCGGTTTCGCTCTGGGCTGCGGCGTTGTCGCCCAGCGTGCCAGTCAGCAACATGGTTCTTCTGGCCGGAGCGATCATGGGGGACCCGCTTGCGGCGGCCGGCACATCGCAGGGGGACTGTCTGGTGTCGGCATTGGACAAGTGGCCTGGTGACTGCCTCGGGATCAATAATCAGCCTCTTGGGCAGATTCTCAGCGGTCAGTTTCGCGCGGATCTCGTGCCGGGCAGTCAAGCGTTGACAACGCTGCCGGTCTCCTTCAACGAAAGAATGCAGCAACCTACTGTTTACACCGTCGGAGCAAACAAGCCGTTCTTCACTGGAGAATCGCAAGGTGTGTGTTGGCTTTGTGGCGCATTCTGCGGTGACGAGCCGAATGACGGATTTATTCCGACGAGTAGTGAACTCGCCGAAGGCTCGGGCCTCGCGAACGTGAAGCAGGTGGGAGTCTTCAACGACACGCACACGGGACTGCAATGCGATTCGGCAGTGATCTCCGCTGTTGGCTCAAGGGTCAATCCCCGGACCAACACGCCGCTAACCTACTACCAGATCTCGGTGACGATTGCAGGCGCCTGCAGCGGAACCGTGGCCGCGGACCCACCTGGTTTCGAATATACAGCGGGTACGAGCGTCACTTTGACAGCCACCCCGGCCGCAGGTTCGACTTTTGCGGGATGGGGCGGCGACTGTTCCGGGACGGGGCCGTGCACATTGACGATGGAAAGCGACAAATTGGTCACGGCCAATTTCGCGTGCACTGGCAGCGGAACGGTCGACCTGATGGTGCACACAGCAGGCACAGGAACCGGGACCATCTATCTTAACCCAGCGCCGTTGCCGATCAACTGCGGGACCGCCTGCAACGCGTTCTCCAATGGCGCCGTCGTTACCGTGAGTGCTGTCGCGGATCCCGGCTCCACGTTCGACCATTGGTCGGGAGCCTGCTCCGGCACGGGCGATTGCACCTTGACGATGGACGCGAACAAGACCATCACCGCTACATTCAACAAGATCGCTTGCAGCTATTCGATCAGCCCGACCAGTGCAAGTGTGGCGGCGGGCGCTGGATCTGGGAGTTTTAGCGTGACAGCGTCGAGCGGATGCAGTTGGACAGCCAGTTCGACTGTCAGTTGGTTGCAAACCAGCGGCAGCGGATCAGGCGATGGAACAGTCGACTACACCTACGATGCGAATACAAGCACGAGTTCGCGGTCCGGGCACATCACCGTAGGCGGAAAGACGCTCGCGGTGACACAGTCAGGCACAAGCGGTGGCGGTGGTGGCGGTGGAAATCCATTTGACGGGACCTATGACGCCCTGATATCTGAATCGCCCCTTATCGGTTGCCTGGTCGCCCCCGGTCCCATGGTGGTCACCAATGGCTATGCTGTGATCTCGTTTGGCGACCCCTTCGGAGAGGGTGCGCTTCAGGGCAACGTTGCGGCAGACGGCACGTTTACAGGAACGTTCAATTACTGTGGCAGCCCGACGCCGATTCCTGTGACCGGCACGTTCTCGCTTACCGCTCCGTTCACACTGACCGGAAGTAACGCATACGGGAGCGTAAGCGTCGCTTGTCAGAAGGAGTAGCGTACAGGAAGTGGGATTCCAAGTGCGCGCTGCCCCGAAGGTTTAAGGCGCTGGCCTGTACTATGTAAGAATTCATCTGTATCATGCCGCCGTCTGCTCATAGTAGTGTTTAAATAGTCCGCCGAGCGCCGCATGAACTTGCACTGTTTCTGGCGGCGCTTGAAATAAGATGTGCTCCGCCAGCCGCATACGATACGGCGGCCAGTAGGACCCGGGCCATCACCGGCAATCATTCAGCGGGCACTCGTCTGGTTGATCTCGGCCTCAGCACTGCCATCCTCATCCAGGCCGTCCAGGTCCGGAGCCTATCTTAACATACGTGCCCAGTCAGCCGGATACGAAGTAACCGGCATAGACGAAACGTCGGAAGACGGACAATCAGGGAATTCCCCCATCACGATGACAAACAGTTGCGACCGACAGTTTGTCCGGCGTAATACCAAGGTCGAGCCCGTAAGTGCCCTTGATCTCCTCATCAGCCAAGGCACGCGGAATTTACGTTTCTCGAAGGTAAAGTTCCGGCTGTAACTGGCTCGTCAGCGTTCGTCTGACGGAGAAATGTCCCCCTTGTTCAAGGTGACGTATTCGTCTCCTTGTTCCCCATTGACGGGACGATGCTGTTTCAGCCACGCGACAATTTCCGGCATCAACCTAAAATGATTGTTCGCAATCTCGTACGGATTCTTCCGTTTCTCGATCCGGTCTGGATTGGGATTCCAGGGAAACGGCTGCTTGAGAATATCCCAGCGGAAATACCACTCGATTGCTTCTTGCAGGGTCGCGCCCTCCGGTGTCTTGCGGTGCCAATAATCCACGCTGGCATAGCGGGCGATCTCCAGGGCCTGCACCATCGTCGTGAACGCGTACGCCGTGTAGGTGATCCCACTGCGCCCTTCGTTGCGGCCCACCTCGTCTGTCAGATAAACTCCCTTCCCGTCTTTCTTGAACTTCCAATCGTCGTTTGTCCGCCCGCGGTTGCCGGTGCGCGGCTGAAAATAAGTGTCGAGCTGCGCCAGCGCCTCATTCAAAAGCCTTTGATCTTCCAGAACAACTGCCGCGCACATGGCTCCCAGCAGGCCGGCATCCTTCCAGTTGTTGCGGCGGGTGCGCATGATCTCTCGTGTGTACACGAGACAATTGGCTCGCCACCATGAGTTGAATCGTTCCCGATCGGCAGGCTTCCAACCGTCATAGTCGTGCAGCAGGTCGGCGGCATAAAGCATGGGAGAAAACCAGGAACCCAACTGCAGGGCGCGGTCGCGTCCCGTGAACGTCGTATTCTTGGCGGCCCAGGCATTGAGGACTTCAACCGCCTTGTCTGCGTACTTCCTCTGGCCGATACACGCATACGCCAGGGCGCTGGCATACGCCGCATGGGCGTTGCGCCAGAGCCAGGGCCGGATCAATGTTTCCTGGTTCGTGTTCGGCTCGTACCCGCCCATGATGTCCATGGTGTCCGGTGGATCGGGCTTAAACCTTTGGGCTGCTTCCGCATCGCGGATCAGCTTCGCAAAAGCGGATGCTTGCGGCTCGACTTTTCCGGCGATCCGTTTTTTGACCTCCGCTAATTCCGTCTTGTTGATGACGGTCATCGGGTGACTGAACTTGAATGTCGCCGGTGATCCAGGCGCCTGTTTTGAAGAATCTTGCGCCTGTGCGCCGACCATCAACGAAAGCACCATCCACGCTGTTGTCGTAATCAGTTTTCTCATTGGCGCAAACCTCTATTCACATGGGACAGAATTCTCCCCGGCCACCGCGCCCGGCGCGATGGCTGAACCGACTTTATCCGACCTTTCCCACATGACTTCCGCCCCCCCGCCCCATCATTGACCATTCAGTCGGACGAGCATTCATACCACCATCTTTCACAAGGCTGACAAGCCGATTCTGAGCCTTTGCCGTCGCTCCATGATGGCCTCAGCATCCCCCTCCTCGTCTGGGCCGTCCACTCCGGAACCAATCTCAACATACGTGCCGGTCAGCCGGACACGTTCCTTTCGCGCGAGCGCTGACGGTCAAACGGAGACCTTGCTCATCCGTCACAGTCACGCGGACGACACAAGACCACAGCAGTTTCCAATGAGCGTGGGGATCATGGTGCTTTGGAGGGATCAACCGAGGGCTTGCTCCGGAACTGAAACCAACTGTTATCGAACGTGAATTGGTAGGCGAGGTAACATTGGAACTGCGTCGGGCCGTCAATGGACCGGCCAGCGGAGAAAAGCAGGTGATGCTGCTCATTCAGGTCAATGACCGTGCCGATATTGAACGCTGTGCCGACGTTGGGGAAGTCCACTTGCAGGGACGTTTGATGATACACCTCCGCGCCGATGAGAACATTGGTCAAGACCTGTTTTTGCAGCACCCCGCCAACAAAGCCCCAATTCCCGTTGCCAGCAAAGGAATTGATGCCGTAGCCGCCGCCACCATAAGCCGTCCATGAACCCCAACTCTTTTGCAACCACAAGGGCAGGAACGCCTGCAGATGGCCCGCGCCGAGATTGTCTTTGGCGCTGCCCGAGGGAAGTTCCAGCAGCGGGAAAACACCCACTTGCGGCGCCCACTCCGTCTCCTGAATCAGGCGGATTTTCGCGCCCAGTTCCGTGTCGCCATAACCGTAATGGGCGCTGCCGGCGGAAGGCGCGTCGTACGCCAGCGGCGCAATCAGATGAAGCTGTACGTTGGAAATGACGCCGTAGTTCAGTTCGAAATGCGGCCCGGTGCCTGACCAGTCGCCAGGTATCCTGGAATCTTGGGAGGCGATATAGAATTCCCAATGTTGATACTCCACCGGTTCGGGATCGTCGGTGACGAATGGAGGGCCGCCGTAAGTGTTTCCGATGAGGGTTACGCCGAGGATTGCCAGTTGAGCTGCACCGGACAAGCGTCGTATGGTTCGCATGGTGAGTGTGTGTTGAATACTGTGTAGGACGAATCTTCGCCCGGGTCCAATCCGATTTTTCATGCAAAGTGTCGTCAATCGCCGATCAAATAGAACCCGATTATAATCAGTCCGCCCGTCACCACTCCCGCCATGATAGTCCCGATCAAACGGTTGACGGTCATCTTCAGTCCCTGACCGCCGTTGGCCCTCGCGAACAGCCAGCCGAAGAAACCAAACAGAATGAGAATGATGGCACTGTGGGCGACCCATTGGTGACCGGCGATCTTTTGCATCCCGGCCAGGACAGCTTGATTCTTTTCTTTCGCGACCACCAGCAGCGCATTGACCACGCTGGCGAGCGCCGCGGACAGCCCGAAGGAGATCGTGTGTTTCGAGACGCTGGTGTTTTCCATGTTCGCTCGTGTTCTTTGGTTTTACTTCGCCAGTAACGCCACTTTGACTCCCATCGCAATGATTGCGCCCTCACCCTCCATCATCAGTGCAAGCAAGGCAATCAGGCCCGCCACCCAAAGCGCCACCCGGCGCGCGTCTTTGTTTGCCACCAGGTTGTTGGATGTGGCGATCGGAAGATAGGTGACCAACACCAGCAGCATGATCACCAGATGTTCCTTTGTCTCCATGAAGAAACTGTGGGCGAACGCCCATGGTCCCTTCAGGATGATGGCTTTATCCACCTTGTAGAAGACGACGTACCAGTAGCCGGCAATACAAAAAGCCAGCCACATGAAAACCGCGGCGGCCCAACTCATCCTTCTGATCCGGGCTTGATTTGTTTCGGAGGCGTGCAACACGTCGACGAAAATCCACACGGTCGTGATCATGCATGCCACCCCGAACAAAACATGCGCCATCAAGATCAGTTCAGTCATGATTGTTGCCGGGCAAAAAATCTCCGCTCCCAGTCGATGTACCCACCAAATCTTGCACATTCGACTTCAGAAGCAACCGCAAAATTACAATCCTGATGCCTTGTTCGTCTTGAGCGCACTGCCCGTGAAATGCGTCTCGATGAAGTCGCCCAAGCCAAACGCGATTTCTCAGCCGCGTACGGTATTTGACGAGGAACGGCGGATTGTCCGAATACAGGCCGTGGATCTTCATGCTGAACGGCCATTCGCCAAGGTCCGAGTTGTGCGTCGATCCCAGTTGCGCGGCCAGGATGCTCGCTGGTATTTGACTTCGTCTGAATTTGAAGTAAGCGTTTACAGTCAGACTCGGGTGTCTATGGCATTCTCTGAAGAAACGGTGCAAGCAGTTTGGGGGAAGGGCAGAATAGTCACCGGGCATTCCGCCGACCAGTGGAGACAGGACGAATGCGGGGCGTGGATGGGCCGGGAGTTCTACGAAAATCGTGACACTCCGTTTGGATGGGAAATTGGCCGCATCGTTCCGACCGGTGCGGATGATTTGTCGAATCTTCGTCCGCTCCAGTGGAAGAACCACGCGGACGAGATTGACGGGCGGCTGAAGTGTTACGTCACCGCCGTGGGAAGCGATAACGTCGATTCGAGCCTCTAGCCCACATGTGCAGGAAATCATTGTAGGGCTGGCAGCCCGAAGGGTTGCCGGCCGTTGTTCGACAAGGTCATCGGCGCGAAACACCTGCCCCGATTTTGCAATCGGGGCTGCGGGCTTCGCCTGACTGCCTGTCTTCCTGTCTGCCTGTTTGCGCAGGCAGGCGCAGGCAGGCGCCCTACAATTCTTGGCGCAGTTTGATTGCGCTTTGACCCGGCTGCTGACAGCCGTGAAAACGGGCGAGCCGCCGGCACTCCAGAACGATCGTGGCTCACACGGGCGCGAAAGGCCGCTCCATCACTCCGATTGCTGCCGGTGCCACCTTCAACTTCACCACGGCGCGTCGCGACGCGCGGGCCGGTTCCCGGCAAGAGGCGAATTGCGGGCCGGGCGGGTAGATGGTGAGCCACCGGCGGGTGGCGGGAGGTCTGGCTGAGCCAGAGCCGTCCGAGGTCCACAGGGTGCAGTAAGAGAATCCCGGCGTCAAGCTCGGGCGCTTTTTGATC